>Ga0160428_1000090_pt1 | contig 116601 bp, 98 predicted proteins | sample SolpanmetagenomM_FD_108198 | JGI IMG/M metagenome (GOLD analysis project Ga0160428, IMG submission 108198) | Solar panel surface microbial communities from Lawrence Berkeley National Laboratory, California, USA - M | ecosystem: Engineered > Built environment > Solar panel > Unclassified ...
CAGAGTCGTTAAGCCCCGGTGCGCCTATGGTACTGCCTTCACCGGTGGGAGAGTCGGTCGCCGCCAACTTTATCGTAACGTCCCCTGCTTCGCTTTTACCAGCGACGAGCAGGGGACGTTTTGTGTTTGGTGCCAGTTCTGGCCGCTGGCTTCTAGGAATGTAGCGTAATACGCCTGCTGCTTTACAGAGTATGGTTGAATAAAAAGGGTAGTTTTGCAGTTCTTAACGGAGGCTTATCTCTAGGTAGGCTCGCAGACTGATGCAATTATTATATCCAGGTTTTCTTTGGGGTTTACTGGCAATTGGTATTCCTGTTTTTATCCACTTGCTGCAACTGCGGCGGCCACAGCGGGTAGTGTTTACTAATACTGGATTTATTCGGGAGGTGGAACTGACGACGATGCGTCGGCGGCGGCTACAGGAATTATTGGTGCTTTTAGCGCGGGTTTTGGCAGTGGTTTTCCTGGTATTGCTTTTTTGCCAGCCATTTCTTGCAACTATGAAGGAGGTGGCACCGCAGCAGTTGGGGCAAGTGACTGTGCTAGTAGACAATTCGGGGAGTATGCAGGCGCCTGGGCAAAAGCAATCATTGGTTGGTGAGGCTGCTGCTGGTGCGTCGGCACTTGGTAGGAGCTATGGCGTGGGTACTCGCTTTACTGTGCTGGGTCAGCGTGCAGACAGGCTTGATAGAGCGGCTTATTTAGCATCAGTTAATAGCATAGGAACTACGGCGCGGCAAACTGGTTGGGGAAGCGTTGGGGTACGGGATGCTTTGCAGAATACGAAACAAGGTTCTTTATACTTATTCAGCGATTTTCAAAAGAGTGAGACTATTCGTGAGATTGGGCAGCGAATACGGCAGAAGGGGGAGGTGGTACTGGTACCGCAGGTTGCCCGGCCGACCGGCAATATTTATGTGGATAGCTTGTGGCTGAACGACGCTTTCGTGCGCGCTCGTACTGCTGTGGGGCTGCACATTCGGCTGCGAAACGGGGGGCAGGCGGAGGTCACTAGCTGCCCGGTAAAAGTATTGATAGGGGGAAGGCAGGTGGCGACTTTCCAGGTGTCGGTAGCGGCAGGGGAGACTACCGAGACAACCGTGCAGGTGCAGCTGCCTGATGAAAAGCTGGCGTTGGGGCAGGTGGTGACGGGTGATGCGCCGGTAGTCTTTGACAACGCGTATTATTTTACAATGCAACCGGCCGCGTTGATTCGAGTGCTGGAAATTGGCCAGGACCCCGCAACGCAGCAGGCGTATACCCGCGAGCCTTTATTCGCTTACCACTTTGCGAAGCCACAAAACTTGAATTATGGCGACTTGCGCCAAGCCAATTTGGTGCTGTTACAAGAGGTGCCGCGAATAGATGCAGGGCTGCGTGATGCTTTGGCTGGCGTGGTGCGGCGCGGGGGCAGTGTGGTAGTGGTGCCCCCGGTCAGCTCTGGGGGGCGGGCAAGCTACCACGACTTATTCCGGGCGCTCGGCGTAGGTGGGGAGCAGTGGGAGATGCCGAGCGCGGGCGCCCCGATACGGCAGGAAGTGATGATGCCGAGCTTACGCGACCCGTTTTTCAAGGATGTATTTGGGGCGCAGCCGCAGCGAGTGGCAATGCCCCAGGTGACACCGGTGGTGCGACTGGACCAGGGAGGAACTGCTATTTTGCGGCTGCGCGATGGAGAAAATTACCTGACAGAATTCGGGAGTAGTGCGGGTCGAGCCTATGTTTTTGCCGCGCCATTTGCCAAGGAGTATTCCGATTTTGCAGCGCATTCGCTGTTTGTGCCGACCCTGTACCGGCTGGCGATGCTTAGCTACCGCACCGACGAGCAGCCGGCCTATCGCTTGGAGACACCCAGCATCGTCTTGACGGTGCCGCCAACCGCTGGTACTATTGTGGGCGATGCGGCAAGCTACCGGCTTGTGCACGATAGCCTGACGTACATTCCGGCGCAACGAATGCAGGGTGGGCAACTGCACTTGACTATACCGGCGGAGATGACGCTGCCCGGCTTCTACAAGCTAACCCGGCAGGGGCAGGTAGTGACTACGCTGGCCTTTAATGGCGCCAAACGCGAGTCGGAACTGGCGGCCTATTCGGCGGCTGAGCTGCGGCAGCTGATAGGGCCAAACCACCCCAATGTGCAAGTGCTGGAAGGTGGCGCGCCGCCGGAGGCAGTGGCCCGCTACCACGCCGAGCAAGCGGGCCAGCCGCTATGGCGCTATTGCCTGCTGCTGGCGCTGGCCTGCCTGCTGGCCGAAACGCTGCTCGTGCGCTTTGGTCGCCCGCGCGCGGCTGGTGCAGCCACGGCTTAGCTGGTCCAGGAGCAGGGCTAGCGAGTGCGGTGGGCCGTATCTTGCCGGCCGAATCGTAGTGTATGCAACCGGAATATTCAATAAGCAGAGAGCGAGTACCCACGAGGAGCTTGATTGCGAGGCTAGCCCTGCGCTTTGGTCTGGGGGCGGGTCTGGTGTGCGCGGTCTGGCTGCTGTTTTTGCAGTGGTCGGGTAATAATCCATTTAGCCCCAAGCAGATAATGGGTTTGCTGGTGGTGCCATTTGTAGCGGCTGGCAGCCAGTGGTTTTTGCGCCGTAAAATGGCCCCGGTGCGGCCAGGGGTAGGCCGTACGCTGGCCGTGGGTGGCCTCACGGTACTGCTGGCCGCTCTGCTGGCTGGCCTCAGTACGTGGGGATTGGCCCAGGTAGTGGGCGAGCCCACGCTGGCCCAAAACCGGCGGGAGCTACTGGAAATAACGCGGGTGCAGCAAAACCTGCGGCCTAAGGAAAAGCGCAATGCGGCGTTTGAGAAGCAGGAACTGGCGCAAGTAGCCGCAGTATCAAGTTCCGATTTGGCCGTGCAAACGTTTAAGCTGACGCTGATTTTGGGAATGATGCTAGCTTTGCCAAGCGGTATATTTCTGCGCAAATAATCACGTCCACCTTTTCACCTTTTCCCTGTTCTATGCAAACTGCTACGCCCTCTGTTTCTACCGCCCCCGTAGGCACGCGCTACGGGCTTATTACTGGTCTGGTAAGCGTTATCATCACGTTTGGGATTTATGCGCTGCAACTAGAGCAGCAGCCGGTAGCTCGTTTTGCTACGATGGTGGTGCTTGTTGTGGGCATTATCTTGGCCCAGCGCAGCTTTAAAGCGGAAAACGCGGGCTTTATGAGCTACGGCCAGGGGCTAGGCGTAGGGCTAACGGTTTCGGGTATGGTGGGGCTACTGAGTGCCATCTTCATGTACGTTTACACGAATTTCGTGGACCCCGACCTGATGACGCGAATCATGGAAAAAGCCCGCGCTGATATGGAGGCCAAGGGCTCTATGTCGGACGCGCAGATTGACCAGGCAATGGCACTGTCGGCTAAGTTTACGACGGGCCCGATAATGCTGGCCTTTACCGTGTTGGGAAGTATTCTGATTGGGTTAATTATCAGTCTGATAGCTTCCGCATTTATTAAAAATCCTCAGCCCGAGTTTGAATAAGCCAACCGCTAGCTTCCCGGTGGAGCTGTCCATCGTTATTCCACTGCTCAACGAGGCCGAGTCGTTGCCCGAGCTTACGCGCTGGATTGCGCGGGTACTCACGGCGCGCGGGCTTTCGTACGAGGTTATTTTGATTGACGACGGCTCGACCGATGACTCGTGGGTGGTAATTGAGGCACTGGCTAGCCAGGACATGGCCCTGCGCGGCATTCGCTTTAATTTGAACTACGGCAAATCAGCGGCGCTCAACGTGGGCTTCGGCGCCGCGCGCGGCCGGGTGGTGTGCACGATGGACGCTGACTTGCAGGACTCGCCCGAAGAACTGCCCGAGCTGTACCGCATGATAACCGAGGACCGCTACGACTTGGTGAGCGGCTGGAAGCAAAAGCGCTACGACCCGCTTTCCAAGACGATTCCGACCAAGCTGTTCAACGGGGCTACGCGGGCCATTTCGGGCATTCAGCTGCACGATTTCAACTGTGGCCTCAAGGCTTACGACCAGCGCGTGGTGAAGTCCATCGAGGTGTACGGCGAAATGCACCGCTACATTCCGGTGATAGCTAAGTGGGCGGGCTTCAAGAAGATAGGGGAGAAGGTGGTGCAGCACCAGGAGCGCAAGTACGGCGTCACTAAGTTTGGGCTGGAGCGCTTTATCTACGGTTTTCTGGACCTGGCCAGCATCACGTTCGTGAGCCGGTTTCGGCGGCGGCCGATGCATTTTTTTGGTACGCTGGGCTCACTGTCGTTCCTCATCGGCATGATACTGACGGTGTGGCTGACGGGCGAAAAGTGGTGGCTTTCGCTGCACAACCTGAAGGCGCGGGGTGTGACGCAGCAGCCGCTGTTTTTTCTGGCGCTGGTGGCCGTCATTATTGGCGTGCAGCTGTTTTTGGCGGGCTTTCTGGCCGAGATGGTGCAGCTTAACGGGCCGCGCCGCAACGAATACTTAGTGCGCGATACGCTGCGATGAAAGTTGTTATCATCGGCCCGGCTTACCCGCTGCGCGGCGGGCTAGCCACCTACAACGAGCGGCTGGCGCGGGCTTTCCGGGCGGCGGGCGACGAGGTGCGGCTAGTTACTTTTTCGCTCCAATATCCGGAGTTTCTGTTTCCAGGACAAACGCAGCTCAGCACCGAGCCAGGACCGCCCGACTTGGCCATTGAGGTGAGCCTGAACTCGGTAAACCCGCTGTCGTGGCTGGCGGTGGGGCGGCGGCTGCGGCGCGAGCGGCCCGACCTGGTGGTATTTCGATTCTGGCTGCCGCTGATGGGGCCGGCGCTGGGCACGGTGGCGCGGCTGGTGCGCGGCAACGGGCACACGCGCGTGGTGGCCATCACCGACAACGTGATTCCGCACGAGAAGCGGCCTGGCGACCGGCCGCTGACGCGCTACTTCCTCAGCGCCTGCGACGGCTTCGTGACCATGAGCCGCGCCGTGCTGGCCGATTTGCCGGCGCTGGGTTTTGGCAGCAAGCCAGCCTTGTACCGGCCGCACCCACTTTACGATAATTTTGGTCCGGCTAAGCCCAAGGCGACGGCGCTGGCGGCGCTGGGCCTGGACCCGGCCTTCCGCTACGTCCTGTTTTTTGGCTTTATCCGGGCTTATAAGGGGCTGGATATTTTGCTCGAAGCGATGGCCGATGCGCGCGTGGCGGCCCTTCCGGTGAAGCTGCTCATCGCGGGCGAGTTCTACGAAGACGCCGCCCCCTATGAGGCGCTCATCAAGAAATACGACCTGGAAAGCCGCTTGGTGCGCGCCACCGATTTTATCCCGAACGAGCGGGTGGCTGACTATTTCAGCGCCGCCGACCTGGTAGTGCAGCCCTACAAAAATGCTACGCAGAGCGGCGTGTCGCAGGTGGCCTACCACTTTGGGCGGCCCATGCTGGTAACCGACGTAGGCGGGCTAGCCGAGCTGATTCCGGCCGGGGTGGTGGGCTACGTAGTGCCGCCAGCGGCCCCGGTCATTGCCGATGCGCTGGTTGATTTTTATACCCACAGCCGCGAAGAAGCCTTTGCGGCCGGGGTGCGGCAGGAAGCCAAGAAGTTCTCGTGGGAAGTGATGGTAGCTGCCCTCAAGGAAGTGGCTAGCCGGTAGCGCCTGAGCTTCAGTACTTCGGAGCTGGCCATTAGGTAGCGCTCAGGCTTACCGCAATAGCAGCATAACCAGCCGGGTCGGGGCTGGCCTTGTAGCTGGATGCGGGCCAGCGAGTGGGTGAATCGAGAAAAGGACGGGCTGATTGGTAGAATCGAGCAGATAATTCGATGCTTTGCAGCGAACTTGCCGCTTCAACACAATCGATAATGTAGAGTGCGGCCAGCTAAAATCAGGCTGGACGAATTTTACAAAACCTACGCTCACTTTTCCTGCCCAATGAACTACCTCCGTTCCATTACGACTGCGCTGGCGCTGGCCACGCCGCTGCTGGCCCCGGCCCAAACCGTGCAGTTGACCGTACAACCCGGTAATCCTAAATTGCTTATCAGCAAGCATATTCAGGGACAGTTTGCCGAGCACCTAGGGCGTTGCATCTACGGTGGTTTCTGGGTAGACACCAGCCTGCCCGTGGCTAAGCAGGGCCGCATCCGGATGGATATAGTGCAGGCGCTGCAAAAGATACACGTGCCCAACCTGCGCTGGCCCGGTGGCTGCTTTGCCGATACCTACCACTGGCACGACGGCGTGGGCCCGGTGGCCCAGCGCCCCAAAATGCTGAATTTGTGGTGGGGCAATACCTTGGAAGACAACAGCTTTGGCACGCACGAGTTTTTGGAGCTGTGCCAGTTGCTGGGCACCGAGCCCTACCTGGCGGCCAACGTGGGCAGCGGCACCGTGCAGGAAATGAGCAACTGGATGGAGTACCTCAACTCGAACGAGGACACGCCGATGGTGCAGGAGCGCAAGAAAAACGGCCACCCCGAACCCTATAAAGTGAGCTGGTGGGGCATCGGCAATGAAAGCTGGGGTTGCGGCGGCAACATGACGGCCGACTACTACACCAACGTGTATAAGCGCTACGCCACCTACGCCCACGATTATCCCGGCACCCAGCTCAAGCGCATTGTGAGCGGGGCCAACGGCGACGACGCCAACTGGACGGAAACGTGCATGAAAAACATCCCGCTCAACCAAATGTGGGGCCTTACGCTGCACCAGTACACGCTGCCTACCGGCAGCTGGAGCGGCAGCAAGGGCAAAGCCACTGGCTTTGGTGAGGACATGTACTTCAGCACGCTGCGCAACTGCTTGAAAATGGACGCGATAGTGGCCAAGCACGCGGCTATCATGGACAAATACGACAAGGACAAGAAAGTGGCCCTGCTGGTGGACGAATGGGGCGTGTGGACCGACGTGGAGCCCGGTACCAATCCCGGCTTCTTGTATCAGCAAAACACGCTGCGCGATGCGCTGGTGGCTGGCACCACGCTCAATATCTTCAACAACCACTGCGACCGGGTGAAGGGCGCCAACCTGGCCCAGGCCGTTAACGTGCTGCAAGCCTTAGTATTGACAGATAAGGAGAAGATGCTGCTCACGCCTACCTACCACGTGTTTGACCTCTACCAGGTGCACCAGGATGCGGAGTTTTTGCCCCTGCAATTTGCCAGCCCCGACTATGCGTTTGGGGGTGAGAAAATCCCGGCGCTCAATGCCTCGGCCTCGAAGGATAAGAACGGCGCGGTGCATATTTCGCTGGTCAACCTGGACCCCAAAAATGCCCTGACGCTGGAAACCGCGCTGCCCGGCGTGAACTGGAAAACGGTGAGCGGCCGCATTCTGACCTCGGCCAACGTGAGCGACCACAACACGTTTGACAGGCCCGGCACAGTGAAGCTAGCGGCATTTAGCGGTGCTAAAAAGCGCGGTGACAAGCTAGCCGTGGTTTTGCCGCCTAAGTCGGTAGTAGTGCTGGAATTGAAGTAGATTTCTATAAAAAGCAGCGCGGGAAGCGGCTTGCACAAACGTTTGCGCAAGCCGCTTCCCGCGCTGCTTTACAGGTAATCAGCCTTTTTAAGTTGGTCTAGGTGCTACGAAGGCTCGTTGGCCCCTAGCGGCACGCTTTCTACCACAGCCGCAAAGACCTTTTCGGCGGGCAGGTCTTCCATGCAGCTGGTGCCCAGGCGGCAGCTGCCGCGGTAAAAACACACGCACTGCTTATTGGGGCCCACGAGCTGGCCGCGGCCGTAGAGGTCGAATTCGTGCGGGTTGAAGATGTTGTTCATCAGGATGGTGGGCTTGCGCAGCGCAATGCTGATGTGCATGCCCATCGTTACCTGCGTGACGATGCCCTGCATCTGGTTCATCAGGTTGATGAACTGGGGGAGGGGGAAGGTGCCCAGGTAGGTGGCGCCGGTGGCGGCTTGCAGCTCCAGGTTGCGCGGGTGCTCGGCCTCGCCGCCCAGCAGCACGGGCGCGTAGCCGGTGGCTTGCAGCTGCTGTATGAGAGCTATCCACTTCTCGGTGCTCCAGAGGCGGGTAGTCCAGCGGTCGCCGCAGCCGGTGTTGAGGCCGATGCGCGGGCCGGCCAGGGCGGGCGGCAGCGCCGACCAGTCGTAGCCCTTGCCCTCGTGGGTGTCGAACACGTATTCTTCGCCCCGGAAATCGAAGCCGCAGAGCTCGAAGATTTCCTGCACGTAGGGCTTGGTATTGCCCAGGCTCAGTTGGTCGAAGATGCCGGTGAGGTACTTGTGGTCGGCTAGCTCGTTGATGGGCCAGGGTACGCCGTCGTAGGGGCGCAGGGTGTAGCCAAACTTGCTGGGGGCTTGCACGTTGAGTAGTAGCGCGCAGGCCTCCTTCTCCTTGTCGAGGTTGATGGCGATGTCGAACTGCCGGGCTTGCAGCTGCAAGGCGCTGGCGTAGTCAAACTTCAGAACCTCCTCAATCTCACCCTGCGGCAAGATGGCCGGCGTGAGCGTGAGCCAAGTGATGTAGCACCCCGGGTGCTCTTGGCGCAGCCGCCGCAGCAGCGGCGTAGTGCGAATAACATCGCCGATGGCGCCGAGCTTGATGAGCAGGATGCGCTTCGTAACCGGCTCATACACCGGGCAATCGCCGCACATATAGCCATGCTCCTTATTGGGGCGGCAGGGGAGGTCGCCGCGGTAGAAGCGGCAATCGGGGCGAACGGGGATATCGTGAAGAAGCTGAGACACGCAACAAGCAGGAGTAGGCAAGCAGCAAAAATAGCCTACCCCGGCCATAGCCCCGCGCCCGGCGGCCAAATAGCCTGGCCCGGCCCGCAGGGCTAGCCCGCGCATGGGGGCCTAAATGAGGTCGAAGGCCCGGGCGTATTGCCCCAGCTCAAACGCCGACTCGGCCTGGAGCTTGCGGCGCAGGTTGCGGCGGTGGGTTTCGGCCGTTTGGGGTGAGATGAAGAGCCGCTCGGCAATTTCGGGGGCCGACTCGCCCAGCACCACGCCGCGCAGCACCTCGCGCTCGCGGGCCGTGAGGGTAGCAAACCGGTCGTAGTGGGCCCGTAGAAACGCGTTCTCGTCCAGCAGCCGGCGCACCTTGTGGGTGATGTGGCTGGCCGGGTCAATGGCCTGGGCCAGAGTGAGTAGGAGTAGGGGCTCGCCAGCGAGCGTGCGCTCGATGAGGCGCGAGGCGCTCAGGTACCACTCAAACGACTGATTTGGCCCGGTGCGCACCTGCTGAAAAAACGACACCGTGTGGCTCAGGTCGTTGCGCGCCAGCATCTCAAGCAGCTTGGGCACGTACTCGTGCGATTCCTGCGGATTGAAGAACCGGTCAAAGTAAGCCGCCCCCATCGCGTGCAGTTCGCCCTGCGTGGTGTGTAGTAGGGTGAGCCCGCGCGCCGACATATACTCGACCCGGTTCAGCACCCAGTTGTGCATAATGACGACGCCCGGGTACTGGTCGGCCGTGCTGGCAATCTCCCGAACTTTGCGCGCTACTAGGTACTCGTCGGTCATAGGCGGGCGCTAACCATCACCTGGAGAGGTGGTAATGCGTTAGCGCCCGCTAAATAATGAAAAAAACGTGAATCTTCATCAAGGCCGGCTTAGCGACCTACGTAGGTGCTGGGGGTGAGGGCGCGCAGCTCGGCCTTTACCGGCTCGGGCACGTTCAACTCTTCCACAAACTCGGCGATGGTGGCGGCCGAAATGGCCCCGCCGGTGCGCGTGAGTTGCTTGAGGGCGTTGTAGGGGTCGGGGTAGTTTTCGCGCCGCAATATGGTCTGGATGGGCTCGGCCAGCACGGCCCAGTTCTGGTCGAGGTCGCGGGCCAGGGCGCTTTCGTCGAGGGCCAGCTTTCCCAGCCCGCGCCCGATGGCGCCCAGCGCGATGAGAATATGGCCCAGCGGCACGCCCAGGTTACGCAGCACCGTCGAGTCGGTGAGGTCGCGCTGCAAGCGCGAGATGGGCAGCTTGGCCGCGAAGTGTTCGAGCAGGGCGTTGGCCACGCCCAGGTTGCCCTCGGCGTTTTCAAAGTCAATGGGGTTCACCTTGTGCGGCATGGCCGACGAACCTACCTCGCCCGCCTTCAGCGTCTGCTTAAAGTAGCCCAGCGAAATGTACTGCCACACGTCGCGGCACAGGTCGATAAGGATGGTATTCAGGCGCTTCCAGCCATCGCAGAAGGCCGCCAGGTTGTCGTAAGGTTCAATCTGGGTAGTCGGAAACGTGCGGGCCAGCCCCAGCGTGTCGTTCACGAAGCGGTCGGCAAAGCCGTGCCAATCGGTAGCCGGGAAGGCTACAAAATGCGCGTTGAAGCCGCCGGTGGCCCCGCCAAACTTAGCCGCGTAGGGTACCTGCGCCAGCAGCGCCAACTGGCCCACCAGCCGCACCCCAAACACCTCTAGCTCCTTCCCCAGCCGGGTGGGAGAGGCGGGCTGGCCGTGCGTGCGGGCCAGCATGGGCACCGTGGCCCAGCCGGCGGCCAGGCCAGCCAGCTGCTGCTGCACGGCGGCCAGGCGTGGTAGCAGCACCTCGGTCATGGCATCCTTGAGGCTCAGCGGAATGGCCGTGTTGTTGACGTCCTGCGAGGTGAGGCCGAAGTGGATGAACTCCAGGTACTGGCCGAGGTTGAGCTTGGTAAACTCGTCGCGCAGGTAGTACTCCACGGCTTTCACGTCGTGGTTGGTCACGGCCTCGTGGGCCTTGATGGCCTGCGCTTCGGCTTCGCCAAACCGCTCATACAGGCCGCGCAGCGCCGGAAACGTGCTGGCCGGCACGCCCGCCAGCTGGGGCAGCGGCAGCTGGCAGAGGCTGATAAAGTACTCGACTTCGACGCGCACCCGGTAGCGCATCAGTGCCAGTTCGGAGAAGTAGGGCCCGAGCGGGGCGGTTTGGCGCTGGTAGCGGCCGTCGAGGGGCGAAAGGGCAGAAAGCATAAAAAAGGCACGGGGCTGGTTTGCGCCCACAAAACTAGCGGGCAATCGGGCGCGTGGCGAAGCCGGGCGGCGCGGCTTAGCGGGGGCTAGCCTGCGCTGCCCGGCTAAAAACCCGGCCGTAGAATGCGCAAAGCCGAAATTGGAAACCGCCAACCGGGTAACTTTGCGGGTATGCGCGTATCCGCCCTTGCTAAAAAACGACTTATTTACGCCCTGGGCGGCCTGCTAGCGGTGCTGCTGCTAGCCCTGGTTGTGTTCTTGTGGAAGCGCCAGCAGCTGCTCAATTATGCGCTGGAGCAGGTGAAAACCAAGGTGGAAGCCAAGTACCCCGTGACGCTCACGCTGGGCCCGGCGCACTTCACGGGCCTGAAAACGGTTGAAATCGGGGGCATGAGCCTGGTACCCACGTCGGCCGCGGGCCCGGTGGCCGCCGGCGATACGTTGCTCACGGCCCGCCGCCTGCAAGCCGGCCTCAGCCTGCGCTCGCTGTTTGCGGGGCGCCCGGTGTTCAGCGAATTGCAGATTGACCAGGCGCACCTCACGGCGCACAAGGAGGCGCGCGGCGGCACCAACTTCTCGTTTCTGCTCAAGAAAAAGGGCGCCGCCCCGGTGGCGCGCGACACCGCGCAGGGCCGTAACTACGGCCTGCTGCTCAACCAGGTACTCGACGCAACCTTCGGCAACGTGCCGGGCGCGGCCGATTTCCGGCAGTTTGTGGTGAGCTATACCAGCCCCCACCACCGCGTGCAGCTCACCATGCCCAGCCTCCGCATCGACGATGGCGAGGTGGAGGGCCGCCTCACGGCTAGCGTCGACTCGGTGGTGAACGAGCTGGGCGTGAGCGGCACCATCGAGCCCGGCGATGATGCGCTGAACCTGCGCCTGTTTGGCGTAAATGGCTCGGTGCAAGTGCCCTACGTGGCCCAGCGCTTCGGGGCCCTGGTGTCGTTCGATACGGTGCGGGTGCAGCTCACGGGCAAGGATTTTGTGGCCGACGACAAAACGGGCGGCCAGCTCACGGTGCGCGGCTCGGTGGCGGCCCGCAACTTCAGCTTCTTCCACAAGCGCCTGTCGTCCGAAGACATTGTGGTGCACCGCGGCCAGCTCGACTTCGTGGCCACGCTGGGCCGCGGCACCCTGAGCCTCGACCCCGGCACGCGCGCCGTGCTCAACCAGCTCGTGTTTCACCCCGAAATCGCGGTGCGCCTCAAGCCCAAGCTAGCGGTGAAGCTGAAAGTCGATTCGGACCCCGCGCCCACCAACGCCTTCTTCAACTCGCTGCCCGAGGGCATGTTCGACGTGGTAGCCGGCACGGCCGGCACCGGCACGCTGGCCTACCACGTGCAGGCCGACGTGGACCTGGCCCAGGTCGATAGCCTGCACCTCTCGTCGTCGCTCCAGCCGAGCAGCGATTTCAGCATCACGCACTTCGGCGCCGAAGACCTGAGTATGCTGGAGCGCGAGTTTCCGTTCACGGCTTATAACGACAAGGGCGACTCGCTGCGCACCTTCCAGGTAGGCCCGAGCAACCCCGATTTCACGCCGTTCAATGAGGTGTCGCCCTTCATGCCGGCCGTTATCCAGACCACCGAAGACCCGCAGTTTTTCAAGCACCACGGCTTCATGGAGAAGGCGTTCGTGAACGCTGCCATCGCTGATATTAAGGAAAAGCGCTTTGCCCGCGGCGGCAGCACGCTGAGTATGCAGCTGGTAAAGAACGTATTCCTGAGCCGTGAGAAAACCGTGGGTCGCAAGGCCGAGGAAATGCTGATGGTGTGGCTCATCGAAAACTGGCTGGTGGCCAAAACCCACACCCTTACCAAGGAGCGCATGTTCGAGATTTACCTCAACATCGTGGAGTGGGGCCCCACCGCCTACCGCTGGCCCAGCGGCAAGCGCGGCGTGTACGGCATCCGCGAGGCGGCGCTGTTTTACTACGCCAAGCGGCCCAGCGAGCTCAACCTGGGCGAGTGCATCTACCTGGCCAGCATCATCCCCAAGCCCAAGTACTACCGCGAGTCGTTTAACGTGTACGGCGAGTTGCGCGGTACTACGCGCTGGTTTTTCCGCTTCATCGCCAACATTATGCAGGACAAGGGCCTGATAACGCCTGGCCAGCGCGACAACCTCAATTACTCGGTGAGCCTGAAGGGCCCGGCCAGCAAGTACATCGTGCGGGCCGTGCGCGATACGGTGCGCACCGTGCAGCCCGGCGATACCGCCGAGCTGGCCCCGCTCAACCTCGTCGATTTGCTCAATACCGGCGCCCAGCCGGCCCCGCCGCCCGCTGCGCCGGGCACCCCGCCGGCCCCGGCGCCCAGCCCCCGGCCCTAGCGGCCGGCTAGCCCGGCCAAACCTCCGGCCCGGTTATTGGTTATCAGCAGCTTTCCCGCTTTTAAATCCGTAATTCCCTCCCATGAAATTCACTGCTTTCGCCCTTGCGGCGGCGGCCACGCTCAGCCTGGCCTTCACCACTCCCCAGCCCGCCGCCATGCACCCCACCGCTACCGCCGCCGCGCCCGGCACCGTTTACGACTTCACCGTGAAGACCATCGACGGCAAAGACGTGAAGCTGAGCAAGTACAAGGGCAAGAAAATCCTCATTGTGAACACGGCCTCCAAATGCGGCTTCACCCCGCAGTATAAGGAACTGGAAGAGCTGTCGAAGAAATACGGCAACAAGGTGACCGTGCTCGGCTTTCCCAGCAACAGCTTCAACCAGGAGTTGGCCTCGAACGAGGAAGTGGCTTCCTTCTGCGAGAAGAACTACGGCGTGACGTTCCCGCTGTTTTCGACCGTGGCTGTGAAGGGCGACGACGCCACGCCGCTCTATAAGTTCTTGTCCGACAAGACCAAGAATGGCGCCGTGAGCGATGCTCCGAGCTGGAATTTCTGCAAGTACCTCGTCGATGAGAAAGGTCACGTAGTAGCCTTCTATCCTTCTAAAGTGAAGCCAAGCGACCCTGAGTTGGTGGCTGCTATCACGAAGTAAATCAAGTTGAAAAGTAAAAGAACGTCATGCTGAGTCCGCCGAAGCATCTCGCTCGCAATCGTTAGAGTTAGTAACCCTAGCGGCGTGAGCGAGGTGCTTCGGCAGGCTCAGCATGACGTTCTTTTGTTGTTGGCTCACTGCTACCCATGCGCTGCCACCTGTTAATTGCTCACTGTTAACTGTTCACTGATTAATGTCTCCCTGGATTTCCGCGTTTCGCCCCCGCACGCTGCCGCTGGCCCTGGCCAGCATCCTCACCGGCGGCTTTCTGGCAAAGGCAACCGGGCACTTCAACGGCCCGGTGGTGGCGCTGGCAGCCCTCACCACCATCCTGCTGCAAATACTTAGCAACCTGGCCAACGACTACGGCGACTCGCAAAACGGGGCCGATAGCGTGCACCGCCAGGGCCCGCAGCGCGCCGTGCAAAGCGGCGCCATCACGCCGGCCGAGATGAAGCGGGCCATGTGGGGCTTCGGGGCGGCGGCGCTGGTGAGCGGGCTGGCGCTGCTGCTGCTGGCGCTGGGGCTGGCCGGGGCGTGGGTGCTGCTGGCGTTTTTCGGGCTGGGGCTAGCCGCCATCTGGGCGGCTGTGAACTACACGGCGGGCAGCAACCCGTATGGCTACGCGGGGCTGGGCGATTTGTCGGTTTTTCTGTTTTTTGGTATCGTGGGCGTGTGCGGCACCTATTTTTTGCAGGCCTATTCGCACGGGCACACGTTGGGCGAGTCCCTGCCCCTCACCGTGCTGCTGCCGGCCGCCGCGCTGGGGTGCTTCGCCACGGCGGTGCTGAACGTCAACAACATCCGCGACATCGTGTCGGATAAGCTAGCCGGCAAAATCACGGTGCCGGTGCGGCTGGGGCCGCAGCACGCGCGCCGCTACCACTGGCTGCTGCTGGTGCTGGGCGTGGGCGCAGCCGTGCTCTACGTGGCGCTCACCTACCACTCGCCCTGGCAGTGGCTGTTTGTGCTCAGCCTGCCGCTGTTCATCTTCAATGGCCTGCAAGTGTGGCAGCGCCAGGAATCGATGAAAATCGACCCGCTGCTAAAGCAAATGGCCTTGAGCACGCTCGTGTTTACGCTGCTATTTGGGCTGGGGCAAGTTATTTAAGAGGAAGTTTGTTAACCAGCAACTGCCCGTTTGATGTACCTCAAAAAGGAACGTCAAACGGGCAGTTGCTGGTTAACAAGCTTCTTCTTAAATGACCTAAAAATCCGCATCCAGCCCTAGCCGCTGCTTCATTTCCTGCAAGGCGGGATATTTTTCGGCCAGGTAGGCAAACTTGTCGTTGGAGGTGTAGAGCTTGCGGCCGGTGGGCGCGGCGGCGGCCACCTCGGGCTGCACCGTGAGGCCGGGGTGGCCGGTGCGCCGCCGCAGCTCGGCCATAAACTCGGCCCGGAAGTCGTTGAACTGCACTACCTGCACGGGGTTGTCCACGGTGAGCGTGATGACGTGGTCGGCCCCGGCCTCCACTGGCCGGTTCAGCACCATATAGTCGCTCATTTTATCCTGGGCGCGGCGCTCGTCGGCTAGCTGCTTCCACACCGCGCTCAGCACTTCGGGCGCAATGGGGGCCAGCGGGCCGGTAGGCATGGCGGGAGCGGCCTCGGCAGCTACGGCGGTGGGCCGGGCTGCGGGGGCGGCGGGCGTGCCCACGTCGCGCAGGCCCGGCAGGCGGCTGCCCAGGCTGGGTAGTTTCGGAATAGTCGGCAGCGGGGCCGGTGGGCCGCTGGGCGCGGCAATGGTGCCGGGCCGCACATCGGTAGGGCGCTGGGTAGGCTCGAGGCCTTGCATGCTGGGGCGGCCGGTTTCGACGTGCGGCAGGGTGTCGCGCACCTGGTGGCGGGGCGTCACGGGCTCGGCCGCGGCGGGCTCAATGCTGGGCGTGGGGTGCAGCTCGACTACGCCGCTCTCAACGGGCAGCGGGTCGGGGCCGTCGGCGGGGGCGTTGGTTTCGGGCGCTTCGCGCACGGGCTGAGCCGCCGGTACCGGGCTAGCGGCCGGCAGTTGGGCGACGGGCGGCAGTTGGGCGACGGGCGGCGGGCTAGCCGCCCCATTGCTTAGGCTGCTAGTTTTTTTTTTAGCCTCGCCGCCGGCGCCGGGCGTGAGGTCGCGCACAAACTGCACGGCACCATTGAGATACGCCAGCTTCATGAGCGTGAGCTCGACGTGCAGGCGCTGGTTTTTGGCTTGCTTGAACTCGCGGTCGCACTGGCTCACCAGGTTCAGGGCCGAGAGCAGGAAGGGCAGCGGCGCGGCCTGCGCCTGGCGCACGTACTGCTGCCGGATGTTGTCGCTCACCTCCAGCAACTGTACCGTCACGGGGTCTTTGCACACCAGCAGGCCGCGCAAGTGCTCGGCGGTGCCCACCACAAAATTGTGCAGGTCAAAGCCTTGCTGCATTACCGAGTCGAGCAGCAACAGCGCCGCCGAAAGGTTTTCGCGCAGCAGCGCATCCACCAGCCGGAAGTAATAGTCGTAGTCGAGGATGTGCAGGTTTTGCACCACCTCTTTATAAGTCAGGTTGTTGCCGGCAAACGTTACCTGCTGGTCAAACATCGAGAGTGCGTCGCGCAGGCCGCCGTCGGCCTTCTGGGCTAGCAGGTGCAGCGCGTCGTCGTCGGCCGCTACGCCTTCGCTGGTAGCCACGTAGCGCAGGTGGTCCCGAATGTCCTCCACCTTGATGCGGTTGAAGTCAAAAATCTGGCACCGGCTCAGGATGGTCGGGATAATCTTGTGCCGCTCGGTGGTGGCCAGAATAAAGATGGCGTAGCTCGGCGGCTCTTCCAGCGTCTTCAAAAAAGCGTTGAAGGCCGCATTCGAGAGCATGTGCACCTCGTCAATAATATAAATCTTGAAGCGGCCCTGCTGCGGCGCGTAGCGCACCTGCTCCACTAGCGAGCGAATGTCCTCCACTGAGTTATTCGACGCCGCATCCAGCTCATGCACGTTGAACGAGGCATTTTCCTGAAATGCTACGCACGAGGTGCACATGCCGCAGGCTTCCGCCTCGGGCGTGAGGTTGGTGCAGTTAATAGTCTTGGCCAGAATACGGGCGCAGGTGGTTTTGCCTACGCCACGCGGCCCGCAAAACAGGAACGCCTGCGCCAGGTGCTGGCTCAGGATGGCGTTTTGCAGGGTGGTGGTAACGTGCTGCTGCCCCACCACGCTGCGAAACGTGGCCGGACGATACTTACGGGCCGAAACAACAAAATTTTCCATAATCGATACTCCACAAAGATACCCTAGCCCCGTCGTCGGGCGTGCCCCCGGCGGCCGGAAAATGGCGGGGCGGCGGCCTAAAAGCCTGCCGCGTAATCGGAACAAAATTTGGCTCCGAAACATTTACTACCCGAAGCGCGTATCTTTGCGCCCCGACGTTCTTCGCGGAGCGGCGGACCTCGTTCTTTCTAAATTGGGGATGACCGGAATTGACAGCTTGCGCAAGTTGCGGGTAAGCGTGCCGGGAGTTGATGGAAGCTCTCCCGCCAAAAAATCTATCAAAAAACAATCGGCGACTATTCGTACGCCATGGCTGCCTAGTTTAGAACTACGCACTGCCATCGTGCCGCCCGGGTAAGTTTTTACACCTGGGAGTTCGGCGCGTCGTAAGTAAGAACTAGCCCTCGGAGAGTTGTGATTCGGGGGCAAAAATCAACTGCAACTAAGGGAGTTTCAAGGGCCTGATGTGCGCCTGGAACGCTTCGAAAATCCAAGCATAGATACGCACGTAGAAAGCACGTTGGCTTCCTTGTCTGGACCAGGGTTCGAATCCCTGCATCTCCACTTTACTTTAAAAACCCCGTTTCCGACCTGGAAACGGGGTTTTTGTTTTTACGGGCTAGCGGCTCGGCGGAGGCTCGAAGCCTTGCGGCGCTGTGATTGGCGAGCCTAGGCCAGGGCTGGCGCTGGCAGCGAAACCGGCAACTCGGCCAACACCCGGAAAGTAACTTTGGGAAAATAGGTGGGCAAGGTGGCGGGGTGGGTCAGGCGCAGGCCAGGGCCCTGGACTAATAGCCATTGCACCACCAGGCGGGCTTCGAGGCGGGCCAAGTGGGCGCCCAGGCAGGCGTGCACGCCCCCGCCGAAGGCCAGGTGGCGAGTGGGCCGGCGGTGCAGGTCCAGTTTGTCGGGCTGCGGGTAGCGGGTGGGGTCGCGGTTGGCCGCCGCGCGGCAGCAAATGATGTTGGTGCCCGCGGGCAAGGCGTGGCCGCCCAGCACAACGGGCTCGGTAGTAACCCGCCAGATGGTGGTAAGGGGCGGCTCAAGGCGCAGCATCTCTTCCACAAAAGCATCAATCAGCTCGGGCTGTGCCCGCAGTTGGGCGGCTTCGATGGGGTGGGTGAGCAGGTAGTGCGCCGCGCCGCTCATCACGATGCTGCTGGTGGTGATGCTGGCAATCCACATGGTCTTGGCCAGGCCCAGCGCGGCCAGCAGCGTAAGGCGCCCGGTGTGCATATGCGCCACCAGTTGCTCCAGGATGGTGGCCGGCGCCTCCACCGGCGGGCGCTGGAGGTAGGCTTCGAAGAAGGCCGTGAGCTCGCCCAGGTAGCCGAGGCCGTACACGGGGCCGGGCAGGGCGCTTTGCAGTTGCTGGCGCTCGGCCGGGGTTAGCCCCAGCAACTGGGCGCTTACTGCCTGCGTGAGCGGCACGGCAAAGGCGGCCACAAAGTTGAAGGCAGACCGGGCGCGGGCCGCCGTGGCTAGCTCGCGCAGCATCGCCTCCGTGAACGCGCCGAGGGCCGCCAGCTCTTTGGGCGAAAACGACGCCTGGAGCAAAGCCCGGGTAGCCGTATGAAGCGGCGGGTCGGCCCCAATCAATACCTCGTCGAAATTAGAGGCAATGGTGCTTGAAAACAGAAGCGGCTCGCGCAGCACATGACTTATCAGGTCGTAGTCTACCACGAGTCAGCCGTGCTCGGCTGGCAGAAAGTGCAGCGGCCCCTGCTGGCGCAGCCAGGCAAAGCTGGCGTGCGGGCTAGCCACCACATCGGCGGCCCGCAGGTTGAGGCCCGTAAGCAGTGCCGCGCTGGTGGCTGGGGCCACCGGGGGGCGAGGGCGGAGCAGGCCCCGGCTAGCCAACGCGCCGCGTGGCGTTCAGGCTTTCCAGCTCGGGTATATCGGGCTGAAAAGCGGGTAGCAGCTCGGCCGCGCCCAGCACCTGCTGGTAGGCCAGTACTTGGTAAAAAGGGAAAGGATGCAGGCCAAAAGGCACCAGAAGCCGGTAGCCGTCGGCCAGCGCGGCCGCGAGGGCCGCATGCAAATTCACTGGGTAAAGCAACAGCGTGAGCCAGTAATCGGGCCCCAGCACCGTGCCTACCGGTACCAGCCGGCCCACCGTGGCCAGGTAGCAGGGCCGAGCCAGGGGCAAGGGCTGCAAGCCCCGCAGGGGCTGGCGCACTGCGGCCAGGTGTTGCGCCAGCCGCGTGGCATGGTAGGGCCACATGGGGGCCGTGCGTAGCAAGTGGCACGCCACCCGGTGCCCAGCCAGGTAGGCGCTGACCACGGCAAAGTCGGCTAGGGGGCACATGGCAAAGCAACTGTCAGCACTCAGCACCAGCACCACGAACAACTCGGCGGGGCACCCGGCCACCAACTGGCTAGCCGCCGCCAGCCCCACGTCGATAACGAGCACGCCGTAGGCCGGCTGCTCTGCCTGGCCAACGGTTTGGTAGCTGAGGCTGATGCGCAGCGCGTCGGTCAGGGTGAGGCCGCCCGCGCTGTACACGGCCGCAATTTCGCCCAGGCTCACGCCCAGCGTGGCAGTTGGCTGCAAGCCATGGGCCCGCCACAGCGCCACCAGCACCAGTTGCAGCACGGTGCTGAAGTGCATCACCCGGGTTTCATCGGCAAAAAGCCGGGCTCGGGCGGTGCCGTAAAGTTGGCCAGCAGCGAGGGGCCCCCCAACTGCATGGTGATACGCTCGCACTCCTGCACCGCCGCCCGAAAGGCAGGCTCGCGGGCATATAGCTCGCGCCCGGTGCCGGGCGCATACTCGGCCCGGCCTCCAAACACGTGCAGTGGCCCCATCTGGGGTGGGTTGAGCAGGTGCCGGGCGCGGTGCCAGGTAGCGCGCAGCAGGTGTTTGAGGAGCGGCGGCGCATAGCGCGCCACCAGCGCACGGGGCAAGGCACGGAGCATTAAGGGCAGACTAGAAGGTAAGGCTGCGCCGCTTCGGAGCGCTGCCTATAGGTGCAGCAGGCTACGAAGCTAGCTACTTCAGCCAGACTCGGTAGCTGAGCCCCGACAAGTAAGGCTGCCAGCCTTTGGCAATCTAGAGGTAAAAACACTATGGCAAGCAGATTCTTCGACAGGAACTGACGCCTGCTCATTCGGTGTCGAAGCGTGCAGCTAGCCAGCTTGCTACCACCCCGGAATTTATGGGTAATAATTTAGAATAGGCCATGCGCAATACAACTGTTTAGGGATTTACAAAAAGCAGGCAGGCATTTTACTGAGCCAAGCGCTGGCAGAAGCTTTCATGAACCCTTTCAATAAAGAATATGAAATTTTTATGCTGTGGCTGTAAGGGCAGATTAGCAGCATATGATGAGCTGGTAGATGCGCCTTGCGGTTACCATGCAACATCTATGTTGTAGAAATAAAGCTTTTGGCACTGCTAGGTAACCCGGTAAGGATGAGTAACTGAGGAGCTGCTAGGGCGGCGCTTAGTTGAAGGCGTGAAGTAATGATGCTGATAATCAGGCAACAATAGTAGGTGACTGGCCGTAAATGGGGCAGCTGTTTAGCTACTACACACCCATTATCCCCTGCACCATGAAATCCACGTCCCTTTTCCTCGCCGCTGCTTTCGCCCTCTGTGCTAACGCCGCTTTTGCCCAAACTACCCCCGGCACCACCACGTCGGGCACGATGAACCAGACGCCCACCACGGGCACGACGACCCCCGGCACCACGACCGGCACCGGCACGATGAACGGCACCGGCACGATGAATGGTAACGGCAGCATGAACAACGGCACCATGAACAATGGTACGATGGGCAGCGACCGCGGCACCATGCGCAGCAACCGCCGCATGAACAAAGGCAGCAAAATGAAGTCGAAATCGACCGACGGCACGATGAAAACCACGATGTAGTAGCCACTTGGCTGCAATTATCGTATCCAGTAAAGCTGGCTGGCCTACCAGGGCCAGCCAGCTTTTTTTGGCCCTCATCCTCTCCTTCGTTTAGCCATGAAATGCCTTTACTTGCTGCTCATCAGCGCGTGTGCTGTGAGCACGGCCCGTGCCCAGACGGTGCCCTTTGATGCGACGGCCCCTATGCGGGGCGGCTCGCAAAACCAAACGGCCGTGCCCCCCGTGAACCCGGCCCTGAACCAGAGCACCATTCAGGGGCCGCCGCAGGTGCAGCGCACCACCACCAGCTACGACGCGCAGCCCAGCCGCCCCACCGTGGGCACGGTTCCGGTAGCCGGCACGCCCGAGCAGTCGCCCACCTCCCTGCCCGACGTGCGCGAGCAGGGGCTGATACCGCAGCGGCAGGCACGGCAGTCGAGCGACATTGCACCGAGCCGCAGTTCCAGCTCCAGCAACATCAACCAGCGGCGCCCCGCGCAGCCCACCGGCACCAGCACGCGGCCCTAGCCTGCCCAAAGGCTTAGTAGCCGTTACTTATCTCTTTTAGCCTCTCCCATAACTTCCGTATGTCACGCCTCCCCATCCTTCTCGCGGTTTGCCTGCTTGGCAGCAGCGCCGCCATTGCCCAGACCACGCCCAGCACCACCCGCAGCACCAACACTGTGGGCCTGGGTGGCACCGTGAGCGGCACGCCCAGCAGCACCGCTACCAACGCGGCCCCGGTGCGCTACGACGACCCCAACTCGGGGATGCCTTCGCAAGTGCAGGTAAAAACCAAAGCCACGAAGACCAAGGCCGAAAAGCGCAGCAAGATGAAGGGCCGCATGTAGCGTCCTTCAGCTTGCCATAGCCACCAAAAAAGCGCTGGCTTCCTCTTGCGAGAGGAAGCCAGCGCTTTTTTGATAGTTGGCCGGGAAGTGAGCTAGCTGGCGGCGTGGGCCAGCAGGTCGTGGCCGTGGCGGCGCAGGGTATCGGCTAGCTTCAGCAGGTCAGCTTTGAGTTCGGCGGGGGCAGTGTGGCTTATCTGGCTGGTTTGGTCGCCCAGCATATTGAGCGAGTTGCCGATGGCCGTGGCGCTGAGGCTGCCGCTGGTGAGCAGCGATTGCAGGTTGCCCATTTCGCGGGCAATGTCTTGTAGCTCGGGCAGGCCGCTTTGCAAAAATTGCTGCTGCCAGGTTTCGGTGTTGTCCATTGCCGAGCCCAGCGGGAGGCTGGTCAGGCCATTCTGCAACCCCGAGAGAGTTGCGTGCAGGAGGTCATTCATGATAAAGGGGAAAGGGAAAAACAGATTAGGGAGTGGGTTGCTTCTTGGGCTTGGCCGCACGCTTGGCGGGGGTAGGAGCGGGGGCGGGCCGGGGCTCAAAAACCGGGGGCTCATAGCCGGCCGGCATAGCGGGTAGCAGGCCCGCCAGGCGCAGCAACTGCGCCCCGCGCACGGCGCTGGCTTCTTTGTCCTTGATTTCGAGCATCATGTCCACGTCCAGCCCGTCGAGGTCGGCCAGGAAGCCTTCAAACAGCTCAGGTACCAGCGTATCGGTGTGCTTGCCTTTGCGCTCGCCGGGCGCCTGTGAACTGTAGTCCATCATCAGCACGCCGTCGCGGGTGGGGTGCCAGGTGGCAGCGGCCAGCCGCAGGGCCTCGCGCATGGGCTCGCCGTGGTTGAGGCACTCGTGGTGAAAATTGTCGAATAGGATGGGTACTCCCGTGCGGTGGTGCAGGCCCAGGCACTCGCGCAGGCTGTAAAGGCGGTCGTCGTTTTCAACAACCAGCCGGTCTTTCACCGCCGCCGGCACTAGGCGGTGGAAGGTATCGGTCCAGCGCGTGAGGGCGGCTTCCTTGTCGCCGTAGGCACCCCCGGCGTGAATTTGCAGCTTGGCCGTGCTGTCCAGCTCCATCAAATCCAGCATCGAGCCCTGGTAAATCAGCTCGTCGATGCTGCGCTGCACAATGGCCGGGTCGGGCGAGTTGAGCACCACAAATTGGTCGGGGTGAAACGAGATGCGCATCCCGTGCTGCCGGATGAAGTCACCAATGGCCCGAAACTCGCTCTTAAAGTGCGACTGCCACGGAAAGGTGTTTACCTCGTGCGAGCCAAACGGCACGATGCCCGAGCCCATGCGAAAAAAAAGCAGCCCGTGGGCCACGTTCCACTCCAGTATCTGCTGGAGGCAGGCCAGGTTAGCGGCCACCGTAGGTACCAGCCGCTCGGCCGAGTACGAGGCCAGCCGAAAGGTGCCGGCCGCGCTGCACGGCAGCGTTTCATTCACGCAGGGATATCCTATTTTCATCCCTTCCGCTTACGCCAGAAGTGAGCACTGCGTTTTAGCTGGGGAGAAAGAATAGCGTGTAGAGGCGAGGTTCGCCCCCGCCGTTCGCTTCATTTCCACGATGTCGTTCAACGCCGGGCGGGGGCGAGCCCCGCACCCTACTCGTAGCCCCGGTTGTTGCGAAAGGCCTTGTTGTATTCGCGGCGCTTCTTTTCGGCGGCCTCGGCCGCGTCGCGGGCTTTGAGCTCCTCCATCTTGCGGCGTTCCTTGCCCTGGCGCGAAAACTGGTCGTAGAGCCAGTCTACATTAGACCCGCCGAGGGTGGGCGCCACCACTTTGGGGCCGGTAGTATCGACGGGAAATAACGGTTTGGGTTTGGGGCCTTTCTTCGGAATCTTGACCAGGGGCGGCGTGGGGCGCTTCATATTGCGCAGCGCCCGGTTGATGATGGCGCGGTCGGGGCGGTCGGCCGTTACCCGCACTTCACCCAGCTGCACCGAGTCGCGCACCAGCTTTACCTGCACCACCAGCTGCGAAATGGTGGTGCCGCTGAGGGCCAGCCGGTGCGGCTTGTAGCCTACGGCCCGAAAAACCAACGTGTCGGTAGGTTGCGCGATGATGAAAAAGTCGCCTTCGCCATCAGCCGCCACGCCCTGGCGGGTGCGCCTAATCTGCACGGTAGCGCCCGGAATGCCCTGCTTGGTTTCGGCCGCCGAGACCCGGCCGCTGACGCGCAGCGTGGGCGAGGGGCTGCCGGCCTGGGCCCGGGCTGCCCGCGGGGCCAGGCCCCCAAGCAGCAGCAGGCTGATAACAAGCAGCCTGCGAAGGAGAAAGAAAGGGGCGGCCAGCAAAAACACGAATCTTTTAACGCAACTTTCCTACAAAGCTGCCACCGAAAGAGCCAAAAAAAACCCACGCCGTTGCAGACGTGGGCTTTTTACGGATTAACGGGCGGCTTTTACCGCCCAAGGGCCTACATTTTGGCTTTGTTGCCGTCAGCGTCCTTCACCTTCACGGTGCCGTCGCTTTTCACTTTTACTTTGGTGCCGTCCTCCATTTTCGACTTGCCTTTCACAACGCCGGCGCCGGCGCTCATGCTGTTATCGGTGGTCGTGGTGGTCGTTTCTTCGGTGGTCGTGCTCATGGCGCTGTTGTCCGAGGGCATGGTAGCGCTGGAGCTAGCGGCCGTCTGGTCGGCAGTGTCGAGGTTATTAGCTTCGTCGTAGGTCGAGCGCGACGACTGGTAGGAGCTATACTGGTCGGGCGACGACAGGATGGTTTTGAACTCGTTGTCCGTGTCCGTATTATACTGGTTGCGGGCGGCGCTCATGCCGGTGGTGTCGCTCTGGTACTTGCCCATCATGTCGTCGTAACGCTTCGAGCGGTTATAGTAGGCCGTGCGCAGCTTCTCACGGGTGGCGGCATCCGAGATTTTCATGTCGGTGGCAAACTTGTCGGCCATGCGGTTGCCGCGCGAGTGGTAAGCCTCGTCACTCACCGTTTTGGTGGTCGTGGTAGTGGTGGTAGCAGCGCCGTCCCCAGCCGGGGTAGTCGTCGATTCGGTAGTGGTGTTCGACGAGCACGAAGCGAGCGAGAAGGCAGTAGCGCTAGCGAGGAGCAAAAGGGCGTTTTTCATGGGACAGAGGGAAGGGAAATGAAAAAGAATAAAGGCGTTGCCGGGCTTTAACGGCGAGGCTAGCGGCGAGGTTACTCTGGCGCTAGGCACTAGCAGCCAGCCGGCTAGGCCCGGCGCAGCTCCAGCACCGTTATCTCGGGCAGGAAGCCGGCCCGCATGGGCACGCCCAGGTAGCCGAGCCCCACGTTCACGTACAGCTTTTGGGGGCCCTGCTCATACAGCCCGGCCCACTGCGGGTAGGAGTACTGCACCGGGCTCCACTTGAAAAACGGCAGGTTGATGCCGAACTGCATCCCGTGCGTGTGGCCGCTGAGCGTGAGGTCGATGTCTTTGTAGTCAAGCACCTGGGCTTCCCAGTGCGAGGGGTCGTGCGAGAGCAGTAGTTTAAACGGCGCGTTGCCGCTGGCCGCGTGGGTCTGGGCCAGCTTGCCGTGCTTCGGAAACTGCGGGTGGGCGCTCCAGTTTTGCACGCCCAGCACGGCCAGCTCGTCGGTGCCGCGCCGGATGGTGTGGCTCTCATCCAGCAGCAGCCGCCAGCCGATTTTGGCGTGGTTGCGGGCCAGCCGTTGCAGGTTTTCGCGCTTGGCCGCCGGGCTGGGCCACTGCACGTAGTCGCCGTAGTCGTGGTTGCCGAGGATGGAGAAAATCGGCAGCTCCGACGTGATGCCCGCCAGCGCCACAATGTGCGGCTCGACCTCCTCGGCCACGTTGTTGACCAGGTCGCCAGTCATCACGATGAGGTCGGCCTTTTGGGCATTTATCATCGCCACGGCCCGCTGCATCGGCTCGGTATTGCCGTTGAAAGAGCCGGTGTGCAGGTCGGAGATTTGCAGAATCTTGAAGCCCTCGAACGAGGCCGGCAGGTTGGGGTAGCGCAGCACCACGCGGCGCACCGTGTAGTCGGTTTTGCCGCGCACCATGCCCCACAGCATGGCCAGCAGCGGCACCAAGCCCAGCCCCAGGGCCAGCCGGCTGATAAACTGGCTGCGCGTGAGGGCCTGCCCGCTAGCCGCCGGGGCTGGGCTGGTAAAGCCCCGCGCCGCCCAGCGCCCCAGGCGCAGCAAGTCTTCCAGTAGCAGCGGCAAAATGACTACGAACTTGGCCGCCAGCAGCGCCAGCGGCAATACAAACAGGTAGCTTTTGAGCTCGGCCTCGCCCTTGTGGCGCGTGGCCACGGCCCAGATGCCCACCGCCCACACGGCCAGCGTGAGCAGCCAGTAGCCGATGGCGAAGCCCCGCCGCGCCTCGGACGTGGCCGGTGCAAAAGCCGTGCGAACGGCCACGTAGCCATAGGTTTCGGCCACCAGAATGGCCAGCAAAAGACTCCAGAGAAGAACGGGGTTGCGCATACGAGGAGCCAAACGGCCGGGCGCGATTTTAGTTGGCCGCCGCCGTTGGCTGGCCCGGCTGACGAAAGAGCCGGAATTTTACTTTACATTGGGTGGCTATAATGCAGCCCCCGTATGCTTTCCGATTCTGTTTCTGCCGACGACTACGACGACGATTTGCCGCCCCTCACGCCCTACGTGGCGCCCGCTAGCTTCGGCATCAAAAGCTGGGCCGAGGAAGACCGCCCGCGCGAAAAAATGGTGCAGAAAGGCCGCGCCGCCCTCTCCGATGCTGAGCTGATTGCCATCCTGCTGGGCTCGGGCACCACCAAGCTCACCGCCGTAGATGTTGGGATGCTGATGCTGCAAGCCGTTGACAATGACTTGAATGAGCTAGCCAGGCTCAGCATCAAGCAGCTGTGCCGGCACCCGGGCGTGGGGCCGGCCAAGGCTATTTCGGTAGTGGCGGCGCTGGAGCTGGGCCGCCGCCGCAAGGAGGCCGGCGCGGGTCGGCGCGTCACCATCGGCAGCTCCCGCGACATCTACCAGTTGGTGCGCCCGGCCTTACAGGACTTGCCCCACGAGGAGTTTTGGGTAATTATGCTCAACCGGGCCAACGTGGTGATGCGCCAGGAAAAAATCAGCAGCGGCGGCGTGGCCGGCACCGTGGCCGACCCCAAGCTCATTTTCAAGCACGCCCTCGAAAACCTGGCCAGTAGTCTCATCCTGGTGCACAACCACCCCAGCGGCAACCGCCAGCCCAGCGGCGCCGACATCAGCCTGACCAAGAAGCTAAAGGAGGCCGGCAATTTCCTCGACCTGCCTATTCTCGACCATCTCATCTACACCGACAACGGCTACTTCAGCTTCGCCGACGAAGGCCTGTTGTAGCCGTGCGTACCGTAGTGCCAGCCGCGCGGCGGTACTTTGCAGGATGCGTAAAATCTTTCTGGTGGCCGGCGTACTGGCCGTGCTGGGCCTGCTAGCCTACAATTTCTCCGATACCAAAGCCCCCGCCGCCACCGCCGAAACTGATGCCACCTACGCTGCCCAGGTGCGGCAGGCGCGGGCCCAGAAAGATGCGGCCTTCCGCACGGCGGCCAGCTCGCCCATTCCGGCGGCGCAGCGGGCGGCCTTCGGCGGGCTGCGCTACTTCAAGCCCGATGCCGTGTACCGCGTGGTGGCGCGCCTCACGCGGGCGGCCGCGCCGGCCCCGCTGCCGCTGGCCCTCACCGGCGGCTCGGCCGATGCCTACGTGCGCTGGGGCACCGCCGAGTTTGAGCTGGCCGGCCGGCCTCAAAAGCTGACGCTGCTGCAAAAACAAGGTGAAACCAAGGAGCTGTTCGTGCCCTTCACCGACCCTACCAACGGCGAGCAGACCTACGGTGGCGGCCGCTTTCTCGACCTGCCTGTGCCCGCCCCCGATGCCAGCGAAATCACGCTGGATTTCAACGCGGCCTATAGCCCATTCTGCGCCTACAACCACGAGTACAGCTGCCCCCGCCCGCCCGCCGACAATCGCCTCACGGTGCCCGTGCCGGCCGGCGAGCAGGTGGTGCCGGAATAAGGTAGCGTGGACTCTGCGAGTCCGTGCGGGGCGACGTCAGGACGATATCACGCGCCACTCGCAGAGTCCGCGCTACGGGCTAGTACCTTTGCCGAACGCGGCCGGCTCCCAAAACGCCGGCGCTTTTTTGCATGACTATCTCCTTCGACTGGCTTAAAACGCTCTTCCCCACCCCGCTGCCCGCTGCCGAGGTGGCCGCCCTGCTCACCGGCTCCGGCCTCGAAGTAGAGAGCCTGGACGAGCTCGAAAGCGTACCCGGCGGCCTGCGCGGCGTGGTGCTGGGCACCGTGCTCACCTGCGAGCGCCACCCCGACGCCGACAAGCTAAGCCTCACCACCGTGGCCGTGGGCGACGATACGCCCCGCCAGATTGTGTGCGGCGCCCCCAACGTGGCCGCCGGCCAGCGCGTAGTCGTGGCCCTCGAAGGCGCCACGCTGCACCCCAGCCAGGGCGAGCCCTTCAAAATCAAGAAGTCGAAAATCCGCGGCGCGGCCTCCGAGGGCATGATATGCGCCGAGGATGAAATCGGCCTGGGCCAGTCGCACGCCGGCATCATGGTGCTCACCACCGACCTGCCCGACGGCACGCCCGCTGCCGAGTACTTCGGCCTGGGCTCCGATACCATCATCGAAATCGGCCTCACGCCCAACCGCGCCGACGCGGCCTCGCACTACGGCGTGGCCCGCGAGCTGCGCGCCCTGCTGGGACAGCCCGCCCACCTGCCCGATGTGAGCGCCTTCGCGGACCCGAGTGGCGGCGATGCCATCGGCGTGACCATCGAGGATGGCCAAGCGTGCCCGCGCTACGCTGGCTTGCTGCTTGATAACGTGCAGGTTGGCCCCTCGCCTGAGTGGCTCCAGCGCCGCTTGCGCAGCATCGGGCTGTCGCCAATAAACAACGTGGTGGACGTGACCAACTTCGTGCTGCACGAACTGGGCCAGCCGCTGCACGCCTTCGATGCCGACCAGATTGCGGGCGGCCACATTCGCGTGAAGCGCGCCGAAGCCGGCTCAACATTCGTGACGCTCGACGGCGTGGAGCGCGCCCTGCTGGCCGATGACCTCGTGGTGGCCGATGCCCACGGCACGCCGATGGCCCTGGCCGGCGTATTCGGCGGCAAAACCTCGGGCGTGAGCGACGCCACCACCCGCGTACTGCTGGAAAGCGCCTACTTCGCGCCGGCCGTGGTGCGCCGCACTAGCCAGGCCCACGGCCTCAAAACCGACGCCTCGTTCCGCTTCGAGCGCGGCACCGACCCCTACATGGTGCCCACGGCGCTGCGCCGCGCCGCGCTGCTGCTGCAAGAGGTGGCCGGCGCCCGCATTGCCGCGCCGGTGGTGGACGTGTTTCCGCACCCCATCCCCAATAACCAGGTGCGCCTGCGCCTCGACCGCGTGGCCCGGCTCATTGGCCAGGAGATAGGGGAGGAGCGCATCCGCGAAATTCTGGAAGGGCTGGGCATCGTTATCGAGCAGCAGGTAGACCAGGAGTGGCTGCTGGCTGTGCCGCCCTATAAGGTGGACGTGACCCGCGAGGCCGACGTGATTGAGGAAATTCTGCGCATCTATGGCTTCAACAACGTAGCCCTGCGGCCCTACAATTCGGCCTCATTCCTGTCGCCCTTCCCCAACCCCGACCCCGAGGTGGTGCGCCAGAAGGTGGCCAGCCTGCTCAGCGGCCAGGGCTTTTCGGAAATCATTACCAACTCGCTCACCAACTCGCAGTATTTCGAGAAGGCCGACGCGCCCGATGAAAAACTGGTGCGGATTCTCAACTACAACAGCCAGGACCTGAACGTGATGCGCCCCGCGCTGCTGCATTCGGGCCTGGAAGTGGTGCGCCACAACCTCAACCGCCGCCAGCGTGACCTCAAGCTCTACGAGTTTGGCAAAACCTACCAGCGCACCGCCGCCGGCAAGTACCAGGAAAAAACCGTGCTCGGCCTCTGGCTGACCGGCGCCGCCACCGCCGAAACCTGGCAGCACCCCAGCCAGAAGGCCGCCTTCCACGACGTGGCCGGGGCCGTGCAGCAGGTGCTGGCCGCCCTGGGCCACGCCCAGCCCGCGCCGCAGCCCACGCAGCACCCCTACCTGGCCGGCGGGCTAGCCCTGCTGGCGCAAAACCAGCCGGTGGGCAACGTGGGCGCCGTATCGCCGCAGGTGCTCAAGCGCCTCGACGTGAGCCAGCCGGTGTGGTATGCCGAGCTGGATTGGGACTGGCTGCTCAAAAAATACAAGGCCAGCCTCACGGCCCGCGAGCTGCCCAAGTTCCCGGAGGTGCGCCGCGACTTGTCGCTGGTGGTGGATAAGGCCGTGACGTTCGAGCAGTTGCGCACCATCGCGCAGAAAACTGAGAAGAAGCTGCTACAAAGCCTCAACGTGTTCGACGTGTACGAGGGCGACCGCCTCGAAGCGGGCAAGAAGTCGTACTCGGTCAGCTTCCTACTGCAAGACCCTGGCCAGACGCTCACCGACCAGGCTATCGACCAGGTAATGCAGCGGCTTATCCAGCAGTTTGAAAAGCAAGCTGGAGCATTGATTCGGAAATAATACTAGGAAATGAAGCTTCGGTGTAATGCCGAGTGCTGAACGGCGAGTAACATTGCAGGCCAGTCGAACCGAAAAGGGCAACGCCTTTTGGTTTGGCTGGCCTTCTCACCTTTTCTCCCGTTATGAACTCACGTTTCGCCTACCCCTTGCTGCTTAGCCTGGCCGTGGTAGCTGCCCCCGCCGCCGCCCAGAAAAAGCCGGTCACGCCCAAGCCCGCTACCGTAAAAGCCGCTCCGAAGGCCACCGTGGGCAGTGCCCGCCTGGTGGAGAAAGTAGCCGCCAGGCCCGGCGAACTGGTTATTCCCTACGAAAAATACGTGTTGCCCAACGGCCTGACCGTGGTGGTAGCTGAAGACCACTCCGACCCCCTGGTGCACGTGGACGTGACCTACCACGTGGGCTCGGCCCGCGAGCAGATTGGCAAGTCGGGCTTCGCCCACTTCTTCGAGCACATGATGTTTCAGGGCTCCGACCACGTGGGCGACCAGCAGCACTTCAAGCTGGTGACGGCCGCTGGCGGCGAGCTCAACGGCTCGACCACTGAGGACCGCACCAACTACTACGAAACGGTGCCCAGCAACCAGCTCGAAACGGCTATGTGGCTCGAAGCCGACCGCATGGGCTTCCTGCTGGACGCGGTGAGCCAGAAAAAGTTTGAGATTCAGCGGTCTACTGTGAAAAACGAGCGGGGCCAGAGCGTGGACAACCGCCCCTACGGGCAGGCCAGCGAATACCTGGGCCGCACGCTGTACCCCTACGGCCACCCGTACTACTGGTCGGTAATCGGCTCGCTCGAAGACCTGGACCGCTCGAACGTCAACGACCTCAAGAACTTCTTTCTGCGCTGGTACGGCCCCAACAACGCGACCCTGACCGTGGGCGGCGACGTCACGGCAGCCCAAGTGCTGAAATACGCCGAGAAATATTTTGGCCCCATCAAGCGCGGGCCGGCCGTGCAAAACCAGCACCTGCCAGAGCCAGCGCTGACGGCCGACCGCTACGTGAGCTACGAGGACAATATCCGGTTCCCGATGCTGCAAATGGTGTTTCCGACCGTGCCCAACGGCCACCCCGACGAAATTGCCCTCGACGCGCTGGCCAACATCATCGGCGGCGGCAAAACGTCGTTGCTCTACAAAAACCTGGTGAAAACCCAGAAGGCCGTGCAGGCGCAGGCTTTCCAGAGCAATAAGGAGCTGGCTGGCGAGCTTACGCTGCTAGCCCTCAACCCGCCCACGCAGCGCCTCGACAGCACCGAGGCGATATTCCGTAAAACGCTGGCTGAGTTTGAGAAAGCCGGCCCCACCGACGAGCAGGTAGCCCGCTTCCGGTCGAGCCGCGAGGCTCGCCTGGTCAATAGCCTGGCCAGCGTGGGCGGCAAGGTGAGCCAGCTGGCCGCCTACCAGACGTTCTTCGGCAATCCCAACCGCACGCCGCTGGAAGTGAAGGAGCTGCGCGCCCTCACCAAGGCCGACGTGCTGCGGGTATACAACAAGTACATCAAGGGCAAGCACGCCGTTATTCTGAGCGTGGTGCCCAAGGGCAAAGCCAGCGAAGCCGCCGGCAAAGACAACTACACGGCCTCTTCGGCGGGCTACGTGGCACCCGACTACGGCTACGCCGGCCTGAAATACGTGAAGGCTACCGACACCTTCGACCGCTCGAAGCAGCCCGCCGCCGGCGCCAACCCGGTAGTGAAGGTGCCCGCCATCTGGCAGGATAAGTTTGGTAACGGCCTCAAGATCATCGGCACCAAGAATACCGAACTGCCCACCACCACCCTGCTGCTCACCATCGAAGGGGGCCGCCGGCTCGAGCCGCTGGGCAAGGCGGGCCTGGCCAGCCTCACGGCGCAGCTGCTGAACGAGGGCTCGGAGAAATACAGCAGCGAGGAAATGTCGGCCGCCCTGGAGCGGCTGGGCAGCACCGTGAGCGTATCGACGGGCAGCGACAACACGACCGTGTACGTGCAAACGCTCACCAAAAACCTGCCCGCCACGCTGGCTTTGCTCGACCAGCGCCTGCTGCACCCGCGCTTCGACGCGGCCGATTTTGACCGCCTCAAGAAGCAGAACCTGCAAGGCATTGCCAACCAGGTGACCCAGCCCACCGCCATTGCCAACAATGCGTATGCGCGCCTGCTCTACGGCCAAAACGACATCATGGGTGTGCCCTTGAGCGGCACCACGGCCAGCGTATCGAGCCTCACGCTCGACGACGTGAAGCAGTTTTACCAGCAGTACTACTCGCCCAGCGTGAGCTTCCTCACCGTGGTGAGCGACCAGGACCAGGCGGCCATCGAGCCACGCCTGGGCTTCCTCAAGAGCTGGGCCGCCAAGCCCGTAACGCTGCCCGTGGCCGCCGCCGCCCCGCAGCCCGACAAAACCAAAATCTACTTTATCGACAAGCCCGGCGCGGCGCAGTCTGAAATACGGGTGGGCTATCTCACCCCGATGGCCTACGACGCCACCGGCGACTACTACAAGGCGTACCTCGCCAACTACCTGCTCGGCGGCGCCTTCAACTCGCGCATCAACCTGAACCTGCGCGAAAACAAGGGCTACACTTACGGCGCCAGCTCGGGCTATCGGGCCAGCCGCTACGCCGGCCCCTACACCGCCCAGGCCGGCGTGCGCGCCGATGCCACGGCCGCCTCGGTGAAGGAGTTTATGAGCGAAATCACGAACTACCGCAACGGCGTTTCGGATGAGGAACTGGCGTTCCTGCAAAGCTCAGTAGGCCAGAGCGACGCCCTGCGCTACGAAACCGGCCAGCAGAAAGCCGGCTTCCTGGCCCGCCTCGTCGAGTACAACCTCCAGCCCGACTACGTGAATCAGCAGGCCAGCATCCTGAAGGCGCTGAAGAAGGAAGACGTGCAGGCCGCGGCTCAGAAATACCTGCCCGCCGACAAAATGTACATCGTGGTAGTGGGCGACCGCGCTAAGTCCTTCCCCGGCCTCGCGCAGCTCGGCTACGACGTGCAGGAGCTGGACGTCAACGGTGCCCCGGTGGTAGCCCCGGCCGCTGGCTCGGCCCAGGCAGCCCCGGCCGCGGCCCCCGGTGCGGCTAGCCCCGCCATGCCGGCCATGCCCGACGGCAAAACCAAAACCGAAACGCCTGACGGCGGCAAAGTCAAGACCAAGAAAAAGCGCGGCGAATAACCCGCGCAGGTAAACTTTACGTGAAAAGCCCGCCGCCCCGGCGGGCTTTTCTGTAGCTGGCTAGGGTGTCGTGCATTCGGGCGCTACCTTCGCGGGCTAAATCGTCTCATTTCGTGGCCTCGTCCCAACAACTTGCGCAGCTAGACCGCCTCGAGCGGCAGGTAACCACCTTAGTGGCTGCCTATCAGCAGCTGCGCGAAGAATTGGCCGATGCCCACACCACGATTGAGCACCTGCGGGCCGACGAGCGCGAGCGAGAAAAACAGCTCCGCGAGTACCAAAACCAGGAAAATATTGTTAAACTTGTCCAGACTATAGCCGGCGGGGAACCCACCCAGGCCAACGAGCTGAAACAACGCCTCAACGAATACATCCGCGAACTAGATAAGTGCCTTGCCTATTTGAGGGAATAATGCCCCTTCTCATGCGAATCTCTTACCTGCTCTCTAAATGAACGACTTAGCCATCAAAATTCGCATTGCCGAGCGCGACTACCCCATGCGGGTGGCCGTGGCCGACGAAGAGCGCCTCCGCCTGGCGGGCCGGCAGCTCAGCGAAAAGCTGCGCGAGTATCGGGAGCAGTATGGCATTCAGGACAAACAAGACCTGCTGGCGATGGTAGCCCTCGCCACAATGGCTGACTCTCTGAAAGTTAGCAAAGAAAAGGATGGAACCGATGCAGCCCTCACCGAGCGCCTGGCGCGCCTCGACGAACTGCTGACTGGCGTGGTGCTGGCGGCCTAGCGGGCCGCCGGGTAGCACCCGTAACCGTTTCGTTTGGCCCCGGCCGAACGCACCGAGGGCGAGCGGCCTTCGCCAGTGCGCTTCGGTTCCGGGTTTTTTGCGGTGCTATGGTTTTGATTCACTTCACTTCCATAACTCCATGTCATCTACTATTTTATATGTCGTGCTCGCGGCCGTCCTCGCCTTGGTGGTGGGGATAGTGGTGGGCCGGCAACTGGCCGGCAAAGCCCGGCAAGACCACGAAGGCGAGGCCAAAGCCAAGGCCCAGCAGCTGCTCGAAGAAGCTGAGCTGCAAGCCACCCGCACTCGCGACGAGCGTATTCAGCAGTCGAAAGACAAGTTTCGCAACCTCAAAAACGAGTACGAGCAGGAGCAGAAGCGCGTGCGCCGCGAGTTTGACACCGAAAGCCAGCGCCTCAAAGCGGCCCTAGAGCAGGAGCTCACCGAGCGTCGCCAGGGCGTACTAGCCCAGGAGCAGAGCATCAAGCACCTCACCGAAACTACCCAGAAGCAGCTCGAAACCATCCAGCACAAGGAAAAGGAGCTCGAAGCCACTCGCGAAAAGCTCGAAGCCCAGGCCCAGCAGCAGCGCGAGCGCCTGGAGCAGCAGGAGGAAAAGCGCCAAACCCGGCACGAAACCGCCGTGGCCGAGCTGCAAGCCAAGCAGCAGGAAGCCGAGGCCATCGTGCTCGAAGTGCAGAGCCAGCTCGAAAAAGTAGCCGGCCTCACCGCCGCCGAGGCCCGCGAGCAACTCGTGGAGAGCCTGCGGAATGAGGCCCAGCTGCAAGCCAGTTCCTACATCAAGGACACCGTAGCGCAGGCCAAGCTCACGGCCACCAAGGATGCCAAGAAAGTGGTGCTCGAAACCATTCAGCGCACCGCCTCGGAGCACGCCATCGAGAACTGTGTATCGGTGTTCAATATCGAGAGCGACGATGTGAAGGGCAAAATCATCGGCCGTGAAGGCCGCAACATCCGCGCCCTTGAAGCCGCTACGGGCGTCGAAGTTATTGTGGATGACACGCCCGAAGCCATCATCATCTCGGGCTTCGACCCGGTGCGCCGCGAAATTGCCCGCCTCTCGCTGCACTTGCTGGTGAAAGACGGTCGTATTCACCCGGCTAGGGTGGAAGAAATCGTGGCCAAGACGACCAAGAAAATCGAGGAGGAAATCATCGAAATCGGTGAGCGCACGGTCATCGACCTCGGCATCCACGGCCTGCATCCCGAGCTGATTCGCATGGTGGGCCGCATGCGTTTCCGCTCCTCCTACGGCCAGAACCTGCTGCAACACAGCCGCGAAGTAGCCAACCTCTGCGCCACGATGGCCGCCGAGCTGGGCCTCAACGTGAAACACGCCCGCCGCGCCGGCCTACTCCACGACATCGGCAAGGTGACCACCGAGGAGCCCGAGCTGCCCCACGCCATCCTGGGCATGGAGATGGCCAAGAAGTACAAGGAGCACCCCGATGTGGTGAACGCCATTGGTGCCCACCACGACGAAATCGAGATGACGGCCCTCATTTCGCCCATCGTGCAGGCCTGCGACGCCATTTCGGGCTCGCGCCCCGGCGCCCGCCGCGAAATGATGGAGAGCTACATCAAGCGCCTCAAGCAGCTGGAAGAAACCGCCAGCTCCTTCAAGGGTGTGAACCAGACCTACGCCATCCAGGCCGGCCGCGAGCTGCGCGTGATTGTGGACGCCGAGAACGTGAGCGACGACCGCGCCGGCGAGCTGAGCTTCGAGATTTCGCAGAAAATTGAGAAGGAAATGCAGTACCCCGGCCAGATTAAGGTGACGGTTATCCGTGAAATGCGCTCGGTGGCCTACGCCAAATAGCCGCCGCCCGCCAACGCCAGAGCCGGCCGCTAGCCTCGTGGGTAGCGGCCGGCTTTTTTGTGGCTAACGGGTGCGGGTTGTTCTTGCGCTAAGTGCATCCAATCAGAAATTTGCCGCCTCTACTACAAGTATTGTTAAGGCGATTAGTATGGTAAAATGGCTACTAGTTCAACGCGTGCTGATTTTTGCCATGTTGGCCGGCATGAGCAGCTGCGCGGTGTACAAACCCATGCAATGTGCGGCGCCTGCCCTCTACGATAAGGGCCAGGTAGAGCTGGCGGGCACCGCGTATTTCAACAAGCGCCTGAACGGGGCCGTCAACTATTCACCGGTGCGCCACGTGCTGGTGCGTGCGGCCATCGATGGCAAAGCGGATGCCGACGACAGCACTTACACCCGTAGCTGGCAGTATGAGCTAGCCGCCGGTACCTACTGGCCCGTGGGCGAGCAAGTGGTGCTGGGTGGCCTGCTAGGGGCCGGGCGGGCCCAAAGCCAGGTGCGATACCGGCCCATCGAAACTACTTACCCCACGCAATATGAGTACGATGCGCGTTATACCAAGCTGTTTGGCGAAGTGTACGGCACCTGGCAGCTGGCCCCGGCCGTGCAGCTGGGGGCGGCCTATCGGCTCACGCGTGTAGGCTTCACTAGTCTCACCAATTTAGGCCAGCCGCTGGGCCTGGCCTCGATGCTGCGCGGCGAGCCGATGGTGTTTGTGCGCAGCACGTTTGGCCTGCGCCCCGGGAGCGAACGGCTGGCCTACGCGCAGGTAGGCGTGGGCGGCTCGGCGCTGCTAGGGGCGGGGCCCGGCCAGCGGAGCGGCCCGGTCGGCAATCTGCTGGAATCGAACAGTTATTTTACCATCGGGCTGGGCTTTTTCCCGAGTGCCTTGTGGCGGCATTGAGAAAGCGCGGCGGCGGGCTTTTTTTGCAGCATGAAAACTCTGGCCGGACTGCTGCTTGGGAGCTTACTCCTCAGTGCCTGCGCACGCAACCCCTACGCGGCTACCAACAAGGTGTATCGCCAGCAAGCCAAAGCGCTGGCCCGCCAACTGCAAGCCCAGCCCACTAGCCCGGCCGATAGCCTGCCGGCCACGCCCTACTGGGTAGGCACCGTCAATTTCAACCTGCGCAAGCCCAACTACGTCATCATCCACCATACGGCGCAGGATAGCACAGCCCAGACCCTCAAAACCTTTACGCTGGTCAAAACGCAGGTAAGCGCGCATTACGTAATCGGCCGCGACGGCCGCACTTACCACATGCTCAGCGACTACCTGCGGGCCTGGCACGGCGGCGCCGCCCGCTGGGGTAGCATCAGCGATATAAATTCGGTTTCGATTGGGATAGAGTTAGATAATAACGGCAGCGAGCCGTTTCAGGAAGCCCAACTGGCTAGTCTGCTCAAAGTACTGGCGGCCCTGAAACGCACCTACAACATTCCGGCCGCCAACTTCCTTGGCCACGGCGATATTGCGCCGGTACGCAAAAACGACCCCAGCGCCCTATTTCCCTGGCAGCGGCTGGCGCAGCGCGGCTTCGGGCTTTGGTACAATGAGGCCGTGCTCGCCGATACCACCGCCGCCCCCTTTGCCACCGATTCGCTCGGCCAGTTCCTGCCCGGCCTCACGCCCCGCGACGCGCTGCGCATTATCGGCTACGATACCCAGAACCTACCCGCCGCCATCCGGGCCTTCAAACGCCACTTCGTGCCCACCGACCCCAGCCCGATACTTACCGAAACGGACCGACGCATTTTATATAGCCTCTACCGCAAATTTTTGTAAAACGTAAACGGCCATGGGGATGCGCCGGGTAGCTGAACCCAGCGCACCACCGTGGCCGTTTGCACTCCGGTTACTATTACTGCGCGCCTTTCAGCTTGTCCTCGCCGCCGTAGGGGGCGCCGGCCGTAATGTCGCCGCGTAGGCCACCCGTGCTCTGGCCGGGGCCGAAGCCGGGCTGTTGGGCCGTGGTATTGTTTTCTTTGGCAGTGGGTAAGGGGGCATCGGGCGCCATAGGGGCGTTGGTGAGGGCATCGGTGGGCACCTGCCCAGCCTCGGAGCCCTGCGCACCCTGGCCGGTTATTTCGGCTACTTTCGCCACATACTGGCGCTTGGCATCATCTTCCGAGGTGCCTTTGTATTTGTCCCACGAGTCCCACTGGGCCTGTGAGAGGCCAGCGGGCCCGCTGGCCTGGGTGGCGGCGTCGGCATCTACGGCATCGCCCTGCATATTTACATCGCCCTCCGTAGCCTGTTTGTAGAGGCCGTAGAGGTCCGTCATGTGCTTGGGGGCCGTATCGGCGGGTAGATTATTAACTTGCTGCACGGCAGCCTCAAATTCCTGTTGTAAGCTCATGGAAAGGATGGGTGAGAAAAGACGCTGAAAATAAAGATGCGTGGGCGCGACGGCCCGTGCATCTTTACTATCCAAATAGGGTAGGGGTTGCGCCGTGGGCCGCTAGCTCAGAGCTGCCAGCCCCGGCCTTAGCCCGGGAGCCCCGCTTGCCCCTATCTTTGCTGCCTAGCTATGTGTGGAATAACCGGCGCTTACGCCTTCTCCGATACCGGCCGCCTGGCCCTGACCCGCTTGCAGGCGGCTACCGACGCCATTGTGCGCCGCGGCCCCGATTCGCAAGGGCATTTTGTGTACGACCAGTGCGGCCTGGGCTTTCGCCGGCTAGCCATCCTCGACCTGTCGGCGGATGGTAACCAGCCGATGACTGACGCCTCGGGCCGCTACACCATCGTCTTCAACGGCGAAATCTTCAACTTTCGTGAGTTGCGCGAGAAACTAGTCAAAAAAGGCTACCAGTTTCATTCGCAGACCGATACGGAAGTTATTCTGAACCTCTACATCAGTGAAGGCCGCAGCTTTATCAAGAAGCTCAACGGCTTTTTTGGCTTTGCCATCTACGATAAAGAGGAGAACTCGCTGTTCATCGCCCGCGACCGCTACGGCGTGAAGCCGCTGCACGTGTACCGCGACGAAAACCACCTGCTCTTCGGCTCCGAGCTAAAGTCGCTGCTGACGCTGGGCGTGCCCCGCAAGCTTGACTACGTGGCGCTGAATCAGTATTTGCAGCTCAACTACATTCCGGGCCCCGCCACTATTTTTAAGGGTATCAAAAAATTGCTACCCGGGCATTACCTCTTTATTCAGGGTGATAAGGTAGTGCGCAAGCGCTGGTACAAAATTCCCTACGACCCCAAAAAGGTTGCTAAAAACAAGCTCAGCTACGATGAGCAGCAGAAAAAGCTGGTGCAGCTGATGGACGAGGCGGTGGAGCGCCGCCTCGTGGCCGATGTGCCGCTGGGCTCTTTCCTCAGCGGGGGCATCGATTCGAGCGTGATTACAGCCCTGGCCGCCCGCCACACGCCGCACCTCAACACGTTCAGCATCGGCTTCCGCGACGAGCCCTTCTTCGACGAAACCAAGTATGCCAACCTGGTAGCGAAGATGCATAACACCAACCATACGGTGTTTTCGCTGAGCAACAACGACTTGTATGAGCATATCTTCCAAATGCTCGATTATTTCGACGAGCCTTTCGCTGATTCGTCGGCCCTGGCCGTGCACATCCTTAGCCAGCGCACCCGCCAGCACGTAACGGTGGCGCTGAGTGGCGACGGGGCCGACGAGATTTTTGGCGGCTACAACAAGCATATGGGCGACTTCCAGGTGCGGCAGGGTGGCTTCAAGGCCGAGGCCGTAACGGGCCTCAACCTGCTCTGGGATATCCTGCCCAAGTCGCGCAACTCGTACCTGGGCAACAAGGTGCGGCAGTTGCAGCGCTTCTCGCGCGGAATGCTGAGCGGCCCCAAGGACCGCTACTGGGACTGGGCCAGCTTCGCCTCCGAGAAGGAAGCCAACGCTTTGCTCAGCCCCGCTAGCCGCCGCAAGGTAGGCAAGAAGCTGGCGGCCAAGCGCCGCAAGGATATTCTCGAGAATATTCATGCCGATGGCGACCTCAACGAGGTGCTGCTCACCGACATGCAGCTGGTACTGCCCTACGATATGCTCACTAAGGTTGACCTGATGAGTATGGCTAACTCGCTGGAGGTGCGCACGCCGTTTCTCGACTACAAGGTGGTGGATTTTGCCTTCTCGCTGCCCGTCAGTAGCAAGGTAGATGGCAAGATGAAGAAGAAAATCGTGCAGGATGCCTTCCGCCCGATGCTGCCGCCCGAGCTCTACGACCGCCCCAAGCACGGCTTCGAGGTGCCGCTGCTCAAATGGATGCGCGGTGAGCTGCGCCCGCTCATCGAGCAGGATTTACTGGCCGACGATTTTGTAGAAGGTCAGGGTATTTTTGACGTAGCGGCCGTTCAGAAGCTGAAAAAGCAGCTCTTTTCCAGCAGCCCCGGCGATGCGCACGCGCGCATCTGGGGGTTGATAGTATTTCAATACTGGTGGAAACATTATATGGCTGGCTAATTCGCTGTAATTATTGATTTAGCCCCAGTATTATCTTCTTTCAGTTGCCCTATTACTCAGCTTAGTAAACAGTGAAGCTTTCCATCATAATTCCTGCTTATAATGAAGGTAAGACCATTCACAACATACTCAATTTAATTGCGCAAGTTGAGCTGATTAATAATATTGAGAAGGAGATAATTATTGTCAACGACTTCTCTACTGATAATACTGAGGCGGCGGTTAAGCGGTACATAACTGAAAACCCTGCGATGGACATGCGCTACTATGCCCACGCGACCAACATGGGTAAAGGAGCTGCGCTGCACACGGGGATTCAAAAGGCTACCGGCGACTACGTTATCATTCAGGATGCCGACCTGGAGTATGACCCAGCCGAATACAATGTTTTGCTGGCCCCAGTGGTGCGAGGGTTTGCCGATGTGGTGTACGGCTCGCGCTTTATGGGTGGCAAGCCGCACCGCATTCTGTTCTTTTGGCACAGTATCGGCAATAAATGGCTGACGCAGCTTTCGAATGCGCTCAATAACCTGAACCTGACCGATATGGAAACTTGCTACAAGCTGTTTCGCCGGTCTATCATTCAGGGAATAACGCTGCACGAAAAGCGCTTCGGATTTGAGCCGGAGGTAACGGCCAAGGTAGCGAAAATACCCGACGTGCGCATTTATGAAGTAGGAATCAGCTATTATGGCCGCACCTACGCCGAGGGTAAAAAAATAGGCTGGCGCGATGGCTTTCGGGCCATTTACTGCATTATTAAATACGGCCTTGGTAATTGAGTTAGAAAAATTGTGGGAATAGGCTGAATTGAAAGGTTTGAGTCCTTCGCTTTAAACAAAACGATATGAAAATTGCAGTTGTAGGCACTGGCTACGTTGGGTTGGTTACGGGTACATGCTTTGCCGAAGTCGGCATTGATGTGACGTGCATCGACATTGATGAGAAAAAGATTACCAACCTTCGGAATGGCATTTTGCCTATTTACGAGCCGGGCCTGGAAGAAATGGTGAACCGCAACGTGAAAGCCGAGCGGTTGCATTTCTCGACTAACCTGAGCGAAGCAATTAAGGGCGCCGACGTGGCCTTTATTGCCGTGGGCACACCTCCCGGCGAGGATGGCTCGGCCGACTTGAAATACGTTTTGGCAGTAGCCCGGGGTATTGGCGAGCACATGAGCAACTACTGCGTTATCGTTACCAAAAGCACGGTGCCGGTTGGCACGGCGGCTAAGGTGCGGGCTGAGTTGGAGCAGGCCCTGACCAAGCGCGGTGAGGCTATCGAGTTTGACGTGGCTTCGAACCCGGAATTCCTGAAGGAAGGCGCCGCAATTGACGACTTTCTGAAGCCCGACCGCATTGTGGTAGGCATTAGCTCGGAGCGGGCCGAGGAGGTAATGCGCCGCCTCTATAAGCCTTTCCTACTCAATGGCCACCCGATTATCTTTATGGATATTCCGTCGGCTGAGATGACGAAGTACGCGGCTAACTCCATGCTGGCCACCAAGATATCGTTTATGAACGACATCGCCAACCTGTGCGAAATCATGGGGGCCGATGTCAACATGGTGCGCCGCGGCATTGGCTCCGATGCCCGCATTGGTACCAAGTTCATTTACCCCGGCATCGGCTACGGCGGCTCGTGCTTTCCGAAGGATGTGAAGGCGCTGATAAAAACGGCGCAGGAAAACGGCTACCAGATGCAGGTGCTGCAAGCGGTAGAAGGCGTGAACGAGGCCCAGAAAGAGGTGCTGTTCAACAAGGTGAAGAAGCACTTTGGCAACGACCTGAAGGGTAAGAAGTTTGCCATTTGGGGCTTGTCGTTCAAGCCGAAGACGGACGACATGCGCGAAGCTCCCTCGTTGGTAATTATCGAAAAGCTATTGGCAGAAGGCGCTACGGTCTCGGCCTACGACCCGGTGGCCGTGGCGGAAGCCAAACACACGCTGCACGACACCATCACCTACGCCAAAGACCAGTTTGAGGCGCTGGTAGATGCCGATGCCCTGCTCGTGGTGACGGAGTGGCCCGAATTCCGGTCGCCTTCCTTCGAAGTGGTGGGCCGCCTGCTCAAGGAGAAAGTTATTTTCGATGGCCGTAACATCTACGACCCCATCGAAATGAAGGAAGCCGGCTTTGCGTACCACTGCATTGGGGTGCGCACGGCGCATGCCGAGCCGGCGGCCTAGCGCCCGCAGGACGAGCCTGATTTTTGTTTAAAGAATTTACAATCAATACCTAATGGCTGACACTTCCGAGAAAAAGCGTATTCTCATTACCGGCGGAGCTGGGTTTCTAGGCTCGCACCTGTGCGACCGGTTTTTGGCCGAGGGCTACCACGTCATCGCGATGGACAACCTCGTGACGGGCAACCTAGCCAACATCGAGCACCTGTTCAAGCGCGAGGACTTTGAGTTTCACCACCACGACGTGAGCAAATTTGTGTTCGTGCCGGGTAAGCTCGATTACATTCTGCATTTTGCATCGCCAGCCTCGCCGATTGACTACCTCAAAATCCCGATTCAGACGCTTAAGGTGGGCTCGCTGGGTACGCATAACCTGCTGGGCCTGGCCCGCGTGAAGGGTGCCCGGATGCTGATTGCCAGCACGTCGGAGGTATACGGCGACCCCGAGGTACACCCCCAGGTAGAGGAGTACTGGGGCAACGTGAACCCCGTGGGCCCGCGCGGCTGCTACGACGAAGCCAAGCGCTTCCAGGAAGCCATTACGATGGCCTACCACAACCACCACGGGTTGGAAACGCGCATAATCCGCATTTTCAACACCTACGGCCCGCGCATGCGCTTGGACGACGGCCGCGTATTGCCGGCTTTCCTGTCGCAGGCCCTGCGTGGCGAAAACCTGACGGTATTTGGCGACGGCTCGCAAACGCGCTCGTTTTGCTACGTTGATGACCTGGTAGACGGTATTTATCGCCTGTTGCTCAGCGATTACCACATGCCCGTGAACATTGGCAACCCGGCCGAGATTACCATCAAGGAATTTGGCGAAGAAATCGCCAAGCTGACGGGGGTTGAGTTCAAGCCGACCTACCAGGCCTTGCCCGAGAATGACCCCATGAAGCGCCGGCCCGATATTACCAAGGCCAAGGAAATTCTAGGCTGGGAGCCGAAAGTTGACCGGGCCGAAGGCCTGCGTCGCACCCTGGAGTATTTCAAGGAGCACGTGAAATAACCTGCTAGCCAGATAATTCAGCAAAACGGCTGAGCTACGGAATTTCCGCTTAGCTCAGCCGTTTTATTTTTTGCCATTACCGCTCTGCCCGGCTAACCGGCCAAATATTATGAACAAGCCAGCCATCCCTTTTTTTTCGGTGCACGCCATGCAGGCGGCGGTGCGGGCGGAAGTGCTGGCGGCGACTGCCCGTGTCTACGATGCCGGCTGGTTTGTGCTGGGGCCGGAGGTAGCGCAGTTTGAGCAAGCCTACAGTGCGTTCAACAGAGTAACCCACACGGTAGGGGTGGGGAATGGCCTGGAGGCCCTCACGCTCGCCCTGCGGGCGTTGGGCATCGGTACCGGCGATGAAGTGCTGGTGCCGTCCAACACCTACATCGCCACGTGGCTGGCGGTGTCGCACGTGGGCGCGGTGCCCGTGCCCGTGGAGCCTGACCCCGCCACCAGTAACCTCGACCCTGGCCGGCTGCTGGCAGCTATTACGTCGCGCACGCGAGCCATTATGCCCGTGCATTTGTACGGCCAGCCCTGCCGAATGCCCGAGATAATGGCGCTGGCTGGCCAGCACGGCTTGTTGGTAGTCGAGGACAATGCCCAGGCGCACGGGGCTGCATTTGCGGGCCAGCTCACGGGTAGCTTCGGCGCGGCCAGCGGCACCAGCTTTTACCCTACCAAAAACCTGGGGGCGCTCGGGGATGCAGGAGCTATCACGACTGATGATGCGGAACTGGCGCACCGTCTGCGCCAGCTTCGCAACTATGGCGCTGACCAGAAAAACCAGCATGACCTGCCGGGCTACAACTCCCGGCTCGATGAGCTACAGGCGGCTATTTTGCAGATAAAGCTGCGCCACCTCCCGACCTGGACGGCGCAACGCCGCACGCTAGCGGCCTGGTATACGCACTACTTAGCCGCTGTGCCGGGGTTGCGCCTGCCAGCGGTAGCCGCGGGTGCTGAGCCGGTCTGGCACCTCTACGTGGTGCATACGGCCCGGCGCGATGCCTTGCGGCAGCATTTGGCAGCCAGCGGCATCGATACGCTGCTTCACTACCCTACCCCGCCGCACCGGCAGCCGGCTTATGCCCACTTGGGCCTGGCCAGCGGCACGTTACCCATTGCTGAAGAGTTGGCCGCTACCTGCCTCAGCTTACCGCTGTGGCCTGGCATGACGGAGGAGATGGTAGTGATAATAGCGGCCAGCATCCGGCAGTTCTGCCAGTGCAATTCATAGCCAACACTGGCGCAACACTGAGGTAACGTTGAGCTTGGAGCAGCACTGGGCGCCTGCTCGCAAGTACCCTTGGCAGGCAGGGGCTCAGCAAGGATATTTGGGGCGCCGCCCGACCGGGGCCGGTATTTTAGTTACCTTTGCGCTTACTAACACTGCTTTTGGTAAAAAACTCACTTAAGAAACCCTCGTGAAAGTCGTCATTCTTGCGGGCGGGCTTGGTACCCGCCTCTCAGAAGAAACTGTGCTCAAACCCAAGCCGATGGTAGAAATCGGGGATATGCCCATCCTGTGGCACATCATGAAAATCTACTCGGCGCACGGTTTTAATGATTTCGTAGTTTGCCTGGGCTACAAAGGCTACGTAATTAAAGAGTATTTCGCCAACTATTTCTTGCACAAGTCCGACGTAACGGTCAACCTGAAAGAGAATAAGCTGACGGTGCACGACTCTTACGCCGAGCCGTGGAACATCACGCTGGTTGATACGGGCCTCGAAACGATGACGGGCGGCCGCATCAAGCGCGTTGCAAAACACCTCAACAACGAGCCCTTCCTGCTCACCTACGGCGACGGCGTGTCCGACGTCAACATCACCGAGGAAGTAGCCTTCCACAAGGCACACGGCCGCCTCTGCACCGTGACCGCTGTGCAGCCCAGCGGCCGCTTCGGCGCTCTGGACCTCGGCCCCGATGATGCCATCAACTCCTTCACCGAAAAGCCCCGCGGCGATGGTGCCTGGATTAACGGTGGGTTCTTCGTGTGCGAGCCGGGTGTGCTCGACTACATCACCGAAGGCGACTCTACTACCTGGGAGCGTGGCCCCATGGAAGGTATCGCCCGCGATGGCCAGATGACGGCCTTCAAGCACCACGGCTTCTGGAAGCCGATGGATACGCTGCGCGACAAAACCGAATTGGACGGCGAGTGGAAAAATGGCACCGCTAAGTGGAAAACCTGGTAATTGAAGACCGATGTTTGAGAATATTTATTCTGGAAAGAAAGTAATTGTGACCGGGCACACCGGTTTCAAGGGGGCGTGGCTGAGCATCTGGCTGAAAATGCTGGGTGCCGATGTCTACGGCATCTCCAACCAAGTTTACGAGGCACCCTCGCTGTATGAGGAAGCCCGGGTAGAAGACGGCCTGACCTCGTACATGGCCGATATCCGCGACCTGCCGAAAATGCAGGAAATCTTTAATTCGGTGCAGCCGGATTTCGTATTTCACCTCGCGGCCCAAGCCATCGTAAAGGCTTCGTACGTGGACCCGGTGGACTGCATGACCACCAACATCATTGGCACCACCAACATTCTGGAAGCCTTGCGCGGCCTCACCACGCCCTGCGTGGCGGTGATGATTACCAGCGACAAGTGCTACGACAACGTGGAGTGGATTTGGGGCTACCGCGAAACCGATGCGTTGGGCGGCAAAGACCCGTATTCGGCTTCGAAAGGCGGCGCCGAGCTGATGATTAAGACCTACTACCACTCGTATTTCAAGGGGAAAGGCAACATCAAAATCTCGTCGGTACGCGCTGGCAACGTAATCGGCGGCGGCGACTGGGCCGCCAACCGCATTGTGCCGGACTGCTTCCGCGCCTGGTCGGAGCATGAGAAGGTAATCATTCGCAGCCCCTTGGCTACCCGCCCCTGGCAGCACGTGCTGGAGCCCCTCAGCGGCTACCTCATGACGGGCCTGGCCCTAGCCACGCAGGAAAACATCGACGGCGAAGCGTTCAACTTTGGCCCGCCCACCGACCGCAACTTCACCGTAATCGACCTGCTGCGCAAGCTGGCCGAGCGCTGGTCGCCGGAGGAAAAGGACATCGTGGAAATTCAGCACTCTGACTTCTACGAGGCTGGCCTATTGAAACTCAACATCGATAAGGCGCTGTATTACCTCAACTGGCGCCCCACGCTGAATTTCCAGCAAACGTCGGACGTAACCTGCGACTGGTATAAGAATTACTACCAGGGTCAGCAAACGGATGTGCGCCAGTTCACCGAGGCTCAGATTCAGGACTACGTGCGCGTGGCGCAGGAGAGCGAGATTCTATGGGCACTGAAATAATCAACGGCGTATTTTTTCAAGCGTTGCCCAAAATTGTCACTACCGGTGGCAGTGTAATGCACGCCATCAAGGCGCTTGATGAAAACCTGCCGCAATTCGGGGAGTGTTACTTTTCTACTGCTGACGCCAACCAGCCGAAAGCGTGGAAAAAGCACACCCGAATGATTTGCAACCTGTTTGTGCCAGTCGGGACGGTCAAATTCGTTTTTTACGATGACCGTCCTGAGAGCAAAGATTACCAGCAAATTAAGGAGATAACGGTGGCGCCCGATACGTACGGGCGCCTCGTTATTCATCCGGGTATTTGGTTTGGCTTTTCCGGCCTCGGCGAAGAAGGAAGTGTGAGCCTGGTGCTCAACGTAGCTAGCATCGGGCACGACCCTAGCGAGAGCCTGCGGCTTGAGCCGGGGCACTCTACCATCCCGTACCAATGGGCCTTCTAGCGCCTTGCATATGAAAGCAGTAGTAACCGGCGCCTCCGGAATATTGGGGACGGATATTGTCAAGGAGCTTAAAAAGCACGCTTGGGAGGTATTGGAATTTACGTCGAAGAATATCATGCTCGATGATATCGCCGACGTAAGGGCCAAAATACTGCCGTTCCAGCCCGACGTTATTATCCACTCGGCCGCCATGACCAACGTGGACTTGTGCGAGGATGACCGCGAAGCGGCCATCCGGATAAACGTGCTGGGCACGCACAATATCTCGCTGGTAGCGGCGCAGTTGCAGGCTAAGGTAGTGTACATCAGTAGCTGCGGCGTATACGGCAACGGCAAGACGGAGCCTTACAACGAGCTGGATGCCACCAAGCCGCTCAACTACCACCACTACACCAAGCTGGTTGGCGAGCAGCGCATTACCGACCACAATACCCGGTACCTTATTCTGCGCGCCGGCTGGCTGTTTGGCGGTGATAAGGAGCAGCGGAAAAATTTCGTGGAAGCGCGCCGCAGGGAGGCCGCTACTGCGCAGGTGATGCGTAGCGCGGGCGATAAATTTGGCTCGCCTACTTACACCGTAGACCTAGCGCAGCAACTGGTAGTATTGCTCGATGCCGACGTTTTCGGGACCTTCAATGCCGTTAATGCCGGGCGGGCTAGCCGGTTTGACTACGTGCGGGAAATTGTGCAGCAGTTAGGCCTGAGTACGCCGGTAGAAATGGTAGATTCTAATGCGTTTCCGCGCCGGGCGAATATGCCCGACAACGAGGTGTTGGATAATATGCAGCTGCGCTTGCGCGGTTTAAACGTAATGCGCGACTGGAAGGCAGCCCTTAAAAGCTACATTGACCTCACGTATCAGCAATAAATTATGTACGTTATTTTAGGTGCTGGCTTGTCTGGCTTGAGCTGCTCGTTTCATTTGAAGCACGAAAACTGCCAGATATTCGAGCAGCATTCTTATGCTGGTGGCCACATCTATAGCGAGCAGCACGGCGGCTTTACCTGGGATGAGGGGCCGCACGTATCGTTCACCAAAAGCGATTACGTGCGGGCACTATTTGACGAGGGTATTGAGGTTCTAAAATACCCGGTGTACCCCGTTAATTATTACCAAGGTACCTGGATTGACCATCCAGCTCAAACCAATCTGTACGTATTGCCTGAGCCTCTTAAGCAGGCCTGCGTCAGCGATTTCCTCGCGGTAAGAAACAATGGCGAGAACAAGGATTTCGCGCCAAAAAACTACCAGGAGTGGCTGGAATTTGCTTTTGGAGATACGTTCGCCAATACGTTTCCGCGCGCTTATACTAAGAAGTATTGGACCACGGAGCCCGCTAATCTTACTACCGACTGGGTAGGGTCGCGGGTGTATTTTCCGGAGGTAGAAGACGTAGTGCAAGGTGCGCAAGGTCCTTTGACGAAAGCAACGCACTACATTTCTTCTGTTTATTACCCGGCCAAAGGCGGATATTTTTCCTTTGCCACCAAACTGGCGGCCGGGGCCAATATTGCCCACGGTAAGAAGCTGGCTTACATATCTTTCGCGGCGCGCGAAATACATTTTACGGACGGTACTACGGTGACGTACGAAAAGCTGGTAAATACCATTCCGCTGCCAATTTTAATTAAGAACAGCGACGCGCCCGCCGCTATTAAGCAGGCGGCAGAGCAACTTAGCTGTTCATCCGTGCTGATTTTAAACATCGCGGCTAACCACACCAGCCAGCGGGCCAACCAATGGCTATACGTATACGATGAGAGCAAGCACAGCACCCGAATTAATTTCACAGAATTGCTGTCGCCAAACAACGGCCCCGCCGGTAAAACCGGTATTCAGGTTGAAGTGTATTTCTCGAAATACAAGCCGCTGACGGAAAGCTTCGACGATATAGCCGCTCAGGTTATTGAGGAGTTGGTTGAGATGCAACTGCTACAAAGCAAGGAAGCGGTTGAGTCAGTGGAAAAGAAGTGGCTCGACTGGGCCAACGTTATTTTCGATAATCAGCGTCAGGAGGCGTTGAATACGGTTCTGGATTGGCTGGCCACCCAGGGTTTGCACCGCGAAACTGACGATTTAGCTTCTACCACTGATTGGGAAGAGAAATTTGAAGAAGCTACTCCGAAGAGTAGCGCGAGTATTTTTCTGGCCGGGCGGTTTGCCCAGTGGAATTATTACTGGACTGACGATTGCGTGCTGCGCGGCAAATACATTGGCGCAGCTTGGGAAGGAGCCTAGAGGGTAAACTACCCGTTATTACTGCCCGTCATTTTAATTAGCTCGACGATGAGTGCCCAAAAATTAGTATCAATCAGCGTACCTACTTATAACCGAGCCGACGACCTGGACCGCTGCCTGGGTAGTATCTTGTCGCAAGTAGCTGGCTTGGAAGAGTTTGTGGATGTGTACGTGTCGAATAATGCCTCGACCGATAATTCCCGCGAAATCATTCAGAAATACCTGAACGAAGGCTACCCGCTGATTGCGCTAGAAAACCCTACTAATCTGGGCCACGACGGCAACCTGGAAAGCCTGTACGAAAAAGCTACTACGCCTTATTTCTGGCTGTTTGGCGACGACGATTACCTGATGCCAGGGATGCTGAAGCCCATTGTGGACATGCTGCGTAGTGGCTCTTACGGCATTGTGTATTTGCCCAGCCGTTGGTTTCAGGGAGATTTTAAGATGTTAGATGCTGAATATAATCAGTATAAAAATTTTTCCTATAAAGTCGTGACGGATACTCGCGATTACTTAAACCAAACTCATTATTGGATAACCTTTCTCTCTGGTACTATTATCAATAAATCTCTTGTTCAAGATAAGGTAAAAGTAGACCGTTTTCACGGCTCTATGATGACTTATTTAAGCTGGTTTATTCCTGCGCTTTTTGTTGGTGATAAAGTAATAGTTGAAACTACATGCTTGATTTGCAAGAGTACGGAAAGAGGAGGTTATAAATTCTTTAATACCTTTGGGACAACTTTTAGCGGAATATTGGATTATTTTGTTGGAATAGGCTACGACCCGAAGTTCAAATATATTATAGAAGATAATATGGCGCAGTCATATTTCCCGAGATTTATTATAGGCGACGCTGCTTTTGAGAAAGAAAATTATTTCAAAGTTTTGCTTCCTATATACTGGAAGTATCCATCTTTTTGGAAGATGTTATTAAATAATAACATAAGAATAGGTAAGGGGTATATTAAAAAATACGTTCTCAACCGAGCATAAAGAAAAAAGCCTGACTGCTAAAGTCGGGCTTTTTTCTTTATGCTCGGTTGAGAACTGCATGCGATAGTTTAGTGATTACTAAGTAACTGCCGAGGCGTTGCGCCTGGCGCCCGTGCGGCGGCCGCTTCACTCGAAAGGGCCGGTTATTATCGGCAATAATGTGTGGATAGGGGAGGGCGTCTGCATTTTGCTCGGTATAACTGTGGGAGAAAACGCCATTATTGGGGCAAATGCCGTGGTTACTAAGGACGTACCAGCCAATGCGGTAGTTGGCGGAAATCCGGCCCGGATTATTCGCACGCTTTAATAGCAGGTTACACAAAGAAGGCCCGCCGTTATGCAACGGCGGGCCTTCTTTGTGTAACCTGCTGGTAGGGCTAGCCGCGTAACGAGCGCAGCGTGTTGCCAATTGCCGGAAATTTATCGGCCACGGCTTTTAATAGCGACAGCGGGAAAGGCTTGCGGAAAATGAATTTATCGAGTTGCTTTTGCAGTTCGACGCGGCGGTCGCCCTGGTGAATGAGGTTTACGCGCTTGCCGTTGGCGCTGAGCAGGAAGCCCTCGCTATCGTAAGCGAAAGGGTAGCCGTGCAGGCTGCCTACGGTCATAATCACGTCAGAATCGGTGGGCAGCATTACCACGGGGTCTAGCTCGTGGTTGTAGAGCAGCACGTTGTGTGGCGCTTGGTCGGCCGAAACCTGCGCGTCTTTTAGCTTTTTGATTTCCGTCAGCATCTTGAATAGATACTGCTTCATGAGCGGGGTGGGGCCCATAGTGGTGCCCGCGCAGCTAGCCAGGTTGTGCTGCACGGCCTTGAGGGTAGCCTCGTCGTAGCCTTCGACTATCCACTTGCCGGTCCAGGCGCAGGCCTCGATGGTTTGCTTTTCTAGCGCCACGTAGAGCTTGTTTTCCATCGCAAAGTCAAACGGGTCTTTCTGGAAAACCACGTCCTTTACGTCGGTCAGCAGCACGTTGCTGAACTTATGGCCGTTTTTGAGCAGGTAGTCGTAGTAGAGAAAATGCCGAAAATTGTAGATGGCAATGTTCTCGGGTAGCGACTTGAAATTATCGGCGTGCGGCGCTTCGATGAAGGGGAAGCTGGTGGTGTAGCGAATGGTTTCGACGCCCAGCTTGGTCAAGGTCTGCTGCGTTTTATCATCAGCCCCGGGCCCCAGAAAAATGCAGACGTGGCCCTTAAACGGCGTTTTGTACAGGGACTTGAAAAAGCGCTCGATTCGAAAATAATTGAAATCGTGCACTAAGCCGAGTATCAGATTCTGAGCCATAAATACAAAATAGCAGCGCCGGCAGGGCGCCAGGGTTTACTTAGCTAACTGGTCTAACTCGTCGAAAATCAGGCTGTCCTGGTCGGCGTCGAACTTGCGGGCGTAGAGGCACGGGCTGGCAGCCAGCTCGGCCACGTCGGCGGCCACAAAGGTAGCGGGCCAGGGGCCGGTGGGCCGGTTGAAGTTGACGTAGGTAACCGGCGGAGCGATGTTGGTAAAATTGTTGGCTACGACAGTCTGGAAGAAAATCTCGTCGGATAGCAGCGTGAAATCGTTAAATTCCAGGAATTCGGGCTTCTCCTGCACGTAGCGGTTCAAGAATACCGTCGTTTCGTGGGGCAGCGCCCACCACTGCGAGCCCGCGTGCGGCCGCAGCCCAGCGGGCATCCGGCGCTTGGCGAGCAGGCGGGGAAAATTACTGGGCTGGCGCCGGAGCAGGCCGAGCGCGTAGCGCATTTTTTTCGGATTCCAGAAGTCGCCCGAAAGGATGGGCGGAATACTCACGTTGTCCTCCCGCTTGGTGGAGAGAAAGAAAGTGTAGTGCTCCAGGCGGTTCATGCCGCCGTTAGACCCGTACTCAGGATGAATCCAACTCTCGCGGGCCAGCCCGCCGTGGATGCTGGGCTCGGTGTGGGGCGTGACGGGCAGCGCGAAGCACTCGATGAAATTCTTGCCGTAATTATCCTGGTAAAACTGCTTGATGTAAGCATTGGATTTGAGCGGATAATCCTGCCCGCTAACCAGGATAGTGTAGCCGGTGCGCTGGTCGGCCAGAATCTGGGCAATGCCGACCAGGGCGGCCTTCACCGCGTTCACGTGGCCCCACATGGTGTTCAGGCGCTGGGCACCCGTGAAGAACACGCACCGCGGATTGTCGGCCAGTGCAGCCTGAAAAGGAGCTAGCTCGACCGGCGCATCGATGTTGATGTAGAACCGGGCCTCAGGGCAGTCCAGCCGCCGTATCATGCGGGTTATCTGGGCCGGGTTTTTGTGCGCTAGGACGATGTAATTCAGGTGCATTAGGGGCAGGGCAGAGGCAAATTAGGCATTAAAGGTAACGCGAAACGGCTTATACTGCCGCCGTTAGGGCCGGTAGGCGAGCGGGTCAGTGTTGCGCTAGGGTGTATCTTTGCCGCCAGGACGCACGCTGTGGGAATAGGTTTAAGCCGCTGATAGAGCGGCAAACGAGCCTTGCCCGCTAGTTGCGAAAGCGTAGGTAGAAACACCTTCCTGCGCTGGCCGTACAGCGCCGCCGGGCCAAATAGCGCGGCCTGGCACCAGTTTTTAAATGCAGTATGAATAAAGGTCAAGGTATAGTCTGGCGCTCGCTCGATAGCATTCGCTACTATTTGTCGCCGCAAGACAAGCGCAAGGCCATCGTGATGCTGGTGTGGCTGATAATCTCGTCGGTACTGGATGTATTTGGCTTAGCCTCGCTGGTGCCGATAATCATGGCTGCGTCGAAGCCCGGCTCCATCCTGGCCAATAAATACGGCCTCTGGCTTTATACAACGCTGGGCTTTACGACGGAGAAAAGCTTCCTGGTATTTCTGATAGTGGGGCTGTTTCTGTTTTTCCTGGTCAAGAATATCTTCTCGACGCTTATCAACTACCAGCAGGTAAAGTTTACGGCGCGGCTAGCGGTGCAGGTTGTTTCGAGCCAGTTTCAGAAGCACATCAACCTGCCGTATTTGCAGTTCAATGAGGTGGGCTCGCCCAACCTGATGAACAGTACGCTCAATATTTCCAATGCCTACGTTAATGGCATTATCCGGCAGCTGTTCATTCTGTTTGCCGAAATCATTATCGTGGCCCTAGTGATTGCTGGCATGCTGCTGTATCAGCCCCAGCTATTCGTGATTCTGGGCGTGGTGCTGGTGCCGAGCATGATGCTGATATACCGGCTGCTGCGCGCGCGCGTGCACAACGTGGGCATGGAGTTGAGCGTGCTGCGCCCGCTGAGCTACGCCCCGATAGTGGAATCGTTTCTGGGCTTTGTAGAGCTGCGGCTAGCCGGCAAGCAGCAGCAGTTTAAGCAATATCTGATAGATAACCAGGACAGCATTCAAGAGCTGGAGGCCGACTCGTACCTCTACTCGCTGATTCCGCAGCGCCTCATCGAGATGGTGGCCATCTCGTCTATCGTGCTCATTTTTCTGTATTCCTTGCTGCTGGCCAAGAACCCGGCCGAACTGGTTACCATTATCGGCTTATTTGCGGCGGCGGCCTACCGCCTCATGCCGTCGATGAACCGTATCCTGATGTCCATCGTGTCGCTGCGGCAAAACCAGTACGTGCTCGACGACCTGATGCAGATGCGCGAGTACCTGACCACGCCCAAGCCGGCCCAACTGCCGCTGAAGTTTGAGCACGATATCTCGTTCCAGAACCTGACTTTTACCTTCCCAGGCGGCGAGCGGCCGGTGGTGCAGGATATTTCGCTGCAAATAGCGCGGGGCGAGAAAGTGGGCTTTATCGGTACGTCGGGCTCGGGCAAAACCACGCTCATGAACCTGCTGCTGCGCTCCTACACCGAGCAGCAAGGGGCCATTACGGTCGATGGCGTGCCCCTGACGCCGGAAAACGAAGCCGCCTGGTTTAAGCTGGTGGGCTACGTCAAGCAGGATACCTTTTTGATGGAAGCCTCCATTGAGGAGAACATTACGCTGCGCGACGCGCAGGTAGACCCTGAGCGCATGCGCTACGCGCTGGAGCAGGCGTCGCTGGCCGATTTTGTGGCCAGCCTGCCCGAGGGGTTGAATACGCCGATTGGGGAGCGCGGCTCGCGGCTGTCGGGTGGGCAGCGCCAGCGGGTGGGCATTGCCCGGGCGCTGTACAAGCGCGCCGAAATACTGCTGCTGGACGAGGCTACCAGCGCCCTGGATAATGAGACGGAACGCGAGGTGAGTGAGGCTATCAATAAGCTGTCGCACACCAATATGACCATCTTCATCATCGCGCACCGCCTCACTACGCTACAGGACTGCGACCGGATATTTGAGCTGAAGGACGGCCGCATCTGGGCCGAGCACACCTACGAAAGCTTAATGCAACAGCACGCCTAACGCCGGGCACTAGCGGCCCGGCCGCCGACACATAACTCATGGACGACGCGAACAGCTCCTATTTAAAATTTTTACAGCAAGAGCTGGTTCAGACCCGCTTGCAGCGCCAACAGCTGGAAGAAGAACTGGAGCAGTACATGGGCTTTCAGAAGTCCCTGGGCCACGCCTGGCACTACGGCTGGACGGCGCTGCGGCTGCGGGCGCAGCAGCTGTACCACCGCTACTTTTCGGCGGCGCGCAAGGAGATACGGGCGCGGCAGATGCCTAGCCGGGCCGATTATAAGCCCTACCAGATTGAGCTGATGCCCCCGGCGGTGGCCCAGCGCAAGCGCATCGTGCACGCCATTGCCTCGTTTGCGGTGGGGGGCTCGCAGCAACTGATAGTGGATATTATCGAGGGCTCCAGCGACTTGTACGAGCACCAGGTTATCCTCTACAACGACTACGAGTGGAAGTACTACGCCGGCGTGCCCATTACGGAGCTGGCCTACATGCGGCACACCGAGGAAGCGCTGGCCTTGTTTCGGGAGCTGAAGCCTGATATCGTGCACGTGCATTACTGGGGCAACCGCAAGGAAGGCTACGAGCACTGGCGCTGGTACCACCAGGTATTCGAGGCCGCGTTCGCCTACGGCGTGCCCGTGATTGAGAATTGCAACAACCCGATTGTGCCCTACCTGCACGAGAAGATTGACCGCTACGCCTACGTGAGCAAGTACGCGCAGGACTACTTCGGTATCCCGTCGCCCAACAACCAGGTGGTGTACCCGGGCTCCAACTTCTCGGTATTCACGCGCCCCGAGGAGCCGATGCCCGTGGACTGCATTGGCATGGTGTACCGCCTCGACCGCGACAAGCTCAATGCGGAGTCGATTGACGTATTTATCAAGGTGATTCAGCGGCGGCCCCAGACGCGGGCGCTCATCGTGGGCAAGGGTTACTACGACGAGCTGTACCGCCAGAAGGTGGCCGACGCGGGCCTCACCGACAAGTTTGAGTTTACGGGCGTCATTCCCTACAAAGAGTTGCCTAACTACTACAAGCGCATTTCGGTGTTTGTGGCCCCCGTGCACAAGGAAAGCTTTGGGCAGGTAACGCCCTTTGCCATGAATATGCGCATTCCGGTGGCGGCCTACAACGTGGGCGCGCTGCCCGAAATCCTGGTGAGCGAGGACGTATTTGCGCCGGCCGGCGACAGCGATGCCCTGGCCGATACCATTGTGCGCCTGCTCGACCAGCCCGCGCGCTTGCAGGAGCTGGGCCGTTTCAACCGTGAGCGGGCACAGGCCCTGTTCTCGCTTGGGGCGATGGTGGACGCCTACCGGGCGATGTACGCCGAACTACTGGGGCAGCAACTTACTCGCTAACGCCATGCCGACCGCTCTCCCGCTCATCAGCGTCATTATCCCGTGCTATAACTACGCCGCGTATATCCGCGACGCTATTGAGAGCATTCAGGCCCAGACCTATACCAATTGGGAGATGCTCATCATCGACGATGGCTCGAAGGATAATACGGCGGCTATCGCCCAGGACTACGCCCGCCAGGATGCGCGCATTAACTACCACTACCAGGCCAACCGGGGCCTGTCGGCGGCGCGCAATACGGGCCTGGGGCTAGCCAAAGGCGAGTACGTGCAGCTGCTGGATGCCGATGACTACCTGGCACCCCGCAAGCTGGAGCTGCACGCGCAGGTGCTGCGCGAGCAGCCCGACGTGGCGCTGGCGTTTGGCGACACCTACAATTTTCAGCATTCGGAGGTGGTGGCCGAGCGCAAAATAGTGCCCCTGCACCTGCAAATGGGCCCCGTCACGGGGCAGGGCCAGGCGCTGGCCCTGCACATGGCCTACGACAACATGTTTTTGCCGGGCAACCCGGTTTTCCGCAAGGAGCTGGCCGACCAGATTGGCAAATTCAACGAGCAGTTGTTTTCGCTCGAAGACTGGCACTTCTGGTACCGGGGCGTGCTGCGCGGCGCCAAGTACGTGTACGACAACCGGCCCGGCACCGAGTTTTACGCCCGCACCCACGGCAATAACATGTCGGGCAACCGGCATAAGATGTGGAAGTACAAAATCAAGGCCCGCGAAGCTCTCATTGAGCAGCTCCGCAGCCAGCTGGCCACGCCCGCGCCGGCCGACCTGGCCTGGAAATCACTGCTGACTAAGCACCTGGCCTTGCTCTACGAAGAGCAGGCGCGGTTTAACCTGCTGTACGGCAGCGTGGGGCAGGGCGTGGTAAATACGGTACGCTACTTTTTCGCGGGCGAGAAGCCCGTGCGCATCTGGTACGACAGCGCCTACTGGTTTAAGGAGCGGCTGCTGGGCCGCAATAAAATAGTGGCGTAGCCCGGCCGGCGCCCTGAACTACTACCAAGCAGATTAGGAATGATAAAGCGACTGAAAAACCACTGGCTGCTGGCCGATGGCGCCGTGTTCCGGCACTTGCGCGTGGTGCCCGAGTCGCTGGTGCTGACGTCGCAGGGCCGCATCAGGCTGCACAACTGGAAGGGCCTGCTGCAACTCTGGCTGCGGTTTAAGAAGCAGACGCTGCCCGCCGGCCAGCCCTACGTGCGGGTGCACACCTCGTACCGCGGCTACTACCACTGGCTGCTCGAAAGCATACCCAAGCTGCTGGAAGCCCAGCGCACGCTGCCCAATTTTACGCTGCTGCTACCCGCCTCGTACACCGATGCCTTTTACGCCGATACGCTGCGCCTGCTCAATATCAGCACAATAGCGCGGCTGGAGCCCCAGACCATGTACCGGGTGCCCGACCTGGCGCTGCCCGTGTTGACCGAGGCGCAGGGCGACTACTCGGCCCCGGCCATGCGCGAGGTGAAGGCCGTGTTGCTGGCGGCCGCTGGGCTAGGGGAGGCGGCGCCCGCCTCGCCCACGCGCCTATACATCAGCCGGCGCAAGGCGCCGCGCCGCAAGGTGCTCAACGAAGCCGAGGTAGAGCAACTGCTGAAGCGCTACGGCTTTGCGTGCGTGTGTTTCGAGGATTTTGCGTTTGAGGACCAGCTGCGCCTGTGCGCCAGCGCCAACGTGCTGGTGAGTATGCACGGCGCTGGCTTGTCGAACATGATATTCATGCCCGAGCACTCGACGGTGGTGGAGTTTCGGAAGTTTGACGACGGGCTCAACTACTTTTTCACCGGGCTGGGCGCCACGCTGGGTCACCAGTACCATTTGCTGTACAGCAAAGCGGCCGACGAGCAGCAGTCGGTGCAAGATGCTGACTTGTACGTAGATATTGCGGCGCTCGACGCCGTATTGCAGCAGCTGCCCGCTTAAGTGAGGCCCGCGCGCCCTAGCATTCAGGCCATGACCCCGGTAAAAGTCTCCGTTTTAATTCCCGCCTACAACGCGGCCGCCTACATCGAGCAAACCCTCGACTCGGTGCTGGTCCAAACCTGGCCGCACCTGGAGGTAATCGTGGTCGATGACGGCTCGCGCGATGACACCCTGGCCAAGGCGCAGCGCTACGCCAGCGCCACGGTGCAGGTAGTATCGCAGGCCAACGCGGGGGCCAGCGCCGCCCGCAACCGGGCCTTTGCCCTAGCCACCGGCGACTACATTCAGTACCTCGATGCCGACGACCTGCTGCACCCCGACAAGATTCGGGCGCAGCTAGCCTGCTTGCAGCAGCGCCCCGACGCCCGGCTGTCGGCGTCGGCCTGGGCCATGTTCTACACCGAGCCCGACGAGCAGGCCCTGCGCCCCACGGTGCTCTGGCAGGACTACACCGACCCCGTGCAGTGGCTGGTCACGGCCTGGGAAAACGGCGTGTGGATGCAGCCCTCGGCGTGGCTCACGCACCGCTCGCTGATTGCGGCGGCCGGCCCCTGGGACGAGCGCATTTCGCTGCACGACGACGGCGAGTTTTTCAGCCGCGTGCTGCTCAAGGCCAGCGGCAGCCCCATCGTGTTTTGTGCCGAAGCCAAGTCCTTCTACCGCAAGGGCATCAGCGACTCGCTGAGCAGCATCGTGAGCGAAAAGGCCGTGCGCTCGCACCTGGCTGTGTGCCAGGCCTACGAAACCAACCTGCTGGCTAGCCAGAACGACGCGCAAACGCGCCGCGCCTGCGCCAACAACTACCAACGCCTCATCTACGAATACTACCCGCACTACGCGGCCGTGCGCCAAGCCGCCGCCGCCCGGGTGCAGGCCCTGGGCGGCAGCACGGCGCGGCGGTTCAGCACGCCGGCCTTCCGGATTTTGGATAAGCTGCTGGGCTGGCAACTCTCCAAGCGCGCGCAAAATTTCATTTATCAAAAGGGGCTCAACCCGGCGGCGTGGCTACGCCGCCGCTAGCTTTCACTATCGCTTATGCCTAAAGTTTCCGTGGTGCTGCCCGTCTACAACGTGTCGGCGCACATTCAGCAAACCATCGAAAGCCTGCTGCGGCAAACTTTTCAGGATTTTGAGCTGCTGGTGCTCGACGACTGCTCGACCGACGACACCGTGGCGAAGGTGCAGGCCATCACGGACCCCCGGCTGCGCCTCATTCGCAACCCCCAAAACCTGGGCCGCGCCGGCACCGACAACGCCGCGCTAACCTACGTGCAGGGCGAGTACCTGGCCAAGATGGACGGCGACGACATTTGCCACCCCGAGCGCCTGGCCAAGCAGGTGGCCTACCTCGACCAGCACCCGGCGGTGAACGTGGTGGGCAGCTTCATGCAAAACTTCGGGGGCGATACCTACCTCAACCGCTACCCGGCCGCCCCGGCCGATGCGCGAGTGCTGACGCTGTTTACGCTGCCCACCGGCAACCCGCCCATGATGCTGCGCGCCAGCTTGTTCAAGGAGCAGGGCCTGCGCTACGATGCCAAGCTGCGCCAAACCGAGGACTACGATTTTTGCGCCCGCTACATCCGGCAGCTCAGCATTGCTACCATTCAGGAACCGCTGGTGCAGTACCGGGTGCCCGTGCGCACCCAGAAGCACGCCATCCTGAGCGAGCGCGAAAGCGTGTCGGATTACGTGCGCGAGCAGCTGCTGCAAGCCTGGAGCATCCCGTTCAGCCCGCGCGAGCTGCACGTGTACAACACCATCGCCATGCTGGAGCGGCCTGCCGGCGACGTGACCCTGGCCGAGGCCGAGGCTTGGCTGCAAAAGCTCATTGCCTACAACGACCAGCAGCCGCTGTTCGACCCCGCCGCGCTACGGCGCGGCCTGGGCGAGCGCTGGTTTGAGGTGTGCTACACCTACCGGCAGCCCCGGTTGGGTAGCCTGTTGCGCTACCGGCGCAGCCCGCTGGCTAGCTACTGGCAGCCCAGCGGCCGCAAGCAACTGGGATTCGTGGTGCAGGCTGTGCGGCATTTTCTGTAAGCGGAGCCTGAAAATGTGGTCTGCCGCGCTGCACCGGCCGGCGCAATAGCCCTCGGCCGCCGCGGCTCGTTGCCCAGCTCCATGAATCAGACATGGTTATCTTTGGGGCTGGCTTAGCGGGAACGCGTTGGGGGCGCAGCATCCTGCTGTGCTGCCTTTGCGCGCTCCGCCAGCCTCGCCCTTCCTTCTTTCACGCTACCGGCCCCTTTCTACCTTGCTGCGGGCTAGCCTATTGAGCATTTACCGGCTCAACTCAGGCGATGACCTGCAACTAGCCCAGGCCCGGTGCATGGGCCCCGCCCGCTTATGTCAACGATTTTTTGCCCGTGGGCGCCGGTGCTTCCGCCAGTAGCCGCATGAGTACTTCTACCGCTTCCCCGGCCCGCCAGCCCAGCCGCGTGCTGGTCGTCGATAACTGCGTGGCGCTGACGGGCGCCCTCAAGGCCATTCTCAACTCGCTGCGTGACATCCGCGCCGAATTTCCGGGCTTGCTCGATTTTGAGTTTGTGCTGCCGGTGGGCAGCACCGCCATTGCGCCGGTCAGTCAGGAGGGCTACGTGGTGCACATGCTGCCCTTCGTAGAGATAAGCAAGCGGCCCAACGACCTGCTGCGCTACGTGCCCATGCTGCTGCGCAACAGCTGGCAGCTGCGCAGCCTGGCCCGGCAGCGTGGCGCTAAGGTAGTGCACCTCAACGACTTCTTTAACATGGCCGGCATCGTGAGCAAGTGGCTGGGCGGCCCCCGGCTGCTGACGCACGTGCGCCTGCTGCCGCAAAACTTTCCGGGCCCGCTGCGCAAGCTCTGGGTGGGGGCCGACACCCGGTTTGCCGACCGCGTCATCTGCGTGTCGGAGGCCGTGCAGGCCAGCTTCCCGGCCGCCCCCAACGTGCTGGTGGTGGCCGACCCCATTCCGGCCCGTGAAAAGCACCCGCTGCCCGCCCCCGACCACGCCGAGGGCCGCGCCCGCACCGGCAAGCTGCGCCTGCTCTACCTGGCTAACTACATTCAGGGCAAGGGCCAGGACCACGCCGTGGCGGCCTTCACGGAAGCCTATCGCCAGAACCCCAACTTGCAGCTAGCCTTCTTTGGCGGCGACATGGGGCTGGAGAAAAACCGCCTCTTCCGCCGCCAGCTCGAAGAGCAGGTGCGGGCCGCCGGTCTGGCCGACGCCGTGCAGTTTGGCGACTTCGTGCAGGATGTCGAGAAGGAGATTAAGCAGGCCGATATCGTGCTCAATTTCTCCGAAACAGAGTCCTTCTCCCTGACTTGCCTCGATGCCCTGTTCTACGGCACGGCGCTTGTAGCCTCCGACTGCGGCGGCCCGCGCGAGCTGTTCGAAAACGGCAAATCGGGCCTGCTAGTGCCCAATAAGGACCGCCCGGCCATGACGGCCGCCATCTTGGAGCTAGCCGCCGATGCCGCCAAGCGGGCACGCTTTGCCACGGCCGGCCGCGCCTACGTGCGCCAGAAATTCAGCCCCGACCACACCTACCGCAAGCTTAAAGACGTGTACCTAACGCTGCTTTCCTCATGAGCACTCCCGCTGTTGCCTCCCCGCCCCCGGCCGAGGCCGACGTGTTCGTCTTCGACGTGTGCGACACGCTGTTTTACTCCAACACGACCTTCGATTTTCTGCGCTTCGTGCTGGCGCAGCGCGGCAGCACCGGCAAGCAAACCGTGCTCAAGCTGGTGAGCAAAAAGTGGTCGCCCGCCTTCGTGGGCTTGGTGGCGATGCAAAAAGTGCTGGGCGGCGACCCCGTCAAGGCCGTAGCGCTGCGCCTGCTGGCGGGCCTCTCGCGAGCCGAGCTGTATGAGCTGGGCCGCCGCTTCGTGGCCGAGTTTCTGCCCTCGCGCCGCATTGCCCGCACCCACGAGCTGCTGGCTGGCCTGGCGCCCACCGCCACGCGCGTGGTGCTGCTCTCGGCCAGCCTCGACCCCGTGATTGCGGCGCTGGCCGAGGCGCTGGGCGGCGTCGAATTCGTCTCGTCGCAGCTCGAATACGACGCGCAGGGCATCTGCACCGGCCGCCTGGTGCACGAGCTAACCGGCAAAAAGCCCGACGCGCTGCGCGACTTGCTCACCACCCAAGCCGAGCCATTGCGCCTGGCCGTGGCCACCGACAACTTCACCGACCACGGGCTCGTGAGCCAGGCCGCGGTGCGCTACGTGGTCGTGCACAATGCCGCCGCCAAGCAGTTCTGGCAAGAACTGAATCCGCAATTTATTGAGGCTTACCACTGATTATGAATTTTTTACGTTTTCTGCTGCCCTACACGTATTTCTACGGAAGCCGGGTAAAGCAGCTCAAGTACAATGTGTACTACCTGATTATCGATTGGGCGGTGCCGTTTGCCGTGCTCACCTATTTCAGCGGGTTCGACTGGCAGGGCTCGCTAGTGAAATTTGTGCTGGCCTACCTGGCTTTCATCTCGATTTACGAAATCGGCTACCTCGGCAACGACGTGTACAGCGTGCGCAAGGAAGCCAAGCCCCGGCGCCGCGTCAAGGACTTTGACCCGTCCGATGCCGTGGTGCTCACCTGGATAGCCGTTCGGCTGCTGGCGTTCGGCCTCATCAGCTGGTACCTACACGTGTACAATAACCCGTTGTGGCTGGCCTTCTACGCGGTACTGGCGCTGTTTTTCTACCTGCACAACGCCCTGGATAGCAAGGAGCTGAAGGTGATGACGTTCGTGAACCTGGCGTTCACGCGCTACCTGGCCCCGGTGTTCATCTTCCTGACGCCCGCGCAGCTCATGCTCATCGCCGCGCCGGTTTTCCTCAATTACGTATTCTACCGCACCCTCATGTACATGGACAGCAAGGACTTGCTGAACATGCCGAGCCGGCGCGCTCCGTCCTACAAGGTGACCTACTACCTGCTGGCGATGGGTGTGAGCGTGCTACTGTCCCTGATGGGGCAGTCGTGGATACCGGCCGCCATCACGGGCTACTACCTGCTGTTCTGGACGGCCGTGAAGCTGGCCGGCGTGCAGCCGCCGCAGGCCGACTAGCCTGCGGCGCCAAGCCACTATTCCGGGGCGAGAAAATACGCGGCCGCGCTAGGGTATTGGTAGGGCCACGGCTATTAAAATGCCTTGGTATCATACCTTTACTGCCTTAGCGCGTTTCGCTTTTTATATGGTTGCTACTTCTACTCCTACTTTGCCTACCTCGTCGGGGGCGCTGGCCGCGCCGCCATTGTCCTATAAGCAGCTCGATATCCTGCACAGTTTGCGCGGGTTCTGTGCGTTCTACGTGGTGATATTTCACGCCAAGTTTATCCTGTGGGCGGGCGGCCGGCAGTACCTGGAAGCGCACCCGCGCGCCACGTGGGGTGCCCTCGACTACGGGGCCTTCGCCCTGGATTTGCTGAGCTCCGCGGGCTACGAAATGGTAGTTTTCTTCTTCGTGCTCTCCGGTTTTTTCATTCGGTACGCGCAGCACAAGAAGCACCGCCAAGCCGGCGACTTCTACGTGAATCGGCTGGTGCGGATTTACCCGCCGTTTTTGATTTCGCTGCTGCTGGCGGCGGCGGCCCTCACGGTGGTGGCTACCCAGGTGCCGCAGGCCCTGGATGCTACCGCCGGCCGCGAACTGAATGCCACCCTGGCCACCGCCTGGGCCGAGCTGCGCACCCTTGATGTGCTGGGCGCCGTGCGGGCCATCTCGTTTCTGCACGTAGACCAACATTACCTCGGCGACAACGTGGTGTACTGGTCGCTGCTGCCCGAGGCACTGTTCTACCTGGTGGTGCCGCTGGCCTTCTGGCGCATCCGGTGGTACTACGTGGCATCGGCCTTACTCTTTCTGGTGGGCGTGTACTACGAGTGGCGGGGCCTGCCGATGGGTAATCTAACTCATTATGCCCTAGTGTACAATGTGTACTTTGCGGCCGGCATTGCCTTGTATGATGTGATAGTGTGCACCACCTGGCTCGAGCGCGTGCGCCGCCTGCCACAGTGGCTCACGCTGCCGGCCCTGCTGGGGCTGCTGCTCCTGCTGGTGGGCGTGACGCTGCTGAAGGTGAAAGTGGTGCCTACGGTGGTGGCGGGCGTGCTGGCCGTGCTGGCCGTGTCGGTGCTGCTGGCGGGGCACGTATCGGCCCGCAACGTGCTGGTGCGTGTGCTGCACAAGATTGGGGAGTTCAGCTTTTCGCTTTATCTCTACCACTACCCCTTGCTGCTGCTGCTGTACGCGGGCCTGGTGCGCTACACGGGTAAGCTGTTCATCTACGGGCGCTTGTACTGGCTGGCCGTGCCGCTGGTAACGCTTATTTGCTACGGCCTGTACCAGATTACGGAACGCCGCAGCGTGCAATTCTTCCGCAAATAGCTTAGCGACAAGACTAAAAGAGGGACGATTGGCAGCGGTGAATAGTCACTGCTGCCAACCGTCCCTCTTTTGGTGAATAGCCGAAGCTAGGCGGTTGCCAGGCGGCGGGGGCTAGCCACCCGCTGCACCGCTACCTTTTTAGCCTGGGGCTGGCGCATAATAAACAACGCGCTCAGGTAGAAGGGCATGAGCGGAATTTTGTAGCGCACCAGCGTACCAAAATTGCCGCTATTGGTGCCCACGCCCACGGCCAGGATGATGCTAAACAGAAAGCAGAACGTAAGAATCGGCTGGCTGGCAATCTGACTCAGCCCGCCCAAAAAGCCCCGGTTGATGAACAGCTTGACGGTGAGCCACAGCAGCATCAGGGCCTCCAAGGCCGAGAGAAGCATGATGGGGTTGCGGGCTTCCCACAAAAACGGCCGAAACAGCGACACGACCACGGCCTGGGGCGCCACTTTCACCATCGAACTAAGCGAGCCGTCGAAGCTACCGATGTTGTAGGACGAGCCCTGGTCCTTGGTGAGGGCGTAGAGAAATTCCTGGTTGATTTTGGTGCGCTCGCCAATCTTCTCGACGTCGTACTTGTCGTCGCCAGCCGTGAGGTTGGTGGCGCCCAGGTAGGCCGCGCCCAGCCCCAATACCAGGAAGAAGGGCCGCAGCATGTTGCGCACCACCCCCGACTTTATGCGCTGGTTGTACTCATTAAACATCCAGAGCAGCGCCGGCGGCATAAACGACAGCAGGATGTATATTTTAACGGAGGCCAGCACGTACACCCCCAGCAGGCCCACCAAGGCGCTGAACAGGATGCTGCGCCGGATGATGAGCGCCCGGTAGAAGCCGTAGAACGTCCAGCCCACGGCCCCGATGCACAGCGAGTCCTTCATCAGCCCCGAGCCCCAGAAGAACACCGACGGCAGAAAGAAAACGGCGAAGGCCAACTCCTTATACGAGGCCGGCGCGATGCGCACAAACGTGGTGTAGAGCGCCCAGATGCCGGTGAAGCTGATAATGGCAAACATCAGCCCCACCACCGGGTACGAGTTAAAGCAAAAAAGCGAGCACAGCGCCGACACTTTGACCACGAAGTACTCGGTGGGCGAGGCAAACCAAGGCATCTGCGACGCATACTTGGTTATCTCGCCCGAAGGGATGCCGTCGGTATTGGTTAGCAGGCGCAGCCCGATGCTGAAGCTGTCGCCAAACGCGCCGTAGATGACCTTGCTCTCCGAGAAGTAGTTGAAGGTGTCGCCGTTGCCGTAGTAAAACTGGTAGATGAAACCGAGTGCGATGGCCCCCAAAAACTTCACCGAGAGCGCCGGAATGAAGTACGGCTTCGTGTACTTGTTCGTGAAGGAAGGGCGCAGGGCAAACGCGAGGGCATAGAAAATACCCAGGTAGACAGGCGTGAGGAATAAATCCTTGAGTTCCATCATAATGCGGGCGCCGTTATTTGTTGGTAGGTTTCTTGAGCCAGGCTTTGGCCTCCTTATACTGGTCCGATTTGCGGTCGGCCTTGTCGGCCACTACCTCGTAGTAGCGGCGGGCAGTGGCGAGGTCGCGGTCGCGGTCGGCCATGCGGGCCAAGTTGGCATTGGCAAAGAGGTAGAAGCCGCCATCGGTTTCGCCGTTGCTTTCGGCAAATACGATGCAGCGCTGGTAGTAGTCCTTGGCCTTGGGCAGGTCGCGGTACTTGTACTGCATGAGGTAGCCCAGGAAGTAGCTGGCGTAGCGGCCGCTGCTGGCCTCGTAGCCCGGCATCCCCACATTGATTTTGTTCAGAATGTCCTTGCTCATGCGCTCGCACTCGGCAAAATCGGCCTGGTCGAAGCACAGCAGCGCGTAAAAGCGCCCAAAGTAGCCGTTGTCGGGGTACTTGAGGGCTAGCCCGCGGGCAATGGGCATGGCGGCGGCCGTCTGGTGCTCGTCGTTGTGCAAGAGCTTCATCAGGAAGACCTTGGCCTCAACGCCGGTGTAGAAGCCTTCGTTGGCCACCTTGCGCATCTGGCTGAGGCCGAGCTGCTTGTTGCCCTTCGGAAAGAACAGTAGCACCGGCTTGAGCAGCGGGTAGTTATCAGGAATCCAGACGGCGTAGTAATTGAAGAGCGCCTCGCCAAACAGAAATTCGGGGCTCAGGCCGTTGGCCTCACTGCTTTTTTGTAAATAGTTGAGCGACTGCTTGCTATCGACGGTGGCCTTGCGCCAGTTGTGCCGCTCCGAGTTGAGCCGGGCCGAAAACCCGTTGGCCGCCGACAGGAAGAAGTACGCCTCGTAATTGTGCGGGTCCTGCTTCACCATACGCTCGCTGTAGGTGTTGGCCGTGTCCATGTAGGCAAAAAACGTCTTGTCGTACTGCTTCGTGTCGAAGTTGGTCGGCAAGATTTTCCACCATGTGCTCAGGCCCAGCAAAAAGTAGGGCATGGGGTGGCGCGGGTAGCGGCGGCGCAGCGAGCGAAATTGCTTCTCGGCCTTGTCGTACTTGAAGTTGTATAGGTTTTGAATGGCCCCGTCCAACTCCAGCTGAATGTCCTTGTCAAGCAGCAGCCAGCCCTTGGTGTCGGCCGTGGGCATCACGTTCACCGTGTCGATGGCGATGGTGCGCATGGCCGGCACCTGCCCCACGCGCAGGCGCGTGGTGTCGGCGGTTTTCTTCTGTGCCTGGGCCATTAGCAGCGGGCCCAGCAAGAACAACAGCACGAACCAACTACGCAAAAACCAAGGATAAACGGACATACGAAAGAGAGGGGCAGAAAAAAGCCGGGGGCTGGCCTGGGCCAGGCCGGCTGCTAGCCTACGAAAGTACGGCAGCGGCTCTAGCTTTGGCGGCTCAACCAAGCTAGCCCCTGCCCGATGCAACTCCTGAAAACCCTGTGCCAGATTCCGGCCCCCTCGGGCGAGGAAGCCGCCCTGACCCGCTTTGTGCTCGACTACGTGCGGCAGCACGGGCCCACTTGGCAGCACCCACCGTTGGTGGTGCACGACGAGGCCCGGTTTCAGGACTGCGTGCTGCTGGTGTTTGGGCAGCCGCGTACGGCCGTGTTTGCCCACCTCGACAGCATCGGCTTCACCGTGCGCTACGGCCGCGAGCTGGTGCCCATCGGCGGGCCCGAAACGGTGGCGGGCTACCACTTGGTGGGGCAGGATGCGCAAGGGGAAATAGCTTGTAAGCTGACGGTTGCAGAAAAGAAGGACGATGAAGAAACCGACGGATTGGGCTATGAGTTCAGCCGCGACATCGAGCCCGGCACCAGCCTCACGTTTGCCTGCGACTTTCGCGAAACCGACACCACCGTGCAAAGCTGCTACCTCGACAACCGACTCGGCGTGTGGGCCGCCCTGCGCCTGGCCGAAACCCTGGAGCACGGCATCATCGCCTTCTCGTGCTGGGAAGAGCACGGCGGCGGCTCGGTGCCCTACCTGGCTAGGTTCATCCACGAAACCTACGGCGTGCGCCAGGCGCTCATTTGCGATATCACCTGGGTCACGGAGGGCGTGAAGGCCGGTCAGGGCTGCGTTATTTCGCTGCGCGACTCGCTCATTCCGCGCCGGGCCTACGTCGAGCGCATTCGGGCCATTGCGCGGGCCAGCGGCATTGCGCACCAGGTGGAGGTGGAGGGCATCGGCGGCTCCGATGCCAAGGACCTGCAACGCGCCGACGTGCCGTGGGACTGGTGCTTCGTGGGTGCGCCCGAAGACAACGTGCACACGCCCGACGAAATAGTAGCTAAAGCCGACGTTGCCAGCATGGTAGCGCTTTATGAAGTGCTGCTGCGCGAACTGTAGCGCAAGTCGCCTACATTTGCGCTGTTTCGCTCAGTATCACGGGCTTAGGCGCGCGTTCTTTTCCTGCCACCCTTTCTTTTTCTGCTTATGCCCGCTAGTATCTACGCCGTGCCGCTACTGGGCCTGCTAGCCCTGCTCTACACCTGGCTGCGCGCGGGCTGGGTGGCCCGCCAGGAGGCCGGCACCCCCCAGATGCGCACCATCGCCGGCTACATTGCCGACGGCGCCATTGCCTTTTTGCGGGCCGAGTACAAGGTGCTGGCGCTGTTTGCGCTCATTGCCTCGGTGTTTCTGGGCTACCTGGGCTTCACCGGCGAGCGGTCGAGCCCCGTCATCGTCATTGCCTTTGTGCTGGGGGCCGTGTTTTCGGCCACGGCCGGTTACATCGGGATGAAAATCGCCACCAAGGCCAACGTGCGCACCGCCCACGCCGCGCGCACCTCCCTTAGCCAGGCCCTGCGCGTGTCGTTTTCGGGTGGTTCGGTGATGGGCATGGGCGTGGCCGGGCTAGCCGTGCTGGGGCTGGGGGCGCTGTTCATCGTGTTCTATAAACTCTTCGCGCCCAGCGGCAGCGCCACCGGCCCCGAGATGGAAAAAGCGCTCGAAGTGCTCACCGGCTTCTCGCTGGGGGCCGAAAGCATTGCGCTCTTCGCCCGGGTGGGCGGCGGCATCTACACCAAGGCGGCCGACGTGGGGGCCGACCTCGTGGGCAAGGTCGAGGCGGGCATCCCGGAAGACGACCCGCGCAACCCCGCCACCATTGCCGACAACGTGGGCGACAACGTGGGCGACGTGGCCGGCATGGGTGCCGACCTGTTTGGCTCCTACGTGGCCACCATCCTGGCCACGATGGTGCTGGGCCGCGAGGTGCGCCTCGGCAATACCGACCAGTTTGGCGGCCTATCGCCCATCTTGCTGCCGATGGCCGTTGCCGGGCTCGGCATCGTGGCCTCGCTGGTGGGCATTTTGCTGGTGCGCGTGAAGGAAGGCGGCAATGTGCAGCGCGCCCTCAATACCGGCAACCTGGCTTCCGTCATCGTATCGGGCGTATTCTCCTACCTGCTCATTCAGTGGATGTTGCCGGCCGGCGACATCACCGTGCGCGGCTTCACCTTCGATGCCAACCACGTATTCTACGCCGTGCTGGTAGGCTTGGTGGTGGGCCTGCTGATGAGCGTCATCACCGAGTATTACACTGCGATGGGCAAGCGCCCGGTGCTCAGTATTGTGCAGCAAAGCAGTACCGGCCACGCCACCACCGTCATCGGCGGGCTGGCCGTGGGCATGGAAAGCACGGTGGCGCCCATCCTGGTGCTGGCGGCGGGCATCGTGCTCAGCTTCAAGGCCGCTGGCCTCTACGGCGTGGCCATTGCGGCGGCTGGCATGATGGCCACCACGGCCATGCAGCTCGCCATCGACGCCTTCGGCCCCATCGCCGACAACGCCGGCGGCATTGCCGAAATGAGCGACCTACCCAAGGAAGTGCGCGAGCGCACCGACGTGCTCGACGCCGTGGGCAACACCACGGCCGCCACCGGCAAGGGCTTCGCTATCGCCTCGGCGGCGCTCACCTCGCTGGCCCTGTTTGCGGCCTTCATGGGCACGGCCCACATCACGACCATCGACATTTCCAATGCCAACGTGCTGGCCGGCCTGTTCGTGGGCGCCATGATTCCGTTCATCTTCTCGTCGCTGGCCATTGCGGCGGTGGGTCGGGCCGCTATGGCGATGGTGCAGGAAGTACGCCGCCAGTTTCGCGAAATCCCCGGCATCCTGGAAGGCACCGGCCGGCCCGAGTACGAGAAGTGCGTGGCCATCAGCACCCAGGCGGCCATCAGAGAGATGATTTTGCCCGGCGCCATTGCCCTACTGACGCCCATTATTGTTGGCTTTGCTTTCGGGCCCGAGGTGCTGGGCGGCACCCTGGCTGGCGTCACGGTGAGCGGCGTGCTCATGGCCATGTTTCAGAGCAATGCCGGTGGGGCCTGGGACAATGCCAAAAAGTCGTTTGAGAAAGGCGTACTCGTCAACGGCAAGACGGAGTTCAAGGGCTCCGACGCCCACAAGGCCAGCGTGACCGGCGACACCGTGGGCGACCCCTTCAAGGACACCAGCGGCCCGAGTATGAACATTCTCATCAAGCTCATGAGCATCGTGTCGCTCGTTATTGCCCCGCACATTGCCCGCGTGGGCGGCCCCGCCGCGCCCACCGACCAGGCTTCCCGCCCCGAGCGCCCGCAGCTAGGGGTGCGCTTTGCCCACCGCATCCTGCCCAGCCCCAAAATAGTGCTCCCAACTACCTGGCACTGGCTGTAGTAAGCGCTTAATAATTAGCTGTTAATAACAATATGCGGGGCTGCCGGCCGTCCCGGCTCCCGGGCGATGGGCCAGCGGCCTTACCTTTGCAGCCCGAAACGGCCACACCGGCCGTTCATCCTTGCATGGGTCAGCCCCTTATCACGCTTCACGACAAGGCTTTTCGGCCTTATCTCTCGGCTTCCGAAATCGCGCAAGCCATTGACCAGGTAGCTGCGCGCCTCAACGCCGACTATGCCGGCCGCCGGCCGCTGTTTGTGGTGGTGCTCACGGGCGGCTTCATGTTTGCCACCGACCTGCTCAAGCGCTTCACCGGCGACTGCGAAATTGTTTTCATCCGCGTGGCTTCCTACGAAGGCACCGGCAGCACGGGCAAGGTGCAGGAAATCATGGGCTTGCGCGAAGACATCAGCGGCCGCGACATTATTCTCGTCGAGGATATTGTGGACACCGGCACCACGCTGCACCACCTGCTGCCCACGCTGGAAGCCAATAACCCGGCCTCCATCGAGATTGCCGCCATGTTCTACAAGCCAGCTAGCCTGCGCTACCCGCTGACGCTGAACTACATGGCGCTCGAAATTCCCAATGACTTTGTAGTCGGCTACGGCCTCGACTACGATGGCCTGGGCCGCAACCTGCCCGATGTGTACGTGGCCGCCTAGCGCCCGATTTTCGTATTCGTAGGATTCTTATCTAATTCCCGCCCCGGCGCTCGCGCCTCCATCAGTAGATTTTAGCTATGCATAATATCGTCCTCTTCGGCCCGCCCGGCGCGGGCAAAGGCACCCAAAGCCAGAAGCTCATTGCCAAATACCACCTCGTGCACCTGAGCACCGGCGACCTGCTGCGCGCCCAAATCGCCGAGGGTACCGAGCTTGGTCTCAAAGCCAAAAAGCTGATGGACGAAGGCTTGCTCGTGCCTGATGAGGTCGTTATCGGCATGATTGGCAATGCCTTGCAGAAAAACAAGCAGGCCGCCGGCTTCATCTTCGACGGCTTCCCGCGCACGGTGGCCCAGGCCGAAAGCCTCGACCGCCTGCTGGCCGAGCACGGTACCAACGTGGCCTGCATGATTGCCCTCGAAGTAGGGGAGGAGGAGCTCGTGAAGCGCCTGCTGGAGCGCGGCAAAACCAGCGGCCGCCCCGACGACCAGGACGAAACCAAAATCCGCCGGCGCGTGACGGTGTACAACACCGAAACCGCGCAAGTGGCTGGCTACTACGCCGCCCAGCACAAGTTTCACTCGCTCAACGGTATCGGCGAGATTGAAACCATTTTCGCCCAAATCAGCGACCTCATCGACCAGCACAAGCCGGCCGCCGACGAGGCGCCCGCCGCCGCTACCCGCGAGGTGCAAGCCTAACGGCTCCACCAGCAAAATCTTAACAGAACGTCATGCTGAGCTTGCCGAAGCATCTCGCTCGGGCCGTCAGGTTTACACCTCTAGCGGCGCGGCAGAGATGCTTCGGCAAGCGCAGCATGACGTTCTATTTTACTCTATAAACCACCCAAAATCGTGGCTAACAACAACTTCATCGACTACGTCAAAATTACCTGCCGCTCGGGCAAGGGAGGCGCGGGCTCGCACCACTTCTTCCGGGCTAAGGGCCTGCCCAACGGCGGCCCCGACGGCGGCGACGGTGGCCGTGGCGGCCACATTATTCTGGAAGGCAGCGCGCAACTCTGGACGCTGCTGCACCTGCAATACCGCAAGCACCTCTTCGCCCAGGATGGCGAGGGCGGTGGCCCTAACCTGCGCTCGGGCGCCCAGGGCGAGGATATCGTAATTCAAGTGCCGCTGGGCACCGTAGCCCGCGATGCCGAAACCGGCGAGGTGAAGCTCGAAATCACCAAGGACGGCGAGCGCCAGATTCTGACGCCCGGTGGGCGCGGCGGCCTCGGCAACGACCACTTCAAAACCTCCACCAACCAGGCGCCGCAGTATGCCCAGCCCGGCGAGCCGGCCATTGAAGAGCAAGTAATTCTGGAACTCAAACTGCTGGCCGACGTGGGCCTCGTGGGCTTCCCCAACGCCGGCAAGAGCACGCTACTCTCCGTAGTGAGCGCCGCCAAGCCTAAGATTGCCGACTACGCCTTCACCACCCTCGTGCCCAACCTGGGCGTGGTGGCCTACCGCGACTTCAAGTCGTTTGTGATGGCCGACATTCCGGGCATTATCGAGGGTGCGGCCGAGGGCAAGGGCCTGGGCACGCGCTTTTTGCGTCACATCGAGCGCAACTCCATGCTGCTCTTTATGATAGCCTGCGACAGCCTCGACGTAGCCGCCGAATACAAAATCCTCCTCAACGAGCTGGAGCAGCACAACCCCGAACTGCTCGACAAAAAGCGCCTGCTGGCCATCACCAAGTCCGATATGCTCGACGAGGAGCTCGAAGCCGAGCTGCTAGCCTCCCTGCCGGCCGGAATGCCGCCCACCGTCTTCATCTCCAGCCTCACCAGCAAGAATATTCAGAAGCTGAAGGACATGATTTGGGGCGCGCTGCACGAATAGAAGTATACTTTGAGCTGGCTTTGTAAAGTCAGGTTGGAGTGCGTGCAACTCATTTGCGGCCAATGCTATCTAGTCTGAAGCAGGCCCTGGCGAAGTCCTTCGCCAGGGCCTGTTGCGTTGGTAGCTACCCGGGAAGACCTTAGTTTGGCTTTGCCGCAGTGGTCAGGTCTTGCCACGGACACATCATTAGCCTACTTACCATGTGGAAAATTACTATTCTGATGTTGCTGCTGTTGGCGGGGCTAGCTCAGGCTGCCAGCGCACAAGCCGCCTGGGGAGGGGGCGTAGGGGTAGGCAACGGCCTGGAGGCGCACGTGGGCCGGCAGCAGCAGCGCTGGCTGCTGCTGGGTCGCGTGCGCTACCGGTGGTGGGGGCCATCGTCGGGGCCAGGTTCTTCTTTTTTCGACAAGCTAGACACGCGCTCGCGTCAAACTGAGGTGGCCGCTCTGGGCGGCTACGGCCTGCCGCTAGGCCGCACGCTAGTATACGGTGCGGCGGGCCTGAGCTACCTCAATGGCCGCCAGCTTGGCGAATACCGCTACGCATTGACCCAGAGTGGGTTATTTGGAAGTAAAACCTATTATTATAGCTACCGGAATTACCAGGCTGTAGGGTTGCCCATAGAAATTGGTATGCTGGCGCGGCCCTATCGGGACGTACGATTTGGCTTGGTATTTCAAGCAAATTTCAACCCGGAGAAAACACTCTATTGCGGAATGATTACCTGTTGGCTGGGTAAGTTTGGTCGTGGCCCTGACATGCGGTAGTATTAGTAAAGTTATTTTTCAATAAATCAACAAGTTGGGTGCCTATGAAACTACTTAGCAAACTCCGTTTGTATCGGCTATGCCCGGTGGGCCTACTCATGCTACTCGGGTGCAAGCTGACCAGCACTGAAGTAGAGCCAGCTCTTCCTGACGCGCCTATAAATGGCAGTGCTACAATGGTATATCGGGCGAATGGGTTGCCCATCGTGGCCAATAGCTCTGTGGACTTTGTTACGCTTATCGTCTCCTTTTTAGGTGATACGCGTGCTGTGCGGGCCAAATGGCCCGCAGGGGGCAACCTGCAGCTTTTTGGCAGCGACATTCATAACCAGCCAAATGGCTATCTTACGCATTCACTTGTGTTGCAATTAGCTAGCTTTCACGGCACTGGAACTTACTCGTTGCTGCCAGCCAGCTCTACGTCGTATGCCACTTCTTATTATCAGATTACTACGTACTCAAATGATGGTAGCCCAGTCGACCATGCTGAGCAATATCCGGTAGCTAGTGCACCAGCGCAGGCAGTTGTCACCGACTGGAACCCTATGACCCGGCACTTGGCTGGCACGTTCCTACTGGACGTAGCGGGGCCTAACAACCCACTGAAGCCTACCCACCTTACTGAAGGTAGCTTCGACCTGGTAGTGGACTAAAGCCAAGTTTTCTTCCTTCGTATTCGCAGTTGTACGGAGGTGAATTCGTGTCAACTTGGCAGCCTCGCCAGCTTTGGCAAACTCCTTGCGCCCGGCCTGCTACCCATATGGGAAAGCCTTTCACTAGCCGATTCCGCCATTTTTTCCAGAAAATGACCGACGATAAACATATGAATCCCGACGACCAGCCCCTGAACGACGCCACCGCCGAGCATGCCGCCGGCGAGCCGGACTTTACCGCCACCGGCGCTACTTCCGAAGCCGGTGCCCCGGCCGGAGCTAGCCGCACTGAAACGGAGCTGGCCGACCTCAAGGACAAGTACTTGCGCCTGGCTGCCGAGTTCGAGAACTACAAGCGCCGCACCGCCAAGGAGCGCGCCGACCTCTTCAAAACTGCCAACCAGGAGCTGATGGTGGCCTTGCTGCCGGTGCTCGACGACTTCGACCGGGCCCGCCAGCATACCCAGGGCACCCAGGACCCGGCTGCGCTGCAAAACGCGCTTGATATTACCTATAATAAGCTCAACAAAACGCTGGAGCAGAAGGGCCTGACCCCGATGAATGCCAAGGGTGGCGACTTCGATGCCGAGCTGCACGAGGCCATTACCCAGATTCCGGCGCCGAGCGACGACCTGCGCGGCAAGATTGTTGATGAGATTGAAAAAGGCTACTACCTGGGCGACAAAGTGGTGCGCCACGCCAAAGTAGTACTGGGTCAATAAGTTAAATACGCACGAACGTCAGGCTGCCGCTGGCACTTTTCAGCGGTGGCCTGACGTTCGACTGTGAAATATATCTGCAAAAATGGCAACGAAGCGCGATTATTACGAAGTATTAGGAATAGCCAAAAATGCGGAGGGCGACGTTATTAAGTCGGCTTACCGCAAGATGGCTATTAAGTACCACCCCGATAAAAACCCCGACGACCCCTCGGCCGAGGACAAGTTTAAGGAGGCTGCCGAAGCCTACGAGGTGCTTAGCAATGCCGACAAGCGGGCGCGCTACGACCGGTTTGGCCACCAGGGCATGGGTGGGGCCAGCGGCGGCGGGGCGCTTAATATGGAGGATATTTTCTCGCAGTTCGGCGATATTTTCGGCGGGGGCGGGGGCTTTGAGGGCTTCTTTGGCGGGGGCGGCGGGCGCGGTCAGGGCCGCCGCGTGAAGAAAGGCTCCAACCTGCGCATCAAGCTGAAGCTAGACTTGGAGGAAGTGGCTAACGGTGTGGAGAAGAAAATAAAGGTGAAGCGCTACGTGGCTTGCCAACCGTGCAGCGGCACCGGCGCCAAAAACGGCACCGAGCTAAAAACCTGCGCTACCTGCCAGGGCAGCGGCCAAACCAAGCGCGTGGTGAACACGATGCTCGGCCAGATGGTGAGCGCCAGCACCTGCCCCACTTGCCACGGCGAGGGCAAAACCATTTCGGCCACCTGCGACGTGTGCAAGGGCGAAGGCCGCCAGTTGAATGAGGAAGTGATTCCGATTAACGTGCCGGCCGGCGTGGCCAACGATATGCAGCTGAGCATGAGCGGGAAGGGTAATTTTCCGGAGCGCGGCGGCGTGCCCGGCGACCTGCTTATTCAGATTGAGGAGGAGCCGCACGAATTTCTCAAGCGCGATGGCAACAACATCATGTTTGAGCAGTACATCAGCTTCGTGGATGCGGCACTAGGGGCTAGCCTGGAGGTTCCGACCATTGAGGGCAAGGTGAAAATCAAGGTGGACCCCGGCACGCAGCCCGGCAAGATTCTGCGCCTGCGCGGCAAGGGCATCAAAGACCTGAACGGCTACGGCCGCGGCGACCAACTCATTCACCTCAACGTGTGGACGCCCAAAAACGTGAGCAGCCAGGAGCGCGAGCTGCTGGAGAAGCTACGCGAGTCAGACAACTTCACGCCCCACCCCGGCAAAAACGAGAAGGGCTTCTTCGAGAAAGTGAAGGAGTACTTCCAATAAGGACCGCAGATTTAACGGATGAAACGGATTTCGCGGATACGCCCACTGCGTGGGCTGGCTATGCGAACAGCTGATTTATAATTGTTTTCAGAAAAGGCCGCCTCAAAAGGGCGGCTTTTTTTGTGCCATGCTGCTGCCAGTGAAGGTAGCCAGCCCACGCAGTGGGCGTATCTGCGAAATCCGTTTCATCCGTTAAATCTGCGGTCTGTAATGCGGGGGAAGGTTGCGCGATATACCTTCCCGAAACCGCTACCCTGACCAATGAGCACCGCGCCTTCCGCCGATTTTCTGGCTGCCTTGCACGACTACCAGCCGTTGGTGCGGCGCGTTTGCCGACTCTACTGCCAGGACCCCGACGACCGCCAGGACTTGTTTCAGGAAATAGTGGTGCAGCTGTGGCGCGCCTGGCCGCGCTACGTGCCCCAGCCTGATGCCAAGCTCAGCACCTGGCTCTACCGCATTGCCCTGAACGTGGCCATTTCCAACCTGCGCCAGCGCACCCGCCGGCCCACCTCGGTATCGGTGGAAGACGAGGCCTGGCACCTGGCTCAGCCCACCGAGGCCAGCGCCTACGAGCCCGAGGAAACGGCCGCCCTCTACCGCGCCATCGACCGGCTGTCGGATGTAGACAAGGCCTTTGTGCTGCTGTACCTCGAAGACCGGCCGTATGAGGAAATGGCTGAAATACTGGGTATTACTCAAAATAATGTGCGCGTAAAAATGCACCGTGTGCAGGAGAAGCTGCGCCGGCAGCTGGTTCATAAATAACGTTTTAATCTATTAGATTATGGAGCTTGATGAATTGCGCCGCCAGTGGCGGCAGCCCGAGCCGGCGTCGGCACCGGCAGCCCTGAGCACGACCGAGCTGCGGCAGTGGCTAGCTCAGCAGTCGGATGACGTGCTGACGAAGCTGCGGCGCAACGCCCGCGTAGAAATGGCCATCAACTACGCCCTGCTGCCCGTCTTGCTGGGCATGGCCTGGCTAGCCCCTGTGCTGTGGGTGCGGTTGTGTGGCGGCCTGCTGGCGCTTATCGCGCTGGTGTGCATTTTCTACTTTCACCGCAAGCTGGGGCTGCTGCGCAGCATGAGCGACCCGGCCGGCGACCTGCGCGCCTATCTACTGCGCCTGACTACCGGCCTGCGCGCGCTCATTCAGTTTTACTACCGCTTCACGCTGGCCATACTGCCGCTTACGTGCTTGCTGATGGGCGTCATGGCACTCACCACCACCAAGAGAGCCGTTACGCCAACCAAAATTTGGGTTATCGGCGCGCTGCTGGCCGTGTTGTGTGCGGCCATCTATTTGCCTACGGCGCACACTACCAAGCGGTACCTGCACTGGCTCTACGGCCAGCACCTCGACCGGCTCGAAGCCCAGCTGCGCGAGCTTGACGAGGTGCCGGCGGCCTAGCCAGGCGCTGTTCGGGCGGGGTTTACGACCGTTTGGGGGCCGCTTTACGCCGTTTGGCGCGGCCGAGCTTGGGGCGGCTGGCCCGCGCCTCTACATTTACGCCACCTTCTATTCTCTCACCTTTTTCTCATGCAAAACACTACTTCCCGGCCCATTCTGGAAGCCCGCGACGTGCGCAAGCAGTACGCGGCCCACACGGCCCTGAGCGGCGTGAGCCTGGCCGTGCCCGAGGGCAGCATTTTCGGCCTGCTCGGGCCCAACGGCGCGGGCAAAACCTCGCTCATCCGCATCATCACCCAGATAACGGGGGCCGACTCGGGCGAGATTCTCTTCCGGGGCGAGCGGCTGAACCCCAGCCACATCGGCCAGATTGGCTACCTGCCCGAAGAGCGCGGACTCTACAAAAAAATGAAGGTGGGCGAGCAGCTGCTCTACCTGGCTCAGCTGCGCGGCATGCCCCGCGCCGAGGCCGTGCAGCGCATCAAGGGCTGGCTGGAGCGGCTGGATTTGAAACCCTGGGCTCAAAAGAACGTGGAGGACCTGAGCAAGGGCATGCAGCAGAAGGTGCAGTTTGTGGCCACCGTGCTGCACCAGCCCAGCCTCATTATTCTGGATGAGCCGTTTTCGGGCTTCGACCCGATTAACGCTAACCTAATTAAAGACGAGATTTTGCGCCTGCGCGACGAGGGCGCAACCATCATTTTCTCTACCCACCGCATGGAATCGGTAGAGGAGATGTGCGACAGCATTGCCCTCATCAACCGCTCGCGCAAAGTGCTCGACGGGCCGGTTTCGCAGATTAAGGACCAGTTTAAAACCAACACCTACGAGGTAGAGGGCCAGGGCCGCCTGCTGGTGATGCACCCCGATTTTGAGGTATTGGAGCAAAAGGAGCGCGCCAACGACCACTTCTACGCCCGGGTGCAGCTGCACGCCGGGGCCAGCCCCAACGACTTGCTGCGCTTCCTAATCGGGCAGGTGCAGGTGCACGCCTTCCGCGAGCGCATTCCGAGCATCAACGAAATATTTATTCAGCGGGTGCGCGAAACCATGCCCGAGTCTTTAATCGAAGAAACCGCTAGCTAGGCCGCTGCCCCTCAATCTCATGGATAAAATCTGGCTCATCATTCAGCGCGAGTACCTGACCCGCGTTCGCAAAAAAAGCTTCCTCGTGATTTCGCTGCTGGCCCCGCTGCTGCTGGGCGGCACCACCCTCGCGGTCAGTAAGCTCAACGCTGCCTCGGGGCCCGACATCGTGGCCGTGCACGATGTCAGCGGCCAGCAGGTGGCCAGCCACCTGGCCGATACCGATGAAATTCACTTTGTGCCCGCCGCTGCCGGCTCGCTGGCCGAGGCGCAGGCGGCCTTCGAAAAAGCCAAGCCCAAGCAGGCTGCGCTGCTCAGCTTTCCGGCGGGCTTCGGGCTCGACAGCGCCAAGGGTATCCAGATTCTGGCTAAGGGCAACGTATCGCTCAAGCGCCGCGAGACCATTCGCAAGGCCGTGAACAAGGCCATTGGAGAATTGAAAATGGCCCGCTCGGGCCTCAAGCAGGAAACCATCGACAACCTCCAGGCCAAGGTAGATATGGTGGCCATCAACCTCGACGAGGTGGGCGGCAAGCGCAACGACGTGGGCGCCACCACAGGCATGGCCTACCTGCTGTCCATCCTGGTGTACATGTTCATTTTCGTCTACGGCGTGCAGGTGATGCGCGGCGTGAGCGAAGAGAAGTCGAACCGCATCATGGAAGTGATGATTTCGTCGGTGAAGCCCTTCCAGCTCATGATGGGCAAGATTCTGGGCATTGCGGGCGTCGTGCTCACGCAGTTTGCCCTGTGGCTGGTGCTCTCGTGGGGCATTACCACGGTGGTACTGCCCCTGGTGATGAAAGCCGACAAGCCGGTGGCGGCGGCTACGGCCAGCCCCGCGGCTACTGCCGGCGCGGCGGCCACCGCGAGCCCCGCTGCCCCAGGCAATAGCCCGGCCACTGCCGCCGCTAGCCCCAGCGCCAGCGAAAAAGCTATGGCTACCCCGCAGCCCGGCCAGCCGTTCAGCATCTGGAGTATGCTCGACGGGCTGCCCATCGGCAGCATCATCGGCGGGTTTATGTTCTTTTTCCTGGGTGGCTACCTGCTGTACTCGGCCATGTTTGCGGCCATCGGCTCGGCCGTAGACGACCAGACCGATGCCCAGCAATTTATGTTTCCGGTTACTATCCCACTCATCCTGAGCTATATCGTGAGCATTAACGTTGTCATAAACGGCGACCCTAATGGCCCGCTGGCCTTCTGGCTGTCGATGATTCCGTTTACCTCGCCCATTGCTATGGTAATGCGCCTGCCCTTTGGGGTGCCCACCTGGCAGCTGCTGCTATCGGGGGCGCTGCTCATCGCCGGCTTCGTGGGCGTGACCTGGGTGGCGGCCCGCATCTACCGCGTGGGGATTCTCATGTATGGCAAAAAAGTAACCTACAGCGAGCTCTCGAAGTGGATGTTCTATAAGGGCTAGCCCGATAAACAACTAAAAAGAACGTCATGCTCATCTGGCGTCCGCTTGCCGAAGCATCTCTACTGCGCCGCTAGGGTGTCGTGCGGTAGAGATGCTTCGGCAAGCTCAGCATGACGTTCTTTTGTATTGATGAATCGTTTCCTGACTTTCCTTTGCCTACTGCCGCTGCTAGCCTTTGCGCCGGCGGGCGAGCGGCCGGCCTACCGGCTCTTCACCGCCCAGGGCCAGCCCGCCGACTACGACCAAATGATAACCCAGCTGGCGCAGGCCGATGTAGTGCTCTTCGGCGAGCAGCACAACGACCCCATTGCGCACTGGCTGGAGCTTCAGGTGGCTAAAGACCTGGCCCAGGCGAAGGGCCCTAGCAAGCTCGTGCTCGGCCTCGAAATGTTTGAGCGCGATGTGCAGCCGTTAGTGGCCAGCTACGCCGCCGGCACGCTGCCCGACTCGGCCTTTGAGCGCCAGAGCCGGCCCTGGCCCAACTACGCCACCGACTACCGCCCGCTGCTGCAGTTTGCCCGCAGCCAGCACCTGGCCGTGGTGGGCACCAATGCGCCGCGCCGCTACGCCCAGCAGGTGGCGCGCGGCTCGCTGGCCGCCCTCGATGCGCTGCCCGCCGCCGACAAGGCCTACCTGGCCCCGCTGCCCCTGGCCGTGGATTATGAACTACCCGGCTACAAAAACATGGCCGCCATGTTTGGGGGTATGGGCGCGGCCCACGGCGGCGGGGCGCGCAACATTATTCAGGCGCAGGCCCTGAAAGATGCCACGATGGCTGTCACCATTCGCCGCAGCCTGGCGCCCGGCCAAACCCTACTGCACCTCAACGGCGCCTACCACTCCGACCACCACGACGGCATAGTAGCCTACCTGCGCCCCGCCAAGCCAGCTTTGAAAATTCAAACCCTGAGCGTAGTGACGCAGAGCCAGTTGCAGCAGCTTGAAAAAGAAAACGTCAACTTGGCCGATTACCTCATTGTGGTGCCTGGCGACATGACCAAGACGTATTGAGCAGTTGCCCAATCTTGCACGCTCCTAGTAGAATTTTGGGGCCGGAAGGAAGCAAAACTGCCCGAATTTTGTAGTTAGGTTTATTACGGTGCCATTGGTAAGTGGTGGCCATCTACTCCTTCGTTTTTTCCGACCATGTCAACCCTGCGTTTCAAAACCACTATCAATTGCGGCAACTGCATCAAGGCCATCACGCCCACGCTCAACCAGGAAGTGGGCGCCGGCAACTGGCAAGTTGATACCACCAACCCCGATAAAGTGCTCACCGTTACCTCGGGCCAGGTGCCGGTAGCGCAGCTGCTGGCTGCCGTTGAAGAAGCCGGCTTTCGCATTACGCCGCTGAACTAAGCTGCTTGCGGCAACTCGCAATACGCAAAAAAGCCCGGCTAGCCGGGCTTTTTTATATTCTGTGCGGTGGGTTAGTCCTCCGAGTCGTCGCGCTTTATCTTCTGAAGTGCGCCGGCTAGCTCCTGGCGCAGCTGCTTGCCCGAGTCGGCCGCGGGCTGCTCGCCAATATTATACTGCTTTTGCAGGCGCTGCCACTCCTCAATCGGAATAAAAACCCCGGTGATATTGCCTTTGGCGTCGGATAGATACTTGATGTCCATGTCGTTGGTTGGCAAGGGGGCGAGGGGTGGGAGCGGGGCTGGCTAGGCCGAGAACGACGAGCCGCAGCCGCAGGTGCTCTTGGCCTGGGGGTTGTTGAAGGTGAAGCCGCGGGCGTTGAGGCCGTCCTGGAAGTCAACTTCCATGCCCAGCACGTACATGGCGTGCTTTTTATCCATGATGAGCTGCACGCCGTCGAGGTCGTACACTTCGTCCTGCTCCTTGGCCTTGTCGAAGCCCAGCAGGTAGCTCATGCCCGAGCAGCCGCCGCCCTGCACGCCAATGCGCAGGCCGTAGTCGGCGGGCACGTTCTTCTCCTGGATAATATTTTTTACCTCAACTAACGCGCGGGGGGTGAGGCCGATAGGTGGGGCTAGCGTGGTAGTAGCCATAATGAAGTTTCGAGTTTAGAATGAAGGTAGCTTCTACAAATATACGCCGGCCCGCGGGTCGGTTCTTCTCTTAAACAGGCCCGGGCCGGCTACGGTTCACGGGGCTGGCCGGCCCCAAAAAACCGGCCACAAAAGCCGGCGCTACCGTAGTTTCACGGCTAGCTAGCGCATTTACCCACATTTTATGGACACGACCACTTATTTCTTCGACTTACTCAAGACCATTTTGCCCGCGCTCATTGTGGCCGGCGCCATTTTTTTCCTGTTTCGCCAATACCTGGAGAAGGACCAGCAGCGCCGCCTCATCGAGTTGCGGCTCGATAGCAGCAAGACCACGCTGCCCATCCGCCTGCAAGCCTACGAGCGCGTGACGCTGCTGCTAGAGCGCATTTCGCCTAATAATATCCTGGTGCGCCTGAGCAGTGCCGGCCAGAACGCGGCCGACTACCACCGGCTGTTGCAGCAGGAAATCCGGGGCGAGTTTGAGCACAACTACTCGCAGCAGCTCTACATGAGCGCCGAGGCCTGGGCCCAGGTGAAGCAGGCCAAGGAAGACGTACTGACGATGGTGAACCGGGCCTTCCACGGCCTGCAAAACCCTACCCAACTGCGCGGCACCGAGCTGGCTAAGCGCATCCTAGAAAGCCTGATGACCGACGCGGCCGACCCCACCGCCCAGGCCCTGGCCGTGGTGAAGCGTGAGGCGGCGAGCCTGTTTTAGAGTCGGCGCCGCGAACCCTGGCCGCCGCAACGGGTTAAAAAGACATGCAAAAACAACGAATTGCTATCGACATGGACGAGGTTATGGCCGACTCCATCGCCCGGTTTCAGGAGTGGTACGGCCGCGACTTTGCCCTCGAATTAACCTTGGAAGCCCTGCGTGGCAAAAACCCTCACGAGGCCGTGGCGCCCGAGCACCAGCACGCCCTGCGCGCCTACCCCAATGCCGAAGGCTTCTTCCGCGACCTGCCGGTGATGGCCGACAGCCAGCGCGTTATCAAGGAGCTAACCGGCAAGTACGAGGTGTTTATTGCTACAGCAGCAATGGAATTTCCGAACTCCTTTCTCGATAAATACCGGTGGCTGGAGCGACATTTTCCGTTCATCCACTGGCGCAACTTCGTGTTTTGCGGCGATAAGAGCATTCTCAACGTCGATTATCTAATCGACGACAACGCCTATAATTTCGACGGCTTGCGCGGTGAGGGGCTGCTGTTTGATGCCCCGCACAATGCGCTTGAAACCCGCTACCGCCGCGTGCGCGGCTGGCAGGAGGTGGCGGATATTTTGCTGTAAATAAGTTTTTTAAATAAAAGTCGGTCATGCTGAGCTTGTCGAAGCATCTCTACCACGCCGTGAGGTTAGTAATTCTGGCGGCGCGGTGGAGATGCTTCGACAAGCTCAGCATGACGTTCTGTTTTAACAATTCGATACCCTAGCGAGGCTGCACGGCGGCCACGGCCGCGCGCTCGTAGCACTGCTCATACAGTGGCACGATGTTGCCGACGGCAAATTCCTCGGCGCGGGCGCGGGCGGCGGCTTTGAAGCGCGGCAGGTTTTCATCGGCCAGCACGTAGAGCGCGTTGCGCACCATGTCGTCCACGTCGCCGATGTTGCTGAGCATGCCGCTCACGCCATTCACGTTCAGTTCGGGGATGCCGCCGGCGTTGGTGCTCACCACGGGCACTTCGCAGGCCATCGCCTCCAGTGCGGCGAGGCCGAAGCTCTCGTTTTCGCTGGGCATCAGGAATAAGTCGCTGACACTGAGAACTTCTTCCACGGCTTCGAGCTTGCCCAGGAAGCGCACGTCGCGCTGGCAGTCGAGCTCGCGGGCCAGCTTCTCCATGCGCGTGCGGTCGGGGCCGTCGCCCACCAGCAGCAGCTTGGCCGGAATGGTTTGGCGCACACCGGCGAAGATGCGCAGCACGTCTTCGACCCGCTTTACCGAACGGAAGTTGCTGGTGTGGAGCAATATTTTCTCGCCATCGGGCGCGATGGCGGTGCGGAAGTGGCTCTTTTCCTGCTTCTTGAAGCGATGCAGGTCGATGAAGTTGGGGATGACCTCAATCTTGTGCTCCACGGGGAAGTACTCGTAAGTTTCGCGCCGCAAATCGGCCGACACGGATGTGACGCCGTCGCTCTCGTTGATGCTGAACGTCACCACCGGTTCGTAGCTGGCATCCTTGCCCACCAGGGTAATGTCGGTGCCGTGCAGCGTCGTGACCACCGGCACCGTGATGCCGCGCGAGCGCAGAATCTGCTTGGCTAGGTAGGCCGCCGAGGCGTGCGGAATGGCGTAATGCACGTGCAGCACGTCGAGCTTCTCGTTCTGCACAATATCCACCATCTTGCTGGCCAGGGCCGACTCGTATGGCGGAAACTGGAAAAGCGGGTACGTGGGCACGTACACCTCGTGGTAAAACACGTTCTCGTTGAAGAAATCGAGCCGCACCGGCTGGCTGTACGTGATAAAATGCACCTTATGGCCGCGCTGGGCCAGGGCTTTGCCCAGCTCGGTGGCCACCACGCCGGAGCCGCCAAACGTGGGATAACAGACGATGCCGATATTCATGAAGGGAAAGTAGAGTAGGCGAGGGGCTAACCGGAATACCCGGCGGAGGTTTGCGCGGCAACCCTGCCCGCGCCCCGGCCGACCTTGGCGCCGGGGCCCGCGCAAAGACCCGCTAGGCCCGCGGCGGGTTGCCGCGTAGCTTTGGGTTGCTACTTATTCTTGATTTGATAATAAAGCTGCTTACTAATGAGGCGGGCGAAATGCTTCGCTAGGCCCTGCCTGACGTTCTCTACTAAAGCTTCTTGAATTCCTTTTCTAATGAAACACAAGTTCTCCCTCCTCGCCGCCCTGGCGCTAACCATACCCCTGGCCAGCCAGGCCCAGAAAACGAAGGTTAAGGTGAAGCCGGCCGCCGCCACTGCTTCGACTACCAACGCCGAAGCTGCCATCAAGGAAGCCGACATCAAGCGCGACCTGTTTGCGCTGGCCGGCGACCACTACCGCGGCCGCGAGGGCGGCACGCTCGACGAACTGAAGGCCTCGGTGTGGCTGGCCGACCAGATTCGGGCCACCGGCATGCTGCCGGCCGGCGACGACGGCACCTACTTTCAGTGGTTCAACTTGCAGCGCACGCGCCTCACCAAGGCCAGCACGCTGCGCATCGGCAGCCACGAAATAAAGCTGGACCAAGACGGCCTGGCCACGGCCCCCACCAACGCCAGCGTGAACGCGCCGCTCGTGTACGTGGGCACCGGCTCGGCCGCCGAGCTGGCCAAGGTGGATGTGAAAGGCAAGGCCGTGGCGGTGCAGATTGCCGGCGCGCCCACCGATGGCATCAGCTACCGGCGCTACGTGTTTGGCAAGTTTGCCGGGCAGGCCAGCGAGCTGACCAAGGCCGGCGCGGTGGCGGTGGTTTTTATCTCCGACCCCGCCCAGCAGGCCCTCTACGACCATTGGAGCCACGTATTCGAGCGCGGGCGCTACAGCCTGCCCGGCGCGGCCAGCACCCGCGTGGTGAGCACGCCGCCCGTGTTCTGGCTGCCCACCAGCGCCATCGGCTGGGTGCGGCAGCCGGGCCAGCAGCTCGTGGCCGACCTGCGGGTGGAGAGTTTCCAGTACCCTTCGGTGAATATCGTGGCCAAGCAGCCCGGCACCGACGCCCAGCTCAAAAACGAGTACGTGCTCTTCAGCACCCACCAGGACCACGACGGGGTACGGGCGCCCATCGCAGGCGACTCGATTTACAACGGGGCCGACGACAACGCCACCGGCTGCGCGGCGCTGCTGGCCATCATGCGGGCCTTCAAGCAGCAGCCGGGCCGCCGCTCGGCGCTGTTCGTGTACCAGGGCTCGGAAGAGCGCGGGCTCATTGGCTCGACCTATTTTTCAGCTCACCCCACGGTGCCGCAGTCGGCCATCGTGGCCGTACTCAATGCCGAGATGATGGGCCGCAACGCCCCCGACTCGGCCGCGCTGCTGGGCTCCACGCCGCCGCACATGAACTCGTCCGACCTCGTGAAAATGGCCCTGGCGGCTAATCAGGCCGGGCCGAAGTTTAAACTCGATACCGAGTGGGACAAGCCCACCCATCCCGAGGGCTGGTATTTCCGCTCCGACCACCTGCCGTATGCGCGCCTGGGCATCCCGGCCATTATGTACACCTCGCTGCTGCACGTGGACTACCACACCCCGCGCGACGAGCCCCAGCGCATCGACTACCGCAAGCTACTGCACATGACGCAGTGGATGTACCTCACCGGCTGGGCCGTGGCTAACCGCACCGCGCCGCCCGCCCGCGAGCCCGGCTTCAAGCTGGAGCGTTAGGGGAGAGGCTAGCCGATAAAAGCGCTGGTGAATCGGGTAGTACTACCTGGTTTGCCAGCGCTTTTGCGTGCCGCGCCGGGCCCTTTCTTTGCAGCGATGGCAGTAGCTCCTCATTTCGTCGTTTTAGTAACCTTCTTTCTGTGATGAAAACCAGATTCTTTACCCTGTTGCTGCTGGCTGGCCTGCGGCACTTCGTGGCCCCGGCCCAAACTGCCCCGCCCGTTGCCGCGCCGCTCGATGTGGCCGGCGTGGATGCCACCGTGGCCCGCACCCTCAAGGCCTTCGACGTGCCCGGCATTGCGGTAGCCGTGGTGAAGGATGGCCAGGTGGTGCTGGCCAAGGGCTACGGCGTGCGCTCCTTGAAAACCAAGGAGCCGGTCGATGCCAATACGCTATTCGGCATTGCCTCTAACACCAAGGCTTTTACGACGGCCGCGCTAGGCCTGCTGGTGGAAGAAGGCAAGCTGCAATGGGACGACAAGGTGACCAAGTACATCCCCGAGTTTCAGATGTACGACCCCTACGCCACGGCCGAGTTTACGGTGCGCGACCTGCTGTGCCACCGCAGCGGCTTGGGCCTGGGCGCCGGCGACCTGATGCAGTTCCCAGACTCGGCCGACTTTACGGCGGCCGACGTCATTCACAGCCTGCGCTATTTCAAGCCCGTTTCATCATTTCGCAGCAAGTTCGACTACGATAACAGCCTCTACATCGTGGCTGGCGAGGTGGTGGCGCGGGTGAGTGGCCAGTCCTGGAACGACTTCGTGGAAACCCGCCTGCTGAAGCCCCTGGGCATGAGCCGCAGCGCCACTGTTTACGCCCGCCTGCCCGACCCCAGCAACGTCATCGATGCCCACGGGCCGGTCGAGGGCAAGGTGCGGGTAATCCGGCGTGATATGAATACGCTGCTCGGCCCCGCCGGCGGTATTTATAGCAGCGTCAACGACCTGAGCAAGTGGGCGCTGATGCTGGTCGGCGGCCCCGGTTCCCCAGCCCCGCTGCTGAAGCCGGCCACCCTGCACGAGCTGTGGACGCCGCAGACCATTCTGCCTGTCGGCCCGGGGCCCTCGGCTTACAACACGCACTTTGCGGCCTACGGGCTAGGGTGGTTTTTGCGCGATGTGCGCGGCTACAAGGAGGCCGCGCACACCGGCGGCGAAATCGGGATGGTAACCGAAGTAAAGCTGATTCCAGAGCTGCACCTGGGCATTATCGTGCTCACCAACCAGGAAAACGGCGCGGCCTTTACGGCAATATCTAATACCATTGAAGACCACTACCTGGGCGTAACCGGCCTCGACCGCGTGCAGATGCTGGTGGACCGCCTGAAAACGCGCGATGCCGATGCTGACAAAACCACCGCCGCCGTGTGGCAGCAGGTAGCCGCCGCCCAAAAAGCCATCGGCAAGCGCCCCAACTACACGGCCTACCTGGGCCGCTACCACGACGCTTGGCTGGGCGACGTAAACATTTACAAACAAGCCAACCAGCTGTGGTTGAAAGCCGTGCGCGCCCCGCGCCTGGTGGGCCAGCTGCTGCCGTACCAGGGCAATACCTACGTGGTGCGCTGGAAGGCCCGCAGCCTCAACGCCGATGCCTTTGCCGATTTTACCCTCGACCAGCAGGGCCGCGCCGCCAGCATCAAGATGCAGCCCATTTCGCCCCTCACCGATTTCAGCTACGATTTTCAGGACCTCGATTTGCAGCGCGTGCAGTAGGGGCCAGCCATTGGTATTGGCACGCGCTTAAACCGGCAGGCTAGCCCGACGAATGTCGGGCTAGCCTGCCGGTTTAGCTATTTTTGCGGCCCGGCTTGCAGCGGCCGGCTGGTTTTTGCGTTAATAGCTGGCTAGGCTTTTTCGAATTGGAAAAAGGCCCCCAACGCTGCACAGACGCTCCATTTCAGGTTTTTCTGGTTGAAAAAGATTCTTGGTTTTTCCCGCGTGGCGTTGGCTGCGCTGCTGGCCCTCACCGGCTCGGCTAGCCTGGCCCAAACGGCCTTGCCCATGCCGCGCAACCTGCGCGCCACCTACGACAAAGGCACCCGCGGCCCCGACGGCCGCCCCGGCCCCCACTACTGGCAGAACACGGCCGACTACGCCATCTCGGTCGTCTTCAACCCCGCCTCGCGCAAGCTGGAGGGCGAGGTGAAAATCGTGTACCAGAACAACAGCCCCGACGAACTGCGCGAACTGTGGTTTAAGCTCTACGCCAACCTGTACCAGAACGGCGCGCCCCGCACTACCAAATTTCGCCCCGAGGACATTGGCGAGGGCGTTACTATTTCCAAGCTCAGCTTGGGCGGACAAGCCGTGGAGGTGAAGTCGCTGGCCATCGACAATACCAACATGACCGTGCCGCTAGCCCAGCCCCTGGGGCCGGGGCAGACGGTGGAAGTGGTTATCAACTACTCGTACATCCTCAACGAGGGCTCACACCAGCGCACGGGCGAGATTGAGCCGGGCGCGGCCTTCATTGCCTACTTCTTCCCGCGCATTGCGGTGTATGATGATATAGACGGCTGGAACAAAGTGCCTTACCTCGGAGGGCCGGAGTTCTACAACGACTTCTGCCACTTCGCGGTCGACATTACCATGCCGCGCAACTACGTGGTGTGGGCCACCGGCGACCTCACCAATGCCAGCCAGGTGCTCACCAAAAAATACGTGCAGCGGCTGCACGAGGCCAGCACTAAGGACGGCATCATCAGCATCATCGACAGCACCGACCTGCGCCGCCACGACTACACTGCCGGCCGCGGCGACAACACCTGGCACTTCGACGCGCGCGACGTAACGGACTTTGCCTTTGCAACTTCTGAGCACTACGTGTGGCAGTCGACCAGCCTCGTGGTAGACCCCGCCACCAAGCGCCGCACCCGCGTCGATGCCGTGTACGATACCAAGCACCGCGACTACCGCGACGTGATTGAGATTGCCCGGCGCACGGTGCAGGCCATGAGCTACACCTTCCCGAAGTGGCCCTACCCCTACAACCACGAAACGGTGTTCGACGGCCTCGACCAGATGGAGTACCCCATGATGGTGAACGACAACCCCTCGCGCACCCGCGAGGACGCCATCACGCTCACCGACCACGAGATTTTCCACACGATGTTCCCGTTCTACATGGGCATCAACGAAACGAAATACGGCTGGATGGACGAGGGCTGGGCCACCATCGGCGAGTGGCTGATTTCGCCCCTCATCCAGCCCGGCCTCAGCGACGACTACGGCATGGTGCCCTACGCCCGCGCCGCCGGCACCGAGGAAGACCTGCCCATCGTAACCCTCACGACCCAGCAAATGGGCACGCCGTTCTTCCTCAACTCGTATCCCAAGCCGGGGCTAGGGTACTTGTATGTCAAAGACATGCTTGGCGATGAGCTGTTTACCAAGGCCTTGCACACCTACATTCGCACCTGGCACGGCAAGCACCCCATGCCCTACGACTTCTTCTACTCGATGAACGCCGGGGCCGGCCAAAACCTCGACTGGTTCTGGCAGCGCTGGTTTTTCGACGGCGGCTACCCCGACCTGGCCATCAGCACCGTAGTACGCCCCGCCGACAAGCCCGCCCAAATCACAGTCACCGCCAAAGGCAGCAAGCCCGTGCCCGTCGACCTGACCGTGACCTTCGACAACGGCACGGAGGAAAAAATCCACCGCAGCATCGCCGTGTGGAAAGATGCCAGCACCCTAACGGTACCCGTGCGCAGCGGCCGCACCATCAAAAAAGTGACGCTAGGCAGCCTCTACGTGCCCGATAGCTACCCGGCTGACAACGTGTGGACGGCGCCGTAATGATTTGACTCTTAGCGGCTGCTACTAAGCACAGCTACCCATTATGCCTATGCCTTTAATCTTATGAAAAGCAATTATTTTCTTCTTCGAGCGGCTGGGTTGGGCGTATTGTTGATAATGGTCAGTAGCTGTGAAACTCGGACATTTCGGTATGCTGCCTTTGAAGATTTGACCGTCGGCTCACGTGCTATAAACCTCTACACCAATGGAGAATGCGCCGTAGAAATGGGAGCAGGCTACCACCAAGGTCATTGGACCTCGAAAAGTGACACCATTCTAATTACCTACCAGGAAAGCTTATCTAGAGGGCTGCCTACCCGTCTGCTGCTAACCCCTAATTTTATCGTTACCCTACCCACAGCATCGTACCCGCAATCCACCAAGATTAGCCGCCGCTAAATAACTTGCTTTCAGCTGCTGGCGCAAATCTAGTACAGATGCTTACTAGTTAGTAGTCAACCTACTGCCCGCCCGCCGCGCCGCTAGCCTGCGCTGGCTTGCTCTGCGCCATTGCCTTATAAATCACCTCCTGAATGCGGGTGCGCACGTTGTAGGTGCGCAGCTTCACGTTGCCTGCGTCGGGGTACACGCGGTTGGAGAGGAAGACGTAGAGAATCTGATTATCCGGGTCGAGCCACACGCAGGTGCCCGTGAAGCCCGTGTGGCCGAAGGTGCTGGCGGGGGCTAGCCGGCTGGTGGGGCCCTCGGGCTTGCTGGGGTCGCCGCGGTCCCAGCCCAGGCCGCGCTTATTGCCAGCTACCTGCGGGCGCGAAAACTCGCTTACTACCGGGTTCTGGAAGAATTGGGTGCCGCCGTATTTGCCATTTTGCAGGTTCATCTGCATCAGCACCGCCAGGTCGTTGGCGGTGGCGAAGAGGCCGGCGTGGCCGCCCACGCCCCCTACCAGGGCCGCAGTTTGGTCGTGCACGGTGCCTTGCAGTTGTTCGCGGCGGTAGTAGGTGTCGTTCTCGGTGGGTGCGATGCAGTCCTTGGGGAAGCGCGTGAGCGGGTTGTAGGTCATCGTGGCCAGCCCCAGCGGCTTGTAGAATTCCTTGGGCAGGAACTCAGCCAGCGGCTGGCCCAGTAGCTTCTCGCTCAGACGCTTCATGATGATGAAGCTGAGGTCAGAGTACTCCACCGGGTACTTGCCGCGCACCTTGGGCAGCAGCCCCGAGCGCAGCGTCCAGGTCCACACCGAGTCGTCGGCGGCCTTGATGGAGTACTCGCCGGGCGCTACCTCGTTGGGGAAATCGTCGGTGCGCTGGCTGGAGTAGTAGGCCGGCTTGAGGGTGCCGTCGCGCACGGTGCGCTCCCAGGTCGGGATGCCGGGCTTGAGGCCCGCCTGGTGCAGCAGCACGTCGCGCACGGTGGCGTCGCGCTTATTGGTGCGCTGCATCTCGGGCAGGTAGGTGCTAACTTTCTCGTCGAGGTTCAGGCGGCCCTGGTCCTTGAGATACATTACGGCTTGCAGGGTGCCAGCTACTTTAGTTACCGAGGCCAGGTCGTAGAGCGTGCTGTTGGTCACAGGCTGGCTCTGGTCGTAGGTGCCGTAGCCGTAGCTCTGATCAAATACCACCGTGCCGTTTTTGGCGATGAGCACCTGGCAACCGGGCGTGGCGGCCGTCACAATGCTTTCGAGGGCAATGTGGTCTATCTGACTCATAATGTGCGAGTCCAGGCCCTCGCGCTCGGGCGCGGCGTAGCGCAGGCGGTGCAGGTCGGCCGTGGCTAGCCCGGTGCCCACCTTCATCGTTTCCGATACCGTGACCGGCAGCTTGCCCCTCGCTGGCAGTGCCCCGAACAGCACCTGCGGCACCACGAGTTGCGCCGCGTAGTGGTCCTCGTAGCCGCACACCAGCGTGCGGGCCGATTCCAGAAACTTCAAGCCGTAGGCGTTGCCCATTGCCACCACCACCGTTTTGCGGCGCTTGTCGGCTTGCAGGTTTTTGATGAATTTCAGCGCGCCCTCGCCCAGGCCGTAGCTGTGGCTGGGGGTGTTGTTCATCTGGTGCAGGCTGACTACCACCACGTTGGCATCACCGAGGCGGGCCTGAATGCGGCTGAACGTGGAATCAGCCGCGTAACGGTCGGGCACGGCGTACACCGGGCCGGGCTGGTACTTGTTGAAAATCGTGGCGTAGGGTCCTTCCGCCTGGGTGCCGATGGTGATGGCCGCAATGCGCAGCGTATCGAGCCGCCGGAATGGCAGGAGCTGGTCCTCATTCTTCACCACCGTCACGGCGTGCTCAAAAATCGTTTGGGCCAGCACCCGCGAATCGGGCAGGTTGAGGCTGTCGCGCAGCGTCAGCGCATTGGCGGGCTTGTACTTATTAAGGCCGGCCCAGTACTTGGCGCGCAGAATCTTCTTCACCCGCGCGTCGAGGTCGGCTTGGTTGAGGTGACCTGCGGCCACCGCTTCCTTGATGCGCGTGAGGGCGGCCGGCACGTCTTCCGAAAACAGCAGTACGTCGTTGCCGGCGGCTAGGGCCATCGCGTCGAGCTCGCCGTCCTTGTAGAGCTTGCTCACGCTGCGCATGTTCAGCGCATCGGTGAAAATCAGGCCCTTAAAGCCCATGCGGTCTTGCAATAGCCCGGTCACGAGTGCCTTCGAGAGCGTGGTAGTCTTCGCGTTGGTGGTGTCGAAGAGCGGCATATAGAGGTGGGCCACCATCACGCCTAGCGCCCCCGCCTCAAACGACTTCTGAAATGGTACCAGGTCCACTTTTTCGAGCCGGGCCAGGTCGGTGTTAATCACTGGCAGGGCCACATGCGAGTCGGTATCGGTATCGCCGTGGCCGGGGAAGTGCTTGGCCACCGCAATGACCTTCTGGTCCTGCAAGCCCTTGATATACTGCACGCCCAGCGCCGCTACCCGGTCCTGGTTTTCACCAAACGAGCGGTTGCCAATCACCGGGTTACCGGGGTTGGAGTTGACATCGACCACCGGTGCGAAGTTGATGTGCACGCCCAGCGCCCGCAGCTTGCGGGCCAGGTCGCGGCCCATCTGGTACACCAAGCGGTCGTCGTCCATGGCGCCCAGCGTCATCTGCTTGGCAAAGTGCATGGTCGAGTCGAGGCGCATGTCGAGGCCCCACTCAGCATCGGTGGCAATGAGCAGTGGCACCTTGGCGGCAGCCTGCAAGCGGTTGGTCATGATGACCTGGCGCTTGGGGCCGCCCTGCAAAAACATGACGCCCCCGATGCCCTGGTTGCGCACCAGCCGCTCGATGCGGTCGGCGTGGGCCTTCTCGCGGTTGGAGTAGGCGGCCACCATGAAGAACTGGCCCAGCCGCTGGTCGGGGGTGAGGGCGGTAAAAACGCTGTCAACCCACTGCTGCTCAGCGAGGCTGGTGGGCAGCGGGTCGGGCAGTGGTTTGCGGGGCTCCGAAAAACCCAGCAGCAACCCGGCACTCCCCAGCAGCAACCCCAGAAACAGAAACCGGAAATCGACGCGCATCAGCCCAGGTGGGGAAGTTTTAGGAGGTAGAAAAGGCGGCCCGGCCGGGCTACTTTTGCCAGCGAACGGAGCCGGAACCCCCGGCTAGCCTTCGCGGTTCCTAAGAAGCATAACCTCTTTAGACGGCCGAAAGCAACCCGGACGGCTTGCCCAAATTGGCCGCAAAGGTAGGCACCAAGCCCCGAGCTACCGACGCTAAACGCCGGAGCCGCTGGCGAATTGCCCGCCGTGAAGCCAGAAAACGGGCTAGCCCCAGGCTGGCCCCTCCCCCTATGCCCGATATCATTCAACTTCTGCCTGAGTACCTCGCCAATCAGATTGCGGCGGGCGAGGTGGTGCAGCGCCCCGCCTCGGTGGTTAAGGAATTGCTCGAAAACGCGGTGGATGCGGGCGCTGCCTCGGTGCAACTGATTGTGAAAGAGGCCGGCAAGCAGCTCGTGCAAGTGGTGGACGACGGCCTCGGCATGTCGGCCACCGACGCCCGCATGAGCTTGGAGCGCCACGCCACCAGCAAAATTCGCTCGACGGAAGACTTATTTCGCATTCGCACACTGGGCTTTCGGGGCGAGGCGCTGGCCAGCATCGCGGCCGTGGCGCAGGTAGAAATTCGTACCAAGCAGCGCGGCCAGGAAACCGGCTCGCTGCTGCTCGTGGAGGGCTCAGCGGTAACTAGCCAGGGGCCCACCGCCTGCCCCAATGGCACGAGCATCGCGGTCAAAAACCTGTTTTTCAACGTGCCGGCCCGGCGCAACTTCTTGAAAAGCAATGCTGTGGAGATGCGTCACATTCTGGACGAGTTTCAGCATGTGGCGCTGGCTAACCCCCAGATTGCCTTTTCGCTGTACCAGAATGATTTGGAGGTTTTCAGCCTGCCCGCCGGCAAGCTGAGCCAGCGCATTGTGGCCCTGCTGGGTAACAACTACAAAGAGCAACTGGCTAGCTGCGAGGAAGTAACGCCCTTCATCACGGTGAAAGGCTACATTGGCAAGCCGGAGTCGGCGAAGAAAAGCCGGGGCGACCAGTTTTTTTTCGTCAACAACCGCTTTATCCGCTCGGCCTACCTCAACCACGCGGTGCTGGCCGCCTACGAGGGCCTGCTGGCCCGCGACACGCACCCGTTCTACGTGCTGTTTCTAGAGCTTGACCCCAAGGCCATCGACATCAACGTGCACCCCACGAAGACGGAGATAAAGTTTGAGGACGAGAAAACGGTGTACGCCGTGGTGCGCGCCGCCGTGCGGCAGGCGCTGGGCGTGCACAGCCTTACGCCCTCGCTCGACTTTGAGGGCGACGTGAATTTTGCGCCCATCCGGCCGTTGCGCACGTCGGCCAGCGCCAAGGCCTTCGGGGCCGAAGGCGCCGCGCTGCCCGCGCCCACCCGCGCCGTCGAGTTCAACCCCGATGCCCTGGCGGCGTCCGTGTCGGCCGCCGCACGCGGCACCAAGCGTGGGGCCGACGAGCGCGCGGCCCCGGCGCGCCCCACTGACCAAGCCAAGCGCGACCTCGAAGCCTTCTATCGGGAACTGGGCCAGCCTGTGCGCCCGGCCGATGAGGCCGCGCCCGCCTCACCGCCTGCGGCGGTGCTGCCGGCTCCGCTGCCGCTGCCCGAACTGCCCTTCACGCACCCCGCCCCGGCCGAGCGGCCTCGCCCGCAAGCGGCTGGTGCCGCTGGGCTGGCTAGCTCAGCTAGCGCCGGCACGGCTAGCCCAGCGGCGGGCGGCGCCCATAACCCGCGCGCCACGCAGGTGCTGAACCGCTACGTGCTGCTGCCCGTGAAGTCGGGCCTGATGCTGATTGACCAGGAGGCCGCCCGCGAGCGTATCCTCTACGAGCAGTACGCGGCCGGGCAGGAGCGGGGCGGCGGGCACTCGCAGGCGCTGCTTTTTCCCAGGCCGCTCACGTTTTCGCCCGCCGACTATGCCGCGCTGGGCGAGCTCACGCCCTCGCTGCACCTGCTGGGCTTCCGCTTCGCCGAGTTTGGGCCCAATACCATCGCCATCGAGGCCGTGCCTGCCGACTTGCCGGCCCAGGGCGAGAAGGAATTGCTGGAAGGTCTCATCGAGCAGTTTCGCAGCGGCGGGGCGGCCGCGCTGCGCCTCGACCGCCGCGAGGCGCTGGCCCGCGCCCTGGCCCGGCGCGTGGCGCTGGCCACCAGCCAGCCCCGCCTGCCCGACGTGGAGCTGAATGCGCTGGTCGATAAGCTCTTTGCCTGCCAGGTGCCCAACTACACCCCCGATGGCCGCCCCACCGTAGTGCTGCTCGACGGCGAGCAGCTGGCCGCCTACTTCCGCAAGGCCGGCGCCTAGCCGGCCCAGTACGACCTTTGCGGCTTGCCGCACCCTAGCTGGCACTTTCAGTATGTTCAATTTCAATCTCACGCCTACCGTTCGTAATCTGCTGCTGGCCAATCTGATTGTCTTTCTGGCGCAGGAAAACATTCGGCTGGAGCCTTCAATTACCCAGCTGGGTAGCCTGCACCCGCTGGGGTCGCCGTACTTCCATTTCTGGCAGTTTTTCACCCACATGTTCATGCACGGCGGCTGGGGACACATTTTTTCCAACATGCTGGGCTTGCTCATCTTCGGGCCGCTGCTGGAGCAGCATTGGGGGGGGCGGCGCTTCCTGGCGTTTTGGCTGCTATGCGGAGTGGGCGCCGGTATCATCTATGAAGGCGTGCGCACCTATGAGGTGCATAGTATGCAGCAGGCGGCCACTGAGTTTCACCGCCTGCCGAGCGGGGGCGACCTCGCCAATTTCTACCGTACGTACTACCCCGATGCTCCGTACGAGCAGCTAGCCAGCGCCATGGAGCGCAACCCGGCTAATACGGAGCTTATTGAGGCCGCCACTAAGTCAATTGACGCCGTGGTAGATATGGCGACCAACTCGCCCAATGGTGGGATGCTGGGCGCGTCGGGTGCGCTGTTCGGCATCATGTTCGCGCTAGCTTATCTGTTTCCCAATACGGAAATTTACCAGCCGCCAATTCCGATTCCGATAAAGGCTAAATACTTGGCGTTGATTTACTTTATACCTGAACTGTACAAAGGTGTACACCAAGCGCCTGGCGACCACGTGGCGCACTTTGCCCACATCGGCGGGCTGCTGGTGGGGTTCATTATTATTAAATTCTGGGAAGGCGGACGCACCCGCTTCTACTAACATCTGCTCCTAGCTATGAGTATAACGCAGGACATTCGCGACGCCTTTGCGCGACGCGATAATGCACTAAATCAGCTCATTATTATCAATGTGCTGGTGTTTGGGGTGCTGATTATCGTGAAGGCAATTTTCTTCATTGCCCAGGCCAGCGGCGTGTACCCGCTCATTTTGCGCCAGCTTGCCCTGTCGGCCGACGGCTGGGTACTGCTGCGCCACCCCTGGACGCTGCTCTCCTATGCCTTTGTGCACGAGGGCGTGCTGCACATCGTGATGAACATGCTGAACCTCTACTGGTTCGGGCAGCTCATTCGCGAGTACCTCGGCGACCGCCGCCTCGTGAGTTTGTACGTGCTCGGGTCGCTGGCCGGGGCGCTCATGTTTTTGCTGGCCTACAATTTTCTGCCCGTTTTTCAGGGCCAGCCGGGTGTGACGCTCATTGGTGCCTCGGCGGCCGTTACGGCTATCATCATGGCCGCGGCCACCAAGCTGCCCAATTACACCTTCGTGCTGCCGCTAATGGGCGCCGTGAAAATCAAGTGGATAGCGGCCGTGGTGATAGTGGTGCTTTCCATTGCGCCCATCTACAGCGGCAACCCGGGCGGCGGGCTCTCGCACCTGGGCGGTGCGCTGCTGGGCTTTCTTTTCATCAAGCAGCTCGATGCCGGCCGCGACCTGGGCCAGCCCGTCATTGCGCTGGGCACGTGGGTGGGTAGCCTCTTCCAGCGCCGCCCGGCCATGACCGTGACGCACCGCAGCCCCGTAGCGGCCGGGCGCGCCACCACGGCCGCCGGCAAGGCTAACCCCGGCAGCACACCCCCCGAGGAAGTTGATGTGATTCTGGACAAAATCTCGCGCTCGGGCTACGAAAGCTTGTCCAAGGATGAGAAGCAGAAGCTCTTCCGGGCCAGCCAGCAGTAGCAACCCATAAGTAGCCAAAAGAAAAAGCCCGTCGAAACAACGGGCTTTTTGCTGGACAAATGGAATGACTTATCAGGCTTTGCAAAGCCAGTGCCAACTACGCCGCTAGGCTGCTGGCTCGGCCGCGGAGGCTTCGGCCGGCTGGCGGCCCCAGGCGCCGGCGCAGCGGTTGCGCATCTGTTGGCGAAACTTCTCGCGCTCGGCCGGCGAGAAGGCTTCCATGCGCTCCTGCGTCTGGCGCTTCCAGGCGGCCCAACGGCTGCGGCCGCCGTGGCCCCCGCGCCCAAAGCCACCCGTGAGGATGCGGCTAAGCAGCAGCAGGCCAATGGCTTGCCAAAAATTGAGCGCCGGCAGGTGGAAAGTCATGGGCATCAGCCAGTTCCACAGACTCATGGTGACGAACCCGGCCAGGGCGACGAACAGCGCCGCGAAGAAGACAAACTTGACGGCTTTTTTCAGCCAGAAGGAGCGGTTCATATCTAGGATATAGCGAGTAGGTGGGAGGGAAGGCGCGGTGGGGCTAGTCGGTAAACAGCTCGTCGTAGAGCTTGCGCAGGCGCTTGCGCAAGTGCTTCACGGCGTAGTGCTTGCGCGAAATGAGGGTTTTGAGCGGCACACCCGTTTCGGCCACCATGTCGTTGAAAGACTTGTCTTCCAACTCGTGCCACACGAATACCTGGCGCTGCTCGGCGGGCAGCTCGGCCAGCGCGTCGGTGAGGGCATCCATGATGGTTTCGCGCAGCAGCCGGTTTTCGGGCGAGTCGTCGGGCGCGGGCAGCACGTCTTGCAGCAGGCGGGCGGGCTCGTCGCCGTCGCCAGCTCCCAGCGGCGCATCCAGCGACACCGTGACCTTGGCCGGTACGCGCCGGTAGCGGTCGATGATGCGGTTGCGCGCCACCCGAAACAGCCAGGCCGCGGCCTGCTCCACGGGCTTCAGCAGCCGGTAGCTTTCCACGAGCTCGGCAAAAACATCTTGCAGAATATCCTCGGCCTCGTCGGGGTCGGGCACGCGCCGCTCAATAAACCGCAGCAGGCGGCCGCGCTGCTCGCGCACCGCCGTCTGTATCTGCTGGTCCTGGCCGGCGGCGGTCGTCATGAGGGCGGAAAGGGGGAGGGCTAGTGCTTCCATTGTGGTTAAGCAGACGCAGCACTTTCGCCAATACTTTAACCGCAGATTTAACGGATTCAACGGATTTCGCAGATGCGCCCGCTAAAGCGGGCTGACTACGTTAAGGGAGCGCGGCTGCGCCTGCCTCTAGCTGCTCTTGTTACTTCTGCTACTACGCTCGGCGTATGCGGTAGCGCAAAGAAAGGCTAGCCGCCAGCTGCAAGCCACGCGTAGCCAGCCCGCTTTAGCGGGCGTATCTGCGAAATCCGTTGAATCCGTTAAATCTGCGGTGTAACTTTGCCCGCTAGGTTGGCCGCCGGCTGGCCGTGCTTTTTCGCAGCTTTCTTGCCATGACCAACGCTTCTATCGTTCCCGCCGTCATTCACGAGGTGCCGTTGCAGTACTACGTGTTTTTCGCCACCGCACTCTTCTGCATCGGCGTAACGGGGGTACTCATTCGGCGCAATGCCATCATCATCTTCATGTGCATCGAGCTGATGCTCAACGCCGTGAATATCCTGCTGACGGCTTTCGCCGCCTACCGCGCCGACCCCAACGGCCAGGTGTTCGTGTTCTTTATCATGGCCGTGGCCGCCGCCGAAGTATCGGTGGGCCTGGGCATCATCGTCATGATTTACCGCAACTTCCAGAATACCGACGTCAACCTGCTCAGCCGGTTGAAAGGGTAAGTATTGGCACTGACAGTCGCGTAGCCGCTTCTCTATTCTTATGCAAGAAACTGTTCTCCCCGGTGCCACGGCGCCTTTTTCGACCCTGCTGTACGTCCTCATTCCGGGGCTGCCGTTCCTGGGTTTTCTGCTCAATGGCCTGCTGAACAAGAAGCTGTCGGGCACCGTGGCCGGTGCCATTGGCACGCTGGCCGTGCTGGGCTCGTTCCTGCTATCGGTATTCCTGTTCGTCAATTTCAAGTACCAGTACACCGTTAACCTGTTCGACTGGATTTCGGTCGGCTCGCTGCAAATTCCGTTCAGCTACCAGATTGACCAGCTGAGCCTGCTCATGCTGCTGCTGATTACGGGCGTAGGCACGCTCATCCACATCTACAGCATCGGCTACATGCACCACGACGAGAACGTGGGCAAGTTCTTTAGCTTCCTCAACCTGTTCGTGTTCAGTATGTTGATTCTGGTGCTGGGTGCCAACTTCGTCATTCTCTTCATCGGCTGGGAAGGCGTGGGCTTGTGCTCGTACCTGCTCATCGGCTTCTGGAACAAGAATACCAGCTACAACAACGCCGCTAAGAAAGCCTTCATCATCAACCGCGTGGGTGACCTGGGCTTCCTGCTCGGCATCTTCCTAATGTACCTCACCTTCAACTCGGTGCAGTACGCTGAGGTGTTTCAAAAGGCCAGCCTGGGCCAGTTTGGTAACCATGGCGTGGGTGTCGTGACGGTTATCACGCTGCTGCTTTTCGTGGGCGCGATGGGTAAGTCGGCCCAGCTGCCGCTCTACACCTGGTTGCCCGACGCCATGGCCGGCCCCACGCCGGTGTCGGCGCTCATTCACGCCGCTACCATGGTAACGGCCGGTATCTACCTCGTGCTGCGTTCCAACGTGCTCTTTACGCTGGCCCCGCAGACGCTCGAAGTAGTTGGCATCATCGGCCTAGCCACGGCGCTTTTCGCCGCCACTATCGGCCTGGCGCAGAACGACATCAAGAAAGTGCTGGCCTACTCTACCGTGTCGCAGCTAGGGTACATGTTCCTAGCGCTGGGCGTGATGGGCTACACCTCGTCGTTTTTCCACGTGCTGACCCACGCCTTCTTCAAGGCGCTGCTCTTCCTGGGTGCCGGCTCGGTGATTCACGCCATGAGCAACGAGCAGGACATGCGCCGCATGGGTGGTCTGCGTAAGGCGCTGCCCATCACGTTTCTGACCATGCTGATTGGCTGCCTGGCCATCAGCGGGATTCCGCCGTTCGCGGGCTTCTTCTCGAAAGATGAGATTCTGAGCCACGTGTACGAGCACAGCAAGGTGATGTGGATTATCGGTGTCTTCACCTCGTTCCTGACCGCGTTCTACATGTTCCGCCTGCTGTTCCTCACGTTCTTCGGCGAGTTCCGGGGCACCGAGGAGCAGCGCCACCACCTGCACGAGTCGCCGGCTAGCATGACGCTGCCGCTGATTGTGCTGGCCATTCTTTCGGCCGTGGGCGGCTTCATGGGCGCGCCGATGTTTGTGGGCAAGCACTACCTGGCCGATTTCCTGGCCCCGATTTTCACCTACTCGCGGCAGATTATGCCGGCAGCTTTCAACACCGAGCCTGAGCATAGCACCGAGATAATGCTGATGGGTATCTCGGTAGCGGTGGCCGTGTTTGGCATCGGGCTGGCTTACGTGCTATACGTGGCCCGCGCCCAGCGCCCGGTTGAGGACGACGCCCAGCGCTCGGCCCCCGAGAATCTGGTGTACCACAAATACTACATCGATGAGCTCTACGATACCATCATTGTGAAGCCCGTAATGGCCCTTTCGACCGGCCTCTACAAGTTTGTCGAGAACGGCATCATCGACCCCATCGCCAACGGCGTGGGCCGCGTGACCCTGGCCGGCGGCCAGCTGCTGCGCGCCGTGCAAACTGGTTCGGTTGAGACGTATCTTATTCTAATGGTAATCGGCATTGTGCTGATTCTCGGGTTGAATTTCGGGCGGTTGTAATTGCCGACTCGGTAGTTTGGCGTAACATTGACTGTCATGCCGAGCTTGCCGAAGCATCTCTACCGCATCATTGGGGTCATTACCCTGGCGGTGCGGTAGAGATGCTTCGGCAAGCTCAGCATAACAGTCTTTTTTGTTTCGTTACTTCCCAAACGCTCCCATGAAAAAAATCTTACCAGCCCTGCTCTTGCTGGCCGGCCCGGCCCTGGCCCAGGAAACCCAGTACCACGAGCCGCCCGCCGCCCTGCGCGACCTGCTACTGGCGCCCAACACGCCCCGCGTGAGCCCGGCCCCCGATGGCAGCGTGCTGGCCCTGCTAGCCGTACAGGACTTCCCGACCATCGCCGAGCTTTCGCAGCCCGAGCTGCGGCTGGCTGGCCTGCGCCTCAACCCGCGCACCAACGGCCCCAGCCGGGTGAGCTACGCGGTGGGGATGCAGTTCAAGAAGCTGCCCGGCGGTGCCGAAGTGCCGGTGCAGGGCCTGCCCGCCCAGGCGCGCATCAGCAGCCCCAGCTGGTCGCCCGACAACCAGCACCTGGCCTTCGCCCTCACCGTGCCGGCCACCGAGGGCAGCCCCGGCCGCGTGGAGCTGTGGGTGGCCGACGTAGCCACGAACAGCGCCCGCCGCCTACTGGCCACGCCGCTCAACGACGTGTTTGGCAACGCCTTCGAGTGGGTTTCGGACAGCCAGACGCTGCTGGCCAGGGTAGTGCCCGCTGGCCGGGGCGCCGCGCCTACCGCCGATGCCGCGCCCACCGGCCCCGCCGTGCAGGAAAGCGGCGGCGGCAAAAAATCGGGCGCCCGTACCTACCAGGATTTGCTGAAGAACCCGGCCGACGAGCGCATTTTCGACTATTACGCCACCTCGCAGCTCGTGAAGGTGAAGCTGGCCGATGGCAGCGCCCAGCCGCTGGGCCAGCCGGGCGTGCTGCGCACGGTGTCGCCCTCGCCCGATGGCCGCTACGCGCTGGTGCGCGCCGCCCACCGGCCGTATTCGTACACGCTGCCCATCGATGATTTTGCGCAGCGCATCGACGTGCTGGACCTGGCGAGCGGGGCCGTGGTGAAAACTATTGCCGACCTGCCGCTGGCCGACAACGTGCCCACCAACTTCGACGCCGTGCCTACCGGCCCGCGCAGCCACGGCTGGCGCACCGATGCCCCCGCCACCCTCAGCTACGCCGAGGCCCAGGACGGCGGCGACCCCAAGGTGAAAACCGCCGTGCGCGACAAGGTGTACTTACTGGCCGCGCCGTTCACGAGCCCGCAGGAGCTGGCGGCCCTGCCGCTACGCTACGCGGGCGTTACTTGGGGTACCGACCACTTGGCACTGGTAGATGGCTACCGCTGGGCCGACCGCCACGAAACCACGTGGCAGCTCGACCCGGCCCAGCCCGGCCAGCCGCTGAAAGTGCTGTTCGATGGCTCCTCGCAGGATAAATACCACAACCCCGGCTCGCCCAGCACGCGGCGCAATGCCCAGGGCCGCCCGGTGCTGCGGCTAGCCCAGGGTGGGCAGGGCATCTACCTGTCGGGCCAGGGCGCCTCGCCCGAGGGCGACCGGCCCTTCGTGGATGAGCTGAATCTGGCGACCAAAAAAACGACTCGCCTGTGGCAATCAGCCGCGCCGTACTATGAGGTGCCGGTGGCGATGTTCGACGGTAAAAAAGGCCAGCCCGAACTGCTGACGCGCCGCGAGGCCGTGGACCAGACGCCCAACTACTACCTGCGCACGCTGGGCAAGAAAGGCCAGCCGCTAGCCCTCACGCACTTCGCTAATCCCTACGCCAAGTTTGGCGGCAGCTTTCGCAAGCAGGTGCTGCACTACAAGCGTGCCGATGGCGTCGAACTCACCGCCAACCTTTACCTGCCGCCGAACTACAAGAAGACCGACGGCCCGTTGCCCACACTTATGGAGGCGTACCCCGTGGAATTCAAGGACAAGGCCAATGCCGGGCAGGTGAGCGGCTCGCCCTACACTTTCACCCGCCTCAGCTGGGCCACGCCCGTGTACTGGGTCACGCAGGGCTACGCCGTGCTGCAAGGTGCTACCGTGCCCATCGTGGGCGAGGGCAACGCCGAGCCCAACGACACCTACACCGAGCAGCTGGTGAGCAGCGCCAAGGCCGCCATCGACGAGGGGCAGCGGCTAGGAGTGGTAGACCCCAACCGCGTGGCTGTGATGGGCCACAGCTACGGCGCCTTCATGACGGCCAACCTGCTAGCCCACTCCAATTTGTTCAAGGCCGGCATTGCGCGCAGCGGCGCCTACAACCGTACGCTCACGCCCTTCGGCTTCCAGGGCGAGGAGCGCACCTACTGGCAGGCCAAGGGCGTGTACGACGCCATGTCGCCGTTCAACTTCGCCGATAAAATCAAGACGCCCATCCTGCTCATCCACGGCGAGGCCGACAACAACTCGGGTACCTTTCCCATCCAGAGTGAGCGCTTTTACGCGGCCCTCAAGGGCCAGGGCGCCACGGCCCGCTACGTAGTGCTGCCCGCCGAAGCCCACAGCTACGCCGCCCGCGAAAACCTGCTGCACATGCTCTGGGAAATGGATTCGTGGCTGAATAAGTACGTGAAGAATCCCGGCTCATCCGCAGTGAACTAAGTAAGGTACGGGGCTTGCCCCCGCCCGGCAACTGGTGCGTTAGTTGTAAAAATTCAACAACATCGGTAAAAGCCTAACAACGCTGGGCGGGGGCAAGCTCCGCACCCTACGAATAAATAAAAGCCGTCAGGCAGCGCTGGTACTCACCGGCTCTGCCTGACGGTTTTGCGTTTGCTACGGCCCTGTTTAGAAAAAAAGCGCGGCCAGCTTAGGTATAACTCCTGCATCGGCCTAGCCGTTAGGCAAATACCCTATTCCCTTTCCGACAATCCTTTTCCACTCCTTCATGCAAACCATTCCCACCAAGGCTTACGGGGCCAGCGGCTCCATCTTTAGCGGCCTCAAGCCGATTGACATTGAGCGCCAGGCGCCCAAGGCCGATGAGGTGCACATTGACATTCTGTACTGCGGCGTGTGCCACTCCGACCTGCACCAGGTCAAAAACGACTGGAAAAATACGATTTATCCCTGCGTGCCGGGCCACGAAGTGGTGGGCCGCATCGACCAGGTGGGTAGCGGCGTGACCAAGTTCCAAGTCGGCGATATCGTGGGTGTGGGCTGCATGGTCGACTCGTGCGGCGTGTGCCCCTCGTGCCAGGCCAAGGAAGAAAACTACTGCGAAGGCCCGGTGAGCTGGACGGCCACCTACAACGGCTACATGAAGCCCGAAAACGAGGAGTTCAATACCTTCGGTGGCTATTCGACCAACATGACGGTGAAGGAGGACTTCGTCCTCCGCATCCCCGAAGGGTTGGAAATCAGCGCCGCGGCGCCCATCCTGTGTGCCGGCGTTACGACCTACGCGCCCCTGAAGCACTGGAAAGTAGGCCCCGGCCAGAGCGTGGCCATCGTGGGCATTGGCGGGCTAGGGCACATGGCCGTGCAGATAGCGCGGGCCATGGGTGCCACCGTCACGGCCGTGACCCGCGACAAGAACAAGCGCGAGGCGGCCGAGCAGCTGGGCGCCCACGAGGTGCTGATTTCGACCGATGCCGAGTCCATGAAGGCGCACGAGTTGAAGTACGACTTCATCCTCATCACCATCCCCGATGCGTTCGACGTCAACGACTACGTGAAGCTGGTGAAGCGCGATGGCGCGCTCACCACCGTGGGCCTGCTCGGTGAGTACAAGGCGCCCCTCAATAACATGGAGGTGGCCATGCACCGCCGCTCGGTGTCGGCCTCCATCATCGGCAGCATCGCCGAAACGCAGGAAATCCTCGATTTCTGCGCCGAGCACGACATTTTGCCCGAAGTGCAGATGATTAAAATGCAGGACATCAACGACGCCTTTGACAAAATGATGGACGAGGAAGTACGCTTTCGCTACGTCATTGACATGGCCTCGCTGAAAGACGAAGAATAGCCCGCTAGGGTCACAAACATCAAAAAGGGCTGCCACACACGTGGCAGCCCTTTTTGATGTTGACAAAAGCTCAGGAAGTAGGGTAGGTTATTGGGTCAGGGTGAAGCTAGCCATCTGCACATCGCGCGAGTTGCCGCCCACCATCACCTGAAACTCGCCGGGCTCGGCCACGAATTTGAGGTCGTCGTTGTAGAATTTAAGGTCGTCGGCCGACAGGTGGAAGGTGAGCTGGCGGCTTTCGCCCTTTTTGAGGGTGACTTTCTGGAAACCCTTCAGCTCCTTCACCGGGCGGGTGCTGCTGCCCACCAGGTCGCGCAGGTAGAGCTGGGCCACTTCGGCGCCGTCGACCGGGCCGGTGTTCTGCACGGTCACGGTCACGTTGAGGTCCTGGCCGGGGCGCAGGCTGGCCTGACTCACGGTGGGCTTGGAGTAGGTGAACGTGGTGTAGCTCAGGCCGAAGCCGAAGGGATACAGCGGGTCGTTGGGCACATCGAGGTAGCGCGACTTGTACTTGTCGAGCAGCACGCCGGCGTAGGGGCGGCCGGTGCTTTTGTGGTTGTAGTAAATCGGCACCTGGCCCACCGACTGCGGGAAAGTCATCGTCAGCTTCCCGCTAGGGTTGTACACCCCAAACAGCGCGTCGGCCACCGCATTGCCGGCCTGCGTGCCGCCAAACCACGTTTCGAGGATGGCATCGGCGTGCTGGCTTTCCCAAGGCAGGGTGAGGGGGCGGCCATTCACGAGCACCACCACCAGGGGCTTGCCGGTGGCCTTGAGGGCTTTAAGCAGGTCGAGCTGGCGGCCGGGCAGGCCAATGTCGGCGCGGCTGGCGGCTTCGCCGGTCATGCCCTGGCTTTCGCCCACTACGGCCACTATTACATCAGAGCTCTGGGCGGCCTGCACGGCCTCTGCGATGGTGGTTTCGGCCGGACGCGGGTCTAGCTTCAGCTCGCCGCCGTGCTCGTTGAGACGCTTAATCATCTGGTCGTCGTCGGTCACGTTCACGCCCTGGGCGTAGGTTACGCGCACGCCGGCCCCGCCCACGTTCTTGATACCCTGCAAGATGGATACGGCCTGCTTGCCGTCGCCGGCGCCGCTCCAGTTCCTATCATATCGCGGGCGCGGTCGGCCAGCGGGCCGATTACGGCGATGTTCACCGTGTTTTTCAACGGCAGCGTCTGGCGCTCATTCTTCAGCAGCACCAGCGTGCGGCGCGTGATATCGCGGGCATCGGCGATAAACGCGGGCTTCATCATAGTGGCCTTGGCGCGGGCCTCGGTCACGCCGCGGTAGGGGTCCTGGAAGAGGCCTAGCTTGTATTTCGCCTCCAGCACGCGGCGGCAGGCTAGGTCAATGTCGGCCTGGCTCACGGTGCCTTCCTTGAGGTTGGTGGCTAGCTGCTTGAGGAAAACCTCGCCCACCATGTCCATGTCCACGCCGGCCTTGAGGGCCAGCTCCGACACCTTTTTTTCATCGCCCATGCCGTGGGCTTCCATCTCGTTAATAGCCGTGTAGTCGGTGGCCACGAAGCCGGTGAAGCCCCACTGGTTGCGCAGCAAATCGGTCAGTAGCCACTTGTTGGCCGTGGCCGGAATGCCGTTGATGTCATTGAATGACGACATGACCGAGCCCACGCCGGCCGCCACGGCCGCCTTGTAGGGCGGCAGGTACTCGTTGTACATGCGCTGGCGGCTCATGTCGGTGGTGTTGTAGTCGCGCCCGGCCTCGGCGGCGCCGTAGAGGGCGAAGTGCTTGAGGCAAGCCATCACGTTTTCGGGCCGCGTCATGTCGTTGGTGGGGCCCTGGTAGCCGCGCACCATGGCCTCGGCAATGCGTGAGCCCAGGTAGGGGTCTTCGCCAGCACCCTCGGCTACGCGGCCCCAACGGGGGTCGCGGGCAATGTCCACCATCGGCGAATATACCCAGTTGATGCCGTCGGCTGCCGACTCTTCGGCCGCGATGCGGGCGCTGCGCTCCAGCGCGTCGAGGTCCCAGCTGGCGGCTAGCCCTAGCGGAATCGGAAATATGGTACGGTGCCCGTGAATAACGTCGTAGCCCAGAATGAGCGGGATGTGCAGCCGCGATTCCTTCATGGCCAGCTCTTGCAGCTTGCGGGCCGCCACCGGCGTGTAGGTGTTCAGCACGCCGCCTACCAGGCCTTTTTTAATGTTCGCATCTACATCCTTGCTTACCACCGGCCCGGTCACATCGAAGCCCACCGACACGAGGTTAAGCTGGCCGATTTTTTCTTCGAGCGTCATCTTCTGCATCAGGCTCGCCACGAACTGCTGCATTTGGTCAGCGGTGGCGGCGGTCGGCGGGGTTGCTTTGGCCTTGGGCTTGGCTTTGGTTTGCGCTTGCGCCTGGGGGCCGGCTAGCCCCAGGGCTAGCAGTAAGGCAGCCTGAAAGAGCGATTTCGGGTGTTTCATGTAAAAGCGGATAGGAATAAGAAGTCGAAAGGTAGAGCCCGGCCCAGGTTGCCAAAAAATAGGTTCGCACACCCCAAATGAGCGTTGGGGCTTCTTTTTTAGGGCAAGCGCCCGTTTAGAGTGTGCCGTAACTGTTGCAAGGTGCCGCCTGCCGCCGGTGGGCGCCCGCTGCTGTGTGCCTTAGCTGTAAAAACAATACCCAGAGCGCTTGGGCCAGATAGGCTAGCCCGGCGTTCTAAAAAAACTATTATTTGAGGTGCGGGCTCTCAAACCCGAGCTTCTTCAGCCCGCGCTGCGCCTCGGGCGAGCTCATAAATAATCTCCAAAGTAGCCCCGAGCGGTAGTTTTCCATCATCACTACAATCGGCCCCTGGTCGATGGCCAAGTGCGACTGCGCCACCCAGTCGTGCTGCTCGCTGAAGGCATCGACGAAGCCATACTGCGTCCAGATTTTATCGCCCAGGTCCTCATAAAAGTGCCGCATGGCCAGCATAGCTTCGGCCGGCGCGTAGGGCAGCGCGGCGAGGGCCGCCGTGGGCGAAATCACGCCCAGGTCCTCGGTGGGGGAGTGGGCGGCGTAGCCCTGCCAGCTGTCGCTGGCCGTGAGTCCCCAGCAGTTGGAGCCGTAGCCCTTCTGCTTTTTGGGGTTGGCCACGCAGTAGTCGTGGTTGATGCGGGTGTGGGCCTGGTTTTGCTGCCAGTAGTCGGCGTGCGCGTCCTTGAGGCCGTGCGGGTCGAGGCCCATAAACGAGTAGTGCGTGAAAAACAGCGGCCCGCCGAAGTCGGGGCCCAGCGGCAGGGTAGTACCGAGGTAGGCTTTGCCGTTTTTATACTCGGGGCCGGTGGCCCAGCCCTGGTCATACACCGCCTTGTCGATGGCGTAGCGCGGCGAGGCCGCCGCCAGCACGTAGGTGATGAGGCACTCGTTCCAGCCGTGAATCTGGTGGTTCATGCTCCAGCCGTTGTTGGGGCTCCAGTGCCAGTACAGCACGTTTTGGCCCTGCGTAAACCAACTCCACTCCACGCCCTCCCACATCCAGAGGATTTTATTGCGTAGGTTCTGCTCGTCGGGCGTGTCCTTGGTGAAGTACTGCCTAGCGCACAGCAGGCCCTCGTAGAGGAAGGAGGTCTCCACAATATCAGCCCCGTCATCCTTGATGCCAAAGCGGATGGTGTGGCCGGTTTCGCCATTGAGCCAGTGCGGAAATGCGCCGTGATACATGTCGGCCTTCCACAAAAAGTTGACGATTTTATTAATCCGCGCCGCCGCTTGGGGCCGGGTTATCCAGCCGCGCTCGGCGGCCACGATAATGGCCATGATGCCGAAGCCCGTGCCGCCGGTCGTCACCACTTCGGGCCCGGTGTCGAACGACGAGTTGCTGCGCTCGCGGGCTAGCCCCGAGTTGCGCTCGCCCAGCACCCAGAAGTACTGAAACGTCTGGCGCTGCACCTGGTCCAACAGCTGCTCGTCGGTGAGGTGGCGCGGGCGCTGGCGCGAGTCAAATTTGGCCGCAGCCGCTGGGCGCGGCATGGGCTTACGTACCGCCTGGGCGGTGGCTAGCCCCGGGGCCAGTAGTAGGCTGCTGAGTAGTAAAAAAAAGAGCTTCATGGGTGGGAGGAAAGAGGAAGCGAGTATAATGGTATGGGGCGGAAGGCAGAGGCGGCTAACTATTTGGTGGAGAAGAAAACCAGCTTACGCAATGTATTTTCTGTTAATTATTATAAAAATATAATTTTTAGACGGCTTTATGAAGATTGGATATTAGTGGAATCCAACTGTGAGTAACCACTCACTTTCAAGTAACAACCTGAGTTCGTATTGTACCGTTGCAGCTACTTGGGGTTGCGTTTCAGCCAGCTTTGGGGGCTATTTTTAAGTCACTTACGGCTAGCTTTCAAGCACACCCAGTTTTCGTTTTCCAACCTTTCCCCACCCATTTATGAAGAACATCCACTTACTCACGTGGCTGCTGTTTGCGTTGATGCTGTTGCCCGCCGGGCTGCGCGCGCAGCAGGCGCCCATCACCGGCGTCGTTACTGATGCCACCTCCCAGGAAGCGCTCATCGGCGTAACGGTGCTCGTAAAAGGCACCTCAATTAATGCCCAAACCGGCGTCGATGGCCGCTACTCCATCCAGGCGCCGGCCGATGCCGTGCTCACCTTCAACTACGTGGGTTACGCCATGCAGGAAATTCCGGTGGCTGGCAAAACGGCCATCAACGCGGCGCTAGCCTCCACTACCAAACTCAACGAAGTGGTAGTAGTGGGCTACGGCACCCAGCGCAAGCGCGACCTCACCGGCGCGGTGGCTAGGGTCGAAGGCTCCGAAATAGTGAACCAGCCGGTGCAAACGCCCACCCAGGCGCTGCAAGGCAAGCTGGCCGGCGTGCAGATTATCAGCGACGGCACGCCCAACTCGCAGCCCACCGTGCGCATCCGGGGCACGGGCACGCTGCTGGCCGGCGCCAACCCGCTCTACGTGGTTGATGGCGTGCAAACCACTGATATCCGCAACCTTAGCAACGCCGACATTGCCAGCATCGACGTGCTGAAAGATGCCTCGGCCGCCGCCATCTACGGCGTGCGCGGGGCCAACGGTGTCATCATCGTGACCACCAAAAAGGGCGCCGTGGGCAAGCCCGTGCTCAGCTACAGCGGCACCTACGGCTTCAAGCAGGCGGCCCACCTGGTGGAGATGGCCAACGCCGACCAGTACCGCAGCTACATCACCGATACCTCACCGGGCACCACGTTTCCGACCTACCCCGGCTTTGGCAACGCCACTACCAATTGGTACAAGGAGATTCTGAAGCGCGGCATTTACCAGAACCACAACCTGGCCGTGTCGGGCGCCACTGACAACGTGCGCTACTACTTTTCGGGTAATCTGCTGCAAGACGACGGCACCGTGATTCAGAACCGGTTTCGGCGCCTCACGGTGCGCTCCAATACCTCGTTCTCGCTCTCCGATAAGGTTACGATTAGCTCGCAAGCCTCTTACAGCCATGCCAATACGCAGGATGTGAACATCGGCACGGCGTACCTTAATGCCTACCGCGCCGCGCCCATCATTCCGGCCAAGCAGGGGCCGCTCTACGGCAACACGGCCGCCTACGGCAACGTGGGCAACCCGGTGCTGGACATTGACAAGAACAACAACCAGTCGAGCGAAAACCGCCTGCAAGGCAACATCGGCATCGACGTGCGGCCCGTGGAGTGGCTCACGTTGCGCTCGGCCATCAACGTGGATTTGAACGCCAACACGCGCACCATCTACAACTACCAGTTCAATAGCGACGCCAGCACGTTCATCATCCCCGGCGGCAACCAGTTCTCGACCACCAGCAGCCTGGGCGTGATGCAAAGCAACTCCTACCGCTACCTGTGGGAAAACACCGCCACCTTCCACAAGGTCTTCAATGACAAGCACGACCTGACGGTGCTGGCCGGTACCACCACCGAGGAGGGCCAGTACACACCGCTCTACGGCTTTCGGCGCGGGGTGCCCGCCGACCCCAACCAGTGGTATCTGAACACCGGCGACCCCAACACCTCGGTGGTGAACCCCTACGACCCCACCAACCCCGACGCCAGCATGCTGCCCGCCAAGGACCGCCGCTTTTCGGTGCTGGGCCGCCTCAACTACGCCTACGACGGCCGCTACCTGCTCACGGCCAACCTGCGCTACGATGCCTCGTCGAAATTCGCCAGCAACCGCCGCGAGGGCGTGTTCCCGTCGCTGGGCCTGGGCTGGGTCGTCTCGGATGAGGAGTTCTTGAAAGGCGTGCGGGGCCTGAGCTTCCTGAAGCTGCGCGCCAGTTACGGCCGGCTGGGCAACGACCAGATTCCGACCAACTCCTACGTGACCACGGCCGACATCAACATTCCGTATGTCATTAACGGCCAACCGGTACTGGGTGCCGTTATCAGCCAGCTCAAGGATGGCAACGTGCACTGGGAAACCACCCGCGAGTACGACGCCGCCGTGGAATTTGGCTTCCTCGACAACCACCTCACCGGCGAGGTTACTTACTATAACAAATTGACCAGCGACGCGCTGATTCCGATTAACATCCCCGGCATCCTGGGCGACCCCGATAACCAGCTCATTACCAACGCCGCCAACATCGCCAACAAAGGCGTGGAGGCCGCCCTGAACTGGCGCTCGACCATCACCGACGGCTTCACCTATAACCTCGGGGTGAACGCGACCTTCAACCAGAACCGCATCACCAACCTCAACGGCGGCCAGGCGCTGTTTGCGGGCCAAAACCTCGTTACGAAGTCGGACAACGGCCAGGCGGCCGGTAGCTTCTTCCTGCTCGATGCCATCGGCGTGTACCAGAACGCGGCTGAGATAGCCAGCGGGCCCCGCTCTACGTTCGGCACTGGCGCGGGCGGCGCGCCCCAGCCCGGCGACCTCAAGTACGCCGATACCAACGGCGACGGTGTCATCGACCTCAACGACCGCACCTTCCACGGCTCGTACCAGCCGCCCATCTACTTCGGCATCAACGGCGGCCTCAACGTGCACAATTTCGACTTCTCGTTTGTGCTTTCGGGTAACCTGAAAAACGAGGTCTACAACGCCAAGAAGCAGTCGCGCTTCGCGGGCACTGACAACGTGGAAGCCAGCTTCGCCAACAACCGCTGGACGGCCGCCAACCCCTCCAACACCAACCCGAGCACCCTGGCCAGCAGCCTGCCCAACTCAACTTACTTCCTGGAATCGGGTGATTACCTGCGCCTCACCAACCTCATCGTGGGTTACACCTTCCCGGTGAGCACCATCGAAAAGGCGCACCTGGCCACGCTGCGCCTGTTTCTGGCGGGCCAGAACATCTTCACGGCTACCCGCTACACCGGCTTCACGCCCGAGCTGCCCGGCGGCCCTCTCGATGCGGGCATCGAGTACAATGCCTATCCTACCAGCCGCACGCTCACCGTGGGCCTGACTGCCAATTTCAAGTAAGCCGCTAGCCTTTTTTCTATATGAAACCCACCCAGTATCCTCTAGTGCGCCGGGCCGGCCTGGCCGCCCTGGCGCTGTCGCTGGCCCTGGCCAGCGGCTGCAAGCAGTTTCTCGAAGTAGCCCCGCAGGGCCAGCTTAGTGAAGACGCCATCAAGAGCGACCCCGCCGCCGCCCAAAAGCTGGTCGATGGCGTGTACAACGCCCTTTACCTCGGTGGCTTTGGCCCCGATGTGAATGGCTTTCAGTATATTATCCTGACAGATATTGCCTCCGACGATGCCGACAAGGGCAGCACGCCCACCGACTATCTCGACGCGGCCAACATCGACAATTTCACGGCCACTTCGACCAACAGCAACGTCAACAACTGCTGGAACGGCTACTTCCAGGCCGTGGCCCGTGCCAACCAGGCGCTCGATAAAATTCCGCTGAGCCCGGCCGATGCCACCACCAAAAACCGCCAGCTAGGGGAGGTGCGCTTTTTGCGCGGCTACTTCTACTTCAACCTGGTGCGGCTGTTTGGCGGCGTGCCCCTGCTCAACGGCGTGCCCACGGCTGGCGACGCCAACAACCCGGCGCTGCAAACCCGCGCCTCGGTAGCTGATATTTATAGCTTCATCATCAGTGACTTGCAGTTTGCCGTCGACAACCTGCCCGTGAAGGGCGGCACCGACCTGGGCCGCGCCAACAAGCAGGCCGCCCAGGCCATGCTGGCTAAGGTGTACCTCTACCAGAAGAACTACCAGAAGGCCTACGACCTCACCAGCGCCGTAATCGCCAGCAACGCCTACTCGCTGTATTCGTCTTACGCCGACATCTGGCGCACGGTGGGCAACAACAACTTGGAGTCGGTTTTTGAGGTGCAAACGGGCGTCAACGCGGCTTGCAACAACTCGGCCGTGCAGCTCTACGCCGTGTGCCAGGGCCCGCGCGCCGGCGGCAAATACGGCTGGTCAGACCTGGGCTTCGGCTTCAATACGCCCTCGGCTAGCCTCAGCAACGCCTACGAAACCGGCGACGTGCGCCGCGCCGGCACCATCATCTTCATTAATCCCACGGCCACCACGGGCCGCTCGGCCGGCACCGTGCTCTGGGACGGTTTCCGCATTCCGAGCCAAGACTCGGTGCAGGACTCGCGCTACAGCTACAAGGCCTACCACAGCCGCACCAAGGAGCCCAACTGCGGTAACACCGATTACCTGCCCAAGAACATTCGCATCATGCGCTACGCCGAGGTGCTGCTCATGCACGCCGAGGCTGCCTTTCAGCTCGGCAAAACCGGCGACGCCACCACCGACCTCACCGCCGTGCGCACCCGCGCCGGCCTAGCCGCCACCACCCCCACGCTGGCCAACATCTGGCGCGAGCGCCGCGTGGAGCTGGCCATGGAGCACGACCGTTTTTTCGACCTCGTGCGCCAAGAGAGCGTGCAGCCGGGCACCATTGTGCCGGCTATAGCGCGCCACGGCAAAACGTTCGTGAAAGGCAAGCACGAAGTCTTCCCCATCCCGCAGCCGCAGATTGACCTGAGCGGCGGAGCTCTCACGCAAAATCCTGGTTACTAAAGTATCCTACTGCGTAGCAGTTAAGCTTTAAATCAGGCACTCGCCCCGCTTCAACTGGTAAGCACTACCAATTGGGGCGGGGCAAGTTTTTACGCAAAAAGTTCCGGCTGCTGAGCTGGTGAAGAAGAAAATACGGCTCGTTTTTAATTGATAATGAAGGTGATAATAGCTGTAAGCGTTGTTTTTATTATCGTTAGCCGGAATCCTGCGTAAAAGGGCCTACTACGAGGTTGACTACTCACCTTCTTACCCATCCCTTTTATATGAGCGAATCCTCTTCTACCCTTCGGAGGTTGCTGCCCGGCGCGCTGCTAGTCGCAGCGGGCCTGAGCGCCACGTCGGCGCAAGCCCAAACGCCCGACCGCAAAACGGCCATCGGCGCCAACGTCAGCTACCTGCAATACCAGGGCAACCTGGGCGGCGATTTTGGTGTGATGCACTTCCCCCTGCAAGTAGGGGTCGGCGCGCACATTACCCGCTACCTCTCGCCCACGTTTGACCTCAGCCTGCTCGGCAACTACCAGAAGTATCGCTTCACGGCCGATGCTGCCCCGCGCAACGAGTTCAACGCCAAAATCGCCATGTTTGACCTCGGCCTGAAGCTGAAGTTCAACAACGGCAAGTTTATCAAGGAAGACGCCTTCATTCAGCCCTACCTGATGGGTGGCGGTGGCTTCTTTGTAGCCAATAGCAACGGCAACTATCTCACCTTCAACCCGAACCTGACGGCCACCCCCGGCCGCTTCTTCAACCAGGTGCGCCGCCCCGAGGTATTTGGTCAGGCTGGCCTGCGCTTCCGCCTGGCGCCGGCCCTGGCCCTCGACATCACAGCTAGCCAGCACTACGCTTTCACCGGCGACAATATTGACATCGACAACTCGAGCAGCGGCAAATACTACGACCGCTTCTTGGTGTACGGGGCCGGCCTCACGGTTGCCTTCGGCCAAGCCAAGGACACGGATGGCGACGGTGTAGCCGACCGTAAAGATAAGTGCCCCGACACGCCTGCCGGCGTGAAAGTAGACGTGAATGGCTGCCCCCTCGACACCGATGGCGACGGCGTGCCCGACTACCAGGATAAGTGCCCCGACGTGAAAGGCCTGGCGGCCCTGCAAGGCTGCCCCGATGCGGATGGCGACGGCGTAGCCGATGCCGACGACCGTTGCCCCAACACCCCGGCCGGCGTGCGCGTCGATGCCAGCGGCTGCCCGCTCGATGCGGACGGTGACGGTGTAGCCGACTACCTCGACAAGTGCCCCGGCACCCCGGCTGGCGTGAAAGTAGATGCCAACGGCTGCCCGCTTGACCGCGACGGCGACGGGGTGCCCGACTACCAGGACCGCTGCCCCGACCGTGCCGGCCCCGCCAGCAACAAAGGCTGCCCCGAGATTAAGGCCGAGCAGAAGAAAATCCTCAACGAGGCTACGAAGTACATCAACTTCGACTTCAACAAGGCCACGCTGAAAGCCAGCTCGTATCCCAAGCTGGAGCAGATGGTGCAGATTATGAACGAGTACCCCGACTACTCGCTCAGCATCGCCGGCCACACCGACAGCAAAGGCGATGACAACTACAACCTGCGCCTGAGCTACGAGCGCGCCGCCGCCG
>Ga0160428_1000091_pt1 | contig 115679 bp, 102 predicted proteins | sample SolpanmetagenomM_FD_108198 | JGI IMG/M metagenome (GOLD analysis project Ga0160428, IMG submission 108198) | Solar panel surface microbial communities from Lawrence Berkeley National Laboratory, California, USA - M | ecosystem: Engineered > Built environment > Solar panel > Unclassified ...
GGGCGCGAGGGTTCCCAAACGACGACGGCAGCCCAGCGCCCCAGGCTCCGGGCCCCCGCCGATCCTATCCTAGGGGCGTGAAGGTTCTACTGGGGCTTCTGAGCTTTGAAGATGTAGTAGTCGTTGTCCTTGATCTTGCCCCATGGCAGGATTTTGGTGTGTCCGTCCGCGAAGGCGATGATCGTGCCGCCCGTGTGTCCCTTGGCGTGGACGGGCGAGCTTGAACCGCAGGTCGGAGGCAGATCGTTGTTCGCGGTACGACCCGGAATCTCCTGCATATCGCAGTTCAGGAACCCGCCGCCGTCCATGCGACCGACCCACGAGTCGGCGACGTTGTCCGAATTGACCCAGTTCTCAAGGTAGGCCGCCGTGTTGGACGATTGATCGAGTTCGGTCGTGGTACGGCCCCGGAAGCACTGCGTCGGATCGCCGCTGAACCACCCGTAGGTGATGCCCGTGTTCTTGTCCAGTCCGTAAACGTAGAAGTTGTCCGGACCGTAGGCGCCGTCCGATGCGGCGGTCGCGATATTGCCCACGATCCCATAGGAGCGTTTGACGCGCTTGCCCGCATCGACATAGCCGCCATCGTAGAAGTCGCCTTTGTTGTAGTTGGGCCAGGATTGGCTGTCGGAAGGGCAGGTGAAGAGCTTGTCCGTTTTGATGTAGGGAGATAGAAGCAGGTCATACGACTTCCATCCGCTTCCGCCGCCGTTGACGCCGTTTCCGGCCTCACCCGCCTGACCGTCCATGTTGACGCAGAAAGGAGTATACGTATCGTCGGCGTCGGTGGCGTACATGACGCCGGCGAGGCCGATCTGCTTCATGTTGCTGAGGCACTGGGTCTTCTTCGCGGCCTCCTTGGCCTGGGCGAAGACGGGGAACAGGATAGCGGCGAGGATCGCGATGATGGCGATCACGACGAGAAGCTCGATGAGAGTGAATGCGTGACGTCGCACGCGGCCCATTGTATGACGGTTTTCGACCTATGCCGAAATCCTGCCACTGAATTCGCTCAAGGAGAGACGTGTAAAGAGAGCGCGGATATCGGCTGCGGATAAAGATTTATCCTTTGCAAGCTTTTATTCTCGCGCAAGAGGCGGGGCGGGGCGGTAGGGTCGGTTCGATCGACGCTCCTGTCGAACCTTTAGGGAGGACCGTTCCTGACCGAGCGCGGCGGTCCTGCGCCGTGGCCTAGAAAGGCAGCGCATTTGCGGGGAGGCGCAACTCGGCGCCGTGGAACGAAAGGGGCAACGCACCGGCCTCCGGCCCTTCGCGAACCTCCACCATGAAGAAGGCCTTCACGCTTATCGAACTGCTCGTCGTCATCGCGATCATCGCCATCCTGGCCGCGATCCTCTTCCCCGTGTTCGCGCAGGCCAAGATGATGGCCAAGGGCGCGGCCGCGATCTCCAACGTGAACCAGATCGGCCACGCGGGGCTCCTCTACTCGAGCGACTCGGACGACGCGAACGTGCTCAACGGCAACACCGACTCGGACGCGCCCTTCAAGCTCAAAGGGATCACCCCCTACAAGTCGTGGGGCTACCTGCTCCAGCCCTACGCGAAGAACGGCGCGATCTTCCAGGACCCGCTCACCCAGACCGAAAAGGCGACGCCCGAGCTCAACGAGACGCTGACCCCGGAGTACAAGACCCAGTTCGGCTACGCCTTCACGATCCATTCGCCCGCGATCTTCTACCCGCAGACCGGCCGCTACGTGTACACCAGCCATTCGAACGCCGCCCTCGCCGCGCCGGCGGACACCGTCATGTACGTGGAGAAGAAGGCGCGCGAGGGCAACCCCGACTGGTACTGGGAGCAGTCGGCGATCTGGGGCGCGAACGTCGTGAACCCGCCCGGCTGTCAGAACACGTACGTCGCCACCAACACGCTCCCGATGAGCCTCTGTATGCCCGTCAACTTCTGGGGAAGCGACGCGCCGTCGTACGCGGGGCAGACCTTCGAGAACGGGGCCACGACGGGCGGCGTCGCGATCCGTCGGGCGGGACGCACCATCGTCACGTGGGCGGACGGCCACACCTCGGCGGTGCCGATCGGGCGGCTGGCGGCGGGCACGAACTGGACCCCCAAGACGCCCGCCGCGAAGGTCAAGGTGATCGACAAGTCCGCTTACGTCTGGGACGCGGAATAATCTTGGGGTTCCTCGAAGATGAGGAACCCTAAGCATCGCCACCCTTGCCGTAACCTCATGTCGGCCCGCGCGTCCTGAGGAAGCCGCCCTTCTAGCCGGGCAGCCGCTCGTGCGGGCCGAGGAAGCGAGGGCCGCGTCCGACCGCGACGTCGACCATCATCAGCGCGCGGGCGGCCAGCTCCCGCGTCGCGGGCCAGGGCGCGACCCGCGTCGAGACCGGGACGCTGCCGAAACCCACCGCGTCGATGCCGTTCGCTCCGGCGAGATAGAGGGCGCGCGGCAGGTGGAACCCGTCGGTCACCACCACCGCGTCCGTCACCCCGAACACCTTGCGGGCGCGCACGAGCGAGTCCAGGGTGCGAAAGCCCGCGTGGTCGAGGGCGATCCGGTCCCTCGGGACGCCGCGCCGAATGAGGCCCGCGCGCATCGCCTTGACCTCGTTGTAGTAGGGCGTGCCGTGGTCGCCGGAGACGAGCAGGCACCGGACCTTGTGGGCGCGGTACAGCGCGGCGGCGGCGTCGAGCCGCCGCTCGAAGAACGGGTTCGGTCCCCGCTTCGTCCGGGGCGCGGTGCCGAGGACCACGCCGACGCGGCGGGCGGGAACCCGGTCCACGCTCTCGTAGATCCGGGAGGCGGTGGTCCGCTCCACGGACCAGTTGGCCCATGCGCCGCCCACGAGGACGGCGGCGACGACGAACAGCGACGCACGGAGGATCCTTCTCCCTTTCTTCATAGCCCTTCCCTGGCTTTGCGCCGCCAGCGTACCGCCTACGCGCCGGAAAGGATCACGCGAGGCGTTGGGGCCGCCCCCTCCATGGGGGCGGGAGAGGCTTTCGCCCTAGGCGAGTTCCCGAAGATCGCGCGTGTCGTTCCAGGGCGAACGGCGCCGCCGACCCGTCGCTGCGAACGTCTTGGCCGGCTCCTCGGCCGGGTCTTCGAAGACCCGGCCCTGCGCCGTGGCCTACTCTACGCCGTCCTACTCGGTGACGGGCTCGCCGCCGCCGATCCCGAGCTCCTTCACGTCGTTCGGGTTCAGCACGCCCTGCTGGGCGTATCCCAGGAGCTTCTCGCGGGTATCCAGGATGTCCAGGTTGCGCATCGAGAGCTGGCCGATGCGGTCCTCGGGCGTGAACTCGCCCGCGCCCGACTCCATCGACAGCCGCTCGGGATGGTAGGCGAGGTTCGGACCTTGAGTGTCGAGGATCGTGTAGTCGTCGCCGCGCCGCAGCTCGAGCGTCACCGAGCCGGTGATCGCGCTCGCGATCCACTTCTGGACGGAGTCGCGCATCATCAGCGCCTGCGGGTCGAACCAGCGGCCCTCGTAGAGCAGGCGCCCGAGCCGCCGCCCGAAGGTGCGGTAGTTCTCGACCGTCCCCTCGTTGTGGATCGCGTTGACGAGCCGCTCGTAGGCGGCGAAGAGGAGGGCCATGCCCGGAGCCTCGTAGATGCCGCGGCTTTTCGCCTCGATGATCCGGTTCTCGATCTGGTCGCTCATGCCCAGGCCGTGCCGCCCGCCGATGGCGTTCGCCTTGTAGACGAGCTCCACGTCGTTCTCGAACCGCTCGCCGTTCAGGGCGACGGGCCAGCCCTCGCGGAACTCGACCGTCACCCGCTCGGCGGGGATTTCGACCGCCGGGTCCCAGAACTTCGCCCCCATGATGGGCTCGACGATGTCGAGTCCCCGGTCGAGGAACTCCAGGTCCTTCGCCTCGTGGGTCGCCCCCCAGATGTTGGCGTCGGTGCTGTACGCCTTCTCCTTGCTCGCGCGGTAGGGCAGGTTCCGGCTCTGGAGGAACTCGCTCATCTCCGCGCGCCCGCCCAGCTCGTTCACGAAATCCTTGTCGAGCCACGGCTTGTAGATACGCAGCTTCTCGTTGGCGAGAAGGCCGTAGCGGTAGAACCGCTCGATGTCGTTGCCCTTGTAGGTGCTGCCGTCGCCCCAGATGTCGACCCCGTCCCCCGCCATCGACTTGACGAGCAGGGTGCCCGTCACCGCGCGCCCGATCGGCGTGGTGTTGAAGTAGGTCTTGCCGCCGCTCGTGATGTGGAACGCCCCGCACTGGAGTGCCGCCAGCCCCTCGCGCACCATCTCCGGACGGCAGTCCACGATCCGCGCCTCCTCGGCCCCGTACTGCTTCGCCCGACCCGGGATCCCCTCGACGTCGTCCTCGTCGTACTGCCCCAGCACGCCGGTGTAGCAGTAGGGGATCGCCCCCTTCTCGCGCATCCAGGCGACGGCCACGGAGGTGTCGAGCCCCCCGGAGAACGCGATGCCGACGCGCTCGCCGACGGGAATCTGGGTAAGGATGCGGGAGGACATTCGATGAGGAGGGTACCCGTGGGGCCTCTGACGGCGAGACGGCCCTCCGATCCTCGCCCCGAAGACGGCGATCCCATCCGAAAAACCAGGAAAAACGCCGGTCGATGTATTTATGCGGGGTTTGCCGACATTAATAAGGCAAGCCTGCCTCTAGAGCGGGATAACCATTCGAGGACTCGGCCCGACGACGCGAGAGCGATCGGGCCTTTTTTCCGCCTTCCTCAGGCGGTGGAACGGGCGATTTTCCGGTCCAGCCAAGGGACGCCCGTTCCCTGGGCGTGCGGATTCGACTCGTCCACGAAGAGAACGAACCAAACGAACGCGAAGACGGCCAAGACCGCCGCGACCATGAACATCGCCCGTAGGCCGTAGGCGTCCGCGACCGAACCCATGAGCGCGGGGCCGATCGCCCCGGCGGTCGCGGTGACGAGCGAGAGCTGCGCCTGGAGCGCCCCGCGCGTGCGGTGGTCCGCCTGGTCGTTCACGAACGCGATCGCGACCGCCCCGACGATGCCGAAGTTCAGGCCGTGCAGGGACTGGACGCCCAGCACCCACCACGGCCCCGTCGCGGCGGCGTAGAGCCCCAGCCGAAAGGGAAGGAGCAGGTAGGAGACGGCGAGCACGGGACGCCGCCCGTAGCGGTCGGAGAACGCTCCCGAACGGCGCATCACGATCGCCTCCGCGACCACCCCCGGCAGGAAGACGCAGCTCAGGAGGGGACCCTGCCCGCCCAGCTTCTGCATGAACAGGGAGATAAAGTTCGTCGCCCCGTAGAGCGAGACGATGTAGAGGAAGTCGACCGCGAGGAAGCGGCGCAGGTTGGGATGCATCCGCACTCTCGCGGGCTCGTCGTCGGAGGCGGGCGGCCGCTTGGGATCGGGAAGCCAGTAGGCGAGCGCCGCGATGGCGAAGAAGAGCAACGGTCCCGTGCGGAAGATGGCGTCGAGCGGGGCCCGGCCGTGCCCCCCCTCGGGTCGGAGGATAAAGCCGGTGGCGAGGGCGACGAGCACGTAGCCCACGGAACCCCACACCCGGTAGGCGGCGTACGTCGCCCCGCCGCTTCCGGCGGCGGCGAGGCGCCCCACCAGGACGCCGCCGAACCCCTGCATCACCATGTTCGCGTTCGCCCCGAGGGCGACCGCGATCAGGAACGCCCCCGCGCCGTGCAGCAGGGGAAAGGCGAGGTAGGCGAACCCCGCGAGCAGGGCCATCGCCGCGACGAAGGGCCGCCGCGTGTCCCAACGGTCGGAAAGCCGCCCGACCAAAGGCTGGATCAGCAGGGCCCCCGCCGCCCCCGCCCCCGCGACGTAGCCGATCTGGGTCTTGGTCAGCCCCGCCTCCGAAAGGTAGATCGGCACGAACGGCTGCAGAAACCCCGTCGTCGAGGTGACCAGACCGAGGTACAGGGAAAGCAGGCGGCCTTCGCGGGTCACGGGGGATTATAACGTCCCCCGCGCCCGGCGCGGGCTACTCCTTCGGACAGTCGCCCGCGCCGCCGTTGTTGAAGGTGAAGCCGCCGTACTGGTTCGTGTCCGGCATCGTCGGGACCGTCCACATGCCGCGCGACTTCCAGGTGTAGATCGTGCAGCGCGGACCGTTGCCCGAACCCGCGCGTCCCGAGGCGCCGTTGTTCGCGGCGTCCGCCTCGTTCATCCGGAAGTACTTCGCGTGGCCGTCGGCGAAGCCGAGGTTGGCGCCCTCGTTGTGGATCGCGCGCAGGCGGATCTTGTTGATAAAGTCGGACGACTCCAGCGTGGTGTAGACGCAGCCCCAGGTCTTGCCGTAGGGCGGCAGGGAGTTGCTCAGCTCGATCATGACCACGTTCGCGGGGGCGGTGAGGGCGGTCTGCGAGAGCGGGCTCTTCGTGGCGCCGTAGTCGCCCGAGGGGTAGGTTCCGTCGCCGTTCAACAGGTAGTTGAAGCTGTAGTTGTTCGTGAGCTGCATCCCGGCGGACGAGGCGCAGCTTCCGGTGAAGGCCCCCGTCTTGTCCATCATCGGCGAGCGGAAGATGTCCCGGCTCTTCGCGTAGGTCAGGAGCCGCAGGCCCCAGCCGTTCCACTCGTAGGGGGCGGGCGGCGTCGGCGTCGTCATCGGCGTCTTGTTGCCGCCGTTCCAGGGGTCGGAGGAGCCGCAGGCGACGAACGTGTCGTCGTAGTCGGAGCCGTACAGCATGACCGTGGTGGAGATCTGCTTGTTGTTGCTCAGGTCGGCGGTGTTCTTCGCGGCGGCCTTGGCCTGGGCGAACACGGGGAACAGGATGGCGGCGAGGATCGCGATGATGGCGATGACGACCAAGAGTTCGATAAGCGTGAAAGCGCGCTTCATAGGCGCATGAAACCGCCAAAGGATTAAGGGAGCGTCAGCCCCGCGTTAACGGACGGATAAGGTGGGCTAACCTTTGAAGCGATGCGTCCGCGCCCGCCCCTTCTGCTGATCCCCGTCGCCCTGCTGGGGCTCGCCGCCCCCACCCTCTGGCGGCTGGGCGAGGCGCGGGACGGGCGGCGGCTCCTCGCGACGGGCCAGACGCTGAGCCTCGACGCCACCGCGATCCCCCTGCCCGCGCGGGGGCTGGACCTCGTCCTCTCGCCCGACGGCGCGTCGGCCTACGCGAAGACGACGCGCGGCGCGGTGCGCATCGACCTGACGACGGGAAGGACCGCCGCCGAGTGGCGCTCGCGGGCCGGGGCCTCGATGGTGGGCGTCGCGCTCGCCGACGCGGGCCTCCTCGTGACCGACGCCGCGGAGTCGCTCGCGATCCTCGACCCGATGACGATGGCGCCCCGGCGCACCGTCAAGCTGGGCGCGGCGAAGGTCGGCGGCCCCTGCTACCCCTGCGGCGTGGCGGCGGCGGGCGGCAGGGCGTTCGTCGCCCTGAACCGGGACGACGCCGTCGCGATCGTCGATCTCGCGGACGGGACCTTCCGCAAGGTCCCGGTAGGCGTCGCCCCCTACGGGGCGACGGTCGCGGGCGACCGCGTCTTCGTGACCTGCTGGGGACGACCGCCCGCCCAGGGGAAGCCCCACGCGCCCAGCGCGGGCGTCGAGGTGGAGACGGACGAGCGCGGGGCGGCGGCGGGCGGCGCGGTCGTCGAGCTCGACCTCGATGGCAGGGAGCTTCGCCGCTGGAGCGTCGGCGCCCAGCCCACGGAGGTCGCGGTGGCCGCCGACGCCCTCTACGTCGCCTGCGCGAACGCCGACGCCGTCGTGCGGATCGCCCGCGCGGACGGAACGACGCGCACGACGCGGCTGGACGGCCTGCCCGGCGCCGCCCCCTCCTCGCTTCTCCTCGACGGCGAACGCCTGTGGGTGGCCCTCTCCGGCGAAAACCGCGTGCTGGCGCTCGACCTCAAGACGGGCCGCTCGCTCGGCTCCCTGGAGACGGGCTGGTACCCGGTGGCGGTGCGGCGGGGCCGGAACGGGCTCGTGGTCGCCGACGCGAAAGGGGAGGGCGCCCCGACGCGCGGCGTGGGCGAGATCGTCGGCGCCGTCCGGCGGCTCGATCCCGCGAAGCTCGCCCCCGCCCCCAAGACCGCCGACCCCAAAACCGCCGTCCCCGAGGTCGCGGTCGCGAAGGCGAAGCGCCCGCCGGTGCGGCGCGCGGTCTACATCATCAAGGAGAACCGCACCTACGACCAAGTCTTCGGCGACCTGCCCCAGGGCAAGGGCGACCCGTCCCTCGCGATGTACGGGCGCGAGGTCACCCCGAACCACCACGCCCTGGCCGAGGAGTTCCTCCTGCTCGACGACTTCGCGGACAACGGCTCGATCTCGACCGACGGCCACGCGTGGGCGATCGAAGGACAGGCGACCGCCTTCTACGAGCGCTCGTTCGGCGGCTGGACGCGCGCCTACCCGTTCGGGGGCGACGAGCCCCTCGCCGTCTCGCGCGGCGGCCACCTCTGGGACGCCGCCCTCGCGAAGGGCAAGACTTTCCGCAACTACGGCGAGTTCATGTACGCCAACGACGCGCCCGGCTTCAAGGCGAACTTCGCGACCTGGAAGGCGGGCGGGACGATCCCGTTCAAGTCGGCGATCGGGGTGAAGCGGGTCGTCCCCTACACCGCGCCCGGCTTCCCCGGCTGGAACATGGCGATCCCCGACGGCTACCGCGCGGACGCGTTCCTGCGGGAGTTCGCCGAGATGGAGCGGACGGGCAAGATGCCCGACCTCGTCACGATCTACCTGCCGCAGGACCACACCTCCGGCGACGCCCCCGGCGCTCCGACCCCCCGCGCCCACGTCGCGGACAACGACCTCGCCGTCGGCCGGATCGTCGAGGCGATCTCCCGCTCCCGCTTCTGGAAGGACACCGCGATCTTCGCCCTGGAGGACGACCCCCAGGCCGGGCTCGACAGCGTGGACGGCCACCGCAGCCTCTGCCTCGTCGCCAGCCCCTACACGCGCCGGGGAACCGTCGTCTCCGCGTTCTACAACCAGACCTCCGTCCTGCGCACGATCTGCGAGATCCTGGGCGTGAAGCCCTACACCCGGTTTATCGCCGAAAGCCCCTCGATGAGCGACCTCTTCGTGGGCCGGCCGGACCTCACCCCCTACGCCGCCCGTCCCGCCCGGATCCCGCTCGACGAGCTGAACCCGCCCAAGAGGAACGCCGCGCGGCTCGATCTCACCGGACCCGACGCCACGGACGAGGAGACCATGGACCACCTGCTCTGGAGCATGGCCTACCCCCGCCGCCCCTACCCCCACCGGAAAGACGAATAAGGGAACGCGAAGCGTGTCGCCGGAGGCGAAGGCTTCGCTTGCCCTCCCTTAAGGCGTCGCCCCTGGGGCGCGGGCTATAGTGGTTATCGATGGTCGCGAAGGGGCGATGGCTTGGACTGGCGGCGCTGGGCGCCCTCTCGGCCTGCGCGCCCGAGGAGACCGGAACCGTCGTCCGCTACATGGCCTGGGGCACTCCCCAGCAGCTCGCGCTGGAAAAGCGGCTCTGCGAGGCGTTCTCCGCCGCGCATCCGGGCGTCACCGTCCGTTTTATCCAGACCCCGTCGTCGGCCTACCACAACAAGATGGTGCTGATGCTCGCGTCGCGCACCGCGCCCGACGTGATGCGGGTCGACCACTACGACTTTCCCGCGATGGCGGCGAAAGACTACTTCCACCCCCTCGACGCCCTGATCGCGAAAGACCCGACCTACCGCCTCGAGGACTACTTTCCGGGTGCGACCGAAGAGGGAAGGGCCAAGGGCGGCCTCTACGGGCTGAACGTGCTGTTCGGCTCGCCGATCATCTACTACAACAAGGACATCCTGAAAAAGGCCGGGCTGGGGGAGCCCTACGCGCTCTGGCGAAGGGGCGAGTGGACCTGGGACGCCTACCGCCGCTACGCGAAGGCGATGACCACGAAGGACGCGCGGGGCCGGCCGCTCACCTACGGCTCGTTCGTCAACGACCCGACCGCGCGGCTCGCGGTGGTCTACTCGCTCGGGGGCGACATCATGCGGGACGGGCGGGTGGTCCTCGCCCAGGGCAAGGCCCTGGAGGCGTTCCGGCTGCTCTACGCGCTGCGCTTCAAGGACCGGGTCGAGCCCACGGCGGCCCAGTCGGCCAACTCGATGTTCGCCTTCGACGGGGGGAAGCTGGGGATGGCGGTCGACTGGATGGGCGTCACGCCCCGGCTTTGCGAGGCGGCGCGGTTCGACTGGGACGTGTGCCCCCTGCCCGTCGCGCCGGGCGGGACGACGCTGGTCAAGGGCAACCAGCTCGTGATGTCCGCCGCCACCCGCCACCCGCAGGCGGCGTGGGAGTTCATGAGGTTTATGACGGGCAAGACGGTGGAGCGCCGCCTCTACGTCGAGCTTCGCCGCTCGTTCCCGACGCGGATCGACGTCGCGAAGAGCCCGGACTACCTGCGCTCGGGCGACCGGCCGCCGCACCATCTCGACGCGTTCGTCTCGTCCATCGAGCGCGGGCGCGTCCTCCCGATCACCAGTCGCTGGGCGGAGTGGACGACGGAGTTCAACTCGGCCCTGGAGCCCCTGTTCAACGGCACGGCCTCGAACGTGGACGGCACGCTGCACGAGGCCCAGCGGCGCGCGAACGACGCCCTCGCGGTCCAGGAGGGGCTTTGAGGCGCCAAGCGCGCTGGGGCTGGCTTTTCGTCTCGCCCTGGCTCTTGGGCTTCCTCGTCTTCACCGCGGGCCCGATGCTCGCCTCGCTTTTCCTCTCGTTCCACGTCTACGACCTCCACTCGATGCGGTACGTGGGCGCGGAGAACTACCGGCGCCTGTTCACCGTCGACCCGGTCTTCCTCAAGTCTTTGCGGATCACCGTGGTCTACGCCCTCCTCGCGGTGCCCCTGGGCGTCGCCGGGTCGCTCGCCCTCGCCGTGCTCCTGAACCAGCGGGTGCGGGGCTTGCCCCTGTTCCGGACGCTGTTCTACCTGCCCTCGCTCGTGCCCAGCGTGGCCACCGGCATCGTGTGGCAGTGGGTCTTCAACACCGACAACGGGGCCCTGAACCAGGGCCTCGGCCTCCTCGGCGTCCCCCCGATCGCCTGGCTCCAGGACGAGCGCTGGACCCTGCCCGCCTTCGTCCTGATGTCGCTCTGGGGCGTGGGCGGCACCCGCATGATCATCTTCCTGGCCGGCCTCCAGGGCATCCCCGAGAGCCTGACCGAGGCCGCCGCCCTCGACGGGGCGACCCCCTGGCGCCGCTTCCGCAACGTGACCCTGCCGCTCCTCTCCCCCGTCTTGTTCTTCAACGTCGTGATGGGCGTGATCGGCGCGTTCCAGATCTTCGCGACCGCCTACGTCATGACGGGCGGCGGGCCGAACGACGCGTCGCGGTTCTACGCGCTCTACCTGTTCCAGACCGCGTTCGAACAGTTCAAGCTGGGCAAGGCGAGCGCGATGGCGTGGGTGCTGTTCCTGATCCTGATGGCGATCACCGGCCTCCAGTTCTACGGCTCGCGCCGCTGGGTCTACTACGAGAAGGCGGGGACGTGAGGAACCGCGTCCCCCAGATCGTGACCTTCGCGCTCCTCGTCCTCGGGGCGCTCGCCTTCTGCGTCCCTTTCCTCTGGACCGTCTCGGCCTCCCTCAAGACCGCCTCCGAGTACCATGCCGCCCCCGAGCGGCTCTGGCCCGAGCGCCCCACCCTGGGCAACTTCGCCAAGGCCTGGACCGCCCTGCCGTTCAACCTGTTCGTCCGCAACACGAGCTTCGTGACCGCCCTCTGCACGGTGGGCCAGGCCCTCTCCTCGTCGCTCGTGGCCTACGGCTTCTCTCGCTTCGAGTTCAAGGGACGCGACCTGCTGTTCGGATCGCTGCTCGCGAGCATGATGCTGCCGGGGCAGGTCACCCAGATCCCCGTGTTCATGATCTGGCGCGAGCTGCACGCGATCGACACCTTCGTGCCCCTCGTCCTCCCCTCGTTCCTCGGCGGCGCGTTCAACGTCTTCCTGCTGCGCCAGTTCCTCCTGAACGTGCCCCGCGAGCTGGACGAGGCGGCGATGGTCGACGGCGCGGGGCCGGTGCGCATCTGGTGGAGCGTGCTGATGCCCGTCATGGGCCCGGCCCTCGCGACCGTCGCCGTCTTCACGTTCCTCGGCGAGTGGCAGAGCTTCGACGGCCCGCTGATCTACCTGAACTCCCCGGAGCGCTACACGGTGGCGATCGGCCTGCGGATGTTCCAGGACACCTTCGGGGGCGACTTCGAGCAGGTGATGGCGGCGACCCTGATCCACATCGTGCCCACCATCGTCGTCTTCTTCCTGGCCCAGCGCTACTTCATCCGGGGCATCGCCACCAGCGGCCTCGGCGGCCGTTAGGAATCGAACGGACGAACCCGAAGGGTGTAGCCGCAGGTTCGGCGCCCGCGCGAGAGCCCCCGGCTTCGATGCCCTTCCCCCATGCTCTAATGCCCGTCCCGAGTCTTATCCTCCGGGAGCCGACTTTCCCGACCCTTCGAGCGTCTTCTCTCCAAGCTCCCGGAGTGCCCGCAAGGGCAGGGCCGAGCGCCTTCTGCAGAAGGCGCTCGGCCCTGCCCCACAGACCCTCTGAACCCCTCTCGTCGGCATGGTGGTTGGCGACGGTAGGAAGGGGTAGAGATCGAGTGCGGCATGCCGGTGACGCCCGTAGGATAAGGCTAGACCTCCGACCTTAGAAGGTAGAATAAACTATTATAAATATATAGATATTCATGGCGAAAGGGCTGGCCTCGAAGAGATCCGTGATGGTTACGGGCGGCTCTACACGCAGCACGGGAACGACCTTGATCTTTTGCGGTAGGCGATGCTGCTGATCGAGTCGGGGTATTACCGGGAATCGCTGGAACTAACGTCCAGAGTCCAACCGGGAGGAAGCGCCCTTGAGGCCGTCCCGGACGACGTCGACCAAGCCACCGCCCAAGCGGCCTTCATCGCCGCCTTCGAACGCGCTCGCCCGCTGTACGAGCAGGCTGCCTTCGAGATCGAAGGCGAAATCGAGGGCTCGAGCACGATGGCGCGTTACAACCTTGGGCTGGAAATGCTTCGGGAAAATCCGGATTGGTAGCGCTGGGCGGATGGCGTCTCTCGCTTTCGAAGGTTCGCCGTCCGCTACTAAAGATAAAGACGCCCCCGCGTCCACGGGGCCTCACGATCCTCTCCGGGCTTTGGGAGCGCCCGCGAAGGCGAGGTCGGCGCCTACGCGTGGTGGATCGTGCAGCGGCCCCGGGGGGCGCGGCCCTTGGGGAAGCTGCGGGTGACCGTCTCGGGGCAGTACATCCCGGCGCGAAGGCCGGTGTCGACGCAGATCATCACGTCCTCCGTCTGCTCGACAGGCCGTGGCTTGGGTGGATCGCTCCTCCGGGTCGTGGGCTTGGTCGAAACCGGGCGGACAGGGACGGGCGTCGCCTCGACGGGAGGGGGCGACGTGGCGGGCGGCTCCGTGGGGGGAGGCGTTTTGTCGGGATCGTCGCCGCCCGCGTCGCTTACCGGGGGCGGCTCGACGCTGGCCGGGTCGGGCGCGCCGCCGTCCACCGGATCGACGGGATTGGGCTCGACGGGCGTGATCGGGTTCTTGATCGCGTCGTCGTCCGTGTGGCGCTCGCGGTAGGGGTGAGGCGCCTCGTCGGGGGCGGCGGCGACGGTGATCCGTGCCCCGGGCGAGGCTTTGACGCCGTTCGCGAGGCCGAGCTGGTGGGCCGCCTGCATCACGTCGATCCAGATCTTGACCGCGACGGTGCCGCCGAAGACGCGGCTCCCCATGCTGAGCTGCCCGCCGGACTTCGACTTGAAGTTCGTGTTGCCCGTCCAGGCGACGGCGGTCAGGCCGTCGGAGTAGCCGCAGAACCACGCGTCCTTGTGATCGTTCGTCGTGCCCGTCTTGCCGCGGGCGTTGGGCACGACCGAGGCGCCGACCGCCGTGCCGCCGCGCGACACCGGACCCTTGAGAAGCTCGTCCATCTGCTGGGCGACCTTGGGATCGAGCGCGGCGGTGTGGACGACCGGGCCGTACTCGCGCAGGACGTTGCCGTCCGGACCGATAACGCGCGCGATGGGCTGGGGCTCGGCGCGGTTCCCGCCCAGGGTGAAGACGGAGTAGGCCTCCAGCATCTCCAGGGGCTTGACGGCGGTCGAGCCGAGCGCGAGCGACGCGACGGGCATCAGGTCGGTCTTGATCCCGAACGCCTCCTTGGCCTCCTTGGCCACGACGTGCGGGGTGAGCTCGTCGATCGTGTGGATCGCGGGGAGGTTGATCGACGCCGCCAGGGCGGTGTACATGCTGTAGCTTCGCGCGTTCTCCCGGCGGCTGGCGTTTTGGGGATTCCACCACTTGCGCCCGTCCTTGCGGTGGATCGGCGCGTTCGACAGGGTGCTGTACGGCGTGTAGCGACCGGACTTCAGGGCCGTCGCGTAGACGATCGGCTTGAAGGCGGAGCCGGGCTGACGACCCAGGCCCTGGGTCACGACGTTGTACTGGCGCCGGGCGTAGTCCGGACCGCCGACTTCCGAGAGGATGCGCCCCTCGGGGTCCATCAGGACGATCGCGCCGTCGTTGACCTGCTGACCCTTGAATTGGGCGAGGGTGTCGTCCACCGCCTGGATCGTGCGCTGCTGCAGCGCCCAGTTGAGGTTGGTCTCGATGCGGTAGCCGCCCTCCTTGAAGTCGATGTCGGGAAAGTCGTGGGCGAGCTGGGCGAGGACGTGGTCCACGAAGTAGCCCGCGTCCTTGGAAACGAGGGGCGCGCTGTACGACGGTCGCTTGTTGACCTTGGGGACCTCGCGGATCCCCGCGTCGTACTCGCCCGGGGTGATCCAGTTCTCCTCCCGCATGACGCCCAGCACGTAGTCGCGCAGATTGAGCATCTTGTCGGGCGTCTTGATGGGGTTGACGCGGCCGGGAAGGCGGACGGAGCGGGCGAGCATCGCCGACTCGCCGAGGGTGAGCTTCTCGGCGGGCTTGCCGAAGTAGACCTGGGCGGCGCGCTCGATCCCGTAGGCGTGCTCGCCGTAGTAGGCGTAGTTCGCGTACAGGTTGAGAATCTCGTCCTTGCTCTTGAGGGTCTCGATCTGCTGGGCGGTCGCGATGTCCTTGAGCTTGCGCAGGGGGGTGCGGGCGTCGCCGTTGATCATCAGCTTGGCGAGCTGCATCGAGATCGTAGAGCCGCCGGATCCCACGTGGCGGTCCCGCACCGCGGTGAAGAGCACCCGCCCCAGCCCGATCGGATCGACGCCCTTATGGTCGTAGAACCGCCGGTCTTCGGCGGCCACGATCGCGTACCGCAGGTACTTCGGGTACTTGGGATCGTTGAGATCGATGACCTTCCGGCGGATGGCGGCCACCCGGTAGAGAATCTTGTGGGTCTTGTCCCCCGAATAGATGATTGTGGGATTCTCGTCGCTGACCGTCAGCTTTCGATCGATGTTCTGGGCGTCGTCGACCGCCTCCTGGTAGATGGGGATGTAGACCACCAACCCGGCGGACAAGGCCACGCCGAAGACGATCCCCAAGGTCACCAGGGATCTTTTGATGCGCCGAACCCAAGGGTTGCGCGCTCGCCGATGCAGGGGGCGCTTCGCGGCCACGTTGCATTATAACGTCCGATAGGGACGGGTAGTTTCATCTCGGACCGGGGGAACCGTGCGTCGAGGGGCCGGAAGGCGAATCCTGGTAGGCGGAAAGACCCCCCCGGGAAGCCGTCCTCAGGGCTGTCGTCCGACCGATTCTTTCAGCCGGGCCAGCGTCGCGTCGTCCTGGGGGCCGAGCAGGACGAAGGTGAGATCGCCGGAGCTCCAGCTGAGGCTGTGGAGGCGGGCGGCGCGCTTCTGAAGCTGGGCGGAGTCCACCGCGTTCCGGAGCTGGTAGAGGAAGAGGCGGCGGTTGTTGGGCCCGACGTACTGCTGGAGCAGCAACGGTCCGCGGGCGATACGGACCCCGTCGAGCCGGTAACCGGTGGACTCGGCAAGGCCGACCGCCTGGTAGTCGCCGCTTTTCGCCAGACGGCGCAGGGTATCCCAGGGGGTGGTCGTCTGGACGCCCTTGCGGTCGATGCGGAACAGCGCCGGATCGAAGGGGGCGGGGGCGAGGTCGATCCGCGTGTAGACGAAGCCGCCGATCTCGACGCCCGTGGCGTCGTAGAGGCGACGGCGGAGCAGCATGCCGCTCACCGGGTCGATCGCGAGCCGCTGGAGCGGGTTGCCCGCCGCGTCGGCCACCGTGACCTCGATCGTAGCGACCCCCGCGACGCGGTCGCCCGGGGCGGTGGCGACGCGGCCCTGCTTGGCGAGGGCGCGGAGCCGCTGGATCCCTTCCTCGCGGCGGGGCGGCAGGACGCGCACCTCGTTCGCGGCGGGAAGGAAGTGGCGCCGCTCGGCGGCGTTCTCGACGATCACCTGCCCCGCGTAGTCGCCGTCCGCCGGGAACTCGACCCGGGTGCGCGGCCCGTCCCGCATCACGATCTCCTCGTGCCGCCGGGGCTGACCGTCCCGGAGGACCGTCACCGTGCGGCGACCCGCGAATCGGAGCTTCGCGGACGCCTGGATCGCGCGGGCGAGAACGGGCGGCAACGCGGACCGAAGCGGCTTGAGCGGGCGGAGGACGGAGGGGCGCCGAACCTGCGCGACCGAGGCGGCGCAGCTCAAGCCGATCACGAGGGCGAAAGCCGCCCTCCGCCCTCCGCCCTCCGCCCTCACAAGGCCTCCAGGTCGAGCGCGGGGTCGGACGGGACGTCCGGGGTTGCGGGAGCCTCCCAGGGGCGGGGGCCGGAACCCACGATGTCGTCCGTCCGGACGGACTCCTCGTAGAGGGCGACGAGATTGGCCTCGACGTGGCCGACGGACGCGGGCGCCTTGGCGGGCTTCGTGGGCATGAACACGAGGAGCGCGAAGGCGGTGGCGGTCGCGAGGCCCGCGAACGGGCTCGCGAAAAGCCACGTCCGGCGGCGCCGCGTCCGACGCGCCGCCTCGGCCCGCACCCGCTCGTTCAGGGCGGAGCGCCAGGCGAGGCTCGGCTCCTCTGGCGAAAGATCCCGCACCCACTCGGCGGCCTGCCGCTGGGCTCCAGACTCAAGATCGACGTTCACACTTCCTCCAAATACGATTTTACTGCCGTCTGCAGATGCGCGCGGGCCAGGAAGAGGCGGCTCTTCACGGTCCCGACCGGGATACCCAAGGCTTTACCGATCTCCTCGTAAGGGAGTTCCTCACGGTCGTGCAAAAGCAGGACCGCGCGGAGCTTCTCGCTCATCGAAGCGATCCCCCGCTCGACCGCGTCCCGCAGCTCGCCGTCGAGCACGAGCCGCTCCGGCTGCCAGCGCTCGTCCGCGACGTCCATCGCCGAGTCGTCTTCCGAATCGACGAGCGCGGCCTCCTCGACGCGGCGATCGAGTCGGCGCGCCCGGTCGATGCACAGGTTGTGGGCGATGCGGAACAACCACGTGCGGACCGAGCTTCGGCCGTCGAAGCGACCGAAGCTCTGGTAGGCCCGCAGGAAAGTGTCCTGCGCGACGTCCGCCGCGTCGTCGGGGTTGCTCACCATGCGACGCACGAAACCGGTGACGCGGGCTTGGTAGAGGTCGACGAACTGCCCGAACGCCTCGGCGTCGCCCCGGCGACACCGGTCGACCAGACTCGATTCGGCGGCTTCCGGGCTTTTCGTTCGAAACAATCGTGGCGCTCCGAGGGCGAGTTCCATGGCTCTAAAGGCCAGGACGCGCACCGAGAGGAAAAGTTCAATCGAGGGGAAGGGGCGCTAGGCCCTCGGGAGAAGACTGGAATCCCACCCGAGGCCCAACGACCGAACGCCCCAAAAAGCCCGATCCGCTAGAACTTGATGCCGGCGTAGAGGCCGACGCCGTTCAGGCGGTTGTTCTCGCTGCCGAAGTACTTGGCGGAGAGGAAGATCGGGAGGCTGCCGGTGGTCGGCAGGTCGTACTCGACGCCCACCTGATAGGCGAACTTGACGTCGCTGTCGCTGCCGCTGGGCAGGGTGGTGAAACCGACGCCGACGCCCGCCGAGAAGGCGAAGCGGTTCTTCGCCAGAATGTAGTTGGCGAGGATCGGGATGTTGCCGTAGTCGTCGCGGCGGTAGTAGTCCACCGAGACGCTCAGACCGCTCGTCGCGCCGTTGATAAGGAAGGTCGGCGGCTTGTAGGTCAGCAGGTACTCCGCGCCGAAGGCGAAGAATCCGGTGCCCGCGACGTCGGCGGTGCCGCTGTTGGTCGGGAGGAAGACGCCCGCACGAAGGCTCAGGCCGATCGGCTTGACGTTGTCCTGGGCGCCGGCGACGGCGCTGACGGCGAGAGCGGCGGAAATCGCGCCAAGGGTAGTTAGCTTCATCCTCATGTACTCCTCGAAGGGAACCGACCGGAAGGATAGCATAGAGGGAACGGGGAAAAGGGAAGCGAAAGGCCTCAGCTCCTCCGCTCCGGCCATTCCCTCACCAATTTCCGTCGAAGACCGTCGAAGCCGGACCGGTCATCGTCACCCTTCGGCTCTCGTCGACCTCGATCGTCAGCGGGCCGCCCGGAAGCCGGACGATGGCGCGGCGCGCGAGGCGGCCCGTCTCGACCCCCGCGACCGCGACCGCGCAGGCGCCCGTGCCGCAGGCGAGGGTCGCCCCCGCGCCGCGCTCCCACACCCGGACGCGAACCTCGTCGGGGGACAGGATCTGGGCGAAGTGGACGTTCGTCCGCTGGGGGAAGTCGGGATGCCCCTCCAGGCGCGAGCCGTCGGCGGCGAGGTCCACCGCATCGGCGTCCTCGACGAACAGGACGAGGTGGGGATTGCCCATCGAGACGCCGATCCCGGCGTCCTTGCCTTCGTCCAGCAGGCGCGCGAACCCCATGTCGACCGCGACCCCGCCCTCCCGGAAGTCGGCCCGTAGCACGCCCGCGCCCGTCTCGATCTCCACGGGCCCCTCGACGTGTCCGCGATCCCGGAGCAGGGCGGCGGCGCAACGAAGGCCGTTGCCGCACATCTCGCTCTCCGAACCGTCCGGGTTCCACATCCGCATCCGGAACGGAGCGGCGTCCCCCTTCTCGACGAGGAGAACCCCGTCGCCGCCGACGCCCCGGCGCCGGTCGCAGAGGGCGGGGACGAGCGCGGGGTCGAAGGTCAGGGCGTCACGCAGGGCGTCGAGAACGACGAAGTCGTTCCCGATTCCCTGCATCTTGGTGAAAGGGAGCATCCTTGGGCGGAAACCCGCTCGCTTACTCCTCGTCGCGGCGCCGCTGGTCCGCCTCGTGCTCGGCGGCCGGTCGGTAGGAGCCGACGGGCTTGGCGGGAACGATGCTGGCGACCGCGTGCTTGTAGACGAGCTGGGTCGGCTTGCCAGGGGTGTCCAGAAGGACGGTGAAGGCGTCGAAGCCCCGGACCTGGCCGCGAAGCTGGACGCTGTTCGTCAGGTAGATCGTGACGGCGATCCCTTCCTTCCTCACCTGGTTGAGGAACATGTCTTGCAGATTGATTGCCTTGCCCATCTTAACTTTCCAAAGAGAATTCGCGAACGATCTCCCAGGCCTTTTCCAGACCGGAGGGATCGCCCGCGACGTGAGTGTGGAGCCCCGGCTCAGAGCGCAGCCACGTGCGCTGCCGCTTCGCGTAGGCGGTCGTCTCCCTGACGATCGCCCGCTCCGCTTCCTCCGTCGCGAGGTCTCCGTCGAGGAAGGCGGCCATCTCGCGGTAGCCGATAGCCCGAAAGCCGGGATCGCCCGGCCCAAAACCATCGGCGCGCAAGCGGCGCACCTCCTCGACCCATCCATTGTGCATCATTTGCCGGGTTCTCTGGGCGATTCGCGCCTCGATCTCCTCTTTCGTCAGGGACGTCGCGATTTTGAGCCGTTGGGTGTACGGTACACGGAACGAGAGGGGGCTCTCGCCGCCTTCGATCCGTTCGAGGGCGCGCGTCACCCGGATGGGATTCTGGAGCGCCGTGCGCGCGGCGAGGGTCGGGTCCTTCGCCGTCAGCTCCCGGACGAGCGCTTCCAGCCCCTCGCTCTCCAGACGCGCCGCGAAGTGGGCGCGCAGGGCGGGGTCGGGCTCGGGCATCAGGTCGCGGTACTCCTCGAACAGCGCCCGAACGTACTGCCCCGTGCCGCCGACCACGATCGCCGAGCGGCCCGCCGCGAAGATCGTCGCCAGCTCGGCGGCGGCCCGGAGGCAGAACTCGCCCGCGCCGTAGGCCTCGTTCGGCTCCTTGACGTCCAGGAGGCGGTATCGATCGCGGGCCTCGGGCTTGGCGGTCCCCACGTCCATGCCGCGATACGCCTGGAACGCGTCGGCGTTGATCAGGACCGCCCCCAGACGGTCGGCGAGCCCTTCCGCCAGGGCGGTCTTGCCCGAGGCGGTCGTCCCCATGACGGCGAGAAGCAGGGGGCTGGGCAAGCCCCGCTCGCCGCCCACGATCACTCTTCGACGCCGAACGTCTCGCCGAGACGCGTCGAGACGCCGATCCCGCCGCACCGGACGGTCCTGGGCGCGAGCCGGACGAAGAGGGCGAGGGCGGACGCGGTCATCAGAACGTCATCAGCGCGTCCACGGGGGCGCCGTCCAGCGCCTTGCGGCCGTCGAGGAAGCCGAGCTCGATCAGGAAGCCGTAGCCCGCGACCTCGCCGCCGAGCCGCCCGACCAGCCGCGCCGCGGCGGCGGCGGTCCCGCCGGTGGCGAGCAGGTCGTCCACGAGGTACGCCTTCTGGCCCGGCTTGATCGCGTCCGTGTGCATCTCGATCGTGTTGGTGCCGTACTCCAGATCGTACTCCTCGCGGATCTTCTCGGCGGGCAGCTTGCCCAGCTTCCGGGCCAGCGCGAACGGCAGGTCCAGCTCGAGCGCGACCGGCACGCCGAACAGGAAGCCGCGACTCTCGATCCCGACGATCACGTCCGCGCCGACCTTGCGCGCGTCCGCCGCCATCAGCTGGACGACCTCGCGCAGGGCTTTCGGGTCCTCGAGGACGGGTGTGATGTCCTTGAAGAGGATGCCGGGCTTGGGAAAGTCCGGAACGTCGCGCACGAGCGCGCGGGCGAGAAGGTCGGCCATCGGAGGGAGAGGATACCGGACGGCGCCCGAAGCCGGAGAGATAAGCCCGCAGGGCTTGTAGCCGCACCCTCCGTGGGTGCGCGAGAACCTTGCGAGTCTCGGGTTCCTCCGTTCGGCGGGACGACCACGACGGCCCTGGGGCGAGACTGGCGTAAGCTAGCCCTATGATCGATAGCGAACGGCTCCTTCGCCGCTTCCGCGACCTCGTCCGGATCGACAGCCCCGCCCTGGGCGAGGCGGCCTGCGTCGCCCGGGTCCGGGCGGAGCTCGAAAGCATGGGGCTGGAGGTCCGTGAGGACGACGCGGGCGCGCGGCTCGGCGGGAACGGCAACAACCTCGTCGCGTGGAAGCGCGGGACCCTGAAGGACGCCCCCAAGGTGTTCCTCAGCGCCCACATGGACACCGTCGAGCCGACCCCCGGCCTCGTCCTGGTCGAGGAGGACGGCGTGATCCGGACCGACGGGACGACCATCCTCGGCGCGGACTGCAAGGGCGGCCTCGCCCCCGCCGTCGAGGCGGTCCAGGCCCTGATCGACTCGGGGGAGGACCACGGCGACGTGTGCCTGCTGTTCTCCGTCCAGGAGGAGATCGGGCTTCGGGGCGCGGACGTCCTCGAACTCGACGGCCTCGATCTCGACTTCGGCTTCGTGCTCGACACCGGACCGCCCGTGGGCTCCCTCGTCACCCGCACCGCCACCCACGACAAGCTCGACGTCACGATCCACGGCCGCCCCGCCCACGCGGGCAAGGACCCCGAAAAGGGGATCAACGCCCTCCAGGTGGCCGCCGACGCGATCCACGGGATGCGGCTGGGACGCATCGGCCCCGAGACGACGGCGAACCTCGGCATCGTCGAGGGCGGCACGGCGGCGAACGTCGTGATGGCCGAGCTGAGGATCAAGGCCGAGGCCCGCTCGACCTCGGTCGAGGAGCTCGACGCGCAGATCGCCCACATGGTGGGCCGCTTCGAGGAGGCCGCCGCGGCGTGGGGCACGACCCTGGAGATCGTCCACCAGCGCCACTACCAGAGCTTCCACGTCCCGGACGACGCGCCCGTCGTCCGGGTGGCCCAGGCGGCGAGCCGCGCCCTCGGCTTCGAGCCGACCCTGCGCACCACCCTCGGCGGCAGCGACGCGAACGTGTACAACGCCAAAGGCCTCCCCAGCGTCGTCGTGGCGACCGGCATGGACAAGATCCACACCCACGACGAACTCATCCGGGTGAAGGACCTCGTGGACACGGCCCGGATCGCCCTGGAACTGGTCCGGCAGGCGGCGAAGGAAACGCGGTGAGGGCAGGGCTGTGAGAACACGGCGGTGGGCGCGGTGGCTTCCGCTCCTGCCCGTCGCTCTCCTCGTCGGCGTGGTCCTCACGCCCCCGCCGGACGACGACGCGTTTCTGGGCGAAGGCGCGACGCCCGTCCCGCTCGCGTCGGTCGAGGAACACGTCGCCGAGTGGCGGACGGTCTACCGGATGCGCGACGAGCGCGACCGGGCGTGGCGGTTCCAGCCCTCGTTCGCCGAGATGAAGCGACGCATCCAGGCGCGTTTTCCCGAATGCGACTTTTCGGGCACAACCACCTCCGAGGAGTCTTACCCCGGCCACAAACCTCGACTCCTCGCCCAAACGATGCTCTACCGCAACCGGGACACCGGGGCGACCGTGATCCTCGCCGAAAACTTGAGAAACGACGCGCGGACGGTCGTCGTCCGCGAGCCGCGCGGCGCGTCCGCCCTGCCGGGCCGGTTCCGAAGCCTCGTGCGGCGCACGTTCGGGCGATAAGGGAACCCTCATAAAGCGGCGTCGTTCCCCGGAAGAGGATTTCAGGACTAACCGCGAAGCGGTTGTAGCCGCACCCTCCGGTGGGTGCGCTTGTAGCGGTCATCCCGCGACTCGCGTTCAAGGGACTCGCCGAGTGTTGTGCCGGAGTGCGGTGTACGCCGGGACGCGCGTCCACGAGGATGCGGCTACAGCCCTGCGGGCTAGGATGTCCGACTTTTAACCGGATGACGTAAGACTCCGGTGGGGAACATGGAACGCCGCAGATTGCCGAAAGACGAAATCCCATCGCACCCTCCAACAACCCGAACGCCTCCCCTTTATCCCGGCGAGAAACCCGACGCCGAGGACATGAAGTATAAATGCGATAAGAGGTTTCCGGGCCTTTTCCACACCTTTTTCTGGTGGACTTTCCTCTGAAAGTCCACCAAAAGGGGGTTCGGCTAGGTTCAACTGGTGGACTGGTGGACTTTGTACGATATAGCTCCCGCCTGAGCGCCGGCGAGGAGAGGTTGGAAGACCGGCGTAAAGTCCACCAGTCCACCAGTTGAACCTGGAAATCCCTCTGAGGCCGCGGAAAGTCCACCAGAGTCCACCGGGAAGGGAGGCGCGAAAAAACTCCGAAAATTCTCGTCGGGCCGCGCGGGCTCCTCGACCCTCGAACGACCCCGAAAGGCCGAGCGCGAGGGCGGTTTTTACCCTCATGGGATAACCCGCGACGGTGGCCGCTGTTAGACCGTCTGTTCCATGTCCGCCGCGCCGCCCTCCTCCGCTCCGACCCTGCCGGGATTCTCGTCGCCCTCCCGACGCGGTCTAAAAACGCGTCTATCCCGACGTTTTTCTCGTGAGAAGGGCCGATCGCCGGAGGGACGATCGTCGCTCGCCCCTTCGACGATCGGGGGCCGGACGGGTGTCCGGTCGCGAGCCGGGTTCCTGAGGATCGCCGAAGGCGCGGGCGCCTTTTCTCCCGAAAAACGCGGCCACCTGGACCAGTGGTACAGGTAGGCTAGCGGGCGTTCTTATGCACTCCGTCCGAAGCCTCGCCGTCGCGGTCACGATGGCCGCCCTCCTTCCCGTGCTCGCCCAAGGCCAGGCCGCGCCCGAGAAGCGCGACCTGAGCCAGGGCAACACGATGTACGTCGTCCCCTACGCCCACCTCGATACCCAGTGGCGCTGGGCCTACCCGCAGGTGATCCGCGAGTACATCTGGAACACGATGGCGGACAACCTCAAGCTCATCGACAAGTACCCGCACTACGTGTTCAACTTCTCGGGCTCGCGCCGCTACGAGATGATGCGGGAGTACTACCCCGACGAGTACGCGAAGGTCGTCGCGGCGGTGAAGGCGGGACGCTGGTTCCCGTGCGGCTCCTCCGTCGACGAGGGCGACGCGAACGTGCCCTCCTCGGAGGCGATCATTCGCCACGTCCTCTACGGCAACCGCTGGTTCCGCAAGAACCTCGGTGTCGCCTCGCAGGAGTTCATGCTGCCGGACTGCTTCGGCTTCCCCTACGCCCTGCCGACGATCCTGAAGCACTGCGGCCTCGACGGCTTCTCCACCCAGAAGCTCACCTGGGGCTCCCCCATCGGCATCCCGTTCAAGGTGGGCAACTGGGAAGGGCCGGACGGCACGAGCATCGTCGCCGCCCTCGACCCGGGCTCCTACGGCGGCACCGTGAACGAGGACCTCAGCACGAACACGAGCTGGCTCGCGCGCATCCAGAACACGGGCAAGCAGTCGGGCGCCTACGTCGACTACCACTACTACGGCACGGGCGACCGGGGCGGCGCGCCGGGCGAGAGCTCGGTCGACTGGATCGAGCGGAGCATCGCGGGCAAGGGCCCGATCTCCGTCGTCTCGACGCGGGCCGACGCGATGTTCGAGTCGCTCACCCCCGGTCAGATCGCCAAGCTGCCGAGCTACAAGGGTGAGCTGCTGCTCACCGAGCACTCCGCGGGCTCCATCACCTCGCAGGCCCACATGAAGCGGTGGAACCGCAAGAACGAGCTTCTCGCCGACGCGGCGGAGCGCGCCTCCGTCGCCGCCTCGCTCTGGGCGCAGACCCCCTATCCCCAGGACCGGCTCTACACCTCGTGGGACCTCGCCCTCGGCTCGCAGATGCACGACATGCTGCCCGGCACGTCGCTCCCCAAGGCGTACGAGTTCTGCTACAACGACGAGCTGCTGGCCGCCAACGGCTTCGCCGCCGTCGAGCGCGACGCGGTCGGCTCGGTCGTCTCGCAGATGGACACCCGCGCCCAGGGGACGCCGGTCGTGGTCTACAACCCGCTCTCCATCGCCCGCGAGGACGTCGTCGAGGCGTGGGTGCCCATGAAGGGACCGGTCACCGTCTTCGCCAACGGCCAGCCCGTGCCGACCCAGATCGTCGAGCGGGAGGCCAACCGCACCAAGGTGATCTTCCTCGCCAAGGTCCCCTCGAGCGGCTTCGCCACCTTCGACGCCCGCCCGGTGGCCCTCAAGCCCGTGGTGACGGTCAAGGCCGAGGGCCGCGTCATCGACAGCCCCCGCTTCCGGGTGACCCTCAACGCGGCGGGCGACGTCGCCTCCGTCTACGACAAGGTCAATCGGAAAGAGTCGCTCAAGGCTCCCGCGCGCTTCGACTTCCAGTACCACAACCCCTCCGCCTTCCCGGCCTGGAACATGGACTGGGAGGACTACCAGAAGCCCGCCTTCGCCCACGTCGACGGTCCCGCGAAGATCCGGGTGGTCGAGAGCGGCCCCGTGCGCGCCACGATCGAGGTGACCCGCGAGTCGCAGGGCTCTAAGTTCGTCCAGCGCGTCAGCCTGGCCGCCGGCGGCGCGGGCGACCGCGTCGAGGTGAACAACACCGTCGATTGGGCGACCCGCGAGAGCGCGCTCAAGGCCGCCTTCCCCCTGACCACCGCCAACCCGAAGGCCACCTATGATCTCCAGGCGGGCGCCATCGAGCGGACCAACGCCAACTCGGGCCGCTTCGAGGTGCCGCAGCACCAGTGGTTCGATCTCACCCAGCCCGACGGCAAGTTCGGCGTCGCGATCCTGAACGACTCCAAGTTCGGCTCCGACAAGCCGACCGACGACACGATGCGCCTCACCCTGCTCTACACGCCGGGCGTGCGCGCGGGCTACCAGGACGAGGCGGTCCAGGACTTCGGCCGCCACGAGATCCTCTACGCCATCGCGCCCCACGCGGGCGACTGGCGAAGCGGCGGCGTGGCCTGGAACGCGAAGCGGCTGAACCAGCCCCTTCGCGCCTTCGTCGCCCCTTCGCATGAGGGGCGGCTCGGCAAGTCTCAGTCGCTCGTCTCGACCTCCTCTCCGCAGGTCGAGGTCCAGGCGGTCAAGCGGGCGGAGGACGGCGACGGCTACATCGTCCGCCTGCGCGAGCTGACCGGCAAGCCCGCCTCGAACGTGCTCGTCCGGATGTCCAGCTCCGTGGTGAGCGTGGAGGAGGTCGATGGCCAGGAGCGCCCGATCGCCAAGGGAACCGCGCAGAACGGCGCCCTCGTCGCGAGCGTCCGCGGCTTCGGCCTCAGGGCCTACCGCGTCGGCCTCGCGACCACGCGGATCGCCCTCCCGCAGCCCGTCTCGAAGCCCGTCGCCCTGAAGTACGACCTGGACGTGGTCAGCACGGACAAGAAGGACGACGACGGCGCGTTCGCGCCCGGCCTGAGCTACCCGGCGGAGCAGTTCCCGGCGAAGGTCGAGCGGGGCGGCGTCGCCTTCTCGCTCGGCTCCACGAAGGACGGCGCGAAGAACGCCGTCGCCGCGAGGGGCCAGACGATCGCCCTCCCGGCAGGCTACGACCGCGTCTACGTCCTCGCCGCCGCGACGAAGGACACCGACGCGAGCTTTAGGATCGGCCCCAAGGCCGCGACCGCGATGATCCCCGCGTGGGACGGCTTCGTCGGCCAGTGGGACCTGCGCCTCTGGGGCGGCCCCCAGCCCGAGGAGGCCTTCAACTGGTCCCTCCCGTTCGTCGGCGTCAAGCCGGGCTACGTGAAGCCCGCCGAGGTCGCCTGGTACGCCTCGCACAACCACCGCGCGGGCAAGGGCAACGGCCACTACGAGTACACCTACCTCTTCAAGCAGGGCTTCGACGTGCCGAAGGGCGCGACGAGCCTGACCCTGCCGAACGACCCGAACGTGCGTATCTTCGCGGTCAGCGTCGCCAAGGGCACCCCCGACGCCACACGCCCCGCCGCTCCCCTGTTCGACACGCTTGAAGACCACCGCGCCGGCGGGTCGCCCACGATCTCGTCGGTCGTCGATCCTAAAGGCAACGGCGCGACGGTGACGATCCAGCCGCCGCTCTACGGACGGGTGGACCAGATCCGCTACACGCTCGACGGCAGCGAGCCGACCGCCGCCTCGCCGCTCTACACCGGGCCGTTCGCGCTCGGGAAGCCCACCACGGTGCGGGCGACGCTGAACGGCGCCTCGGTTTCGACGCGCGTCGCGGCGAGCGACGACGTCGCGCCGAGCGTCGAGACGGCGATGGTCTCGCGGGAACTCGGGATCGGCATGGTCCGGTTCTCCGAGCCCGTCGACCGCGCGAGCGCGGAGCGGCTCGAAAGCTACGAAGGACTGAAGCTCGCCACGGCGACGCTCTCGCCTGACGGACGCACCGTCCAGCTCACCTTCGCGAGCGCCCCCGGAAACGACGCCCAGCTCGTCGCTTCCGGCGTGACCGACCGCGCGGGCAACCGGGCCGCCGCGACTCCGGTCTCTCTCCCCGAGTTGGCGCCGCTCTTCACCGCCCCCGCGATGGAGCCGTCGAAGACGGTGGGCTTCGACTCGAAGGCGCCGCGCGGCGGCAAGGATCCCTGGACCCTTAACTTCTGGCTTCTGGTGGACGCCCAGCCGGCGGACCGCACCGTCATCGCGGGATTCGGCCGCGCGCGCGACGGCGAGTCGGGCACCGGACGCTACCTGACGAAGTTCGGGACCGGCATCCAGTTCTGGAGCGCGAACGAGGACGTCTCGACGAACGTGCCGCTCGACGTGCGCAAGTGGCAGATGCTGACTGCGACCTACGACGGGACGACGGTGCGGGTCTACAAGAACGGCGCCCCCATCGGCTCGGGAGCGGCGAACCTCCAGAACGACTCCGCGCGGGTGAACGTCCTGCCGCTCGACGCCTGGGAGCGCCAGCGCAAGGTCGACGGTGAGGTCCAGGCCCTCACGATCTGGGGACAGGCCCTGCCGCCCCAGGCCGTCGCGCGGCTGTTCTCGAAGGGTCGCGGATGATCCGGAGGGCAGGGAAGGGAGGCCAGGGGATTCGTCTCGCCTTCCTCCTCTTCGCCTGCCTCCTGACCTCTTGGGCCTTCGCCCACCCCGCCAACGTCGCCGTCGCGCAGATCAAGGTCCAGCCGGACGGGACGTTCGTGGCGCGGGTCCGCTTCGACGTCGCCGCGTTCGCGACGAACGCGACGCCGACGCGGGCGGACGACGACGCGATGAACGGCCTTCTCGACGGCCCCGACGAGGCCCTGAAGGCGGCCCTCGCCGAATCGGAAACCCGCTTCCGCCGGGGCTTCGCCGCCCGGAGCGGCGGCACGGTCGACCGGCTCGCCTACCCGACGGTCGAGGACGTGCGCCGCTACCTCGCCTCCAACCCCGAGCCCCGCATCCCCGCGATGCTGACGACCGTCGTGGAAGGCCACCTGCCCAAGGGCGCGCGCACCGTCGCTTTCCGGTACCCCGACGTCATCGACACGGTGATCCAGACCGTCGAGTTCCCCTACAAGGAGCCCGCCTCCGAGCCCGTCGAGGCGGGTCGCTTCTCCTCGACCCTGACGATCCCCACCCCCGAAGAGGTCGCGCGCCTGGCCGCCGCCATGAGCGCCCCGCGCCCGCCCGCGGCGAGCGTCGTGCCGAAAGTCGCCGCCAAGCCGAAGCCTGCGGCTAAGCCGAAGCCCCTCGCCGCCGTAAAAACTTCGACCAAGCTGGCGCCGTCCAAGCAGGCCGCCTCCCCCTCTCCGGAGGGGGAGGGCAGGGTGGGGGTGGCTCCCCATAAGGCCCCTGGCCTCGCCCCCAAGGTCGAGGACAAAGCCGAGGAGAGACCCGCCAAGAACGCGGCCGTCGCGCCGGCCAAAGCCCCGCCCACCCCGAAGCCGGCGATTCCGTCGAAGACTCCGGTAACGGGACCCAAGGCCCAAGAGCCGGAGATTCCGCCCTCGGCCCTCGAACCTCCGCCCTCGAGACCTTCGCTCCTGAGCCCCATCCTCACGTACCTGAAGATGGGCTACACCCACATCCTCCCCGAGGGGCTGGACCACATCCTGTTCGTGCTCGGTCTGTTCCTGCTCGGCTCGACCACGAAGGCGCTCCTGAAGCAGATCACCGCGTTCACGGTGGCCCACTCGATCACCCTCGCCCTGGCGACCCTGAACGTGGTGCGCCTGCCGGGGCGGGTCATCGAGCCCCTCATCGCCCTCTCGATCGCGTTCGTGGCGATCGAGAACCTGACGACCAAGGAGGTCCGCCCCTGGCGGACGGCGGTCGTGTTCCTGTTCGGCCTCGTGCACGGCATGGGCTTCGCCGAGGTCTTCCGGGACGCGGGCCTGAGCGGCGGCGGCCTGCTCACGGCTCTCCTGAGCTTCAACGTGGGCGTCGAGCTGGGCCAGCTCTCGGTCGTCGCGATGGCCCTGCTCGCCATCGGCTGGTTCCGCAAGGACGCCCGCTACCGCGCCTACGTCGTCGTCCCCGCCTCGCTCCTCATCGCCGCCGTCGCCCTCTTCTGGACCGCCGAGCGCGTCGTCGGCTAGGTCCCGGAACACGCCCTAGCTTTCCGCGAAGCCTTGAGGTATAGTCTTTGACGGTCGGCGGGGCGTGGCGCAGTTTGGTAGCGCGCTTCCATGGGGTGGAAGAGGTCGCACGTTCGAATCGTGTCGCCCCGACCAAAATCTAGGTTCAAAACCGAGGGTCTCCCTTCGTTCCCTAGGCTGTCGCGCCTTCCGTCTCTCGAATAATTTGAGAGACAACCGAGAGACGAAGACGCCGAACGCCCGAGTCCTAGGCTCAAGCGAGCCTAACGCCCTTTTCTCCAGCGTGGAAGAGGTCGTTGTCTGCCGACAAAGATCGAGACTTGGTTACGCTATCGTTCCCGGCCGAGTTGGCTTATTCGGCAAGAACGAACGTTCGATGGCCGTGCGCGCCAAGCCGAATGAGAGCGTCATCCCCGCGCCGCCAACGCCGGTGGCGGCGGTCACGCCCTTTGCCAACTCCTCGACCACATAGCCTTTGTGCGGATGCTTGGCGTAAACTCCTTGCCAGCGCTCGACGACCTCGAAGTCCTCTAAGGGCAGGAACGTGTTCAGATAGTCCAGGATCAGGCGGTCGATCGACTCGCGCAGGAACGGATCGGGCGAGGGGCCGTACTCGTGCGAGTCCCCGATCGTGAGGTCGCCGTTCTCGTGCTGGCTCACCAGGAGATGGACGCCCCACCAGACGTGTTCCGGCAACTCTCGAGCGAATCGTTCGAGAAGCGGTTCCAACGTGGCGCAGTCGCGAAAGTTCGCGTAATGGCCCAGGGTGAGGCCCGCGCACAGGTGGGCTCCGATTCGGTAGTCCGCCCGACGGGGCCGGGCCCTGAGCATCTGCAGCTTCGTGCGGACGAGTCCCATCGCGGCGAACCGCGCGGGGAAAAGCGTCTCGAGATCGTCGCCAGTGGAGAGGAGGATATGGTCAGCCTGAATCCTTTCGCCGCCGGCGAGCAGGATTCCCGTCTCCACATGGCTGGCGGCGGCGGCGAAACGGAACTCGACGCCGAGCGACCGGAGATAGTCCGGCAGGCGCGACACGACCTCGCGTGGATCGACGCAAAGCTCCTGTGGGCTCCACATCGCGCCCAGCAAGCCGTCCGGACGCACGACGGGCGAGCGCTGGAGCGTCTCCGAAGGTCCGACGATGCGGGCGCCGTACTCCGGATGGCGCCCGACGAACTCGGTCAGAACGGCAAGCTCGTCCTCGTGGTAGGCAAGGTGTAAGGAGCCGACGCGCGCGTGCCAGATTCCGGCGGCGGCGAGCACGTCGAGCCACGTCTCACGGCTTCGGAGGGCCATCTCGCGCATCTCGCCCGGCGGTTGCCCGATCGGCCAGATCATGCCGAAGTTGCGCACCGAGGCCCCAAGGGCCCGGTGTCCGCGCTCGACGACGACCACCTTCAAGCCCTCTTGGGCCAGCAGCGTCGCGTGGGCCAAGCCGACGATGCCCGCCCCGACCACCGCGACGTCGTACCGATCCCCCATAGCCTTGAGCATGGCGCCGATAGGGGCGGAAAGGGCGTTCCACTTTCACGCAAGCGGGGCATGCCACAACCGGCTTTCGGTAGAACGACGGAGTGATTCAGCTTGCCGTCTTCGACATGGCCGGGACGACGGTGTACGATCCGGACGGCGTGGGCCGTTGTCTCAAGGCGGCGCTCACGGCGGCGGGCGTCCCGTGGACCTATGAGGCGGTGAACTCGCGGATGGGCATTCCGAAGCCCGTCGTCATCCGCGAGCTTCTGGACGAGGCGGGCATGGAGGACGACGTGGACGCGATCCACGCCGATTTCCGAACCCGGATGCTGGAGTACTACGCGAGCGATCCTGAGGTACGGGAGATCGAGGGCGCCCGCGCGGCGTTCGACCGGCTTCGGGCGGCCGGAATCAAGGTCGCCCTCGACACCGGCTTCGACCGGCCGATTCTGGACGCGATCCTCGACCGTCTTGGCTGGCGCGGGAAACTCGACGCGACGGTCGCCAGCGACGAGGTTCCGCGCGGCCGTCCTTACCCCGACCTCGTCTTCCAGGCCATGCGTCTCGTGGGAGTGGACGATTCGACCCAGGTGGCGAAGGTCGGTGACACTCCGTCCGACCTGGACGAAGGGATGGCCGCCGGTTGTGGCCTCGTCGTGGGCGTGACCTACGGTACCCACACGCGTGAACAGCTACAGTCCCATCCCCATACTCATCTCGCGGGTTCGTTGGACGAGGTGGTGCGGATTTTGGAAGCCGCCTAATCGATCGCCACGGCAAGCGCCCGCCGCTCTCTCGCCCAGTAGGCGAGGGAGACAAGGCACGAGAGTCCGGCGGTGAGGGCGAGAAGACGGAAGGCGGGGTTCCAGCCGGATTTTTCCGCGACGGAGCCGATCAGGTTGCCCGAGAGGATGCCACCGACGTAACCGACGCCATCGATCCAACCTGCCGCCGACGCGCTCGCCCGCTTACCGCCGAACCCCAGCGAGATCGCCCCCGCGAGGAGCGAATAGGGCCCGATCAGGACGAAGCCGATCGCCGCGACGAGCGCGACCACCACGTTCGTCTGCCCCCGCAGGTCGCCGTAGCCCAGAAGGAGGAGGCCGACCGTTCCGAGAGCCAACCCACCCGCGATGAGGAGCGCGCGACCCGAGCGCCCGAAACGGTCGCTTAGGTAACCCACCGCGAGCACGCTGAAGCCGCCGAACAAGGGGAACAGAGAGCTGGCGCGTCCCGCCGCCGCCTCGCTCATCCCCGTCGATTCGTGCAGGTAGGTCGGCGTCCAATCGTTGAACGTCTCGCGCATGAAGGTGAAGCCGAAGGAAAGGACGCACACGGTCCAGAAGCTCGGGCTGGTGAGGAGGGGGCGGAGGAGCCCGGCGAGTCCTTCGGGCTTGTCGTCGCCCGCGAACAGCGACGTGGGGTCGTCCTCCGGCTCGGGAAGCCCTCGGTCGGCGGGACGGTCCCGGATGACGATCCAGGTGGGGACCAGGATCAGCGCGAGGGTCGCCGCCGAGACGGTGAAGACGCCCCGCCAGCCGACGCCGCGCGCGATCAGCTCGCTGAGGAACAGCCGCGAGAGGAAGTCGCCGAACAGGAAGCTCAGGCTGATCAGCCCCATGACGCGTCCGTAAACGCTGTGGGCGAACCAGCGGGAGGTGACCTTCACCATGCCGACCCAGCCGGAGGATTGGATGAAGCGGTTGCCGATCCAGGCGGCGAGGAACAGCGGCGGTCCGCCGGCGCCGAAGACCAGGGTGAAGACGATGGCCCCCATCATTCCGAGGAGGAACATCCGCCGCCCGCCGAGGACGTCGGCGAGCGAGCCGAACAGGAACTTGCCCGCCGCGTAGAACGCGGTGCCCCATGCCGCGACCATGCCGAGCGTGGCCTTCGTGACGCCTTGGTCGTGGAATGCCCCAGCAGCAGCGGCTTGGCGACGCTGAAGTGCGACCGGCAGAGATAGTAGCCCGCGTAGCCGACGACCATCATGACGACGGAGAGCGAAGGCCAGGACGAGCGGGCGGTGGGGGCTTCGACGGTCGCGGATTTCATGTCAGCGGGTTCCCTCCGCCTCGCCGACCGCGCCGTCCAGGGCGGCGACGGCGAGATCGAGCTCGGCCTCGGAGATGGTGAGGGGCGGGGTCAGCGTCAGCACCGTGCCCGCCGAGACCTTGAAGCTGAGTCCTCGATCCAAGGCGGCGTACATCGTCGCCTCGGCCACGTGGCGGTCGCGCATCTCGACGCCGACGAGCAGACCCATGCCGCGCACCTCGACGATGGAGGATCGCCGCCCGGCGACGCCCCGAAGGGCCTCGGCGAAACGCGCGCCGAGATGGCGGCTTCGTTCGACGAGATCCTCGTCGCGGATCACATCGAGCGTCGCGAGCGCCGCCGCCGCGCCGAGCGGGCTTTTCTCGTGGGTGTAGTGGCCCAGGGACACGTCGTCCGCGACGTCGAGATCCTCGTGGGCGACGACCGCCGCCATCGGAAACACCCCGCCTCCCAGACCCTTGCCCATAACGACGATGTCCGGCACGACGCCGGTCATCTCGCTGGCGAACATGAATCCCGTCCGCCCGAGCCCCACGGGAATCTCGTCGAAGATCAGGAGCGCGCCGTGGCGGTCGCACGCTTCGCGCACCTGCTTCCAATAGCCGGGGGGCGGGGCGACGGCGGTGGTGGCGCGCAAAGGCTCGGCGACCACCGCCGCCACGTCGCCCTCGTGGTCCATCACGTACGACAGATAGTTGGCGCAGGCGAGCGAACAGCGGCTCCCGCATCCAAGAGGGCAGCGGCGCGGGTCGGGGGGCGGGACGTGCTCGGCGCCCGAGAGGAGCGGGCCGACTCCGCGCCGGAACTGCTCCTCGCCCCCGACGGAGATCGTGTCGAGCGACGCGCCGTGGAAGGAGTCCCACATCGAGACGGTCTTGTGGCGGCCCGTCGCGTAGCGCGCGAGCTTCAGGGCGATGCCGACCGCCGCCGCCCCGCCCGGCGCGAACAGGACCTTGTTCAGCTTCCCGGGCGCCATCTCGGCCAGTCGACGCGCCAACTCGATCGCGGGCGCGTTCGTGTAGCGGCGAGGGCAGAACGGCAAGGTATCCAGCGCGTCCTTCACCGCCTGGACCACGCGAGGGTGGCCGTAACCGACCTGATGCGCCGAATTGCCGTGGAAGTCGAGATAGCGCCGCCCCTGGACGTCCTCGATCCACGCGCCCTGCGCGCGGACGAGGGCGTTCAGGCAGGGCGTCGAGAGGGCCTGGTGGAGAAACGCGTCGGCGTCGTCCACGAGCAGGGCCTTCGTCGTCTCGTCCAGGCTTCGCGCCTGCCAGCGACCGCGCGCGTCGGAGACGTTGACGTCGCCTTCGGCGCTCATTCCTCGTCCTCGTCCGCATCGGCCTGACCCGGCCGCTCGTTCGCGCGCGCGGGGTAGGCGGTTCCGTCCGGGTGAAGGCTGGCCCAGGTGATCCGGTTGAGCCAGTAAGGATCGGGCGCGTCAGGATGGCTCCAGTCGAGCGCGCGGGTCTTCTGCGCCCAGAACCGCTCGGTCGGGCTCATCCGCGCCGTCCGACCGGGATTCGGCGCGTCGAGCGGGATGTTCGCGGGCTTGGACGTGTAGGTCGAAAGATCCATCGTGTCGGTAAAGGGGGAGAGAATCGGTTCCGAAAGCGCGTCGAAGCGGTTCATGGGGTCGAGTCCGATCATGAGTTCCATGGAGCGGATCAGGCTCGTCGTGGTGATGAACTCGTGGCTGACCGCGTGGCGGCGGTTGTAGGGCGAGATCACATGGACGCTCGTCCGGTGCCCGTCGACGTGGTCCGGTCCCGACTGCGCGTCGTCCTCGATCACGAAGATGCAGGTCTCCTTCCAGAGCGGCCCCTTCGTGATCGCTTCGACCACCCGACCGAGGGCGAGATCGTTATCCGCCATCATCGATTCCGGCTTGGGGTACTTCGGGTCGCTGCCTTCCGTGTGGTCACAGGGCAGGCTCATGATCGTGAGCGTGGGGACCGCGCCTTTCGACAGCCGTTCGTCGTAGTCTTTGATAAACTCGTCCGCCCGCGCTTGGTCGCTCTGGATCAGGGGCCAGTAGTGGACGGTCGGATGGACGTACGGCTGGAGGCCCGCGACGCGGCAGTGGGGAACGTAGGTGAACCGGTGAGTCCCCTTCTGGCGATCGTCCCACGCCTCGAACCAATCGACCGGAGGCCGGGGCCGGAACTCCGCGTCGCTCGCGACCACGAACTCGCCGTAGTCGCGCAGACTGATCCCCTTCTTGCGGGCCGCGTCCCACAGCGCGCCCCCTGTGGAGAGCGACATGGAGCAGTTCCCGTCGTCGTTGTAGGTCCGCGAGTACCCGACGTAGAAGTGCTCCTGGTAGTCGTTGGCGAGAGCCTGGGTGCTCCAAGCGTGGCCGTCGTTGGAGTTGGTCCCGCTGACGTAGGCGTTGTCGAACAGGCCGAACTCGCGCGCGAGAGCGCGGTGGTTGGGCATGATCCGCTCGCCGATCTGACAGAGCTTCGGGTCCCCGTCGCCTTCCGGCATGTCGCCGTAGATCTCGTCGTAGGTCCGGTTCTCCTTGATGATGTACACGACGTGCTTGATCGCGCCGTTGTAGACCTTGAGCTTGGGCCGGGGGAACGACTCGCCCCAGCGGTTGTTCAGGGCGACCCGCGCGCTGTCGGTCTTCAGGTCCTTCGCGAGGTCGATGACCGAGACGGAGCCCTCGAAGTCGTGCGCGTTGCCGACTCGTCCGTAGGCGGTGTTCGCCACCGAACCGTTGCCCTTCGAGTTCAGGACGACCGCCTTGCCGTTCTGGAGAAAGAGGGCGATGGGATAGAAGCCCGCCGGTCGGAAGCCTTTGACCTTGCCGCGCTTCAGATCGATCTCCGCTAGGGCGTTGTCGCCGCCGTCGCAGACGTAGAGCGTGTCCCCGGCGACGGCCATCGCGGTCGGCATGGCGCCGAGGACGCTCAGCTTCCCCCAGAGGATGGGGATTTTTCGCACGACCCGCTTCGCGGCCAGATCGATCTCCGAAATCTGATCCGCCATCGTGTCCGCCACGTAGACACGATCGCCGTCTACGCAGAGATCCGAGGGATGGACTCCGACGGGGACGTTCGTCACCCCGCCGGTCGCGAGGTCGATCAGGCTAACCGAACCGGTGCTCGGCACGCCGCGCGCGTCCACGACGATGTCCTTGTCCTCGCTTTTGGATGTGCGATCGCCCGGCTTCGCGAGGCGGCCGCCCCAATTGGAGACGATCAGGGTCCGCTCGTCCGCGCTCAGGCGACAACCGAAGGCGACGTTCTCGACGGGAAAGCGCCGCCGAACCTTTCCACTCGGGAGTTCGACCTCGACCGCCTGTTCCATGTCGGCGGCGGTGACGTACAGCCGCGTCCCGTCCTTGTTGATCGCCATGCCGCCGGGCACGGGGTTGCGCTTGCCGTCGCCGACCTCGATCTTGGGTCCCGGCGCGAGCTTCGCGCCGTCGTAGTCGAAGGTCGCGAGCGGGCCGTCGGCGGTGGTCGCGATCAGTCGCTTGCCGTCCGGCGTCCAGACGATGCCCCGAAAGCCCGCCTCGGCTCCGAGCTTCACCGCCGAACCTTCGACGATGCCTCCCGGCCGGGCGAGGAACACCTCCGTGTGGTTCAGGACGGCGAACACGTCGCCCTGCGGGCGAAGCGCCAGATCGCTGGGCCGCCCTTTGAAGCGCATCGCCGGGGCGACGATCCGCTGTCCGGTGGCGACGACGAACGTGCCGTCGGGCTGCTTACCCATCCGAACGTTCGCGAGCGTACGAGCTCCACCGTAGGAGAGCCACGCGATGGCGAAGAGGCCGAGAAGGGCGTGGTGGGTTCGCATGCGGCTTGGTTCAGGTTCGCGCGGGATCGTTAAGAGAGCGTTAGCCTTTCTCTAGCTTGCGAGCGTTCGCCTTCTGAACGTCGGGAGCGGCGACGTCCGTCGAGCCGCCGGAACATCCGGCGGCGAGGAGGGCGGTGGCGAGTGCGAGAAGGACGAGGGATCTCACTTGAGCGGCACCCGGTCCGTCACCAGCTTGTGGGCGGTGTCGGCGCAGGAGAGCGCGTCCTCCCAATTTCCGAAATGGCCGGCCGGAATCGCGAGCTTGGCCGCCGGGTCGTAGCAGTCGTTCACGATGTCCTGCTCCTTGCTCGGCATGATGGTGAAGCCGTCGCCGTCCGAGGGGAGGCTGTACATGTCGACCTTGACCGCCTTGGCGTGGCCGTCCGTGTATCCGAAGCTCCACTGGCCGTTGTGGCGGTACTCCTCCGCCTTACAAGGATTGATCGCATCGCCGCCCTGGCACATGTCATACGGCGCGTTCGTGTACTGCGGACTGTCGCCGGTGTCCTGGAGCGAGACCATCTCGGCCGGAGACACGAACTCCGACATGTTGCGTCCGGGGAAGTAGTGGCGGGAGCCGAAGTTCGGATCGCCGGGCGTGTAGTTGGTGGACGCGCGGAAGACGCCATAGCCCGCGCGGTTGTGCATCGGGCCGTAGTTCATCGCGTAACCGAAAAGCCGCCCGTTCTTGTCGCCGGGCCGCCCATAGTACGCGCCACCGGTCGCGGTAATCGGGATGTTCACCGTTCGCTCAGGGCAGTAGAAGATGTCGTAGCTCTTGACATAGGGCTGGGCGAGCGAGAAGAAGTCGTTCTGGTTGCCCTGGTCCGTGCCCGAGTAGTCCTTGCCCGTCGTGACCCACGTATCGTCGTAGTCCGTGGCGTACATGATCCAAGAGTTGTTGAGCTGGCGAACGTTGGAGAGGCAGACCGCCTTCTTCGCGGCCGCCTTGGCTTGGGCGAACACCGGGAACAGGATCGCGGCGAGGATGGCGATGATGGCGATCACCACGAGCAGCTCGATGAGGGTGAAGGCTCTTCGATGGGTTTTCATGAGGGAGGGCTCCCGACTCGTGCGCTCCGTCTTGTGAGCGCCTTGGACAGAAGGGTAGCGGCCATCCCGTACCCGCGCAAACGGCTTGCGCGAAAGTGGAACGCGTCGGTACCGAGCGTTAACGAAGCCCTCAGGCGGCGCTTCGAACCACCGTTTCCGACCGCCTTTCGTAGTCGGTCGCCTCCCCCATCCGTCCGGCGAGCGCGCTGTAGACGGCCATATCGGCGAGCACTGCCGAGCGCGACGCGTCGTCTTGAGTGGCGGTGAGCGCCCGCTGGAGCGTGAACAGCCCCAGGTGGGGACGCGGCGTCGGCCAACGGTACACGTCGGACCACGCGATCAGGCGTCGAGCCTCGATGGCGAGCGGCTCGCCTGGATCGGAAGCCTCACGCAACGACGCCTCGGCCTGGGCTCCGGCCTCCGCGTGGCGGCCATGCACGCTGAGGTGGCGCGCGTACACGACCTGGGCGCGGCGCAAGAGGCACACCGCATCGGGCTCGCTCCGGAACCACCAGAGGAGGGACTGAAGCTGAAGAAGCCGAAGCTCCACGTTCTCCGCGCTGGAGAAGGGCGAGACCGCCTCGACCCGATCCAACTCCCTCGCGTAGGCCGCGGCTTCGAAGGCGGGACGCCTCACCTTGAGCTTGGCGACCCCGCTCGCCTGCAGGCAGGCGCGCTCCTCCTCGCTGGCTCCGTAAAGGTCGAGCAGGCGCGCCAGCGACTCCATCGGCGGATGCGACGCGGCGGACTCCCAACGGCTGACCGTGCTCGCCACCACGCCCAAACTCGTCGCCACCTCGACCAGCGATCGGCCTGTCCGGCGACGTAGAGCGCGGAGCAGCGCTCCGCCCGAGGGCGCGATCACCTCGCCCTTCTCCCGCGCCGCCAAGGCGGCACGAGGGACGTCGAGGCTAGCGAGGATCCGAAGCGTGCCCTCCCGGCCCACGCCGAGCGCACGAAGGAGGCTCCGCAGTTCTGGGACGCGCGGCGCGCAGGTTCCGGCTTCCCAACGGGAAAGCGTCGAGGGGGCGATCTCCGCGCGCGTCGCGGCTTGGCGCAGACTCAGGCCCTGGCCTTCGCGCTGCTCTCGCAGGAGGGCCGCCAGTCGTTGCCGCGTCGAGCACATAGGCCTACTCTTACACGCTTTTCGTTGCCGCGCGGTTAAGGCTTGATAAAAACCGCGCGATCGATCTCCTGCCCCCACTCGTCGATCTGGCGCAGGGTGAGCGTCCGCGCGTCCAGGTCGGCCACCGTGAACGAATGGCGGTCGGTCACCATCTGGGCCACGTAGTCCGCGTCAGCGTCCTCCTTGTGGAGCCACCGCTTCGGGTCGCGGTTCATCTCCGGATCGTAGAGACTGTTGCCTCCCGCCCCCGTGGTGACGTGGACGATCCCGTCGGCGTGGGTGGCCGTCTCGCCGTCGAACTTCCGGTCGACCGTGAACTCGCCGGGCACGAGGCGCCGGTCCGCGCCGACCTCGTGCGCCGCGCTCTCGTCCCGAGGTCGGAACCGGATCGGCCGGGTGCGCTGGTAAACGTGCTCGTGACCGTTCAGCACGAGGTCGACGCCTTGCCGTTCGAAGAGCGGCGAGAGGACCCGCATATGCTGCTCCTCGTAATGCTCGTTGCCCACGTTGAACGCGGGGTGGTGATAGACCACGATCTTCCAGGCCGCGTCGGTCCCGGCGAGGTCGGTCTCGATCCACTTCTGGAGGGCGGCGTCCGTCGGATCGACGGTGACGTTCGCGTCGAGGCAGAGAAAGTGGGCGTCGCCGACGTCGAACGAGTAGTTCGCCATCGCGGGAAAGCGCGGTCCGGCGGCTTCTCGGAACTCCGTGACGTCGCCGACGGTGGGCGTCGGATAGACGGGGGCGGGGCCGTTGAGCGGAAGGTGGAAATTGGTGTAGTAGCCCAGGGCGTCAGGCGCCTTGCCGAAATCGGCGCAGGGGTGGCCTTTCGGGTCTTCGAAGTTCACGTCGTGGTTCGCCAGAACGGAGTAGAACGGGACCGAGCGGAGAAGCGGCGCGCCGATGCGAAGGTTGGCCTCGTCCGCGTTGTAGACGGGGAAGAAGAACTTGGCGTACTGGCCGTCGAGGCCGTCGTTGTAGACGTTGTCCCCGGTGTTCATCACGAAGTCCGGGATAGCGCGGTAGGCGTGGTAGGCCACCGCCCGCTCGCCGGGATCGCCGTTCGAGTTGTCGCCGAAGGCGACGAACCGGATCTTCGCCCCTCGGGGCTTGCGCGTGGTGAAGTAGCCCTCGACCAGCCGCTCGCCGTCCAAAGTGACCTTGTAGCGGTAGCGTGTGCCGAGCTTGAGCCCCGTGAGCTTGGCCGAGTAGTTCAGGCGGGCGTCCTTGACGTACTCGTAGCCCTTCCCCCGGCGCGCGATCGTCACCTCGGCGTCGTGCTCGTCGCCGTGCGGTCCGTAGGAGAGCGTGAAACGAGCGGGCGTCGGGTCGGTCTGCCAGGCGACGACGATCGACTCCTGACCTTCGACGAGGCGGCTGGCGTCGGAGCCGGGTTGAAGGTATGGCAGCGCCGTCACCACCGCTCGGACGGGAGCGTCCGACCCAACTTGAATGGCACGAGGATCGAAGTCCCGTCGAGACGCCTCAGCGCGGGGCAGGGTCGCGAGGAAGGTGAAGCCTCCTGCCGCCTGAATCAGACCTCGCCTTGTGAGCCGCTCCTCTCGTGCCATCGTCGAACGAGAGCATAGCCTTCTGAGGTTAACGGTGCCGGTCGCTTCGATCTTTTTGCGCGAACATGCAACGATTCGCCTCGGCTTGCTCGCAGGGGACGTCTGCCGTCCTCTGTTGTTTTCCAGACGCTGCCCGGTCTCTCGTTCGTCTCTCAGACTCCAACGACCGCTTGAGACGGCAAGAGGCTTCAGTAGACTTGAAATCCTGCGTTTGTGCCCGCGAAATCCTCCATGGGGTGGAAGAGGTCGCACGTTCGAATCGTGTCGCCCCGACCAAATTTTTAGGTGCGAAACGCCACCTCTGGATAATCCAGGAGTGGCGTTCTTGTTTACCGAACGATGAAGCGATCGGATGCGAGCCGTGACTCCGCATCGTCTCTCGGGACCGACCGCGTTGCGGAGCGACGATAGTCTTGGGGGCTGGCGCCGAACCGGGCTCGGAAGCGACGGGAGAAGACCGAAGGGTCGGCGTAGCCGACCGCCGCCCCGATCTCGCCGCAGGGGAGCTCGGAGTTGCGAAGGAGCGAAGCGGCGCGGTCGTTGCGCAGGGCGGCGAGGTACGCCATCGGCCCGGCGCCGATCTGCGCCTTGAACAGCCTCGACAGATAGGCTTTGTCCAAGCCGACCGTGTGCGCGAGCCTCGTCGCGGTCCAAGGATGGTGGATGGACCCTTCGAGGCATCGAACCGCCTGATCGACGGCGGGATGGTACGCCGAACGGACCGGGACCGCGGAGGCGAACTGGTCCAAGGTCCACATCAGGAGACCCAAGCCCCCGGTCGCGTCGCGCTGAATCCCTTCGAGGGCCTTGAGCGCCTCGACGCTCTCGATCGGCAGCTGCGCCAGGCGAACCCTCTCGTGCGCCCGAAGCATCGACCGGACTCGCTCGTCGACCATATATCGCCAGTGGTCCTGCGCCGTCGCGAACGGGAAGCAGAAGTTGAGGACCTCAAGGTCGGCCGAGCGCAGGTACGCGTGCCACACCCCCGGGCGAAGCAGCACCGCCGAGCCGCACGACAAGGCCGAGAGGCCGTCGGGACACGAGTGGACCGCGCTCCCACCCAGAACGACCGCCAGTTCCATAAAGTCGTGGTCGTGTGCCGAGGAGCCGTTGGCGGCGCAGCGTCTGACCACGGCGCTCTCCGTGCCGTCCGACGTTTCCGACCAGCGAACCGTGTGGGCGGCGAATGTCACAGCTAGCCTAGAAGTTTGTCATTTTCCGTCGAAGGCGCACCAGGCCGGGACCGCTATCCTATGAGGATCCGCCGCCTCTCCGCCCATCCTCCTTGGGGTGGAACGAAGACTGTTCGGGATCACGACAACACCATGGGATACATCGTTCCCCTCGTTCTTCTCGTTGGATATCCAGCCCACATGTCGACGAACGCGAACAGGCGGACCAAAGCGGATCTCCTCCGATGCGAGGGGCTCGTCGAGCCGAGCGCGATCAACGCCCCACGTCCTACGTTGAGTTGGCAGATGAGGGCGGAACGACCGGCCGTCCGCCAGAAAGCCTATCGCGTCCTCGTCTCCCGTAGCGCGGGCGGTTTGGAACGCGGCAAAGGCGATCTTTGGGACAGCGGGAAGGTGTATTCGGCCAACAGCACGATGGTCCGCTACGCCGGTCTGCCCTTGGGATCGCGGACGAGGGCTTTTTGGAAGGTGATGGTGTGGGACGAGCGGGACGAGCCTTCGCCCTGGAGCCGTCCGTCCCTCTGGACGATGGGCCTGCTGCGTGCGGACGACTGGGAGGCGAAATGGATCGGAGCCTCCGAAGATCCGGCGCCCGAGTCGACCGCCACCCTTCCGGCTCCTCACTTCCGTAAGGCGTTCCGAGTTGGGAAGACGGTCCAGAAGGCTACGGCCTACGTCAGCGGACTCGGCTTCTACGAGCTGTCGATCAACGGGAGGAAGATCGGAGACCAGGTTCTGGCCCCTGCCGTCACCAACTACGACCGACGACCGCTCAAGAAGCTGCTGTACGACTACGACGACCAGTCGACGCAACGAGTGCTCTACAACAGCTTCGATGTGAGCCGAGAGGTGGTTCAAGGCGCCAACTGCGTCGGCATCCTGCTCGGCAACGGTTGGTACAACCAGCGCGACCGGACCGTCGAGGGCAACCTGTGGTACGACGTCCCTCGGCTTATCCTCCAACTGGAGATCACCTACACCGACGGCAGCGTCCAGAAGTTGGTTTCCGACGGCTCTTGGAAGACGAACACGGGGCCGCTGCTCCACGACGGCATCTTCAGCGGCGAGCGATACGACGCGAGGCTCGATTTGGGCGGTTGGCAGAAGGCCGACTACGACGACGGGGGTTGGAAAGCCGCTCTGCTCGTGCGACCCCCAACGGGAAGGCTCGAGGCGCAGACCGCGCCCTTCGACAAGGTGATGAGGACGCTAAGCCCGGTCCTCCAGGAGAGAAAGGGAACGACATCCAAATACCGCCTGGCGGAAACCGTGTCGGGCTGGGCCTCGATCCGCGTCAGAGGAAAGGCCGGAAGCCAGGTCAAGCTTCGCTACGTGAGCGAAGAAGGCGAGGACTACGGGCAGACCGACACCTACATTCTGAAGGGCGGGGGCGTGGAGAGCTGGAAGCCGCGCTTTACCTGGCACACCTTCCGCGACTTGGAGGTCACCGCGAGCGACGCGTCCGTCAAGGTGGAGAGCGTCCTCGTGGAGGACGTCCATACGGCCGTGGCCGGCGTTGGAACCTTCGAATGTTCGAACCCCCTGTTCAACCGGATCCACGAGGCGTACCTCCGAACGCAACGGGCGAACTTCCACGGCAGCATCAGCAGCGACTGTCCCCACCGGGAAAGGCTGGGCTACACCGGCGACGGACAGGTCGCTATGGAGAGCGCTCTCGACACGTTCGACCTGTTCCAGTTCTACCGGAAGTGGATCGACGACATCGACGGCGCCCGGAACAAGAAGACGGGCTTCGTGCCCCACACGGCTCCCTTCGGGGGAGGGGGAGGCGGTCCCGCCTGGGGGTCGGCGTACGTGATCATGCCTTGGCTGTACTACCGCCGCTACGGGGACGCGTCTCTGCTGCGCAAGCATTACGAGGGGATGAAGCAGTGGGTTTCCTACCTCCAGACCCGAACGGACGGGAAAGGCCTCGTGATCCGAGAGGAGCCGAACGGCTGGTGCCTGGGAGACTGGGGCACGCCGACCGAAGTCCAGATTCCCGAGCCTCTCGTCAACACGGCCTACTTCTACCACGTCGTCGACATCCTGTCGAAAGTCGCGGGGGTTCTCAGCGAGAAGAACGACCGTGACCGGTATGTGACGCTGGGGGAAAAGATCAAGAGGGACTTCAACGCGGCGTACTACGACGACGCGAAGCATCGCTACTGGGAGGGCCGACAGGGGGCCGACGCGTTCGCCTTGGCTTTCGGGCTCGTCCCTAAGGAGCGGTACGCCCTCGTCTTCGGCTCCTTGCTCGACGAGCTGAAAAGACTCCACTATCATTTCGACACCGGGATCCTGGGCACGCCCCTGTTGGCGAACGTCCTCGCCCAGAACGACCGGGACGACGTCGTCTTCGATCTGATGAGTCAGAAGGACGCTCCCGGTTTCGGGTACCTGCTCGACGACCGGAACAGCACGCTGTGGGAGTTCTGGGACGGGGGCGGCTCCCACTGCCATCCGATGTTCGGCAGCGTGGTGAGCTGGTTCTACGGGAGCTTGGCGGGCATCCGGACCGATCCTGATTCCGCCGGGATGCAGCGCTTCCTGATCGAGCCGAAGACCGTCCGAGGCATCGACTACTGCAAGGCCTCTTACCAAAGCCTCTACGGGACCATCCGTTCGGAGTGGAAGAGGCTGGAGAGCGGAAGGTATCGGTTCACGATCGAGGTGCCTCCGAACGCTTCCGCGACCTTCGTCCTGCCGGATGGCAAAGGCGCCGTCACCTCCGATTCGGGAAAGAGGATTCCCGTGGGGAAAGCGCGCGGGAAATGGGCCGCCGAGTTCGGGTCGGGCATCTATACGTTCGAGTCATGACGGAGGCGTCCGAGGATGGCCACCGGCGGCGATCGTGCCGGTCAGCCTTTCGCGGCGTTGCGGCACCGGTCCGAGCAGTACTTCACCTGGTCCCACACGCCTCGGCTCGCCCACTTCTTGCGGTTCTCGAACGGCCTGCCGCAAGTCGCGCAGATCTTCGTCTCCTTCGGCTTTCGCATCCCCGTTCTCTACGTACCTTAAAGGGTGGAAGTCGTCTGGTTCAAGCGCGACCTGCGGGTCCACGACCACGCGCCCCTCGTCGAGGCGGCGGCGCGGGGGCCGGTCCTGCCGCTCTACGTCGTCGAGCCGAGCCTCTGGGCCGCGCCGGACGCGAGCGCCCGGCAGTGGCGCTTCGTCGCGGACTCCCTGCGCGACCTGGGCGAGCGGCTCGCCCGTCTCGGCTCGCCCCTGCGGATCGTCGTCGGCGAGGCGGTCGACGTCTTCGAGGGGCTGAGGCGGCAGGGCGCGTTCTCCCTCTGGGCGCACGAGGAGACGGGCAACGGGCCGAGCTACGCGCGCGACCGCGCCGTGCGCGCCTGGGCCCGGGCGCGGGGCGTCCCGTTCCGCGAGCTCCCCAGCGGCGGCGTGGTGCGAAGGCTCGGGAGCCGCGACGACTGGGACCGGATCTTCGACGCGCGCCTCGCCCTTCCGCTGCTCGCCCCGCCGACGGCCCTGCGTGATCCCCTGCTCGAGCTGCCCACCGCCGTCCCGGAGCTTGAGCTGCCGTTCGACCCCGCCGAGGGGCAGCCGGGCGGGCGGAAGGTCGCCCTGGCGCTCTTCGCCTCGTTCCTGGACGAGCGGGGAAGGGACTACCCGCGCGCCCTCTCCAGCCCCGTCACCGCCTTCGACGCCTGCTCCCGGCTGAGTCCCCACCTCGCCTTCGGCACCCTCTCGGGCCGCGAGGCGCTGCGCGTGCTCCACGGACGGATCGAGACGACGGAGGATTCCGCGTGGCGCGGCTCGTACCGGGCGCTCGCCACGCGGATCCGGTGGCGCGACCACTTCCTCCAGAAGCTGGAGTCGGAGCCCGCGATCGAGTCTGAGAACATGGTGCGGGGCTTCGACGGGATGCGCGACCCCGCGCCGGACGCCGAGCGGCTGGCGGCGTGGTGCGAGGGGCGCACGGGCTTTCCCATGGTCGACGCCTGCATGCGGTGCCTCGCCGCGACGGGGTGGATCAACTTCCGGATGCGGGCCATGCTCCAGTCGTTCTCCTCCTACTCCCTCTGGCTCCACTGGCGTGAGCCCGGCCTGCATCTCGCCCGTCTGTTCGTCGACTACGAGCCGGGCATCCACTGGGCGCAGGCCCAGATGCAGAGCGGCACGATCGGGGTGGGGGCGGTCCGGGTCTACGACCCGACGAAGCAGGGCGCGGACCACGATCCCAAGGGCGCTTTCGTCGCCCGCTGGGTGCCGGAGCTCGCGGGACTGCCGCCCGTCTACCGCCTGGAGCCGCGCCTGCTGACCCCCGAGCTTCGGCGGCGCGTCGGCTACCCTCCGCCCATCGTGGAGCTTTCCGACGCCCACGCGTTCGCCCGCGCCCGGCTCTCCGAGTTCCGCGACCGGCCCGATCTCCAGGAGGAGGCCCTGGCCGTCCGGGCGCGTCACGGCTCGCGCCGCCCCATCCCGCCCCGGCCTCGGCCCCGCCCCCAGGCGGGACTGTTCCGGTAGTCGAGATCGTGGCGAGGGGACAGGGGCCGAGTTCGTGAAAGCTTCGGGCGACTTTCGACCCTTAGCGGTCGATCTTGGGGAACGCGTTTCGCGACGGAAAGCCGTTCGGACCCCTTGACCCCGGCCTCGCTCCCTCGGAGAGAGAGCGTCACCCATCCCCTTCCAACGAGAAAAACGGCGGGATAAGCGCGCTTTCGTGCGCGCCGAGGATGGGGCGTCGGGCGGCGCGAAGTCGAGGCGAGGGCGAACGTCGAAACGGACATGAGGACGAATGCTTAACCGCCGCCGCGACCCTCTCTTATCCCGCTCGACCGCCTCATTCGTGTCCGCGCCTCCGGATTCACAAAGGCCTAACCCCTGGGTCGTCGTTCGGCTCCGTGCGAACGATACTTCTCGATATGCCGATCCTTACCCACTGTCCTGCCCCAGTTCATCCAAGGCGCTTAGCCTTATAGCTGAAATTGTAATAAAAACATAAATCAAAGGAACTAGACTCTGTCTTCAAAATCCTGACTCGCGCGTAGGAACGTCGTGCCACGCCACGGCCTCTCCGACGACCAATGGGCGCGCGTCGCGCCGTTCCTGCCGCCCGAGCGAGGACGCCGTGGCCGCCCCTCCAAGGGCAACCGCCTCATGCTGGACGCCATGCTCTGGATGCTGGAGGCGAGCACGCCCTGGCGCGACCTCCCAGGCGAGTTCGGCCCCTGGCAGAGCGTCTACACGCGCTTCTCGCGCTGGCGGGACGCGGGCGTGCTCGAAGGGGTCCTGCGCGAACTTCAGTCCCAGTCCCACGCGGCGAGCGACCTCGACTGGGACCTCCACCACGTGGACTCCAGCGTCGTGCGCGCCCAAAGGAGCGCGGCGGGCGCGAAAAAGGGGGCGGCGACCAGGCGCTCGGTCGGAGCCGAGGCGGCTGGGGCACGAAGTTCCACCTGAGGGTCGAGGGAAAGGGCAGGCCCATGCTGTTCCTGCTGAGCGGCGGGCAGGCCAACGACGCGCCGTTCCTCAGGCCGCTCATGGAGGCGGGGCGCGTGGGAAGGCGGCTTCGCCCCAGGCGGGTCGCGGCGGACAGGGCCTACAGCCACCCTAGCCTGCGGGCCTACCTGCGAGGGCGCGGAGTCGGCGCGGTGATCCCGACCAAGTCGAACCAGCCGAGAAGACCGCGCTTCGACGGTGAGGCGTACCGCGAGCGCAGCCTCGTCGAGCGATGCGTCGGCAGGCTCAAGGAGCATCGACGCGTCGCCACGCGCCACGAGAAGCTGGCCAAAAGCTATCTCGCCATGCTCACTCTCGCCGCCATCCTCATGTGGATTTAAAGACAGAGCCTAGAAGCTTAAGTCCTAAAATTACTTTGAAAGGTAATTATGGATATAAGAGTGAGCTAGACACGGGCGGAAGGCTTTGCGCTAAAACTGTAACGAAACTGCTAGACACAGTTTTCCACTGGTGTCCTGACTGTATGCCTGGAAGCTGATATGTTCTTGCGAACTGCGAATCGACGTACTGTGCCGAAGAAATCAGCAGCCGATCCGTACTTCTTGTCATCGCAACGTAAAACAACCGTCGTTGCTCTTCAAGATGCTCGTGTTCCGTGATGCTGGACTTCTTCGGGTTATGCGGCCTAGGAAGCAACCCTTCGATTGCTCCGGCAATGATCGAAGCTTTCGCGGTGAGGCCCTTGGACTTATGAAGACTCATCACCCGGACATGATCTACCTCATCCGGCATAGTCGGCTGCGTAATCTCTTGGATTAATGCATCGTAGAGTTCGCTTGCGCTTGTACCCTCACTGACAGAAATCTCAACCAGTGTTCTGATATCGTCAGCCCACTCTTCCCCAGCAGGGAATAGTGCTTCTAACAGTTGCTGTCCAGTAACTTCTTTTAACGTTGCGACCAACCGCTTGATCTCAGCAAAGGGTTCAGTGAAAACTCCAATACCTTGAATGTCTACTTTGCCATCTAGGACCTGCTCCATGGTGTCCCAAGGCTCTGAGTTATGGACCTCACAATATTCCCTGAGTTTCTTATATGAGGCAGGTCTCTGGCTACTGCTCCAGCCTCCGAGCCAACACCGAAGTGAAACTCGATCGTACTTGTTTCGGAGCAATGTGAGAATCGTAAATGCTCTCTGAGCTTCAACCTCTTCTAGCTGCTCTTCAGCGAAGTAACTCTGTGCCTCCACGTTAGAAGCCCCAAGTGCCCGTCGGATGTCCTGTCCGATTAACCTGGAAGGCACCATGATCAAGATTTCCCCCGGAGCTATACCCTGATCTAAGCAGTATTGAACGTACGTTACAACTCCTTTGACCTCAGAAGCACGATCTCGAAACCTTCGAACTGATATCTCGCCGGTGGCCGCCGTTTCAAGAGCGGTTGGGTAGGCAACAGCGCGTCTTTGGTTCTGCTGGATGTGAGACTGAGCGGGTCCTAAGTGTGAAGTAGGGCATCGTCGGCTAACCTCCATGCTACGAGAGTCCACACCAGTTTTCTGGGAGTATTCCTGAAGTCCATCCATGTGAGCGTTGCGGAAGGAATAGATCGATTGGTCGAAGTCGCCTACGACAGAGCACATAGCTCCGTTGTCAGAAGAAAATAAATCTACAACCGTCTGGTCCAGTTTGTTGAGGTCTTGATATTCATCGACAAGGATCGCCTTGAATCTAGAGCGCCACGGACTGTCCGGTTCAGCGGCAAGGAACTGATAAGCTTCAGCCACAAGTTCCCCTACGAACATTCCTCGATGAAATCTGAGCCAAGATAGAAGTGCCCCCTGATAAGTAGCATCAACACCTGCCGTAGTAACTCCGAGCGCGTCCTGTTGACGTCTTGCCCACATTGACTCGTAGTCTCGGATACGGCGACTTTGCTCAGTTGGAGTACCGAAGTTGTCATTTTCCTCCTTGAGATCTGCGAGCATCGGTGCTGCTTCGAATCCTAGGTTAGAACTCTTTGATGCGGCAAGTAAAAATCGTGGATGTCTGTTGCGGACTTCTAAAAAGTTTTCCGTTTCGACAACACGAAAACACAGGCTGTGAAGCGTAGTGGCCCAAAACGAGCGATACTCTTCGCCAAGTACTTTCTCGAGGGTTCTGCGCAGATCGTTCGCCGCCGTTCTGGTGAAAGTAACCGCAAGTACCTGCTCAGGCTTTACTCTTTTCTGCTGGATAAGGCGTAGAAGCCGCCTAGTCATACAAAAGCTCTTACCTGTTCCCGGGCCAGCTTGGACGCACTGTTTCAAGCTTTCTGACTCTACGATGTCTTTGGCTTGCCCTTCAAGGCCTTCATGCCAAGTCTCTGACAATGGCTGTTCATCAGGGTTGAATTCAACCCCACTAAGACCTTCGTCATTATCTTCATTAGTGTTTTGGAGCCTCATCGATTTATCTGCGCCAGCTGATAGTACCCATGACGCGTTCTCTCCGTAATTACCTCTACCTACAAGACGTACACAGGTACCCAGGAAAGCAAAGAAGGTGTCGGTGCCAGAGAGATAGGCCCCGCCTCTCGAACCGGTGGACACTTCCGTCTAGTCAGAACCGACGCCTCTGACGTGGCCCCGTGTTCGGGGAACTGCTCCGACTGTAAACAGCGCAGTGCCCATGACAGCGCTGAGTGGGAGGAGGGCACGCGGTGACAGGGATCGTGTTGGGAGTCGATAACCTGGATGCCAGCAGGTGCTTTGCGTAAAGCGTCGTTGCTTCTCCGCAAATTCTTGCCCTTCACCCCTGCCACTCTCCACTCAGAAAACATTGGCGTTAAATTTAATGGTTCGTCGAGGCTCTTGCGGACCCCTTCCACCTAAGGAGATGACGCCAAAGGACTCAATCTCTACGGTCTTCGCGTCGCCTCCTTCGGCGGGCCCTCCCGCAGTTCCCCCTTTCAGTCCTTCCTCCCCTTAAGGGGAACCATCCCGGACCAGGGGCTGAAGCCAACACCCTCTCTCCCCGGAAGGGGAGAGAGGGTCACAGACGCTGCCGACTATCGAAGCAGGTCTTTGACGACGTGGCCGTGGACGTCGGTGAGGCGGAAGTCGCGGCCTTGGTAGCGGTAGGTCAGCTTGGTGTGATCGACGCCGAGCTGGTTCAGGATCGTCGCCTGGAGGTCGTGGACGTGGACCGCGCCGGGGGTGAAGGCGTCGACGCTGGGCTCGATGGGGTGGCCGTCCTTGTCGACGATGTTGTAGCCGTAGTCGTCGGTGTGGCCGTAGGCGATGCCGGGCTTGACGCCGCCGCCCGCCATCCAGACGGTGAAGGCGCGGGGGTGGTGGTCCCGACCGTAGTTGTCGTGGCTAAGAGGGCCCTGGCTGTAGACGGTCCGCCCGAACTCGCCGCCCCAGACGACGAGCGTCTCGTCGAGCAGGCCGGTCCGTTTCAGGTCTTTGACCAGGGCGGCGCAGGCCCGGTCCACGTCCTTGGTCTGGGTCGGCAGGTCCACGCCCACGTCCGAGTGCATGTCCCAGCCGCGCATGAAGATCTGGACGAAGCGCACGCCGCGCTGCACCATGCGGCGCGCCAGGAGGCAGTTGGCGGCGAAGGTGCCCGGTTCGCGGGCCTCCTCGCCGTAGAGCTCGAACGTCTCGGGCGTCTCCTTGCTCAGGTCCATCAGGTCCGGCACGCTGGACTGGAGCCGGTAGGCGAGCTCGTACTGCTCGATGCGGGCGGAGATCTCGGGGTCGCCGAACGCGCCCAGCGATCCGTGGTTGAGGGCGGCCACGTCGTCGAGCATGGCGCGGCGCGTCTTGCGGTCCATGCCGTCCGGGTCCTGCAGGTAGAGGACGGGGTCGCCCGAAGAGCGGAGGCTCACGCCCTGGTGCTGGCTCGGGAGGAATCCGCTGCCCCAAAGGCGGGGGTAGACAGGCTGATTCGGCTTGCCGCTGGAGACCTTGCTGTGGAGGACCACGTAGGTGGGCAGGTTCTCGTTCATGCTCCCGAGCCCGTAGCTCATCCAGGCGCCCATGCTCGGCCTTCCGGGCAGGGGGCTTCCGGTCTGCATGAAGGTCGTGGCGGGATCGTGGTTGATCGACTCGGTCCACATCGAGCGCACCACGCACAGCTCGTTCACCACGCCCGCGGTGTGCGGAAGAAGCTCGCTGACCCAGACGCCGTCGTCCCCGTTGTCGTGCCTGGCGAACCGGTACTTCGAGGGGGCGATCGGGAAGCGCGCCTGACCGCTCGTCATCGTCGTGACGCGCTGGCCGTGCCGGATCTCGTCGGGAAGGTCGGCGTTGAACATCTCGGCCAGCTTGGGCTTGTAGTCCCAGAGGTCGAGCTGGCTGGGGCCGCCGCTCATAAAGAGGTAGATGACCGACTTGGCCTTGGGGGCGAAGCTGGGCATGCCGTGCGCCGCCTGCGCCTGGCCCACCGCCGACGAGGCCAGGCCCGCGATCGAGCTCAGGCCGCCCACGCCGAGCAGGCGGCTGAGGGCGGCGGTACCCACGCCCAGGGTCGCCTTGCCGAACAGCTGTCGGCGGGTCATCATCAGTTCGGCTTCTTCGATCGGGTCCATGAGGGTCTAGGGGCTAGTGTTGGGTGACGAACTCGTCGGTGTTCATCAGGCTCGAGCCGACGATCATCCACGCGGCCTGCTCGGGGGCCGGGATGGCCTTTTCCTGGGGAGCGTCGCCGACCTTCAGGAGGCGTCGCGCCGCCGGGACGTTCGCGCCGTAGGTCCCTCGGTAGCGGGCGAGGGCGGCGAGAAGCAGCTTCGTCTCCGCCGGACGGGGCGCCCGGCCCAAGGTCAGGTCGAAGAGGCGGCCCAGTCGCCGCTCGTCGTTTCCGGGAGTCCGGAGGACGCGCGCCGCCATCGTCCGGCTCGCTTCGAGGAAGGCGGGTTCGTTGAGGATCGCGAGCGCCTGCAGGGGGGTGTCCGTCGAGCTTCGCCGGACGATGCAGATGTCCCGCAGGGGCGCGTCCAGGGTGACCATGACCGGGGGTGGGCTCGTCCGTTTCCAGAAGAGGTAGAGGCTCCGGCGGTACAGGTCCATCCCGTGATCGCGAACGTAGACGTGGGTGCCGCTCGCCGGGTCGGAGCTGTTCTCCCAGAGGCCGTCCGGCTGGTAGGGCTTGACGCCGTGGCCGCCGACCTTCCGGACGAGGAGGCCGCCCGCGTCGAGGGCCTTGTCGCGGATCACCTCCGCGTCGAGCCGGAACCGGGGACCGCGCGAGATCAGGCGGTTCTCGGGGTCCTTGGCGAGCTTCGCGGGGGCGATGCGCGAGCCTTGGCGGAAGGCGGCGGAGGTGACGATGAGGCGGTTGAGCCTTTTCACGCTCCAGCCGTTTTCGACGAAGCTCACGGCGAGGTAGTCGAGAAGCGGCTGGTCGGTCGGCCACTCGCCCTGGTTGCCGAAGTCGTCCACCGTCTTGACGATGCCGACGCCGAAATGCTGCTGCCAGAGGCGGTTGACGAAGACGCGCGCCACCAGCGGGTTCGAGGGTTCCGTCATCCAGGTCGCGAGTCCGAGGCGGTCGTTGGGAAGATCCTTGCGGAGGACGCCGAACGCCGGAGGGACGTGGCGGGCGACCCTTTCGCCCGGCTGGTCGTACTCGCCCCGCTTGAGGATGAAGGTCGGGCGCGGCTCGGCCCGCTCGCGGGCGATCAGGCTCATCGGAGCCGACTCGACGACGTCGACCTTCTCCTGGGACAGCTTGCGGTACGCGGCGTCCGCCGAGTCGGGGCCGGTCAGGAGGAACAGCTCGCGAAGCTCGGTTTGAACCCTCGGGTCTTGGGGCTTCGCCCGGTACGAGGCCAGGGCCTGGTCGATCCGCGCGTCGTCCGGGCGGGCGAACCGCAGGTTCAGGCCGTCCGGCTCGCCGCCGTTGACGACCTTGGCGATCAGCTCGTTGTCGCCCGCCTTGAAGTCGGCCTTGACCACGTCGGAGCCGGAGGCGAGGCCCCGGCCGATCTTATGGGCGTGGATCGGCTTGCCGTTCAGCCACAGCTTTACCGCGTCGTCGCTGGAGACGAGCAGGGTCAGGGACCGTGCGGCGGGAAGCGTGACGGTTCCCCGCACGTAGACGAAGGCGTTGTCCTTGCCGATGATGCCGGGGAAGTCTTTCCCGAGCTCGAACTCGAAGGGTTTCCAGGGGGCGGCGCCCGCTCCCGGCTCGCCGGGCTGAGCCTCGTCGAACGCCCGGTCGAAGTTCGGGGCGGTGTAGACGGGACTTATCGCCCAGTCGCGCGTCGCCGGAACGGGCTGGCGGTTTTGGGCGAACCAGGCGGCGGCGCGGGCGGGATCGACGGCGAGGGTCAGTTCCGAGAGCTTGGCGCCGATCGCCTGAAGTCGGCCCTCCTGCTCCCGCGAGGTGGCCCGGACGAAGGGCGGGGGCAGCGCGACGTTCCCGTCGAGCGGCTCGTCCTGGGTGCTGTTGAAGTAGGCGTAGAGGCCGTAGTAGTCCGCCTGCTTGATCGGATCGTACTTGTGGTCGTGGCACTTCGCACAGCCGACGGTCATGCCGAGGAACACGGTGGCGGTCGTGTCGACCCGGTCGAAGGTGTTGCGCGCCAGGAACTCCTCGGCAATGGCGCCCCCCTCGTTCGAGGTGAGGTTCATGCGCACGTAGCCGGTGGCGACGAGCTGTTCCGTGGTCGGGTGGGGCAGAAGGTCGCCCGCGAGCTGCCAGCGGACGAACCGGTCGAACGGAAGGTCGTCGTTGAATGACCGGACGACCCAGTCGCGGTAGGGGTAGACGGACCGCTCGTTGTCGAGCTGCAGGCCGTGGGTGTCGCCGTACCGCACGGCGTCGAGCCAGTAGCGGGCCTCGTGCTCGCCGTACTCCGGCTTGGCCATGAGCCGATCGACGTACCGCTCGTAGGCTCCGGGCCCTTTGTCCGCACGGAACCGCTCCAGTTCGGCGGGGGTGGGGGGCAGGCCGGTGAGGGTCTGGGCGGCACGAAGGGCGAGCGTGTCGCGGTCGGCTTCCGGCTCGGGTTTGAGCCCGGCTTCGTCCAGCCGCTCCAGCACGAAGCGGTCGACGAGGTTCTTGGCCCATTTGGAATCGCTCACCGCCGGGATCTTGGGCATCTGGGGCGGCACGAGCGACCAGTGCCTCTCGTACTTCGCGCCCTGGGCGATCCAGGCGCGCAAGGTCGCGATCTGGGCCGGGGTGAGGGCGGAGACGCCCGCGTCGGACGGCGGCATCCGCATGTCCGGGTCGGCTTCCGAGACGCGATCGAGCATCCGGGACGCCTTGGGGTCGCCGGGGACGATCGCGGCCCCGCCGCCGGCCAGCTTGGCGGTCGCGTGGGCGAAGGAGTCGAAGCGCAGCCCGGCGGCGGCGGTCCCGACGTCGGGGCCGTGGCACTTGTAGCAATGCTCGCTGAGGATCGGCCGCACGTCCCGCCCGAAGCTGACCTCTTGGGCCTTTGGTGGCGCGCCCTGCGAGGCGACCCCGGCGTATCCGAAGATCGCCAGGGAGAGCGAGAACAGAGGCGTCGAGGGCTTCATGGGATCGAGAGGGACTTCGGCGTCCTAGTGGGCGTCCACAGAGAGATCATAGTCGCCTTTCCTCGCCACCACCTAGCCGGAATCGCCTAAAATAGTAGGCTAATCGTGACATCCGCGCTTCCTCGGCTTCGGTGGTCGGAATATTTCAGCCCGATCGACCGGGCGATCGTTTCCCGGCACCGGCTCAACGGCGAGAACTCGGCCCACGACCACGACTTTATGGAGCTGGCGGTGGTCCTGGGGGGCGAGGCGCGGCACGTCTGCCGCGACGGCGAGGTTCCGATCCGCAAGGGCTCCGCCGTGCTGCTCCGGCCCGGCACCTGGCACGCCTACCACCGGTGCGTCGATCTCGACGTGATGAACTTCTGCTTCCCGGCGGCCTTGGCGCGGGACGAGTGGCGCCACCTTCTCCACGAGCGGGTTCGCTCGGCCCTGCGGTCGCGGGAGGGGCTTCAGATCACCCGGCTTTCCGAGCCGACGGTCGCGGCGCTGGATCTCCTGGAGCGGGTCGAGCGGCATTCGACCGGCGACCTGGGACTCGTGATCTGGGCCTTGGACCAGTTCGCCGCCACCGTCCCGGAGCGCAAGTCGCTCCACCCGGCGGTCGAGCGGGCCGTCCGGGAGTTCGAGGAGGGGCCGGGCCGGGCGTGGACGGCGGACGATCTCGCGCAGGCGGTCGGCCTGGACAAGGCCTACCTTTCGCGGCTGTTCAAGGCCCAGGTCGGGGTCGGGCCGATGGCCTACTTGGCGATCCTGAGGGCAGAGCGGGCGGCGTCGCTGCTTCGGAACTCGGAGATGAACTGCGGCGAGGTGGGCGACGCGGTCGGCTACGCGGACGCGAACCTTTTCTCCCGGCGGTTCCGGGCGCGGTTCGGCGAGAGTCCGTCGGCCTACCGAAAGCGGGCGAGGGTCCAGGCTTCGGGCTCGGATCTGCGATAGCCGGAGAGCCCGTGCAGGGCGATGTGATACCATCACGCGGAACCGATGGCGACGTTGCGCGACGTGGCCACGCGGGCGGGGGTCGACGTCTCGACGGCCTCGAAGGTGCTCGGTGGCGGCAAGATCCGGGTGGCGGAGGCCACGCGGACGCGCATCGTGGCGGCCGCCCGGGCGCTCGACTACACGCCGAACGCCTACGCCCAGGGGCTGCGGCTCCGGCGCAAGGGGGCCCTGGCGATGGCGGTGCGGAACACCACCAACCACGTGTTCCCGGAGATCGTCGAGGGGGCGGAGGAGGCGGCGGAGCGGCTGGGGACGAGCCTCTTCCTCGTGAAGCAGCCGGGAAGCGACCACGCCGACCGGCTGCTCTCGGCGATCCGGCAGGGGCGGATGGACGGCTGGATCTTCGCGGACGAGGCGCCGTGCGAGGGATTTTTCGAGGAGCTTCTGGCCCTCGGCATCCCGTTCGTGACCTTGAACCGGTTTCGGGCGGGGCCGGGGCCGTACGTGTGTCTGGACGACGAGGCGGGGTTCCGGGTGCAGGCGGAGCGGATCGTGGCCCAGGGGCACCGCCGGGTCGCGTTCGTCGAGGTCGAGCCCGCCTCGTACGTGAGCCGCCTGTGCCGTCACAGCTTTATGAAGCGGATGGCGGGCCTGTTCCTTCCGCTCGCGCCGAGCCATATCGTCGGCGGGAGTTTCGAGGGTCAGGACGCGGAGCGGGTCGCGGAGGCGATCCTGGGGATGCGGCCCCGGCCTACGGCGGTCGCGTGCGGGAGCATGCAGATGGCGGCGCGGCTGATCGAGGCGCTGGTCGCGCGGGGCGTCCGGGTGCCGGAGGACGTCGGGGTGGTGGGGTACCACGATCCGCCCACGGCGCACGCCTCGCGTCCGCCGCTGACGACGGTGCGGATGCCGTCGCGCGAGCAGGGGCGGCGCGCGGTCGAGCGGCTGAGCGCGACGATCGACGGGACGGGGGGCGCGTTCGAGGGGGAGGTCGTGGGCGGGGAGCCGGAGTTCGTGGTGCGGGGCAGCCTCGTCCCGCCGCCCGCCCCGTAGAGGCCGGGCCGTCTCGTCTCGGCCGCCAAGCCCATCGTCGCGTCTAGTTTCGGCCGCCGGTAGTGGCGATGCCCTGGATAAAGCTCTTCTGGGCGGAGAAGAAGACGACGACGACGGGGATGACGAAGAGGGTGGAGCCCGCCATGAGGAGGGCCCACTGGCTGCCGTTCTTCGCCATGAACTGCTGGAGGCCGTAGGCGACGGTGTACTGGCTCGGGTCGTTCAGGTAGATCAGCGGTCCGAGGAAGTCGTTCCAGGTGCCGACGAACTGGAAGAGGGCGCAGGTGGCGAGGGCGGGCTTGGCGAGAGGCAGCATCACGCGCCAGAACGTGCTCCACTCGCCGGCGCCGTCGAGGCGGGCGGCCTCGGCGAGCTCTTCGGGCAGGGAGCGGAAGAACTGGGTGAGGAGGAAGATGTAGAGGGCGGCGCCGAAGAGGGAGGGGACGGTGAGGGGGAGGATGGTGCCGTACCAGCCCAGGGCGCGCACCAGGGCGAAGCGGGGCACCATCGTGACCTGGGGCGGGATCGCCATCGTCGCCAGCATCAGCCCGAAGAGGAAGCCCTTGCCGACGAGGCGCAGGCGGGCGAAGCCGTAGGCGACGATCGCGGAGGAGAGCACGGCGAAGACGACGTTGAGCGCGCAGAGGATCGCGGTGTTGCGGAAGTAGACGCGGAAGGGGACCTTCTGGACCGCGTCCGCGTAGTTCGCCCAGCGCGCGGGGTGGGGGACGATGGAGGCGAGGCTGAAGGGGGCCGCCGCCTGGCCGCCGGTGGGGAAGATCTGGGCGTCGGTCTTCAGGCTCGTCGAGACCATCCACACGAGCGGCAGCACGGTGGGGATCGCGAGGAGGACGAGGAGGAGGAAGACGGCGGTCTTGCTCCAGCCTCTAGCGAACATTGCCGAGCCTCCTTTGGCGCGCGGTCTCGTCGGCGAGGGTGCGGTCGAGGCCCTGGAGGGCGGCGACGGGGGCGAGGGTCCCGCGTCCGGTGGACTCCTCGGCCTTGCCGATCTCCGTGGTCACGAAGCTCTGGAGGGCGGTGACGGGGAACTTCTGGAGGTTGGGGCTGGAGACGAGGTCGACGAAGGTCCGGTAGCGTGGGTAGCGGCGCAGGTAGGCCTGGTAGGCCTTCGAGCGGGCGACGCGGTCGCAGTAGGGAAGCCAGCCCATGTCGGAGGTGTTGCGCCCGCCCGCCTCGGCGTCGTCCATGCCGATCCAGAACTTCATGAAGGCCCAGGCGCCCTGGGGGCAGCTCGAGGCGCGGGGGATCATCAGGTAGTTGGGGTCGGTCATGCTGGCGTTCGCGCGGCCCCCCGCCGGGGGCGGGACGGGGGCGACGGCGTAGGGGAGGTTCGGGGCGACGTCGTCGGCCTGCTTGACGCGCCACTGGCCGTCGAGCATGATGGAGAGGTTGCCCGCGATCAGCGGGATGGTCATGCCGGTGTCGGCGGCCTGGGAGGCCATGAAGCGGCTCACGTTCTCGAAGCCGAGGCGCCTCTGGTTCGCGACGACGAACTCCGCGGCGCGGCGGTTGGCGGGGGTATCGAACGTCGTCCTTTCACTCGTTCCGAAGTCTCCGCCGAAGGTGGGGGCGAGGGCTTTCCACGACGACGGCAGGAAGCCGACGCGCCGGAGCCGTCCCGAGGCGTCGCGCCGGTCGAGCCTTCGCGCGAGGGCCATCAGTTCCTCCATCGTCTTGGGGAGATGGTCGGCGTCGACGCCGACCTCCTTCAACTGGTCGAGGCGGTAGTAGACGGCGGTGACGTCGACCCCGGCGATCATCGCCATGAGGCGTCCCCGGTAGGTCGCGTGGTCCTTCATGATGGGGTAGGCCTCCCTGCGGTAGCGGGCGGCCTCCGCCGGGGTCATGACGGTGTCGAGGGGCAGGACGAGGCCGCGGTCGCTCCAGGTGCCGAGGACGGGGTTCCACTGGCTGACGAGGTCGGGGGCCTTGCCGCCGGAGGCGGAGAGGAGGAACTTCGTCATGGCGCCGTCCGCCGGGACGTAGAGGGGGACGACCTCATAGCGGGTCTGGCTCGCGTTGAAGCGGCGCGCGATGGTCTCGACGACGGGCTGGTACTCGTTGCCCCACATGTGCCAGAAGACGACCCGCTCCCGCTTCGGGAAACGTTGGACCGAGGGGGCGGGCGGGGCGAGGACGGCGATGACGGCGACGGTGACGAGGGCGCCGAGGACGGTCTTAGCGGTCATAGTTCACCCACCGTTTCTGGCCCCGGAAGAGGGCGAGGGTCACCGCGGCGATGACGAGGAAGAGGACCCAGGCCATGGCGCAGGCGTAGCCCATGTCGAGGTTGTCCCAGGCCCGCCGGAAGAGGTAGAGGGCGTAGAAGGTGGTGCTGCCTTCGGGGCCGCCCTTGGTCATGACGTAGGCTTCGGTGAAGGTCTGGAACGAGGCGATGACGCCCATCACGACGTTGTAGAAGATCACGGGCGTGAGCATGGGCAGGGTCACGGCGCGAAGCCGCTGCCACGCGCTCGCGCCGTCGAGCAGGGCGGCCTCGTAGAGGTAGGCCGGCACGTCCTTCAGGCCCGCGAGGTAGATCACCATGCCGCCGCCGACGCTCCAGACGGATAGGAAGACGAGCGTCCAGGGGGCCCACCGGGCGTCCTGGAGCCACGCAGGTCCCTGGACGCCGACGAGGTGGAGCACGCCGTTCACGAGCCCGAGCTCGGGGTTGAGGAGCCAGGTGAAGAGGACGGCGGTGGCGACCTGGGGGAGGACGGAAGGGAGGTAGAAGAGGGTGCGGAAGATCGCTTGGCCCCGAATCTCGACGTTGAGGAGGAGGGCGAGCGCGACGCCCGCGACGACGCTCAGGGGGACGGAGACGAGGGCGTAGCGCAGGGTGACCCCGAGCGACTTCCAGAAGGCGGGGTCGTCGGCGACGAGGGTGCGGTAGTTCTCCATCCCGACGTAGCGCGGGGGGGAGACGAGGTCGTAGCTCGTGAGCGAGAGCCAAGCGGAGCCGAGGAAAGGCCAGACCTGGAGGAGCAGGAAGCCGACGAGCCACGGCGAGACGAAGAGGAGCCCCGCGCGGTTCTGCCGCCAGACGCGCGCGGCCCCGCTCACGCCCGTCCCAGGATGGCGTCCATGGCGCGCGAGGCGTTGGCGACCCGCACTTCGGGATGGTGGCGGTAGAGGGGGATCATCTCCGCGACCACGGGGCCGTCGTAGCCGATCGCCTCGATCGCCGCCATCACGGCGGGCCAGTCGACGTCGCCTTCGAGGAGGTCCACGAAGCCTTCGGCGGTGCCGACGGCGCGGCGGAAGTCCTTGAAGTGGACGCCGACGATGCGGGGCCCCAGGACGCGGAGCCACTGGTCGGGGTAGCCGAAGGGCAGGACGTTCGCCACGTCGAGGTAGGCGCCGACCGCGGGGCTGCCGACCTCGTCGATCAGGCCGCGCATCTCGAGGGGCGACATCAGGAACCGGTTCCAGACGTTCTCGACGCCCAGGCGCACGCCCGCGTCCTCCGCCTCCGGGGCGACCGCCTGCAGACCTTTCAGGGCGTTCGCGTGGACCGCCTCGTAGGGCTGGACCGGGCGGTCGGGGGCGAAGAACACATCGACGGCGCCGGGAATGGTGAGGAGGGTCTTCGCGCCGAGCCAGCCCGCGATGCGGACGAGCCGTCGCAGGTCTTCGAGGGCGGCGGCGCTCGTCGCGGGGTCGGGATCGCCGATCGAGCGGCCCCAGTAGGTGCCGCTCGCCACGCTGGGGAGGGCGACGCCCGCGTCTGCCGCGACCTCCACGATCTCGCGGCAGCGAGCCTCGGTCGTCTCCAGGCCCAGGGCGCCTTCGGAGGCGACGCAAAGCTCCAGGGCCTCGAAGCCGTGGGTTTTGGCCTTGGCGATGGCGTCCTCGGGGGCGAGGGTCCCTTCGAGGCCGCCGGGAAGCGACCAGGCGTTCAGGCCTTTGAGGAGGCTCACGCCGCCACCGCCCGGGCGGTCTTGACCGCCGCGATCTCTTCGAGGGCCGTCTTGAGGGTGAGGCGGGCCGACTCGGGGGTGCAGCGGTCGGTGGGGGCGCCGTCGCGCAGGGCTTCGTAGAAGTAGCGCAGCTCGTAGTAGTAGCCGCCCAGGTCGGCGATGTTGCCGCCCGCGCTGGCGGCCATCTTGGGCATCTCGGGGATCCGCGCGCCGTCCTCGGTGTAGACGGTGAGGGGGCCGCCGTCCATGATCGCGGCCCCGCGCTCGAAGGTGGCGCGGAACGCCATCTTGAAGGGGGTTCCGGGGGGCAGGTTCCAGCTTCCCTCGGTGTGGACGACGACGTCGCCGAAGGTCATGGTGGTGGAGACGTGGCTCACGCCGCGGGCGTCGACGTTCCCCGCCGAGGCGATCGTGTCCGGGGCGCCGCCCATCAGGTGGAGGGCGTAGTCGGTGTCGTGGATGTGGAGGTCGAGGGCGGCGCCGCCCGCGCGGCACTCGTCCGCGAGCCAGTTGTCGGAGCCCCAGGTGGGGAACTGGCTGTAGCGGGTGAGGCTTAGGGACAGCAACCGGCCCAGCTCGCCCGAGCGGACGAGGCGGGTCAGTTCGACGTACTCCGGCCAGAAGCGGATGCAGTGGCCGATCATGAGGCGCTTGCCCGCGCGCTCGGCGGCCTCGATCATCCGGTCGGCCTCCGGGAGGGAGATCGCCATGGGCTTCTCGCAGAGGACGTGGCGGCCCGCTTCGAGGGCGCGGACGGCGAAGTCGGCGTGGAGGTCGGTGGGCAGGCAGACGTCGACGACGTCGACGTCCGGCATGTCGTCGAGGGAGGCGGAGACGGAGGCTCCGTGGGGGGCGGCGACCTCCTGGGCGCGGGCGGGGTCCTTGTCGACGACGTGGACGAGATCGACGCCTTCGAGGGCGCCGTACACCTCGCCGTGCATCCGGCCCATAAAGCCGGCTCCGACGAGGGCAACCTTGATGTTCTGCATGGGGTGAGATCGGTCGACGCCGAAGGGGGGAGACCCTTCGGTGGCGTTGAGACTATCATAGTGCGTTTTCGCCCCCGCGCGGGGGCGTTTTGAACGCGGGGTCCCGGTCAATCGATTGACCGGGACCCTTTCCGTCGGGGGCTTCGCGCTTAGGGTCCTGCGTCCGTCTTCTACCTGTCCGTCGGCGCCTTCGGGGCTTTGTCCTGGTTGAGGATGGGGGAGCCGGACGCCCCTTTGGACTCCGGTTCGATCTTGTCGCCCCCGCCCGCGCCGCAACCGGCGAGGACGAGGAGCGCGAGGACGGCGCAGGGAGCCCAGCGGCGCATCACTGCTGCCACGCGCACGCCCAGGGGTCGGTGGGGTGCATCGAGGCGCACCAGGCTTTGCCCTTCTTCGCGGCGAGCGCGGAGGACTTGATGTAGCTGGCGTGGCCGTCTCCCCAGGAGACGATGACGCCGTTCTGGTTGCGCCCCGCCGTGATGTCGCCCTTGACCTTGCCCATATCGGCAGAAGTGTCGGAGGTCAGGAACGAACAGTCGAAGTCGGGTCCCGCCGGCTTACCCGCCGGGCAGCCGCCGGGCACGTAGTTGAAGGCGCCGTAGGCTCCGGGCTGGATCAGGTCGTACTGCCACATCCAGGAATGGCCCGCCGAGCTGAGCAGGACGGTGCCCGCCACGTCCTCAAGCTCGGTCTGGCTGGCGGGCATCGGGTGTCGTTTGTCGAAGACGTCCGTGCCCATCAGGTTGAAGTTCGCGCCGTAGTTCGAAAGGCCGGGGTTGCCGTTGGCGTTGGGACCGGAAGGATCGCGGAAGATCTGGATCGACTTGTGATAGGGATAGGTGAGCTGGCCCCAGGTCCAGAAGATATCGGTGGGGTTGTCGTCGTCGGGCGAGCCCGTCCAGGTCCAAGAGCCGTAGCCGTTGGTCTTGTAGTCGGGCGGCTTGGCGACGGAGACGGGAATCGAGGTTTTGTTGAAGGCGAACGTGTACCGATCGTCCGCGTCGGACGAGTACATGAGCTGAGCCGTGCCGAGTTGCTTGAGGTTGCTCAGGGACACGGACTTTTTCGCCGCCGCCTTGGCCTGGGCGAACACGGGGAAGAGGATCGCGGCCAGGATGGCGATGATCGCGATCACGACCAGGAGCTCGATGAGGGTGAAGGCTTTGCGGTTCATGGCATTTTCCTTACGGGGAAACGGAAGTCAGGACGGTCCAGCCGTCAACGACGGCGAGGCGGTTGGCGAAGCGGACGGTGGGCCTCGCGACCCAGGGATCGACGAGGCCGACGACGAGGCGGTAGACGCCCTTCTTCGGCGCCTTGGGCAGGGCGGCGGAGGCGGCGAACGTGCCGGGAAGCCAGGTGCGGACGTCCGAGGCGGCGTCGGAGGTCGCGGCGACGGCGCCTTTCGCGTCGAGGAGCGCGAAGCGCAGGGGCCAGCGGCCGTAGAAGGGGGCGACGCCCTCGTTCACGCCGTCGAGGCGGATGCGCCCGTTGGATACTCGGACGCGGGTCAGGCGAAACTGGTAGCCCATGCGGCGCGACAGCTCGGCGGCGCGGGCGGGGTAGGCGGGGTCGTTCCCGGCGAGCATCGTGGGGCCGTACGGCCCGATCCAGCTCAGGTGGCCCTCCTGGACGGCGCGGAGCATGAGCGGCCAGTCCGCGCCGAGGTAGCGGGCGGCGGCGCCGGGCACCATCTCGCCGCCGGTGGGGGCGACCTTCCAGTTGTCCGCGCGTCCGCCCGCCTTCAGGTTCGGGAGGAACTTCCAATCCTCGGGCCCGAGGGTGTCGTCGGGGATCATGTCGTCGTGGTAGCCCATGCCCGGCTGGCTTAGGTAGCCCGATGCGGTGCGACCCATCAAGGGCTTGTCGGGGAAGGCGGCGCGCATCCCGTCGATCACTTCGCGCTGGACGGCGTCGGGGGCGAACAGCTCGGCACGGGGCCAGGTGTGCCACTCGCCCCAGTGGCCGAGGAGGCCGAGCTGGACGTAGGCGACCTGCGGGTCCCGGTTCCAGCGGGCGCCCATGGCGGCGATCAGCCGCGCGAGGGCGGCGCGCAGGCGGGGATCGGCGTAATCGGGCGAGAGGCCCTTACCGACCTCCTTGTCGTCGTAGGGGTTCATCTTCACCCCCGCGTCGATCAGGTACGGCGGGACGCCGACGGGCTGGTTCGGGTAGTCCATCCAGACGCGCAGCACGACGCGCTTGGCCTTTGCGGCGGGCGAGCGCATCGTCTTGGCCTCCCATTCCGCGAAGCGGTAATCGCCCTCGCTCGGCTCCAGCTCCCGCCACGAGGTCTCGTAGAAGGCCATCGTCGTCGGCACGTCCGTGGCGGGGGTGGCCTCCATGTAGGGGGCGTAGCCCTTAAGGGGGTTCGTCACCGGTCCCGGCCCGACGGGCAGGGGCACGTCGATTTTCGGGGGGAGGAGGGAAGCGAGGGCCAGGAACATGGGCTTGCTCCGTATGGTAAGGCGGTTTTCTCCTTTAAGCCCTCCGATTTTTTGCCGAAAAGATGGTCAATCGATTGACCATCGAACGGGGGCCAAGGGCGTGTTACATTGGAACCAGCCCCCATGGAACGCTCCCTTTCTTTCGTCCTGCTCGGCGCGGGCGGACGTGGCCGCATGTTCGCCGACTGGCTGCGCGACCACGTCGGCCCCGGTTCCGTCGTGGCGGTGGCGGAGCCGGACCCCGCGCGCCGCGCGCGGATCGCCGAGGCGCACGGCATCGAGCCCGCCCGCCAGTACGCGAGCTGGCAGGAGCTCGTCGCGGAGCCGCGGTTCGCCGACGTCGCGATCAACACGACGATGGACCGCGAGCACATCGGCTCGGCGGTCGCGGCGATGCGTGGGGGGTACCACATGCTGCTGGAGAAACCGATGGCGACCTCCCTGGAGGATTGCGTGGAGATCGACCGGGTGCGCCGCGAGACGGGGCGTATCGTGAGCGTGTGCCACAGTCTGCGCTACCACGCGCTCTACGCGGAGGTGCGCCGGGTTCTGCGCTCCGGCGCCATCGGCGAGATCGTGTCGCTGGATCAGCTCGAGGGGGTGGAGCACATCCACCAGTCCCACTCCTTCGTGCGCGGGAACTGGGGCAACGAATCGCGGAGCGCCTTTATGCTGCTCGCCAAGAGCTGCCACGACCTCGACATCATCGCCGATCTCGTCGACCTTCCCTGCGAGGAGGTGTCGTCGTACGGCGACCTGAAGTACTTCCGGCGCGACCACGCGCCCGCCGACGCGCCGGACTTCTGCGTCCAGGGCTGCCCCGTCCAGAACGCCTGCCCCTACTACGCGCCCAAGGTGTACGGCAACCCGAACGGCTGGGCGAACCACGCGGGGCTAGCCGGGCTCGACCATCGCCAATTGCTACAAGTTCTGGCTACGAGTCCTTTCGGGCGGTGCGTCTTCAAGACGGACAACGACGTGGTGGACCATCAGGTCGTCGCGATGCGGTTCGAGGGCGGGGTGACGGCGACCTTTACGATGACCGCCTTCACGCCGTTCCAAGACCGCGTCCTGCGCATCCACGGCACGAAGGGCTACCTGGAGGCGCGCGTCGGCAAGCGCACCCTGGACATGTGGGAGTTCTGGGAGGGCAACCGCCACACGCGGGTCGAGCTGCCGGAGTCGCAGGGGGCGCACGGCGGGGCGGACGATCTGGTGATGCGCCGCCTGATCGAGGCGGTGCAGCTCGAGGATCCCTCGTCGGTCTCCACCTCCACGTACGCCTCGCTCCAGAGCCACGCCATCGTCTTCGCCGCCGAGCGCTCGCGCCGAACCGGGGCGCCCGTGCGGCTGGACGAGACCGCAGGCGACGCGGCCCTCCGCTAGAGCCGCTTGTAGAGGGCGCGCTCGTCCGCGTTCGGGAGGGCGGGGTTCGCGACGGCGCAGGGTAGGTAGCGCAGTTTGCGGCAGAGTCCCGGGGCGCGGACGGCGCCCGCGCGCAGGAGGGCGTGCGCGCAGCCCTCCGTGCGCGCCCGGTCCTCCGCCCAGTCGAGCAGGCCCTCGACGAACCCTTCGGTCCGGTAGGCCGCCTCGATCCACACGAGGTCGATCCGCAGGCAGGCGAGGTCCCTTTGGAGGTGGCCCAAGAGTCCCGCGACGGGCTCGCCGGAGGCGGTGCGGGCGAACAGGTGGAGCGGGACGGCCCCAGGGGGCGGAGGAGGCGGCGGGGAGGGCGGCAGGGCGAGCGGGTTCTCGGCAGGTGGGTTCTCGGAGAGATGGCGGTCGCCGACCCAGAGGGCGGCGGCGTCGTCGCGCCGCCCGTCGAGCCGGATCGGACCCGGCGCGCCCGCCCTCCCTTTAGGGTCGATCACGTTCGGCGGGCCTCCGCGTCCCTTCCTTGTCGACGGTCTCGCCGGGGCGGCCCGGCTCGAAGATCTCGGACGTCGCGCGCCGCTGCTCGTACTCCGCGACGGGGTCGAAGTCGTAGACCTCGTCCTGGACGATGGGCGTCTCGTGGAAGTTGAAGGTCGGGGGCGGGGAGGTCGTCTCCCACTCCAGGCCGTGCGCGCCCCAGGGGTTGGCCGCGGCCCTCGCCCCGTTGAACAGCGAGCGCGTCAGGTAGATCGCGGGCATCGCGAACCCGAGCGCGAGGACGCTCGCGCCCAGGGTGCTCATGAGGTGGTAGGGCTGGAACTCGGGGGCGAAATAGTAGTAGTGGTAGCGTCGAGGCATCCCGATCCATCCCATCACGAACTGAGGGAAGAAGGTCAGGTTGAAGCCGATGAACACGAGAAGGGCGGAGATCTTGGCCGCCGTCTCGTCGAAGAGGCGCCCGGTGATCTTGGGCCACCAGTAGTGGAGCCCCGCGAGGAGGGCGGCGATCGTGCCGCCGACCATGACGTAGTGGAAGTGCGCGACCACGAAATAGGTGTTCGTGAGGTGGACGTCCGTCCCGGCGGAGGCGAGGAACAGGCCGGTGAGGCCGCCGACGGTGAAGAGGCCCAGGAAGCCCATCGCGTAGAGCATGGGCGACTGGAGCCGGATGTTGCCCTTGTAGAGGGTCAGGGTCCAGTTGAAGACCTTGATGGCCGAGGGAACGGCGACCAGGAACGAGAGCAGGGAAAAGACCAGCCCTTGGTACATCGACATGCTCGACACGAACATGTGGTGGCCCCACACGAGGAAGCCGAGTCCGGCGATGGCGAGCGAGGAGAAGGCGACGAAGTGGTAGCCGAAGATCCGCTTGCGGGCGAAGTTGGCGATGACCTCGGAGATGATCCCGAACGCGGGCAGGATCATGATGTAGACCGCCGGGTGGCTGTAGAACCAGAACAGGTGCTGGAACAGCACGGGGTCGCCGCCGAGCTCGGGGCTGAAGAACGGCAGGCGGAAGGCCCGCTCCAGGGCGACCAGGAGCAGGGTGATAGCGATCACGGGCGTTCCCAGGACGGTCACGACCGCCGTCGCGTAGAGCGACCACACGAAGAGCGGCAGGCGGAACCAGGTCATGCCCGGGGCGCGCATCTTGTGGGTCGTGACGATAAAGTTGATCGCGGTCGCGATCGACGAGAAGCCCGCCAGGAAGATGCCGACGATCGTCAGGGTCACCTGGCCGTTCGAGTACATCGACGAATAGGGCGTGTAGAACGTCCACATCGTGTCCGTGCCGCCGTCGCAGAGGGCGCAGAGATAGAGGAACGCCCCGGCGCAGTACAGGTAGAAGCTGAACAGATTCAGGCGCGGAAAGGCGAGGTCGCGCGCTCCGAGCATGATCGGGAGGAGGAAGTTGCCCAGGATCGAGGGGATGGCGGGCACGAGGAAGAAGAACACCATCGTGATCCCGTGGGCGGTGAAGACGCGGTTGTAGGTCTCGCTCTCGAGGACGACGCCCGTCGGGCTCATCAGCTCGACCCGGATCAGCCCCGCGAAGAGCGACCCCATGAAGAACATGGAGGTCAGCACGATCAGGAACATGCAGGCGATCCGCTTGTGGTCGCCCGTCAGGAGCCACGACGCGACCGTGTGCCGCGCGTTGAGATAGTTCAGGTCGCGGTGACCGGGAGCCGGGGCGGGCGCTCCGCGCTCGATCGGAGCCTCGACGCTCATGGGCGATCTCCTTCCGGAAGGCGGACTCGCGCAGCCATGCCGAAGGCTACGACCTTTCGCCGGGCCGCGGCAGAGGCGGCGTATCGTCGTTTTGTACGACCCCGGCCCGATCGGGCTTGGGAGAGACGCGATCGTGATGAAACCCGTTCGCCCCGGGAAGGGTCTTCCGCGACATGGAACGATCCGTCGCCGCGGTCCTGCTAGCCCTCGTCGCGCTTCCCGCCCCCGCGTGCGAGACGTGCCGCCCTCTGGTGCGGGCAACGGTGTACGACGGACGGTTCCTGCCGACGCTCGGGCTGCTTTCCGCGCCCCTGCTCGTGGTGGCCGCCATCGGAACCTTCGTGTACCGGAGCGATCGTTTCGGGAGCGATGGACGTTCAGCCTAGGTTCGGGCCGCTCGCCGGGGCGGGGATCGTGCTGGGCGCGGGGCTCGGCGGGTTCGTCAACGGCATCCTGCTCCACCAGATCCTCCAGTGGCACAACATGCTCTCGGCGCGGATGCCGCCCGACACCCTCGTGCGGGCGAAGGCCAACATGATGTGGGACGGCTACTTCCACGCGGGGGTGTGGACGATGACGGTGGGCGGGCTGGCCTTGCTCTGGAGCGCGACCGGACGCGCCGACGTGCCCCACTCCGGGCGGACGCTGCTGGGCGGTCTGCTCGCCGGATGGGGCCTGTTCAACCTCGTCGAGGGGGCGATCGACCACCAGATCCTGGGCTTGCACCACGTCGCCGAGTCCGCGCCCCCCGGGGCGAAGGCCGCTTGGGACCTGGGCTTTCTCCTTTTCGGCGCGGCTTTGGCTCTCGTGGGGTGGAGCTTGGCGCTTGTGGAACGCGCCCGAGCGGCACGGGCGTAAGACCGCAGCCGCCCGCCTGTCGTAAGAAGGCGCTACGCAAGAGCGAGGCTTCCGCGAGCCTCCCTCGCGCGGGGACAATGGTCCTGTCGCGAGGAGGTCAAGGCCTTGAACGGAAGACTGTCGGATCGAGAGGGGGAAATCCTGCGGCTCGCCGCCGACGGGGCTACGGACAAGGAGATCTGCGTGCGGCTCCGGATCGCGATGCCCACCGTCCGTACCCACTGGGGCCGGATTCGGGGCAAGCTGGGGGTCCTCAACCGCTCCCACGCCGTCGCCATCCTTCTCCGGGACGGTCCGTCCGTGCGGCCCTCGTCGCCGAGCGAGACGGCCATCGCCTCGTTCCAGCAGGCGCCGCTCGCCTACTGGGTCTGGAACGCGACCCACCAGCGTGTCCTCGTCGACCCGGAAACGCGCCGCGCCTTCGGGCTTCCCGGGGATCGCGAGGTCTTTACTCCCGACGAGCTTCTGGAAACGGTCTGGACTCCCGACCAGGACCGGTTTCGCCGGTTCCTCCTTCAGAGTCCCCACGCTCGCTCCATGGCCTCGTTCGAGTGCCGTGCCGGCACGCCCGGCCACTACGACCGGCTCGTGCGCACCGTCGCCCTGACCACGCAGGCGTCGTCGCGCGAGGGCGTCGCGGTGCTCATGGCCTCCGTCTGCGAGCCTCACGCTTGCCTCTAGGCCGGGGGGCGGCTGGGGACGTCGCCGACCGCCTTTGGGCGTAGAGTCCGCCGTAGACCTCATGGTTGACGTCCTCCAGGCACGCGCCGACCATCGCGGGCGAGATCCGGTTGAGGACCCGATCCGGCTCGACGACGATCTGGGCGGCGGGAAAGAGGATGGGGAGGATCAATGCGGGACCTCGACCCGGCTTCCGGTCTCGACCGACCGGATGGCCGCGTGCGCCAGTTCCAGGGCGCGCAGGCCCGCGCGGGCGTGGACGGGCGGCGCCTCGCCCGTCCGGAACGCCTTCAGCGTCGCATCGATGTAGCGGTCGAACGTGCGGTGGAACTCGCGGTCGAGGTCGTTGAAGTAGCCTGCCTGCCACGTCTCGCCCGTTTCGTCTCCGGCGGCGTGGTAGACGTAGCGGCGCACCGTGTCTTCGATCACGACCCGTCCCGCCGTGCCGCTGATTTCGATCCGCTGGGTGTCGGGGTAGGCGTAGGAGGTGTCGTAGGAGCCGACGAGGCTGCCGACGGCGCCGCTCGCGAAGCGGAGGGCGAGGACCATGGTCGAGCGCGCGTCGGTGAACTCCGCCGAGATCGCGGCGATGGGGCCGCAAAGGTGTTCCAGCATGTCGAAGCCGTGGCACTGGGTTTCGATCAGGTTCGCGTAGGGATGGTCGCTTGATCCTTCGCCGCCGAAGCGCCACGTCGCGAACACGATCTCGCCGAGCCGTCCCGCCTCGATCGCCGCCTTCGCGAGGCGTACGGGTTTCGCTTCCCGATGGTTGAAGCAGATCGCGAAGAACCGGTCGCCCGCCGCTTTGAGCAGGGTCTCGGCCTCTGCGGTCTCGAAGGTGAGCGGTTTCTCCACGAGGAGCGGAAAGCCTGCCTGGACGACGCGCATCGTGGGCTCGAAGTGGCCTTGGTTCGGCAGGCAGAGGCTGACCAGATCGGGCCGTTCCGTCTCCAGCATCGCGTCGAGGTCGGTGTAGGCCCGGACGCCGAACTCGTCGGCGCGCCTTTGGGTCTTTTCGGGCGTGCGGCCTGCGATGGCGACGAACTCGACGTCAGGATGGGCGGCGAACACGCGGGCGTGTTGGCGTCCCCAGCCTCCGGCGCCGACGAGCGCCACTTTGATCCGGCCATCGCTCACCGCTCGATCGTCCCCTTGCCCTTCTCGCCCTTGTCCATCCGGTGGTTGATGACCCCTTCAAGTCGCTTCTGGTTCGCCTTCAGCCGTCGGTCGTAAAAACGATCGGCGTCCGCACGATCCGGGCGAAGTGGGCCAGGACGCCCATTCTGCCGTTCACAGGCGGAGCTTCCGATCCCGTGGCCTACCCGAAGGACGGTCACCGCCCGCCGAGGGCGTCGAATCCCGGGAGGGCGTCGCCGGCGTGGTCGAACAGGACGAGGCCGCTCCAGCCGCCCCGGCGTCGAGATCCAGGTAGGAGCCCAGTACAGCAGGCCCTTGCCCCGGTCGCCGGGAACGTCGCGGACGATCCCGGTGAGTTTCCGCAGGTAGGCCGCCTGACCCTGGGGCGAGGCGGGGTAGGCGGGAAGGAGCTTGCCGCCTTTGTAAATTCCCGGCGCGGCGCCGGGTTCGGGCTCCCAGGGATAGGACGTCTCGACGACGTAGAGGTCTTTCCGGTAGCGGGTCGACAGGTCGACGAGGTTCGTTCGCAGATCGTCGAGGGGCCCGTGCCACCAGGGGTAGTAGGAGAGGCCGATGAGATCGAAGTCGACGCCTTCCGCCTTCAGGTGGTCGAACCACCCGCGGCAGCCCCGGTTGTCGGCGCCCCGGTCGAGGTGGATCATCGTTCGGATGCCCCGTCCCGACTCCTTCACCCCCGCGCAGCCCGCCTTGACGAGGCGGCCCAGGCGGCGCCAGCCTTCGGGGGTGTCGTTGCTTCCATCAAGCCAGAGCATCCCCGGCGTGATCTCGTTGTCGACCTGCACCATGACGGGCGGCGTCCCTTGGGCGACCATGGCGCCCACGACGTCCTTCGTGGTGTAGTGGACGGCCGCCACGAGACGGTCGAAGGAGAGATCCTTCCAGTCGGCGGGCTTGCGCTGTTTGGCGGGGTCGGCCCAGCCGTCCGAGTAGTGGAAGTCGAGCGAGATCCGCAGACCCTGAGCCTTGTCGCACCAGCCGTCTTTCGGGTCGTTCCAGACGCGGAAGCGGACGAGGTTCCACCCGGCCTCGCGCATCGCGACAAGGGGTCGGTCTTCCGCCCTCGGTAGCGGTAGGCCGCGCCCGAGGCCTCCACCTCGGGAATCTCGGAGGATCGCCGCCCCGCAGGAAACCCCGCGCAGGAAACCTCGGCACAGGGGGAGGAGAAGGGCGGTGAGCAGGGACGGCATCGTCTCTCGGGAGGGTTCCACGCGTGGTACCGCAAAACCCTTTGGGGCAGAGGCTTCGCGGGAAAAGGTCATCCCTTTTCAAGGGCGTTCGACGACTTTCGTCCACAAGCGCTCCGATCCTGAACGCCTTGGAAGGAGTCGAACGTCTGTGAGCCGCCCCTGGAGCGCGTACCTTTCGGAAGCGATGGGGCTGGCGGTGTTCATGGCGTTCGCGGGCGGGCTGACCGTCCTGCTGTTCCACCCGGACTCCCCCGTGGGGCGCGCGCTCGAGCCGCCCGCGCGCTACTTCGCCCTGGGTTTGGGGATGGCGCCGGTCGTGTGGCTCGGGATCGTGAACGCGCCCTGGGGGAAGCGGAGCGGCGCGCACGTCAATCCTGCGGTCACCCTCGCCTTCTGGCGGTTGGGCAAGATCTCCGGGGTGGACGCCCTGTTCTACATGGCGTTCCAGTTTCTGGGGGCGATCGCGATCGCGCGGATCATGGGTTGGATCTTCGGGCCGCTCTACACCCACCCGGCGGTCGACTTCGCGTCGACCAAGCCGGGCCCGGACGGCGTCTGGGTCGCCTTCGGGGTGGAGTTCGCTATCTCGTTCGGGCTCATGGCGATGACCTTGTGGATGGCCAACGACGAGCGGCTGGCGAAGCGTTCGGGCGGGGCGATGGCCCTGCTTCTCGGGTTCTACCTAGCGACCGCCACGCCATTTACGGGGATGAGCCTGAACCCCGCCCGCACGACGGGATCGGCGGTGTGGGCGAGCGAGCGTCCCGGTCTCTGGATCTACTTCGTCGCCCCATGCTTGGCGACGCTTCTCGCCGCCGAGCTGTACCGCCGCCGCTTTCCCGACCGGCTCGGCGGCAAGTCCTACCCGCCCGAAGCGTAGTCGAGCGCGCCCGCGTCGGCGTCGAGGCGGGCGCGCAGGCCGAGGGGCAGGGTGAGCATGCCCCGGGGGGCATGGCCGAAGGGAAAGTCGACGACGGAGGGGATGCCGAGGGGGGCGATCCGCTCGCGAACGATGTCTCGCCAGGGACGGCCGCCGATGCTCTCATCGACGCGCTCGTCGGTTCCGGTCATCTCGCCCAGGACGATCCCCGCGCACCGCTGGAGCAGGCCCGCGTTGAGGAGGTGGGTGAGCATGGCGTCGATGCGGTGGGGGGCCTCGTCCACGTCCTCGATGAGGAGGAGGCGGCCTTCCGTCTCCAGGGCGTTCGGGGTGCCGATGGAGTCGCAGAGGAGGCAGAGGCAGCCGCCGACGACCTCGCCTTCGGCCACGCCGGAGACCAGGGTCTCGGCGCGCGGCGCGCTTTCCGGAGCGGCGTGGTCGCCCCGCAGGGCGCGGCGGAAGGAATCGACGACCCAGTCGGGGCGCGGGTAGTGGAGGGTGAGGGCCATGGGCGCGTGGAGGGTGGCGAGTCCCCGGCGGTTGAGGGCGAGGTGGAGGGTGGTGACGTCGCTGAAGCCGATTAGGGGCTTGCCGCTCGCGGCCATGCGGTCGAGGTCGAGGAAGGGGAGGAGGCGGGCGCAGCCATAGCCACCGCGGGTGCAGAGGACGGCGGCGACGTCGTCGTCCGCGAAGGCGTCCATCAGGTCCCGGGCGCGGTCGGCGTCGCGTCCTGCGAGGTGATCGGTGCGGTCGAGGGCGTGGGGCGAGACGCGGACGCGGTAGCCCTCCGCCTCCAGCAGGTGGGTCACGAAGTCGAGCTTGTCGCCGTCGAGGGGGGAGGCGGGGGAGACCAGGGCGACCCGATCGCCGGGACGGAGGGCGCGAAGCGTCATGGCGTGGGGCGATTATGGGGCAAAATAGGGGTTAGCGATGCACCCCGTCGAACACGAGACCTCCCGCCCGCTGGGCGCCCTGCGCCGATTCCGCTTCACGCAGAGCGAGGACACCCTGCTCGCGACCCTGGGCGCCTGGTCCTTGGGCCTCGTGATCTTTACGCTCGCCGGCTTCTACATCGGGACGATCGTGGGCCACGACAACCATCCCGCCGAGGGTCTGCGCCACGTCGATCTGAATATCGACCAGCTCATCTTGGCCCTGCCTTACGCGCTGGGCGGCCTCGTTCTGGGTTTGATCTTCGCGCTATGCGTCACGTTCGTCTACGTTCCGGCCAAGCTGCGGGAACTCGACTCCGAAGGCCTCGCGCACTAAGGTCGTCGGCATTTGGGATCGTCGGCCTTCGGCCTACGATCCCCGGTAGGTCCTGCCCTTCCACACCACCTTTCCCTGCCGGTGCCAGACGAGGGAGCGGAGCAGGGTGAAAGCCCCGATGGTGGGGACCAGGGGCGCGAGGAGGATGGGCCAGAGGACGGTGCGGCAGGTCAGGGCGACGAAGAGGCCGCTCGCCCAGAAGAGGCCCGCGGCCAGACCGATCGCCGAGCCGGCCAGCAGCCAACCCCAGCCGAGAAACAGCATGAGCGCGGCGAGGGCCAGGGTGCCGGGGGTCGAGCCCGCGACCTCGTGGCTGTTCTTGCTCATGCCGTCCAGGGTCTGCCGCCAGGTGTCGTACATCTTGACGGCGAGAACCCGCGAGAGGTTGGCGACCTCGACCCCGACGCCCTCCTTGGCGAGCAGGCGGCCCATCGAGACGTCCTCCATCACCTGGGTGCGGACGCGCTCGTTGGGCCAAAGCCGGACGTAGACGTCGCGCCGCCACATGGTGACCTGCCCGTTCAGAAACCGATTGTGGCCCATGCCGCTCCGGTGGACGAGGCCGTAAGGGTTCGTCGCGAGCAGGACCCAGCCCACCCAGGCGAGGAAAAGCGGCTCGACGCCCCGCCCGGGGAGGACGGTGGGGAAGCCGGTGACGGCGCCGACGTTCGGCTTCGCGCTGGCCGCCACGCCGCGCATAGTGGCGACGAAGCCGGGCGACGGCCGCACGTCGGCGTCCAGGAAGAGGAGCCACTCGGCGCGCGTTCCCTCGAGGGCGGCGGAGGCGAGGTTGTGACAGGCGCGGTTCTTGCCCGTCCAGCCTTCCGGCAGGGGACCGCCCCGCAGGACGGTCGCGCCGTGGCGCGCGGCGACGTCGCCCGTGCCGTCGGACGACTCGTCGTCGTACACGATCACGGGAACCCCGCCCAGGGCGGGCAGGAGCCGCTCCAGATTCGCCGCCTCGTCGCGCGCGGGAATCAGGACGACGGTCTCCGGCCCTTCGTCCGCACCCGCGCCGGGGCGAGGCCGGGGCATCAGGATCAGGTTCAGGAGGGCGACGAGGGCGAGAACGCCGTAGATCGCGACGATGAGGAGGGTCAAGCCTCGACTGTACATCATGGCTCCGAGCCCGGGTCGGTCGGACCCCTTTACAGCGCCGACGCCTTCTTCCGAAAAAAACAGGCATAGGCCCTCTGGCCCACTGAAGAACGTCGCAGGGAAAGCCGACGTCTATAACTATGTCGGACCGCAGGACGCGGCCCACGGGGCGAGGCCCCGAGGCTGCAAACGACGGCGAAAGCCCTTGCGGAGCCCCGATGCCGGACCTTAAGGCCGAAGCGACTAGGTCGCTGGAGGCCCGTGCGGCAAGGGCCACCGTCGACGGAACGGACTGAGGGGACCGCCTACGATGCGGGCCCCTACGCGTTCTTCGGGATAACCTAGAGCGACCTGTGTTCCCGATTTCGATTCTCCGCATCGCGCCCTACGTCGTGGGACTGCGCATCCTCGTCGCCACCTTGCCCAGCGGTGATCTGGAGCGAACCCGCATCGTCGAGACGGGAGACGGGGCGCGCGTCTACGTCGAGCGCCAGGCGGCGCGCTCGGACATCGTCACTCGGCGGGACCTTTCGATCCCGCGCGGCAAGTACGCGTGGCGGATCGAGGAGGAGAAACGATCGGTGATCGCCGCCGCGCCCGGCCGTCCCCTTGGGATCGTGCGCCGTGCGTTCGCGGTGGTCCTTTCGACCGACCGGCGCGATCCCCGCTCGGTGATGCCCAACCCGGTCGAGGCATACCGCTTCTACGCCCCGACGCGCGAGGCGGCGGAGGCGATGCGGGAGCGGCTGAAGCAGGCGCTCGACCCCTCGTAGCCCGAGTCACGGGCGGACCTTAGAGCGAGGCGGCGAACGCCTCAACCGCCCGCCGCACGGGGGAGAGGTCGAAACCCTCGGAGACCCCCTCGCCGTCGTAGCGCGGGGGCGTCGGTTCGACGCCGAGAAGGACGCGGGGCCAGCGCGGGTGGAGGATCTCGCCAAGCAGTCGCTCGGCGGCCGCCTCGCGATCCGCCGGACCAAGTCCGAACGCCTTCCCGAGGTAGGCGGCCAACCGCGTCCGCAACTCGTCGAAGATCACCTCGAAGTAGCGCGACGCCCCCTGGGGAAAACGCTCGGCCTCCGCGATCGCGACCCGGCTCATCCGAACGAAGGAGTCGCTCACCATCGCCTCCAGATAGCGGCCCAGGAAAAGGACCAAGGCTTCCTTCGGGTCGTCGCCGTAGTCGGAGGGCTCCCGCATCCGATCGAGGAACAGCTCGCGCGCGAGCTCGACCACGGCGAGGAAAAGGTTCTCCTTGCTTTCGAAATGGGCGTAGAGCGTCCGCTTCGAGGTTTCCGCGCGGGCGGCCACCTCGTCCATCGAGGCACGCTCGAACCCAAGCTCCAGGAAGGTCGCCTTGGCGGTCCAGAGGACGTGGTCCCGCAACTTCTCGCCCCGCCTCGACATGCCTTCCATGATCCCTCCAAACGAAAGAGTAAACGGTACGGTATAGTTTACTTATGCCGAGTCTCCTTCCCATCGTCGTCACCACTCCGACCGGCGACATCGGCCACCGGGTGGTCGAGGGTCTTCTCCGGGCGGGCGCGCCCGTCCGCGTCGTCGCCCGCGATCCTTCGCGGCTGCCCACCACCGTTCGCGAGCGCGTCGAGGTCGTCGAAGGATCGCACGGCGATCCCGAGGTGGTCGAGCGGGCGTTCGCGGGTGTGGACGCGGCGCTCTGGGTCGCCCCTCCGAACCCCGTCGCTCCGAGTCTGGCGGCCGCGTACGTCGATTTCGCCCGCCCCGCCGCCGAGGCGATCCGAAGGCAGGGGGTGAGGCGCGTCGTGTCCGTCTCGGCTCTGGGCCACGGCACGCCGCGCGAGCGGCGGGCCGGGCTCGTCACCGCCTCGTTCGAGATGGACGCGCTTCTCGCGAGCGCCGGAGCGGCGTTCCGGGCGCTCGCCTGCCCGTCGTTTATGGACAACGTGCTTCGTCAGGTCGACGCGATCCGGACCCAGGGGACGTTCTACGGCCCGCTCGACGGGGCGGCGAAGCACCCGACCTGCGCGACGGCGGACATCGCCGCCGCCGCCGCGCGGCTGCTGCTCGACGACGCCTGGACGGGCGCGGGCCACGTCGCCGTCCTCGGCCCGGAGGATCTGTCGGCGGACGACCAAGCCGCGATTATCACGGCGGTTCTCGGGCGGCCCGTCCGGTACGCGCGCGTTTCCCCCGACGCGCTCGAAGCCCAGTTCCGGGAGCGAGGCGCCTCCGACGCGTTCGTCCGGGGCTACCTGGAGATGATGGCCGCCAAGGACGACGGGTTGGACGACGCCGAGCCGCGCACCGCGGCGTCGACCACGCCGACGTCGTTCCACGCGTGGTGCGAACGGGAGCTCAGGCCCGCGATCGAGGCGGCGTAGGCGGGGCGGGGGCGGGGGCGAGCCTACCGGAAGCTTTCGGCCCGAGGGGCGCGGTCCATGAGCATCGCGACCGCCTTGCCCGGCGCCACGCGGCCCCGGAGCACCGCGTCCACGGCGGCGAGAACCGGAAGCTCGACGCCGTGGCGACGGCCGAGAACGAGGGCGGCCTCGCTCGTGGGAACGCCCTCGGCGACCTGTCCGACCTCATTGAGGGCGGTCTCCAGGCTATGGCCCTGACCCAGAGCGTAGCCGACGCGGTAGTTCCGCGAGAGGCGGCTGTTGGCGGTGGCGAAAAGGTCGCCCACGCCCGCCGGTCCCAAGAAGGTCTCGGCCCGCGCTCCCATCGCCGCGCCCAGGCGCGCGACCTCCATGAGTCCGCGCGAGAGGAACGCCCCTTTGGTGTTGTCGCCGAAGCCCAGGCCGTCGCTCATGCCGCCGCCGATCGCCAGGACGTTCTTGAGGGCGCCCGCGAGTTCCACGCCGACCACGTCCTCGGTGGTCGAGACGCGGAAGGTGGCGCAGGTGAAGGCGCCTTGGACGGCTTGGGCGTCGGTTTGGTCGGCGAAGGCGGCGAGGGCGACGGTCGGGATGCGCCGCGCGATCTCGACCGCGAGGTTGGGGCCGCTGAGAACGCCGACGCGGGCGCCCGGATGGAGCTCGGCCATCACGTCGACCATAAAGCGGGCGGTCACCGGCTCAAGGCCCTTGCTCGCGACCACGATCCGGGGGGCGCCGAGGGGCACGAAGGCCGCCGTCTCGCGCACCGCCCCGCTGGGTACGGCGATCACGGCCAGCTCGGCCTCGGAGCGACGGTCGAGGAGGGCGGGGCGCACCTCCGTCGGGATCGCGAAGCCGGGAAGGTAGCGCAGGTTCTCGCGCAGGCGGACGAGCGACTCGATCTCCTCGGTGTCGCGTCCGAGAAGATCCACGTCGTGGCCGTTCCGGGCGAGGAGGATGGCGAGGGCCGTTCCCCAGCTTCCCGAACCGAGCACCGCGACGCGCATGGGGGAGAATCTACCCGCGCGGTGGGGAACTCTGAGCTATCGGGAAGGCACACCGAGGCTCCTCCTAGAGTTCAGACTAAAAAGAGGCCAGCTTGTCGAGCGAGGAGGGGCGTAAAGGCTATGCTCCTAACGGCCCGATGTCGTTCAAGCCCTTCGCCCTCACCCTCCTCGCCCTTTTCGCCGCATCCGCCTTCGGGCAGGCGACGCCGCAGGGCGACCCCATCGGCACGTCCCGGCCCAGCTTCAGCGACACGTCGCAGATCGTTCCGGTGCGGAGCCTCCAACTCGAGGCGGGACTGAGCCTCTACCGGCGGGGCGGGCGGGAGGTCGAGCGGTGGGAACTGGGCGAGGCGCTTTTCCGATACGGCCTAGCGCCGCGCGCCGAGCTGCGGCTTCAGCTTCCCAACGACGTGCTTCCCCGGCAGGGCGTCGATGGCTTCGACAACACGATCCTGGCGGCGTCCTTCTACCTAGGGCAGGTCGGCGGCTGGGACGTGGGCGTCGTTCCGGGGGTAGAGATTCCTAGCGGGGCGCGCCCCTACCGCGACGAAACGCTCACGCCGAACGCATCTCTAAACCTAGGCCGATCGTTCGGCAAGACGGGTGTCGCGGCGACCCTGGCCGCCGCCTACGGGCGCGACCAGGGCCGAGCCGATCTCTCCGGACAGGGCTCGCTCGTCGTCACCCACGCGCTGGGCCCGTCGCGAATCGGCTTCGTGGAATACGCCGCGTTCCTCGACCGGTTCGACCAACCGGAGCACTACGCGCACCTGGGCCTGCAGTGGATCGTTCACCGCACCTCGCAGTTCGACGTTCACGCGGCGGTCGGCCTCGGGGGAGCGGCGTCGCACGAGGTGGTGGGGGCGGGCTACTCGGTGAGGTTCTAGGGAAGAGGGAGCAGGACCGACGATCCTGTCCCCCGGCCTCTAACCCCCGTTCTGGGGAACGTCCTTCTTGGGCGGCAAGGGCTGGTTGGCGATCGTCATCGCGGTCAGGTAGTAGAGCCGCGCCGCGTTCGCGAGCTTGGGGAAGTCGATCTTCTCGATGGTGTCCGTGGGCTGGTGGTAGTCCGGGTGGAAGCCGTCGAAGAGGAAGGCGATCGGGATGCCCTTGCGCGCGAAGTTGTAGTGGTCGCTCCGCGTGTAGACGTCCTCGGCGTCGTACTTGAAGCGGAAGCCCACGTACTTGTTCACGCTCTGGATCGTCGAGTCGAGTTCGGTCGAGATCCGCTTGGAGCCGACGAGGCGTATCGTGTCGACGTTCTCCTCGCGCTTGTCCACCCGGCTCTCGTCGCCGTTCTGGACGCCGTCGGAGTCGCGCCCGACCATGTCCATCTGGAGCTCGGCGACCATTTTGTCCAAGGGGACCGGCGGGTGGTCGGTCAGGTAGCGCGAGCCCAGGAGGCCGAGCTCCTCGCCGTAGAAGGTCATGAAGACGATCGAGCGCTTGGGTTTGACGGGGTTGGCGGCGATCGCGCGGGCCACGAGGCACACGGCGGTTGAGCCGGAACCGTCGTCGTCCGCGCCGGGGTTGACGACCCCGTTGACGATGCCGAGGTGATCGAGGTGGCCGCCGACGCCGATGTACTCCGCCTTGAGCTTGGGGTCGGAGCCTTCGATCATGCCCACGACGTTCGGGACGCGAACGGCCTCGACGCGGCCTTTGGAGACCAGGGTGGCCTTGCGGGCGAGCTCGGCCATCCGCGCGCCGGTCCCTGCCTGGGCCATGAAGGCGCCGATGGCGGGGCTCAGGTCATCGACCGCCTCGCGGGAGATCTGGCCGCGCGGGGTCGCGCCCGAGGGGGTCGCGGAACCCATCCGGTTGGGCGTGATCGTGCGGGCGCGGTCGGCGACGGTCAGCACGATCGCCGGGCTCTTGAGGTTGACCTGGCTTCGCGCCCTCACGCGTCCTTCGGGGACGTCCAGGATCACGATCTTGCCGTCGATGGCGTCGAGTTGGCGGGGCGTCAGCTCGTCGGTCGCGCCCGCCCGGATCACGGTGACGGCGGCGGAGATGTTCAGGTCCTTCCCGGTCGGGGTAAGGGCCAGCATGCGGTCGTCGAGGACGGCTCCGTCGGGGGTGGTCAGCTTCGTGTCTTCCGCCACGGGGCGGTAGTAGGTCCCGCCGTACTGGAAGTAGCCACCGTCGTCGCCGAGCGGCTTCAGGCCCGCCGCCTTGAACTGCGCGGCCACGAACTCGGCGGCCCGCTGGAAGCCGATCTGCCCCGTTCCGCGTCCTTCCGTCTCGGGTCCGGCGAGATAGCCGAGGATCGAGCGGGCGTCGTACTCGCTGATCGAGTCGAATCCTTTCTTGAACTCCTTGGGCGGCGGGACCGCGCCGGGATACTGGGCGGCGACCAGGGAAGCGAGCCCGAGGGCGAGAAGAGCGGCGGAACGTCGCATGAACCTCTACAGTACGCCAAAGGGGGAGCCCGATGGTTCCCTCGGGACTGTTCTGCGAGCCTGTTACTCCACCTCGTCGATGCCGGGTCGTCCGATTCGGACGGCATAGCCCGACATCGCTCCCGGTGGGAAGCTTCGGAAGTCGTCTTGGCGTCGAAGCGCGGCCTTCAGGACCCGCGCCAACTCGGATGGGCCGAGGGCGCGGTAGCGATCGACGAACATCGGGTGGTCCGTGAGTCGGGTGGACGCCGCGCGATCGTCGCGCGTCCCGCGTCGCCGTACTCAAGGTCGAAGGCCCATGGCGCGGCGTCGGCGCTCAGGCCGTGCGAGTGGGACCAAAGAAGGATCTCGACGCCCTCGATCGTGCGTTCGGTCATCCGAGCCGCTTCAGCCAATCGGCCAGGAGGTCGGGCCATCCCTCAAGGCCGGGCTCCCTCGAACGGAGGCCGTAGCCGTGGCCTCCCTTAGGGAAGAGGTGCAACTCGACCGGGACGCCCGCTGCCGCGCAGGCTCCGGCGTAGGCGAGGCTGTTCGCGCAGGGAATGGGATCGTCGGCGGTGTGGACGAGGAAGGCGGGCGGCGTCTCGGGGCCGACCGTCGGGGCGGTCGCCGGATCGGCGAGGTAGCCGGGATAGATCAGGGCGGTGAAGGCGGGGCGCGGGCCGTCCGAGGCGTTGGCGGCGGTCGCGGCGAGGTGGGCTCCGGCGGAGAAGCCGAGGAGGCCGATCACGCCCGGAATCGTTCGCAGCGCCTCTTGGACATCCTCCAAAGCGGGGGCGTGGCGCACGTCCTCCGGATTGGGAAGGCGGTACTTGAGGACGGCGGCGTTGAGTCCGATCGAGTTCAGCCACCGGGCGACCTCCGTCCCTTCGTGCTCGATGGCGAGGACTCCGTAGCCTCCGCCGGGCAGCACGACGACGGTCGGGACGGTGGGATCGGGTCCGGGAAAGAGGGTGAGGGTCGGACGCGAGACGCCGAAGACGAGATCGAAATCCCCGTCTTCGGCGCGTTCGGTCCGCTCGACGTCTTGGCGGGTCCAACCGCCGGGATTGCCCGAGGGCCACAGCGCCCGTTCCATAGGGCGGGTTTTACCCTTCGAGCGACATCTTCAGACTCCTGCCCCTATCCACTCAGGAGGCGACGCCAGCGAACCTCCCCTCCCCTCCTCTCGCGAGAGAAGGGAGGGGAGGTTCGGGCTTAGAGACCCTTCCCGGCGAGGAAGTGGAGCAGGTCGGCGATGCGGCTGGAGTAACCCCACTCGTTGTCGTACCAGGAGACGACCTTCACGAGGTTGCCCACGCCGACGGTGTCGAGCGCGGAGAAGATCGAGGAGTGCGGGTTGCCCTTGAGGTCGGAGGAGACGAGCGGCTCGTCCGAGTACTGGAGGTAGCCCTTCATCGCGCCCTCGGCGTATTCCTTCATCGCAGCGTTGATCTCGTCGATGGAGGCCTCCTTGAGGAGGACGGCGGTGAAGTCGACCACCGAGACGGTGGCGACGGGCACGCGGAACGCCATGCCGGTGAACTTGCCCTGCAGCTCGGGGATGACGAGGCCGACCGCCTTCGCGGCGCCCGTGGAGCTGGGGACGATGTTCTGGGAGGCGGCGCGGGCGTCGCGCAGGTCCTTGGCGGCGGTGTCCTGGGTCTTCTGGCTGTTCGTGAAGGCGTGGACGGTGGTCAGGAGGCCCTTGTCGATGCCGAAGCGGTCGTGGAGGACCTTCGCGACGGGGGCGAGACCGTTGGTGGTGCAGCTCGCGTTGGAGACGACGTGGTGGTTCGCCGGATCGTAGGCGTCGTCGTTCACGCCGAGCACGATCGTCTTGTCCTCGTTCTTCGCGGGAGCGGAGATGACGACCTTCTTGACGGAGCCGCGCTTGTGGGCGACCGCCTTGGTGGCGTCGGTGAAGAAGCCGGTGGACTCCACGACGATGTCGACGCCCTGGCTGCTCCAGTCGATGGCGGCGGGATCGCGCTCGGCGAACACCTTGATCGCCTTGCCGTTGACGTGGATCGAGTCGTCCGCCTCGACCGTGCCCTGGAAGGGGCCGTAGGTGGAGTCGTACTTGAAGAGGTGAGCGTTCGTGGCGGGGTCGGTGAGGTCGTTGACGGCCACGACCTCCAGCTCGTCGGGGTAGCGCTCCAGGATGGTGCGGAGGGAAAGGCGACCGATGCGCCCGAAGCCATTGATACCGATTCGCGTGGCCATTGCTGTTTTTCCGTTGTCGAACCCGCCGCATTGCCGGTTCTTTAACCGCCAGTTTACCGCCGTGCGGCGGGTCGTATCCGGCGCGTGGTCCGTTCGTCCCCTCTCGCCCTCGTCTTCGTGGCCCTGACTCTCGCGGACTGCGGTGGCGAAAGCGGAGCGGCACGAAGCGAACATCGTGCCCCAATGGGGTGATCCGACCAGGAAAGAGCCGTCCGCCGGCGCCCTTCCGAACGTCGATCTCGAGATCGACGACCTGCTCAACGCGAAGTCCACCCTGGGCTAGGCGCGGGTGGAGGACGACGCGCGTAGCCCAGGCGTTCGTCAACCTCGTGGACAACGCCTTCTTGAACCATCAGGAGGACAACCCGGCGACCCCAACCGACGAGTCCGCCCAGGATTACTCCGAGTTCGGCTGGGTCTTCTCGGGCCAGACGGCGGTCGACGCGCTCCGTCAGGGAGACAAGATCGTGAACGCGCGGACCGAAGCCCGCCCGTAAAGGCGATAACGGCAACCTTCCGGGCGTCATAATAGAACTCTATGCCCGCCGAGAAAGTCCGCATCGTCACCCTGGGGTGCGCCAAGAACGAGGTGGACTCGGAGGAGATCGCGGGCGTGCTCGGCAAGGCGGGCTACGCGGTGGACGGCGCCTCCGAGGAGACGGGCACCATCGTCATCAACACCTGCGGCTTCCTGGAGTCGGCGAAGGAGGAGTCGATCGCGACGATCCGCGCCGCCGTCGCGGAGAAGGAGGCGGGCCGCGCGACCCGCGTGATCGTGGCCGGGTGCCTCGCCCAGCGGATGGGGGCGGAACTGATGCGGCTCGCGCCGGGAGCCGACGCCTACGTGGGCGTGGGGCAGATGGCGCGCTTCGCGGACATCCTGGAGTCGGTCAAGCGGGAGCGCGAGACGGTGCTCGACGTGGCGCCGCCCCACCACCGCTGGGCCGACGTCCCGACCCGCGCCCGGGCCGGACGGCCCTGGAGCGCCTACCTGAAGATCAGCGAGGGGTGTAACCACCGCTGCACCTTCTGCACGATCCCCAGCTTCCGGGGGGCGCACCAGAGCAAGCCCATCGAGCGCGTCGTGGCGGAGGCCCGCCATCTCGCCTTCGGCGGGACGCGCGAGATCAACCTCATCGCCCAGGACGTCACCCAGTACGGCTTCGATCTCTACAAGGCGTTCACCCTGCCGCGGCTCCTGCGCGAGCTGAACGGCGTAGACGGCATCGACTGGATTCGCCTCCTCTACTTCTATCCGAACCTGCTCACCGACGAGGTGATCGAGACGATGGCCTCGCTCTCGAAGGTGGTGAAGTACATCGACATCCCCCTCCAGCACACCCACCCGGACGTGCTGCGGCGCATGCGGCGGCCCTGGGACGGCGAGCGGTACCTCGACCTGTTCGACAAGGTCCGCGCCGCGATGCCCGACGTGGCGATCCGCACCACCTTTATCGTGGGCTTTCCCGGCGAGACGGAGGAGGAGTTCGAGGACCTGCTGGAGTTCTGCGAGGCGGCCGAGCTCGACCGGGTCGGCGCGTTCACCTTCTCGCGCGAACCCTCGACGCCCTCGTACGACCTGCCGGACCAGGTGCCGGACGAGGTCAAGCGCGAGCGCTACGACCGCCTGATGACGCTCCAGCAGGAGGTCTCGCTTGAGGTCAACCAGGGCTGGATCGGCAAGGAGATCGACGTGCTGGTGGAGGACGTGAAGGACGGCTGGCTCGTGGGCCGTTCCCACCGCGACGCCCCGGAGATCGACGGCTTCGTGTTCGTCGACGGCGAGGCGAAGCCGGGCGAGTTCGTGCGGGCGCGGGTCACCGGCGCGGAGCCCTACGACCTGATCGCCAAGGCCCTGCGCACCCCGAAGACGGGTCCGCGCAAGCTGACCTCGCTGCGGGTCGCGGCTCCCGTCGCGCCCCGCTAGATTGAGGCGTGATGCCGACCGTTCTGAAGATCGCGGATACGCTCGACGGATTCGCGATCGACATCGACGACCTGGAACCGCTTCTGCCGGAGTCCGCCCGCGCTTTGCGCTGGGCTCTCGCCGACGCTCACGAGGCGGCTTGGATTCTCGGCCCCGCGATGGAGCACGTCGAACCCGAGGGCGCCCTCTGCTTTGAGGCGATGCAACGGTTCTGGAAAGGCGTTCACCAGACGGTCTGGGGAACCTACGTCGCGGCGGTCGACGATGCGATTCTCGCCGCGTTTCCCGGCGACTACCTCGACCGAATCGCTCCGGAGACGCTGGCCCGCTATCCTTTTCTCCTCCAGGCCATCGACTCCTCGTTCTGGCTCGTCCACTCGACCGACGAATCGTTCCGGCAACGGGTCGAAGCGCGTTTTCAGCGCGTTAGCTACGCTGGCACACACGGCGGATCGTAGAGTTGGATCGCCACGTCCCGCTCGTCGTCGCGCTGGAGCCAGTCGAGATGAAGCTCTTCCCAATCGCGCCAGCCTGACTCCGCGACGAACGCGCAGGCGGCGGCCAGACCGCGAAAGGTGGTGGGGTCGCCGCTGAGGATCAGGGTGGCGGCGCCAATATGGCGATCCATGCCGCGCGTCGCCTGGCAGTAGCGAAGGCGGTCGGTCGGCCTCGTCCCGTCCGGATCAAGCGGCGGCCGCGTTACCCGGCGCGTGGTCGTCGGCTTCCGGTTTCGGACCTCCTTCCAGATTCTCGGCGTGAGGGCGACGTGTTTGGGGGCGAGAACGAGGTCGAGCACGCCGTCATCGAGAACGTAGTCGGCAAGGGGTGAGGGTACGCCGTTCTGACGAAGCGGCAGGTAGACGACCGTGTCGATCCGCGTCCCGACGAGATCGGCGAAGGCCGCCAGCCGTTCAAGGCCGTCCGGGTCGCCCGCGAGCGACGTCCAGTCGGAGGTCGCCCGAAACGAGTAGAGGCCGGGGATCGGGTTCGCCCGAAGGATATCGTAAGGCCCGACCGGACCCTCGACGACGGTGCAGGGAAAGCTCGCCTTCAATCGCGCCTCGGATCCCAGAAGTCGAGCATCAGGGTCGGATCGCCGCCGCGCGCGATCGGATCCAGATGGGCGCCGTCCCAGTTGGCCTCGCAGGTCGCCATGTGAGCGGCGAAGGCGGCGAGGCCGAGGAAGGCGGTGCGCTCGCCGCTGAGGATCAGGGTCGACGCGCCGACGTGGCGATCCATGCCCCGCGTCTCACGGTCGAAGTGGCCGAACGGGTATCGGGGAAACCGCGTGAGGCGAGCCAGCGGAGGCAGGACGACCCGGCGGCTCTCGGTCGCCTTCCGGGCCCGGAGGGCCTTCCACGTCTTCGGGCGGAGCGCAAGGTGGCGGGGGGCGAGAACGAGATCGAGCAGGCCGGGGCTCGCGGCGTCCTCCCGTACCCACGCCGGGTCCGCGTTTCGACGGGCGGTCAGGTAGACGCCCGTGTCCCGGCGCGTCGCGACCAGACCCGCGAGAAAGGCGAGGCGATGGAAGCCCGCCGCGTCGCCCGCGACGATCTGCCAGCCCGTCTTGAGCTCGACGGCGAAAAGAGACGGCGCCTCGGCGTGGAGAATCTCGCAAGGCCCAACCGGGCCTCGAGCGACGACGCAAGGAAAGCTCGCTTTCAACGATCCTTAGGGTAGCGCTTCAAGGGACCTTGGCCTAGGACCTCCCACGCCGGCGACGGCGATCCTGAGCGGGAAACTCAGCACGAAAACGACGGTCGCCGAGACCGCGAGCCGAGCCGAGCGTGTGCGGGGTCCAAGCGCCCGGCACCGGAGTTGGCACCGCCTCCGCAGCGCCCAAACCGATATCAATATTTCAGAATAGATTGAAAGTAAAATGGGGCATGCTCAAGCCTCTTGAGAGATCGTCTATGTGGGCTTTCCTCTTCGGCTCGATCGGCATGTACACGGCGGCCTGCTTGTCGCCCGCGTTGGCCTCGACGACGGGTGGGCCCCCCATGGCCGGCTTTGAATGCTTCCTGTGCGGGCTGTCCTTGTGTTGGCTCGGCCTGCCCCTTCTTCTGTGGTCGCCCAACCTCTTTATCGTTCTTCTCTGGTTCCGGGTCTTGACGGGGCGGTCCACTCGTAGGCGCGACGCGCTCGTCGCTCCCATCGTCACCGCGCTCTCGACGCTTGGCTGCTGCACCCTCTATCCCTACCGGCCTCAAGTCGGGGCTTGGCTCTGGATCGCGTCGGGCTTCTTCGCGGGCGTCACCGCGTGGTTGGTTCCCTCGGAGCCCTCGGGGCGCGGCGTCAGGTCCGTCGCAGCGCGTCGAGACTGACGAACTCGTAGCCTTTCGCGCGGGTCGCGTCGATAAACTTCTCCAGCGTGTCGAGGGTGTCCTTGGAGCCGTCGTGGAGAAGGATGATGCCGCCGGGGTTGAGGGCCTTGGTCTCCCGGCCGAACAGCACGCCGTCGCCCGGGTTCAGGTAGTCGCCGGGGTCGTCGGTCCAGAGGACGGTGGTGAGGCCGAGGCTTCCCGCGCGGCGCAGGACCTCCGCGTTGTGGTCGCCGCCGGGCGGGCGGCAGTAGCGGACGGGCTTGCCCGTAATGCGGCGGATCGCGTCGTTGTTCGCCTGGTACTCCACGTCGATCTCCTCGGCGGGGATCTTCGTGAGGGTGACGTGGCTGTAGGTGTGGTTCGCGACCTCGTGGCCCTCGTCGGCCATCCGCTTGACGAGGTCGGGGTACTTGTCCGCCATGTGGCCGATCACGAAGAAAGTGGCTTTCACGTTCTTGGCCTTCAGCATGTCCAGCAGCTGGGGCGAGTAGGCGGGGTGGGGGCCGTCGTCGAAGGTGAGGGCGACGCGCCGGGCGTCTCCGGCGCCCCGGCGCAGGACGAAGCGTTCAAGGCCCGTGCCCGCGAGCCGCGACTCCAGGACGTCCAGCGTCCCCTGCTCCCGGTAGATCTCGGTGTTCGCCTCCTTCCAGTCCGGGTCGGCGTCGAGGACGACCGCCGGGTTGATCCGCGCGGCGGCGGTGCGGGCGGAAAGCCCCTTCTTCGCCTCGGGGGATCCGGCGCGCCGGGCGACGTCGGCCCGCTGGGTGCAACCGGCGAGCGCGAGAGCGAGACCGGCGAGGAGAAGGGTTCGCATCATCTTTCGATCATATTCTTCGGCGTCTCTCAGGGTTTCTACAGCGCCAGCTTCACCCCGAGCAGGTGACCGAGGAAAAGAACCTCCAGCGTGGCGGCGACCAGCAGCGCGCTCACGAGGAGGATGTGCGTGAAACGATGGACGACGATCCAGTCGATCCCGGCGAAAAGCTTCGCCAGAAGGGCGAAGATCGGGGTGAGGACGAGCCAGCCGAGGTGCTGGACGTGGCCGCCGAGAAGGGTCTTCGCGAGCGAGAGGGTCGGCGTCAGGATCGCGACCAGGGCGCAGGCGAGAGCGATGGGGAAGCCCCGGTCACCGACCTTCGCGCCGAGGATCTTCTCGAACCGCTCGAACGCCGCCTTCACGGCTTCCGTTCCAGCTTCATGCCGCCCTCTTCGACCTGGACCGGAAGGCCGGCGTCGTCCACGATCGTCTCGCCCGTCTTCTCGCGGCGCACGGTGCGGAGAAGGTGGCCGCCCTTCGCCGGGCCGACGTAGGTGGTCTGGTTGGGTACCCACTCCAGAGCGTCGGGGTCGAAGGTCCAGGCCTTCGCGACGTCGCCGGGACTGGGTTTGACGAGCACGAACCACGTCTCGGCGGCGTTCGCGCGGACGAGCTTGGGAGCGAGCGGCACGTCGGTCGCCTTCGGCACGCCGCGCTCGCGCACCACGGCGTGGGCGCCCTGCGCGTCGAAGGTGACGATGGTCTCGTGGAGGGGCGGCTTGCCGGGCGGGCCGTAGCCCTGGACCTTGCGAAGAGGACTGCCCTGCGCGTCGAAGGTCGACTCGCTCCGCACTTCGACGCTCGAGCCCTGGCGTCGGAGGGTGGCGACGAGGCGAACCGTCTTGCCGCCCTCGGGGCGGCGCGTCTGGGTCAGGCGGGCCGTTCCTTCCGCGCCGCCGTCGAGGGTCACGCGGTAGTTGGCGGTCGTTTGGAGCAGGACGAGAGCGAGGGGGATCACCGGCGCACCATCCGCATGCCGCCCGATTCGATGGACCGGGGCATCCCCCGATCGTCCAGCACGAAGGCGGTGGACGCGCCCATGTTCCGACTCTGGCGCACGAGGTGGCCTTCCGGCGTCTTGCCCACGTACTTGACCTTCACCTCCTCCCAGGTCCGCTTGCGCGGGTTGAGGGCGACGAAGCGGGCGGTGGTTCCCGGCTTCGGCGGCGTCGGGCGGAACCAGGCTTCGCTGGGATCGCGGCGACTCGCCTTCGGGGCGGGCACGGTGAAGGGAAGCGCGTGGTCGCGGGTCACGGTCGCAGCTCCCTGTGGGGTGTAGGTGACGACCTCGGCCGACCGGTTCTTGCCGCGCAGCAGTTGGGTGCTCGCGCGGACGGGCGCGCCGTTCGCGTCGGTCTCGGAGACCTCTTCGGTGGTCTCGCCGCCTACGAGGACGAGCCGGAGCCGGGTGACCCGCCCCCCGCCCGGACGGGGCGCGAGGGAATAGGTCGCCACGCCCGCCTTCTTGCCGCCCGCGAGGACGTCGTAGCGCGCCTCCTGGGCTTGGGCGAGCAGGGCGAAAAGGAGAGCGGACATGGATCTCTATTATGAGGAACGTCGGGTTTGGACGCGATAGGATCGACGCAGAGGCTAACCGGCTCCGACGAACGAACCCGTCGCCTTGGTCCAGCGCCCTTCCCCCGCCCAGCGGTAGGTCGGAGCCGGGGCGCCCGTTCGGACGCCCACGTCGCCGAGATGGGAAGCCTGAACGAGGCAGTCGACGGCCTCCGCCGTCGTGCCGCCTTCGAGCGCGACGACCGGCGCGGAGAAGGGCGACTCGATCGTGCAGTGGTCGAAGCGCAACGTCCCGAGCCGACGGCCTTTCTCGTGGCCGAAATGGACGACGTTGTGGTTGCCTGCTTCCGACGGAGCCTTCTGGACGACGCAGCCGACGAGGGCGGCGTCGGAACCGGGGCGTTCGGTGTCCCAGGCGTCCACAAGGTCCAGTTCACGGTTGGCGGCGTCGTGGAGCCAGCAGTGCTCCAGGCGAAGAAGGTGGGCGCGGCTCTTGAGGTCGTGGCCGGTCAGGGCGTGGTCGATCTCGCAGAAGCGCAACGTGGCGCTCGTGCCGCCGAGGTAGAGGTTATGGTTCTGGCCGGGTTCGCCCGGATCGCCGTTGTGGTGGACGTGGCACCGCTCGAAGGTCTGGTTCTCGGCGGCGTGGGGATCGCCGTCGCGGCCGTTCGACATCACGCCCATGTCGTTGCGGTGGAGGTCGCAGTCGGTCACGGTCGCGTTCCGGGCGGCGGCGATGCGGACGGCGGCCCCGTTGTGGCTCGCGTTGTGGGCGCCCGTGATCTCGAAGCCCCTGAGGGTCGTCCCATCGGCCTCGATCTGGAACGCGGCGCGGGGGACGGAGCCCGCTCCCGAATAGTCGAAGCCCTTGCCGTCGATCCGGACCCGTCCGACCGCGAGGATCGTGAGGCTCGGCGTCGTGATCCGCACCGCCGTGCGCGGGTAGTCGCCCGCGCCCACCTCGACCGTGTCGCCCGGCTTGGCGGCGACGACGGCGTCCTCGATCCGGGCGAAGGGGAGTCCGACGCCGACCCGGAGCAGGGAGGGAAGGAGGAGAAGCATGGTCGCAGTGTACGATCCTAGCGGCGCGGGGGCGTGAAGAAGCGGCGGAACGCCTCGCTCCAGGTGATCTCGGCGGAGGCGTCCCAGGCTTCCCTGGGGAGGTGGACGGGATCGCCACCGAACTCGCGGAAAATCTCCTCCGGCGACCGCTTCCCAAAGGCGCGGAAGCGGAAGTGAGGGCGGGGGAGGCACCCCGCAACCTGGGAGAGCGGCGTGGCGAGCGCGACGAGGGGCCAGGGCTCGCGGTATTCCTGGGTCGCGACGGCGAGGGGGCGCTCGCCTTCGAAGAGCCAGGTCGCCCGCCCGCCGGGAAGGTCCGGGAGGTAGGAGGACTTGGCGACGAGGCGCAGGAGATCGCCGAGCGAGGCATCGTCGGCGATCTCGAACATCCGGGGACGCGGCCCGTCTTCGGGACCCGCGCTTTCACGGTGGACGAGAACGGTCATCGGCAGGCGGAGGTCTCTAGGCGCACTCGGCGGCTAGAAGCGGGCACGGCTTCTTGGGATTCAGGTGGCGTTCCGCCCAGGCAGCCATGGCGTCGACCACGGGGCGCAGATCCTCTCCGGAGGCCGTCAGCACGTAGCTCGTGCGCGGAGGCATGGTGGAGTGAACGGTCTTGGCGACGATCCCCGCGTCTTCCAGGAGGGAAAGGCGCTGGGAGAGGGTGGCGGGGCAGACGCCCGCCACCTTGCGCGACAGTTCGTTGAACCCGACCGAGCCTTCGAGAAGGGAGCCGACGATCAGGAGCGACCATTTTTCCTGCAACACCGCCACCGCTCGCACGAAGGGGGGCGCGTCCTTGCCACCAATGGTCTCGCTCATCTCCCTCCATTCTACGCCGACGGATAGGGCTTCCGATCCCTGAAGGATACGAAAGATCGAACGCTCTGTAAATCGTAGCGCGGGTGGGCCTATAGCGACCGACCGGCGATGCCGGAGGAGGACGATCCTGCGGTGGGTTCGCAGTGGCCTGACCGCCCCGCTTACGGATTCGGGCGGGCGGGTCCGCAAGATACCGTGTTTTCGGGGATGCTCCCCTAAGGATCGGGGGCGGTACTTCCGTCCTAATTAGGAATGATGGAAAGCCTTCTCGGCGCGGCGACGATCCTGCTCGTGGAGGACAACGCCGACGACGAGCGGATCGCCTTGCGCGCGCTGAGGCGCCACGCGCCGGCCGTCCGGGTGAAAGTGGCGCGGGACGGCGAGGAGGCGCTGAAGCGCCTCGGGTTGGACGGCGGCGAAGGGATCGGCGGCTTCAATCTCGTTCTTTGCGACCTGAAACTCCCGAAGCTGAGGGGCGACGAGGTGCTGCGTCACGTCCGCGCCGCCAACGGCCTGCGGGACGTTCCGTTCGTGGTGTTCTCCTCGGCCGATCTCCCCGGCGAAGGGGAGGAATGCGTCGCCCTCGGAGCGAGCGAGTACGTGGTGAAGCCCATCGACTTCGACGAGTACGGCCAGCGCCTCAAGCGCATCGTCGAGCGGTATCTCGACGCCGCGTCCCTGCGCGCCACCGACACCCGGGAAGCCGCGATGGCGGCCTAGACCGCCATCGCTCCGAGAATCCCGAAGGCGCCGTCCGATGCGGATGGGCCAGAAGTGCGAATAGGGCGGCAAGAACCCGGCCGATGACACGTGCGGTCCCTCTCGCATGGAACAACGTTAGGCAAGACACGGCGGATAGGAACACGGATCGCGAAACGACGATGAACGACGCTCAATGGCAGCGAGACCCTCTTCGCGCGGAGGGCGGAACGGAGGACGGCGACCGGGGACGCCGTGTCCACGGCGACGCTCCCGATCGAAGGCTCGACGAGACGCGGGCGGCCCTCTGGGAAAGCCAACAGAGGCTCGCCGAAGCGCAACGGGTGGCGAAGATCGGGAGTTGGAGCTGGGACCTCGCCTCGAGAGCGGTGTCGTGGTCGGACGAACTGTTCCGCATGTTCGATCTGGATCCCACCGCTGGGGCGCCTTCGTTCGAAGCGCAGGCCCATCGCTACCACCCCGAAGATCTAGAGGCTCTCACGTCCGTCGTAACGAAGGCGCTCGAAGAGGGAACGCCCTATGAGATCGACCTTCGCCTGATTCGATCGGACGGGACGTTCCGGTGGGCGCACGCGGTCGGGCGTGCGGAGCGGAACGTTGCGGGAGACATCGTGCGCCTCTTCGGCACCCTAATGGACGTCGATGAGCGGAAGGCGCTCGAGGCGGAGCTGAAAGATCGTGCCGAGCGGCTTCGGAGAAGCGACGAGGAGCGCCGAGTGGTGCTTGAGAGCGCGCCCGTCGTTCTCTACGCCACGAGCGCCGATGGCACGGTAACGCTGTCCGAGGGAATGGGGCTGGCCGCCCTCGGCCTGAAGGCGGGAGAGGCGGTGGGGCGCTCGGTGTTCGAATTCAGCGGCGACGATCCGGTCCTTACGGAGTTCACTCGGCGCGCCCTCGGGGGCGAGGCCGTCTCCTTCGAGGCGCGATACGGACGTCTCTGCCTCCAGACCGAGTTGCGGCCCGTCCGGGGCACCGACGGCGCCCCCTCGGGAGTGATCGGCGTGTGCCTCGACGTCACCGACCGGGTGCGCTCCGAGGAGCGGTTCCGCGTCCTCTTCGAACAATCCTCGGACGCTCACCTCCTCTTCGACGAAAGCGGCATCATCGACGCCAACCCCGCCGCCGTGTCGCTCCTGCGGTGCGAGAACATCGACCGGCTGCTCGGCCTGCACCCCGCCGTCCTCTCACCCGAGTTCCAGCCCGACGGCCGCCGCTCGGACGAGAAGAGCGTGGAGATGGACGGCTTGGCACGGCAGAACGGCTTCCACCGTTTCGAATGGACCCATCGCAAGACAGATGGCGAGGAGTTCCCGGTAGAGGTGTCGCTGACGCACGTCACTCTGGACGGTCGTCCCGTACTGCTGGTGGTCTGGCACGATCTGACCGAACGGAAGGCGGCCGAGCGGGAGATCCAGCGGGCGAACGCGGCGCTGCTGAGGCAGCAGGCCCTGCTCGACGCGCGGCTGGCGGAGACGGCCGAGATGAACGTCCTTCTCGAAGCCCAGCGGTACCAGCTCGAGCGCGCGAACGAGCGGCTTGAGGCGCTGGCGACCACCGACGGTCTCACGGGCGTCCTGAACCACCGGGCGTTCCAGGACCGGCTCCAGACGGAGATCGAGCGCGCGCGCCGGACGGGCGAGCCGCTCGCCTTGGCGCTGCTCGACGTCGACCGCTTCAAGGCGTTCAACGACGAGCACGGACACCAGGCGGGAGACGAGGCGCTGCGTTCGGTCGCGGCGGCCCTGGAGGGCGCCGCGCGGAAGGTGGACGTCGTCGCGCGCTACGGCGGCGAGGAGTTCGCCCTCGTCCTCGTCGGGGTGGCCGCGTCGGCGGCGTTCGAGTCGGCCGAGCGGCTGCGGAGGGCGGTCGCGGGGATCACGGTCGAGGGAAGGACGGTCACCGCCAGTTTCGGCGTCGCCTGCCTGGGAGCCTCGACGCGGCGCGAGGATCTGATCGAGGCCGCCGATCGGGCGATGTACGCCAGCAAGCACGGGGGAAGGAACCGCACGACGATGGCCTGCGTCGCGGAATAAGGAGTGGGCCCGGTGGGGTTCGAACCCACGACCAAGTGGTTATGAGCCACCTGCTCTCACCCCTGAGCTACAGGCCCGGTCGTCGCGAGATTACCCCCGGCGAGGCGGGCGGGGAGCCGCCCGCGCCCTCTTTTCGGTCCGTCGGGGCGGGGGAGGTTTCGTCTGGCGGCGGCGCCAGGCTGGTCGCGCGGCCCATGGGGGGGGCACGACGGGCGATCCACGCCCCACCCCTGCGCTTTTTGCGGATCGTAGGAGCGCCAGGACGCCCGCTTAACAAAACCTTCGCGCGATGGGCGATAATGCGGCAATCCTTTTCCGCAACGGCGCGGGGCCGGGAGAAACAGAGGAATTATCTTGGACGCAAAAGCAGCCGTGAGCTTCGTCGCCGAAAACGACGCGAAATTCGTCGATATCCGCTTCACCGACCTTATGGGAACGTGGCAGCACTTCACCGTTCCGGTCCACCACTTCGGTGAGGACCGCTTCGAGGACGGCCTGGCGTTCGACGGCTCTTCGATCCGCGGTTTCCAGGCGATCAACGAGTCGGACATGCTCCTCATTCCCGACCCGAACACCCTGTTCATGGATCCCTACGCCGCCGAGCCGACGGCCGTCGTGATCTGTAACATCGAGGATCCCCTCACCCGCCAGCCCTACGGCAAGGACCCGCGCTACACCGCCGTGAAGGCCGAGGCGTACCTGAAGTCCACCGGCATCGGCGACACGATCTTCGTCGGTCCCGAGGCGGAGTTCTTCGTGTTCGACAGCCTTCTGTTCGAGAACGGCCCCTCCGGCGCGATGTACAAGATCGACTCCGACGAGGCGTTCTGGAACAGCGGCAAGGAGACGAGCACCGGCTTCACGATCAAGCCTAAGGGCGGTTACTTCCCCTGCGCTCCCGTGGACAAGCTCCAGGACCTGCGCTCGGAGATGGTCTCCAAGATGATCGAGACCGGCATCGACGTCGAGATGCACCACCACGAGGTCGCCTCGGCGGGCCAGTGCGAGATCGACATGAAGTTCGACACGCTGCTCAAGATGGCGGACCAAGTGATGCGCTACAAGTACATCGTCAAGCAGACGGCGTACCAGAACGGCTTTATCGCGACCTTCATGCCCAAGCCGATCTTCGGCGACAACGGCTCCGGCATGCACGTCCACCAGTCGATCTGGAAGGACGGCCAGCCCACGTTCTTCGACGAGAACGGCTACGCCGCCCTCTCGGACACCGCGCGCTGGTACATCGGCGGCCTGCTCAAGCACGCCCCGGCCCTCCTCGCGTTCTGCGCCCCGACGACGAACTCCTATCGCCGTCTGGTCCCCGGCTACGAGGCTCCCATCAACCTGCTGTACTCGGCCCGCAACCGCTCGGCCTGCATCCGCATCCCGATGGTCAGCAAGAGCCCCAAGGCCAAGCGCGTCGAGTTCCGCGCGCCGGACCCCATGGCGAACCCCTACCTGGCGTTCTCCGCGCTCATGATGGCCGGCATCGACGGCATCCAGAACCGCATCGAGCCGCCGAAGCCCCTGGACAAGGACCTGTACGAGCTGCCCGCCATCGAGCGTGCCGGCATCGAGCAGACCCCCGGCTCCCTCCGCGCCACCCTCACGGCCCTGGCGAACGACCACGAGTTCCTCCTCAAGGGCGACGTGTTCACCAAGGAGCTGATCGAGAGCTACATCGAGTACAAGCTCCTGAACGAGTGCGACGCGATCGACCTGCGCCCGCATCCGTACGAGTTCTACCTCTACGCCGACGCGTAGGCTTCGGAGTCGCGGGAGCCTCCTCCCGCGTTCTCTGGGCGATTCGTCCGAGAGTCCCGCCGATCTCTGGGTCGGCGGGACTCTTCGTCCTGAACGCCGGAGGGTTCGCCTCGACGTCCATTGGATCGAGGTTAGAGTCTTTGCGAGACCGGCTCGTTCAACCGTCGCGTCCTTCCAATCGAGGGCGCGTTATCCGGCAATCTTAGCGTTCTCGCCTTTCATGAAGAGAGGAAGGAATGGGCTGTGACGCCGATGCGATTCTCTTTCGTCCTCCGCCGCAAGGCTTTTACCCTTATCGAGCTGCTCGTCGTGATCGCGATCATCGCGATCCTGGCGGCGATCCTGTTCCCCGTGTTCGCGCAGGCCAAGATGGCGGCGAAGAAGTCCGTGGCGGTGAGCAACATGAAGCAGGCCTCGACCGCGATGTTCCTGTACGCGGGCGACTACGACGACATGGCGCCCCTGCTCTGGGCCCTCGGCAACCCGGTCAACGGCGGCACGGCGCCCCAGATGCCGTTCGAGGTCCAGCTTTACCCCTATACGAAGAGCTACGACGTGTTCCACTCGCCCGCCGACAGCGCCGCGGTGAACGCCGCCTACGCGACGCCGGGCTACATGTTCGACATGAAGCTCAAGGACAAGAAGCGCTCCTTCGCGTATCCCGTCGCGCTGGCGACCCAGGAGCGCTGGAACGCCGCCGGCGACGTGTTCGACCCCAACACCGGCATGTCGAACGGCAACAACGCCCGCTCGATGACGTCGATGTCGGACGTGGCGAACACGGTCGCCCTGGTCGAGGTCTGGCCCTACGGCCAAGGTTCGGTCAACTGGTCGATGGGAACCTGGGCGGGCGCGGGCTTCCAAGGGTGCGACCTCGCCAAGCTGGCGGGCCGGAAGCTCCCCTCGACCGCTCCCGGCGACCAGCTTGTGCCGGGCTGCGCGGGAGCTTGGCAGAACTTCACGCCGACGACGGGCTACGCGGGGCAGACCCCTTACGCCTTCGCCGACGGCCACGCCAAGTCGATGGGCTGGGGCGCGATCCGCAAGAACGACTTCGCCGCGTTCAAGATCGTCAAGCCGGACGCGACGTTCAATCCGTAAGCGTCGGCGCGGCATACTGGGAGCGTCATGCGCCGACGCCTGATCGCTCCCCTGCTGCTTCCGCTGCTCGCCTTCGTCCAGAGCCCCGACCGATCGCTGCTGGCGGAGGCGATCCCCAAGCCGAACGCTTCGGAGGTGACGGCGACCCAAAGTGGCGCGGGGGTGGAGGTCAAGATCGTGCCGGGGGCGAACGGCTATCCCGGCGTGGGCTTCGTCGCCCCTGCGGGATCTTGGGACCTGTCGAAGTTCGGCCACGTCGAGACGAGACTGGTGAACCTCGGGGCGAAGCCGATCACGATCAGTCTCCGCGTCGACAACGCGGGGGACTGGCAGGCCGACCCCTGGAACACGGAGAGCGTGACCCTCGATCCCGGCAAGGCGGGCACGGTGCGGACCGTCTTCGGCTACCAGTACGGGATGAGGAAGGGGTTCCGGCTCGACCCGTCGAAGGTCGTGAACGTGCTGCTCTTCACGACGAAGGCGGACGGGCCGCAGGCGTTCCGGATCGAGTCGCTGATGGCGGGCGGCCCCGCTCACGAGACGCCGCCCGTCGCGTCCGACGACGTGCGGGTGAGGCCCACCGACGGCATGCTTTTCGACGCCCGGATCTACGCCTCTGGCCACGTTGGGATCACAGGCCAGGAGGGAGGGACGGTGGCGGGCACGGCGGTCGCGTATCCCAAAACGGGGGCGGGGATCGCGCGCGTCGGGCCGAAGGTCGGGCGGTGGGACCTGCGCGAAGCGACGGAGGCGCGCGTCTCCGTACGCAACGTCGGCTCAAAACCGGTCGCGCCACGCGTACGCCTGGAAACGAACGGCGGAGACTCGCCTTGGATGATCGCACCGACGCTCGCGCCCGGCGAGACGCGGGAGATCGCGATGCCTTTCGCGTGCCTCGTCGATCTCAACGAACCTGAAACCCGGAAGGGCGTCACGAACGACTCGGTTCGGGCGGTCGCCGTGGGGATCGCGGGGCCGGGCGAGGCGGGAGCGCTGCTCGCGATCGAATCGGTGCGGGCGGTGAGCGTCGTCGCGAAGACGCCCGATTGGCTGGGCAAGCGACCGCCCGTGCCGGGCGCGTGGACGAAGACGCTGAGCGAGGAGTTCGGTGGCACACGGCTCGACCCGACGGTCTGGAAGGTCACGGGGGAGAACTACTACGACAAGGTGTCGCACTGGTCGAAGGACGACGTGATCGTCAAGGACGGCATGGCGCGGCTGCGGTATAAGAAACGCACGGGCTTCCAGAACGACGACCCAAAGCGGAACTCGACCCCCTACGCGGCGGGCTACCTGGACACGTACGGGCTTTGGAAGCAACGGTACGGCTATTTCGAGGCGCGCATCCGGGCGCCGCGCGCGCCCGGCCTCTGGCCCGCGTTCTGGACCATGCCCGACCGGGGCTCCAAGGCCGGGCCGGAGCAGTGGAAGCGGCAGGACACCGCGAACGGCGGTATGGAGTTCGACGTCTTCGAGACCCTCACCCGTTGGGGGCCGCACCGCACGAACATCGCGATGCACTACGACGGCTACGGGACCGACCACAAGCAACTGGGGTCGGACAGGATCTATTTCGAGACGGATCGGGACGGTTTCGTGACCTGCGGCCTGCTCTGGACGCCGGGCGAGGCGGTCTACTATCTTAACGGCAAGGAGGCTTTGCGCTGGAAGAGTCCCCGCGTCTCGAACGTGCCCGCGATCCTCATGTTCACCCTCCCCTCCGGCGGCTGGGACAACGACGCCCTGGACGACGCCCAGCTTCCCGCCGACTTCGTCATCGACTACGTTCGGGTGTGGCAACGCGAGGACCTCGCCTCCCCCACCGACGGCCGCCGCAAGGACGCGCGAACAGAGTAGTTCGCGCGTCCTCCAAAACTCTCGTATAGTGTAGGTTGACGCCGCCGCCCCGAAGGGTCGGGGCGACGACGCCGCGAAAATCCCAACGGAGGGAAATGACACGGTGAAAAAGTACACGGCGGATAACATCAGAAACGTGGCGATCGTAGGCCACGGCGGTGTGGGAAAGACGATGCTCGTCGAGCACCTCCTCTACACCGCCGGCGCGATCGATCGGGTCGGCAGCGTGGAGCAGGGCAACACGCAGAGCGACTTCGATCCCCTGGAGGTGCGAAGACGGATGAGCCTAGGGGCGGGCGTGGTTCCCCTGGAATGGAACGGGTGCAAGATCAACCTGATCGACGTCCCCGGCTTCCCGGATTTCAGCGGCGACCTGCACGGGGTCGCGCGGGTCGTCGAGTCGATGATCATCGTCTGCGAGGCGAAGCGCGACCTCGACGTGGGCTTCGAGATGGCCTGGGAGGTCGCGGAGCGGCACGGGCTGGCGGGCGGCGTGTTCGTCAACAAGCTCGAACGCGACAACGCCGACTTCGACGGCCTGATGGACACGCTCCACCAGCGGTACGGTCGGATGGTCGTCTCGACGCAGATCCCGATCGGCCATCAGGCCGCCTTCTCCGGCGTGCTCGACCTGCTCAACATGAAGGTCTACAAAGGCCGGGACCGGGGCCTGGAGATGGAGGATGTTCCGACGGGCTACGCGGCGGAGGCCGACGAACGGCGCGAGAAGATGCTGGAGGCGGCCTGCGAGGGCGACGACGCGCTGGCGGAGCGCTACCTCGCGGGCGAGGACGTCTGCGAGGACGAGATCGCCCACGGGCTGATGATCGGGATCGAGACGGGCAAGGTCGTGCCCGTGATGCTCGGCTCGGCGGCGAGCGGGATCGGGGTGGCGACGCTGCTCGACCGGATCGTCGAGGAGTTTCCCTCCCCGGTGGACGCGCCGAAGCTGATCGAGGGCGGAACGCTCATCTCGGCGGTGCGCGGCAAGCACGAGGGCGAACCCCTACCGATCGACGGCCCCCTCGCCGCGTTCTGCTTCAAGACCACCGCCGATCCCTACGTGGGCAAGGTCAACTACTTCCGCGTGTTCTCCGGCTGTCTCAAGGCGGACAGTCCCTACCGAAACGTTTCGAGGGAGACGGAGGAGCGGGTCCACGGCCTAGCGTATCCGCACGGCAAGTCGCAGGAGGGCACGCCTGAGATCTGCGCGGGCGACATCGGCGAGGCGATCAAGCTGGGCCACACCGGGACGGGAGACACCCTCTCGACGGGCAAGGACGCGGTGATGCTGCCGGGGATCGATTTCCCCGAGCCGATCTACCGGGTGGCGATCCGCCCCGCGACGAAGACGGACGAGGACAAGATGGGCGGCGCCATCGCCAAGCTGGTCGAGGAGGACCCCACCCTCCACTACTACCGCGATCCGGCGACCCACCAGGAGATTCTCGAAGGCATGGGCGACCTCCACCTGGACGCCGCCATCGAGAAGCTCAAGGGCCGCTACGGGGTGACGGTGACGACCGAAGAGGCGAGGGTCCCCTACCGCGAGACGGTGCGCGGCCACGCCAAGGCTCAGGGGCGGCACAAGCGGCAGACGGGCGGCAAGGGCCAGTTCGGCGACTGCTGGATCGAGCTCGATCCGCTCGATCGGGGCGAGGGTTTCGTGTTCGAGAACAAGGTAGTGGGCGGGGCGATCCCGAAGAACTTTATCCCCGCCATCGAGAAAGGCATCCGCGAGGCGATGGAGCGTGGACTCGTCGCGGGCTTTCCCGCCGTCGACCTGAAGGTGACGGTCTACGACGGTTCGTACCACGACGTGGACTCGAGCGAAGCCGCCTTCAAGACCGCCGGGGCGCTCGCCCTGCGTGCGGCGGCGGAGAGGGCCAACGCGGCGGTGCTGGAGCCCCTCATGGAGGTCGAGGTGAACGTGCCGGACGACGCCGTCGGCGATGTGGTGGGCGACCTGAACGGCCGCCGGGGCCGCCTCGGCGGGATGGAACCGGGGGCGGCCGGCCACACCGTCGTCCGGGCGACGGTGCCGATGGCGAACATGAACCGCTACGCGCTCGACCTGCGTTCGATCACCAAGGGTCGGGGCCGCTTCCGGGCGCGGGTGTCGCACTACGAGGAGGTTCCGTACCCCGAGCAGGCGAAGCTCGTCGCGGAGTTCGCGAAGCACCGGGGGAACGAGGAGTAGCCGTGGCGAGGACTTCCTCGCTCTCGCTAAGGGAAAGCTGAAACTTTCCGTCGCCCTTGAGCGTTATAGACTCATAGCATTGAGCCTTTGACGATCATGGCGACGGACTACTACAAGATTCTAGGCGTGTCTCGGGGAGCCGAGGAGAAGGACGTGAAGTCGGCTTACCGCAAGCTGGCGCGCAAGTACCATCCGGACGTCAATCCAAACGACAAGGCCGCCGAGGCGAGGTTCAAGGAGATCAGCGAGGCGTACGACGTGCTCGGCGACGCTGAGAAGCGGAAGCTGTACGACCAGTACGGCTCGAACTGGGACCAAGCGAACCAGGCGGGCGTGAACCCCGAGGATTTCGGCGGTTTCCACATCCCTGGAGGGGGTGGAGGCGGCTTCGGCGATATCGGCTCGATCTTCGAGCAGATGTTCGGCGGGGCGGTCGGCGGCGGGCGTGGGGGACGCGTGGGCGTCGACTTTCGCGACTTCGAGCAGAACCAGCCTAAGGATATCGAGAAGACGGTCGAGGTAAGCCTAGAGGAGATCGACGCGGGATCGAAGCGGACCCTGACCTACCAGACGATGGACGCCCAGCGCTCGAAGGGCGAGGTGGCGACGGTCCCGACCACGAAAAAGGTCGAGATCACCATCCCGGCGGGCATTCCCGACGGTAAGAAACTCCGCGTTCCCGGGAAGGGACAGGCGGGCTCGAACGGGAAGGCGGGCGACCTCTACGTCACGGTCCGGTGGGCTGAGCATCCGAAGTTCCACCTCGCGGGCGATCACCTGGAGGTCGAGATCGACGTCCCCTACGTCGTCGCCGCTCTCGGTGGCGAGGTCACGGTTCCGACCCTGACCCGGAACCTTTCGGTCACGATCCCGGCGGGCACCCAGAGTGGCCGCGCCTTCCGCCTCGCGGGCCAAGGTCTGTCGAAGCACGTCGGTGGGAAGGGCGACCTTATGGCGAAGGTGCGGATCACCGTGCCCAAGCCGCTCCGGGACGAGGAGAGGAGGCTGCTGGAGCAGATTCGTGACCTATGAACCCCGAAAACCAGCCCGTCTACATGATCGGGGTGGCGGCGTCGCTCTGCGGCGTCCATCCGCAAACCCTGCGGCAGTACGAGCGGCTCGGTCTCGTGGCCCCGAGTCGGGTGGGCAGCAAGAACCGGCTCTACAGCGAGGCCGACATCCGTCGCGTGCGGCGCATCCAGCGGCTCACCCAGGAGATGGGCGTCAACCTCGCGGGGGTCGAACTGATCCTTCGGCTTCTCGACGACATGGAGGAGATGCGGCGCGATATGGAGCGGCAGATGGGCGACTACGTCGAAGAGGTCGAACGCCGCCTCGCCGCGATGATTCCGACCAACCCCTCGATCCCCGTCCGCCGCGACGAGGGGCTGCTCCCCGCTCCGAACATCCGGGTCCGCCGCGTCGAGCTGTAGCGACGGCGCTCTCTGTTGGCCTCACAGGGCGCTAGGAAGGCCACTGGACGCCGACCGACTTGAGCCAAGCGCGGGTGATGATCGCGTGCCCCGTGGCGTTGGGGTGGACGCGATCCCAGGCGAGGGCGTTGGGATGGACGTGACGCAGGACCGCGTCGAAAGCGGCCTGAACATCAACCCAGACCGCACCGTGCTCGATGGCGACCTCCTGGGCGTAGGCGCCGTACTCGTCCATCCGGGCGCGCATCCGATCGTGCTTGTTCGGCTCGATGTAGAACGGCGAGGCGACGAACGTCCGCTCAACATGGGGCGTGGTCTTCGCCAACAGGCGGTCGAGGGTGTCGCGGTACTCCTCAGGGCCGACGTGGATCTCCTTCTGGAGGGGCGAGTCGAACTGCCGCCACACGTCGTTGATGCCGATCATCAAGGAGACGTACTGCGGCTTGAGGATCAGCACGTCCGTCTGCCAGCGCGCTTCGAGGTCGCGCACGGTGTTGCCGCCGACGCCCATGTTGATCGTGCGCAGCTTGAGTTCCGGCTTGGTCGCGCCGAGGAAGGCGTCGATAAACTGGACGTAGCCGTTGCCAAGGCCGTTGCCTTCTCCAACGGGGCGAGCGCGCCCACAGTCGGTGATAGAGTCGCCGACGAAGACGATTTTGCGATCGGGCGCGAGCAGCACGGTTTGGGTTTACCCTGAACCCGGAAGGGCGCCGGTCCCAAAGACCTGCGCCCCTACGATATCCCTACTTCAGGGAGGCGGCTTTCGCCTCGGCGCGTGACTGGGCGCCGCCTACTTCCATGATCGCCTTGAAACGCGCGAGGTCTTCCTCGATCTCTCGCTGAGGATCGCGACCGAGCGTCTTAGCGACCCAGATGCCGAGGCTATCGGCGGGCGGATCGTAGCGCAGGACGACGTGGACGCGGGTCGAGTCGTCGCCCACGGGCTCAAAATGGATGGAGCCCGCGTTATCGACGCCCGATCCTTCGAGGGTCTGCCAAGCGATCATCTCGTTCTCGATGTCGTTGATGATCTCGGCTTCCCACTTGACGACGGTGCCCGCCGGTCCTTTCGCGACCCAGAGGGACCGCTTATCGTCGACCTCGTGGACGGAGACGAGGTTCTCCATGAACACGGGCAGGTTCTCCAGGTTGCGCCAGATCCGGTACAGCTCCTCGCGCGGGCGGTCCACCACGATGTCGTGCTCGACGCGGGCGTTCTGCTTGCCGACGCCGGTCGGGGCCTCGGGCATCTTAACGCCGAGCGCGTCGTAGAGCGGCCGGTAGCCCTGCGCGCCCCGGTAGAGCAGAGCGGCGCCGCCCGCCTTGTAGATGAATCCCAGGGGACCTCCCTTGAGCAGGCCCTTCAGCAGGAGGAGCCCGCCAATCGTCAGTGCGCCGATGTGTTCGACGTCCGAGGCGTTGATCTCTCGCCCTTCGGTGCGTACCGGTAGTGCCATTTCGCCACCTTGGACCCCTTGGACGCCGACAAAGTTTCGTAACCCGTGCGGGTCCCGAACGTTAGCCTATTGCTATGGCGCTTACGACGATCCTCGCCGCCCTCGCTCTCGCCCAAACGCCCGCTCCCGTGCCGACCCTTGAGATTCGGCGCGGGTCTGTGACGCCGCTCGCCACGGTCCAGGCGGGTCGGCGCGTCACCCTGCGCTTCGACGGGGCTTCACTCAAGGACGTTCTGAAACGGCTTCAGAAGGAGAAGATCGACTTTGCGGTGGACGCGGACTCGTTCAAGGACCGGAAGGTGACGCTCAGCCTGACCGACGTGCCGCTGAGCGCCGCGCTCGACGCGATCGGGTCGGCCCTCGACGCGCACTGGGAGACGGTCGGCTCCGTCCGGGTGCTGAAGAAAGGCGCGCGAAGCGGCTTCGGGACACTCGACGGGAACGCCTTCCGCAACTTCACGCTGCCGACGATGCCCGCCCTCCCCAAGCTCGACGGCGCGGGCCAGAAGGAGGCCCTGAGAGCCCTGGAGCAGGCGCAGAAGGAGCTGGCGGACGCCAAGGGCATGAACGAGGAGCAGCGCAAGACGGTCCTCAAAGCGCTCGAAGAGGCCCAGAAGAACCTGGCCGGTCAGAACTTCAACTTCAATTTCACGATGCCGAAGGGCGTCTACGACTTCAAGAGCACCGAAGGGTTCAAGAACCTGAGCCCCAAGGACAACGAGGAGTTCCGCAAGGCGATGGAGCGCATCCGGGACATGGATAAGGACGCGCTCTCCCGATCCTACACGCACACGATCCCAATCCAGGGCTTCGACCTCAAAAGCCTGACGCTGAACGGGAGGGGGCTCGGCGAACTACTCAAGAGCCTTACCCCCGAGCAGAAGGAGCTTCAGAAGAAGCAGGGCTACCTGAAGCCTTCCGACCTTACGGCGGACCAGCGGAAGATGGCGGGACTCGACGGCAAGGGCACGGTCGAGATCACCATCGTCCGCAACGGCGAGACGCTGAAGATCAAGGGCGAATAAGCATCGACGGCGCGCCCCGATAGGTCGGAGCGCGCCGTCAGGCTAGAGGGGTGACCGGGTGATCCGTACCGGATGCCGGCCGGCGAGGGAACGGGCCTCCAGGGCCGTGATCTCGCCTTCGACCTCCAACTCGTAGACCCCGGCGGTGGGGAAGGTCGCAAAATTCTCCAGGAGGGGGGCGGTCGAACCGTCGACGGTCAGCCAGAGGTCGACCACCGGGGTGCTCGTCCGAATCGAGATCCGCCCGTCCGCCGCGTTCGAGACGAGAAGCTCCGTCGCCGGAGCGAAACGGGCCGATTTGGGCTCGCTCAGCAGCCGCCACGTCTTGTCCCCCGCCCACTCGGCGGTGATCAGGACGTCCGGTGCGGGGAACGAGCCGACGTTCGCCTGAAGGACCGAGTCGCGCGCGTCCGGCTCCATCGTGACCTCCGCGCGCCATTCCTGGAGCATCTCGCCCGTCGTCAGGTGCCAGGCGCGAAGAAGCGCCGTGTCCCGCACCGCTTCCCGCCCGTCGTTGAAGGCGACGAGGCCGATCCGCTCGTCGTCCTTCACGATCTGGATACCGTGGTCGGCGTAGAGCCGCGTCGACTCGTAGGCGAGAGCCTTGAAGTGGCCCAGGTTGTCGACCATGGCCCAGCTTTGGACGGGCCAGCAGTCGTTGACCTGCCAGATGAGCGATCCGCGGCAGAAGGGCGAGCGGCGATAGTGCTCCACGCCGTGGCGCAGGGCGTCGCGCTGGTTGAGCTGGCTGTAGTAGGTCCAGTCCTCGATCGTTTTGGACGGGGGGTAGTGGAGTTCGACGTAGCCGATGAAGGTCTCATAGCCCTTGCCGGTCTTGTCGTGCCAGCGCGCGACGGGCGAGCGGAACGGCTCGTGCCGGTCGACGCCCGCCGCCTTCCAGGCGGCGAGGCCGCAGGCCGAGGCGAAGCCGTACTCCGAGGAGAAGCGGCCCTGGCTGTCCGTGTAGTGCTTCCAGTCGCCGCGGCCGTGCCAGACGTCCCAGTTGTGCTGGTCGCCCCACAGGTCGGCGTTCGGCCCGCGCCGCTTCGGATCGGTGACGTGCTCCTCGTCGGGCGTGCCGATGGGCGAGCTCTCGATGTAGGAGCGGCCCGCGTCCGTCTCCTCGACGATCTTCGGCAGGGTGTCCTCGTACAGGTTCACGCCGCAGAACCAGTGCGGAAGGCCTTCGGGACCGCCCCACTGGTTATGGTGCATCTCGTGGTTCTCGTTGTTGCCGCACCAGAGCGCGAGGCACGGATGGTTGCGGAGCCGGCGGATGTTGACCTCGGCCTCGGCGCGGACGATCTCCTGATGCTCGTGGCCGTCGGGATAGTAGGCGCAGGCGAAGGGGAAGTCCTGCCAGACCATGATGCCCAGCTCGTCGCAAAGGTCGTAGAACTCGTCCGTCTCGTAGAGCCCGCCGCCCCACACGCGGAGCATGTTGAAGTTCATCGCTTTGCACCGCTCAAGCCCCTTGCGGAGCTTGGCGCGGGTGATCCGGGCGGGGAAGTTGTCGTCGGGAATCCAGTTCGCGCCGCGCGCCCAGACCTTCCGGCCGTTGAGCTCGAACTCGAACGACTCGCCGTATTCATCGCGCTCCCGCAGAAGGCGGATCGTGCCGACGTCGCAGCGCGTCAGCTTGAAGTCCTGGACCTCCGCCTTCTCGCCGATCAGGGCCTCGATCATCTTCGCCGCGCCCGCCGGGGTGGGGTCGTCGTCCAGGACCGTGCTCTCGGCGCTCCAGTCGACCTCCTGGTCCCCCTCTTCTCCCGCCGCCTCGTCGATGCGATCCAGGATGCGCTCGGCGATCTCGGACGAGACGACGACCGTGACCAGTTCCAGGCGCGACTCGTCGGGATCGTCGGGCGTCCAGGGCTTGATGCCCTCCTCCGACTCGTCCGAGCCTTCGATGCCGTAGACCCCGTCCGGCGCGAGGAACGGCTCGCCCTCCCAGTCGACCATCGTGTGGAGGGCCACGCCCTCGCCTTCCACGACGGAGGCGATCTCCAGATCCCAGCCGCCCTCGCCGTCGGGCGTGCGGACGACGTGGACGTCGACGAGCCGCGCGGCGAACTCAAGGAGCTCGACGGGGCGCCAGACGCCGCACGACACGAGACGGGGACCCCAATCCCAGCCGTACATGTACTGCGCCTTGCGCACGAACGAGCGCTCCTCGAACCGGTCGATCGACTTCGGGTTGATCCCCTCCGCCTCGAAGTAGAGCGTCTGCCGCTCCTTGCCGACCTTCAGCGCGCTTTGGAAATCGACCCGGAGTTCGTTCGTCGCCTTCAGCCGGTCGGTGACGTCGATCTCCAGCGGCACGAACATGTTGTCGTGGCGCGCGACCTCCTCGCCGTTCAGGAACACCGTGCAGACGGTATCGAGGCCGTTGAAGCGCAGGACGCGCCTCGGCGCGCCGTCCTTGGGAGACCAGTCGAAGGTGGTGCGGTAGCTCCAATCCTTTTCGTCGACCCACTGGACCGCCATCTCGTTCATGCGGACGAACGGGTCGGGGATCGCGCCGTTCGCCATGAGGTCGAGGTGGACGTGGCCGGGAACCTCGGCGGGCAGCCACTCCGCCTTGGCGAAGCCGATCTTCCCTCCTTCTAGGTCGGTTTGGACGAATTCCCAGCCGGACGCCAGCGTCGTGCGGATCATGGGCAGGAGGATACCGGGCTACCAACCCATCGAACCGGGGCCACCCTTGAAGGGCCCGACGATCTCCGGCGTGATCCATCCGCCGTAGAAGCCGCCCGGCTGGGGCGTGACGCTCTCGCCGCCGACGGTCGCGCGATCGAGCGGCCCCGCGTAGAAGGCGAGGTAGCCCGCGATGGGGGCGAACGTCTCGGTCGGGCGCGGGTAGCGCCAGGCGATCCGCTCCGCGACGTGCTCTGCGACTATGAGGTCGAGGTACTCCGCCGCCCCCTTCCACTCGCAGAAGCTGCCGCCCGAAGTCGGTTGGAAGAGATCCATCCGTACGTCTTCCGGCGGTAGGTAGTAGACGGGCGGGTGGCTCGTCTCCAAGACGCGGTACGCGCCGATCGTGGAGACGATCCGTTCGCCCGCGAAGAAGGCTTCGACGGGCTTTTCGACGCGTTCGAGGCGCGGCGGACGGGGATAGTCCCACGCGGATTCCTGCCCGGGGCCGATGGGAAGCGGAACGGGTCGCATGACCCTTCTACGCGGCTTGGCGAACGTTCGGGGAGGCCGCCCCGTCGAAAAGGGCATTGGGGCCCCAAAGGCGAATGCTTCAGACCCGGATCGCGTCTTCCAATAGTAGTATTAAGGCCGTCGAGTGAGCTCCACCCCTCCCACCGCCCTCGGTAAGTACCAGATCATCCGCGAGATCGCCCGCTCGAACGACATCGTCTACGAGGGGTACGACCCGCTGATGACCCGTCGCGTCGCCGTCAAGGAACTGAACATGCCCGGCGGGGCGACTCCTCAGCAGGCGGAGGACCGGATCAGCCGGTTCAAGCGAGAGGCCCAGGCGGCGGGCCGCCTGAACCATCCCAACATCATGACGGTGTACGACGTCGAGGAGGACGGCGGTCGCCTCTTCATGGCGATGGAGTACCTCGACGGGGGAACCCTGCGCGCCGAGATCGACGGCAAGGGGAAGCTTGAGCCCCAAAGGGCGGTGGAGATCGCGAACGCGGTCCTGGCGGGGCTCGCCCATGCCCACTCCCAGGGGGTCGTCCACCGCGACATCAAGCCGGACAACGTCCAGATCCTCTCCAACGGGTCGATCAAGATCACCGACTTCGGCATCGCTCGCCTCACCTTCCAGCCCAATCTCACGATGGACGGGCAGGTGTTCGGTACGCCCTCCTACATGAGCCCCGAGCAGGTGGTCGGGAAGGAGATCGATCCGCGCTCGGACCTTTTCTCGGTGGGCGTGATGCTCTACGAGATGCTCGCGGGCTCCAAGCCGTTCGCGGGCGACAGCGTGGTGGCGATCACCTACGCGATCATGAATCGGGAACCGGACCCGCTTCCGGACACGGTGCCCTACGCGCTCGCCGACGCCGTGCGGCGGTCGTTGGAGAAGACGCCCCACCTCCGCTTCGACGGCGCCGACGCGATGGCCGAGGCGCTTACGGACGCCCTTCGCCCGCCGCCTCCCCAACCCGCCTACGATCCGGTTCCTTCCACTCCCGCTCCTCAGGGCTACAACCCCTACGGCGCGCCGCCGGTCGTGAACGCGCCTTACAATCCTTACGGAGCCCCATCGCCCTACGGCGCGCCCGTTCCTTCGGCTCCCGCGCCCGCCTCCTACGGCTACAACCCGTACACCCAGGCTCCCTACGGTGGCCCCGGCCCCACGATGGCCCCACCGCAGACCCCGGTTCCGATCTACTATCCGCCGCCCCCCCGGCAGCCGCTCCTCAAGCCGGAGACGGCGGCGTTCATCAAGCGGCTTAGCGTCGCCTTCGTGGTGTTCGGAACCTTCTTCGCGCTGATCCTCGTCGGGGTGTGGGCGCTATTCACCCAGTTTGGGCGGATGCAGGCGACCCGGACCAGCGAACCGATCGTCCGCACGATCAGCGACATTCCTTCGAGCCTGCCGCTCGAACAGCAGATCAAGCTGCTCCTCGGCAAGCGCGCGCTGATCCCCGCGAACGCCGACACGACGGAGATCGACGCGGCCCTCGGCGGACGCTACCGAAGCCTCGCGCTCCAGGAGATGCAGGGTGGCCGCTACGATCTCGCCGAGCGCGACTACATGGCGGCGGAAAAGTACACTCCGCACGACCCCCGGCTCCTTTTCGAGTACGGCCAGCTCTACCAGGCCCAGGCCGAGGTCTCGATCCAAGGCTCCCCCGAACGGTCCGAACGGTTTCGGATGGCGAGCGAGAAGTACCTGGACGCCCGGATTCAGGAGGGGGACCGCAACCAGCAGGCGCAAGACGGGTGGAATGGAGCCCAGGCGGCCTACTTCGCGGCCCTGAACGCCCAGCAGTCCGGCGACCGTACCGCCATGCGCACCGCCTACACCCAGCTTCAGGAGGCGCGCGCCTACGCCGGAACCGACGCTCAGCTCCAGTCCCAGATCGAGGGGATTCTAAGAGAGCTCCGGCCTTAGGGGGTTTCTATCGCTCGTTCTTGCGGCGGCGGGGGCCTACCAGTTCACCCCTCGTTGCTCGTGTCTAAAAGCTGATCACGCGCCGTGCGCGATGGTGGCGAGCAGAGCGAGGGAGAACAACCCAAGGGGCCTCACGGCTGGAGTATCGCGTCGGGCGCCGAGGCCCATCGAACTCATCCTCTCGCTCGATGGGCCTCGGCGCCTCGGTCCTATCGGTTCGCCGTCAGCACGATCAGGTCCCAATGGCCCGGGTCGGCGTTGGCCTCGAGCACGAGCGGCGCCGCGTCGATCTCCGGGTAGACGAGAACCTCGCCGCCCGTGATGTTGGCGCTCTCGACCATGAACATGGCGATCCGGTCGAACCCATCCTGATGGGCGCCTTCGGGGGCGGGAAGCGCCATGCAGTTGCCGCAGCGCCAGCGAATCTGGTGCGCCTCTACGACGTTTCCGGACGCGATTCCGGCCTTCCGGGAGAAGGCCGGAATCATGGCGACGAAGGCGGGGTCCTTTTCAACCCGCGTTTCGATCTCCTCGAAGCGGCGCTCGACGTCTCCAACGGCCTTGTTGACCGCCTTCGTCTGCCTGAAGTCCCGATGGTCGAAGTGGGCGCTCCCCTTTCGTCGAGCCGATAGCGCGAGTATCGGCGGGACCGAAGCCCCGCTGGGGCGTAAGGGTCCGGGGGAAGATCGGCGAAGGTCGCCTCAAGGGTAGAGATCTCGACGTCGTAAAGGCGTCCCGATTCGTAGAGCGTGTCGTCGTCGATCCCGGTATCCCTATCTTACGCCGTCACCAAGCACCTTAGTCGAAGGGCGGGAGAGGTGTTGGTCAGAGCCTCTATCCCTGAAACCAGCTACTCGAAAGCAAGGCCAAACTTGACGGTTTAAATCACTTTTCGGCCCGAAAAATGTACTTTTCCCTGGGACCGAACCGAGCGTGTCCTCTCTTAGACATCTCAAGAAGCTCGTTCCCGTGACCTGTGTGATCGCAGGCGCCCTCGCGATCGGTTGCGGCGGTAACGACGACGACAATGGATCGGGCTTGACCAGCACGACCGCCACGACGTCGGAAGCCACGGGAACGACCTCAGGCGCGACCGGCACGACAACCACCACCTCCGGCAGTACCGGAACGACGAGCACGACCGGAACCACGGGGACGATCGGCGGCTAGACGGGTTGGCAGCCTCTTACAAAGGAGAGGCCGCTATTCGTCCATGTGGAACGCTCCGAGAACGTTGCTGTAGTCGTCGGTCCAAGGGCGAACGCTCGACTCGAAATCCACATCGTTCCAATCGCGAGAGGGCAGGACCGCGTCGAGGTCCTGCGCTACGCGGGCCAGGGCGATCCACTGGGACGACTGCTTGCCCGCCGCGACCTCTTCCGCGACAGCGCCGTCTTCGGCCTGACGGGCGGCAAGGCCGAGCGCACGGGCGTTGGCGGCGAGTACCGGCCCGAGTTGTAGGTAGCGGTTGCTGATGTGGATCGCCAGGATGCCGTTCGGGGCGAGCTTCGAGACGGCCATGTGCAGGCTTTCGACGGTCAGCAGATGGATCGGGATGGAGTCCGAGGAGAACGCGTCGAGAACGACCAGACCGTAACCCGGCTGGGCGCGGGAAAGCGTCAGGCGGGCATCGCCGAGGATCGTTCGCACGTCCGCGCGGCTGTCGCGCAGGAAGGTGAAGAGGCGGGGGTCCTTCGCGATCTTCGTGACCACGGGATCGATCTCGAAGTAGTCGAACGACTGACCCGGTTGGCCGTACGCCGCGAGCGAGCCGACGCCCAGCCCGACCAAGGCGACGCGCGCGGGATGGACGGTCGACATCAGGCCGCCGATGGGTCCCGTGGGATAGTAGTAGGTCAGCGGGGTGCCCGGATGGGCGAGGTCCTGCCGACCGTGGACCGTGTTGCCGTGGAGCAGCTCGTTGAAGGGGCCGAAGGTGGTCTCGTGCGACTCGCTATGCCGTCCTATGTCCCAGACCGTCGCGGTCACGGCGGGCTTGCGCACGACGCGATGGACGCCGAAGAACGAGCGTTCGGTCAGCAGGACCGTACCGTCGCTCGCGGCCTGGAGCGCGGTGGGAACGAGGAAGGCGGCCCCGAGCGAGAGCCCGAAACGCACGGGACGGTCGATCGCGACGAAGGCGAGGGCGGCGGGCACCCCCATCAGAAGGAACGTGCGGGCCATGCCGGGAGGCAAAAGCGGCTTGCCGACGAAGATCAGGACGACGGCGAGGATGGCGACGGCGAGCGGATAGATGGCGTCGAAGCGACGCTCTCCCCAGAACCCACGCGCCCTGCCAACGATGGGTGGCCGAAGGGCGGCCGCCGCGACGAGGGCGAGGGGATATTCCGCGAGCGTATTGAAGAGCAGCGGGGCCACGATCGCGACGAAGGCTCCCCCAAGCGCCCCTCCGAGCGAGACGTAGAGCCAGTACTCGGTCAGACGGTCCGCCCGAGGAGCCTCCTTGGCCAGCAGCCCGTGGCACATCCAGGCGGCGACGAAGAACACCGCGAGGTGGAACAGACCCATCAAGGGCTGGTCGGCGGCCAGGAGGACCGTGATCGTCAGCGGGACCACGAGCATCGGATAGATCCTCCCGAGCAGAGCGGTCGGCGCGAGGGGACGGGCGGCGTAGACGAGGACGAAGGTCAGCAGGTAGAGCGCGAGCGGAACGACCCAGAGGAGGGGAATCGGCGCGACGTTCGAGGTGATGTAGGTCGTGCACCCCATCAGGAGCGCGCTCGGCACGGCGGCGAGGGCGAGCCAGCGGAGCCTCTGAATCTTCGGGAAGTGCGCCGAGGTCTCTTCCCCTTCGGGAACCGTATCGGGGATGGACGCGGGCGACGCCTCACCGCTCGTTCGAAGTCGAGGCCGGGCGAGAAGCGCGCATCCTCCCACCAGGAGAGCGAGCAGACCCAGCCCCCACCGCCATGCCGCCGCTTGGCCGGTCAGACCGAGGTGGGGCTCGACGAAGAGCGGATAGGCCAGGAGCGCGAGCAGGGAACCGACGTTTCCCGCCGCGTAGAGGAAGGTCGGCCGGTCGGCGTCCGGCGCGTCCGAGGCGGCGTACCAGCGTTGGAGGAGGGGGCTGTTCACCGAGAGCGCGACGAAGGGAAGGCCGACGAGCCCGGCGAGGGCCAGAAGAAGGAGGCCGACGCCCGCGCCGCCTTGGGCAGCCCGGTCGCGCACCCAGTCTTGAACGCTGGAGTCTCGTGCGAGGGGAACGGTCAAAAGGGCGAGCAGGAGGAAGGCGGGCTGCGCGACGCGCTGGGCTTGGGGCGAGAGCCGGGTTGCGACGAAGTGCGCGATCCAGTAGCCCAGCAGGAGGGCGCCTTGAAAGAAGAGCAGGGTGCCGTTCCACACCGCAGGCGCGCCGCCGAAGATGGGAAGGACCAACCGTGCCGCGAGAGGCTCGACCACGAACAGGAGCGCGGAGGAGAGGAAGGCGGCGAAGAGGAAAGGCGCGCGCAGATACGAGAGGCCCTGGGGCACCGCCTTAGTTTAGAAGGTCGCGCCGCCTTCGGTGACGGCCCTCATCCGCCTGAGGCGAAGGGCTTCCTGGGACCTTTCCTCGAAAACGCCGCTGAAGAGATCGGAACGGCTCCGAACGACCGCCGCCTAGAGGCTTGCGGCCCGCCGGATCGAGATCGAGCCGGGGATTAGCCCTTGCGCCGCAGGTTCGAAGGACGGGCCTCTGCAACAAACGTCCCCAAAAGGTTCTATACGGGCGAGGAAGGGGGTTCGCCTCTAATTTTCGACTTTTCTTCCCAGGGGGTTGACAGTCCAGGCTCCGGCGGGGAATAATACTAATCGTCAAGGCGACACGGAGACGCGAAAGCGGAGACGGGAAGCCGAAGACGGAAGGTTCTTTGAAAGCCGAATAGAGGAAGAACGTTCAGAGTAAGTTCTGACGGAATCGAAGATCGTAAGATCGAAAATCCCGTCGCTGCCACGGCGAAGAGCCGGAGGCAGCGCAGCGGCTCGGACCTTGCCCGGTCAAACGGGGTAGGCGAGAGTGCTCGAAAGAGCAACGCGAAACAAAAAAGTCAGTCAGCCCTCTGTCATTTGGAGGGAGGATCAAATCTTTTCGGAGAGTTTGATCATGGCTCAGGACGAACGCTGGCGGCGTGCCTAAAACATGCAAGTCGAACGAGGGAGCAATCCCTAGTGGCGAACGGCGGAGTAAGACATGAACAACGTGCCCTGAAGTCCGGGACAAACGCAGAAATGCCATAAATACCGGATGTGGCCCAAGCCCGGCATCGGGATTGGATTAAAGGTTTTTCGCTTCAGGAGCGGTTCATGGCCTATCAGGTAGTTGGTGGGGTAACGGCCTACCAAGCCGACGACAGGTAGCGGGTCTGAGAGGATGATCCGCCCGAGTGGGACTGAGACACGGCCCACACACCTACGGGTGGCAGCAGTTGGGAATCTTGCACAATGGGGGAAACCCTGATGCAGCGACGCCGCGTGGAGGATGAAGGGTCTAGGCCTGTAAACTCCTTTTACCGGGAAAGACTTAGGACGGTACCCGGGGAATAAGGACCGGCTAACTACGTGCCAGCAGCCGCGGTAAGACGTAGGGTCCAAGCGTTGTCCGGATTTACTGGGCGTAAAGAGCGCGTAGGCGGTCCGTTAAGTGTAGAGTGAAAGCTCCGGGCTCAACCCGGAAACCGCTCTGCATACTGGCGGACTCGAGGGTGGCAGAGGCTTGTGGAATTCCTGGTGTAGCGGTGAAATGCGTAGATATCAGGAGGAACACCCATGGCGAAGGCAGCAAGCTGGGCCGCATCTGACGCTGAGGCGCGAAAGCGTGGGTAGCAAACAGGATTAGATACCCTGGTAGTCCACGCCCTAAACGATGGATACTAGGCGTGAGAGGTATCGACCCCTCTCGTGCCGCAGCTAACGCACTAAGTATCCCGCCTGGGGAGTACGGCCGCAAGGTTGAAACTCAAATGAATTGACGGGGACCCGCACAAGCGGTGGAGCATGTGGATTAATTCGATACTAACCGAAGAACCTTACCCAGACTTGACATCGATCGCAAGGGCCTGAAAGGGCTCCCTCCCTCTCAAGGGGACGTGAAGACACTTGTTGCATGGCTGTCGTCAGCTCGTGCCGTGAGGTGTACGGTTAAGTCCGCCAACGAGCGCAACCCTCGTCCTGTGTTACCAGCATGAAAGATGGGGACTCACAGGAGACCGCCGGTGTAAGCCGGAGGAAGGTGGGGATGACGTCAAGTCAGCATGGCAGTTACGTCTGGGGCTTCACACATGCTACAATGGGCGAAACAGAGGGCCGCAAAACCGCGAGGTGGAGCCAATCCCAAAAATACGCCCCCAGTTCAGATTGCAGTCTGCAACTCGACTGCATGAAGGCGGAATCGCTAGTAAACGCAGGTCAGCTATACTGCGTTGAATACGTTCCCGGGTCTTGTACACACCGCCCGTCAAGTCACTTGAATCGTCTTCACCCGAAGCCCGTGGCCCAACCCGCAAGGGAGGGAGCGGTCGAAGGTGAGGGGGGTAAGAGGGACTAAGTCGTAACAAGGTACCCGTACCGGAAGGTGTGGGTGGATCACCTCCTTTAAGGAGTCGCACTCGTCTCGGCCATCGGCCAGGACGACAGCTCCAGGTCGAAGCTCTGAACGCCTCTATCCACGGCTCTCAAGGAGAAGCCCCCCGCGTCGCAAGACGCGGGGGGCTTTCTTCGTTTCAGGGGGACTAAGCGGTGACGA
>Ga0160428_1000092_pt1 | contig 114989 bp, 128 predicted proteins | sample SolpanmetagenomM_FD_108198 | JGI IMG/M metagenome (GOLD analysis project Ga0160428, IMG submission 108198) | Solar panel surface microbial communities from Lawrence Berkeley National Laboratory, California, USA - M | ecosystem: Engineered > Built environment > Solar panel > Unclassified ...
CCTCCGGCGCTGCACATCGGAAAGGACCTCGCCGTCATTGTAACGCCTGGTCGTACCGTCAGTCATATGCCTCACTCCTATCCAAGAGCGAAACCCTGTCAGCTCAATTAGGGGGCCACCTCAGTGTCCTTTACCGCATCAACGGCGTTCTGTGCGTTGTCCACGACGACCTTGGCAGGTTGTCCCGCAACAAGGGTGCCTTCTGGCGCGCCGACAGTTGCGTAGTTCTCGGGCTTGCCGAGACCTGTGACGCCATCCCAGAGTGACGTTTGACCCGCACGTCCGGTGATCTTGTTGAGCAGATTCTGTAGCGTGGTTTCATACTGCGCCCACTGCGCGAGGTAGGTTGCCCTATCGACTGGTGTGTTGGCGCTGTTGTCGTAGATGCTGGGCGTCAGGCCGGTGACGTATGCCTCAACACTGTGCCATGCGGCATCGTAGGCGTTCCATTCGGCCTGGACGTTGTATGCACCATATTCGCCTTGCAGCTTTGTGTGGCGGATGCGCTCGGCTTCAAGGCGGTCGATAACGCGGCGCTTGTCCGAACGGTCGAGGATGCCGTCTGCCAGCATCGCGTCGATTTCAGCTTTCGCGGCGGCGGCGTCCGCGCTTGCTTGGTCTGCCTGCTCTTTGAGGTCTTCCAAGACCTCGTCGGCGGCAACGATCTTGCCCTCCAACTCGATCAGCTTGGGCGAGATGTCGCTTTCGCTGTGGACGGTCCAGCAACGCTCGTAACCAACTTCCACCTTCCAGGTCGGATCGGTGACGTTGAGTTCGTTGATGGTCTGGACGAGAGGTTCAGCCGTGCGATCGACACGCAGGTCGGTTGGAGCCTTTGCAACGCGATGACGGCCGCACTGCCAAACGCCGCTCTTGTCTGGGAAAATGTAGCCGCCCGCATCGAGCGCGGCTTGCTTGGCTGCATCCGCGACGGTGATCTGATCGGTAGCGTAGAACGACCACTGGAAGTCCAGCGCGCTCATGTCGCCAATTCGTTGCGGAGAAACACCAGCGGACTGGAGCAACATGGGAACGATGCCCGCGACGGTCATGGGTGCGACGCCGTTTAGGGAGCCTCCCAACACATCGGCGGTCAGCTTCTTGTCGGGGCGTCCACCAAGGCGGAACATGCCCAGGGCTTTGCAGGTAATCCACTCAGCGGGGACGAGGGTAGCAGCGGCCAAGTCGGCCCACGTGGCTACGTCGCCCTTGCTCGGCACTAGTGCCTGCGCGAATTCATAAACTCGGGGAATGTCGGCAACGGATCCGTAGCCATGGACCTGATACACGAGCAGCGCGGTATCGACCTCGACGGGTGATACCATGCGCGCGTTGCCCAGGCAGTAAGGCTTGAGTGCCCCGCGCTTGCCCTCAGAACCCTCAGGACCACCAGTGCCCGCGTAACGCTTGCTGAGCAGCGGCTGGTCTAGCTGACCCTCTACGGTGCGGAGAGCAAGCTCAGCGGTGGTGCCTGTGCGGGCAAGGCCCGACAGGGTGCCGGTGAACCACTGGCGGTATTCGGCAAAGGGCTTGCTGGTCTCGCCAATCCAGAGAGTGACGGTTGCGCCTACCCAGGATAGCTTGTTCCACTCGCGATTGCCGTAACGCTGTCCGATACGGAAGTTCACGCTGCCCATGCTGATCGTCATGGGTCCGATTTCGCCGCAGCCTGCGCTGATCGCGAAATTGGGTGTCGGAACCGAGGTGATTACGGGCAACCATTCGACGCCATCGACTTGAACGCCGTCACTGAGGACGGCTGCGAGGCTCATTCGGATTGTAGTTGGGACGCCGTTGTCGAGGGGCGATGCCTCCAGCAAGATGTTAAGGGCCATGCCAATACTTATCGGCGTGGCCGGAGCCCCGTCGGGCTGCTAGGAGCGCGCCCAATCTAAAACGGGACGTGCAGACAATGAAGGCGAGCGAGCCGCGCTCAACGTGGCGGCAAAATCTGATCGAGGCAGCTATTGGTGCGGCGGTTGCAACCGTTGTGTCCATTCTGGTCGTTGGACTGCTTAGGTCCGCGATTAAGCCTTCTGACGCGCTCGCATTCTTGGGTGCGGCTGTTGGTGCAGGGCTTGCTGTTCTCGGGGCGCTATGGGTGGAGCGTTGGAAACGGCAGGAGCAGGATCGACGGCAACAGGCAGTGCTTGTCGATGTGCTGTTCGAGTTTCGTGAGTTGGTTTGTCAGGCGACCAACCGGGAGGAGCCGACAAAGGAGATACCCGCCGACATCAACCAGCGGTTCAACCTCCGTGGTAGGTTCATTGAAGAGACGGCTGCAATGGCCGAGACGCTGGAGCGTCAGCTGACTACCTTCGACCCGCCCAGCGGCATGATCCTTCGGACTGCTGTTCGCCTGCGCCGAGAGTTGCAGAAGCAGGAGTTCATGCGTGACCCGGAGGGGTATCGGATGTCGCACAATGAGAACCGTCTGGCCTTCATCCCAACCTACTATGGTTTGGCGAAAGCCCACGGGCCGGTGATACTAGAGGCAATCGACAACCTCGTTGGTGCGCTGCACTCCTACGGTATCGGGAAGATCGACTTGGAAGCAGGTGAGCGCAAGCCGAACCCGCCAATCGAAATCATGTAACTCAGACCTCGAACAGGGTCATCTCCACGCGGAAACGCTCGCTAGTAACATCCACAGTTTTGGGATCATCGGCATTGCGGACGAGTGCGGCTTCAACCTGGATGCCGTCGCTCTCCGTCTGCGGGATGAACAGGAATGCGTTGTGCTTGCCCATGTTGAACAGGAAGGGCGACCACTCCCTGTAGAAGCTATCGCGAGCGATGTTGCCCACGTTGGCCTGCCACTTGAGACGAGTGCGAGCCTCGCCAACAGTCGTCCAACCGGGACCGTCATCAACGGTGGAGCCGCTGGTCGGGGTCTTTTGGGCATTGTTGTCGATGCCATCAACCTCGATGCGCTTGCCGACGATCACGCGGCTTACCTCAACCGTGCCGGTGCCACCGGATTGCAGGTCCACACGGACGTAACGCGCGGTGTAGGTCGAGGGCAGGGGAATGTAGGAGATTGCCTTGCCGACTGGCGGGATACCGCTCCAAGCTGGAACGGTCACGTCGAGCACGACGCCGCCACTCATGTCCAATGCAGAGCCGACGCGAACGCGAATGGTCTGGTCCGAGGTCAGGTTGTTCCCGATTGCTGCAACCGAGTTGAACGCCGCGCCTCCCATGTCGAAGGTGAGGCTCAGCGTTCCGGGTGCGCGGGCGACGAGGCCTGGTTCATCGAGCAGCACGCGGGACGCAGGCGCGTTCGCATCCGCATTGTTGGCGACGATGGTTGCGGGCAGGGCGGGGAGGAATACCGCGCTCATTAGCGAACCCTCAGGACGCTGATGCCGGTGTTCAGGTCCACGTTGGCTACCTCAAAGGCCGTGAACGTCTCGCCGTTCAGGCCATCGGCAGGGCTGTAGATGTTGAAGCTGGGAGGTGCGCCAATGAAGTCATCGGGCAGATACAGCTTCTCGATCTCCAACTCGAAAACCCGCGTCGTGTCGCCAGCCGCCAACTCCTCGTCCACGCGGCGCAGCGCGCCTGCCATGTCCAAGTTGGTCACGATGTTGAGGATGCGCGCGTTGGAGAACTTCGCCTTGGTGTCGAGGTTTGACTTCTCCAGAGTGCGGTAGGAGTTGGTGACGAATGCAAGTTGACTGTCCATGCTCTACTTACCAGTCTGCCACTAGACGCGCGTTATAGACCTGCAATCCATCGTCATTGCTGTAACCCAGCTTCGCGCTCAGGATGTTGTTCTGCTGCGCCAGTAGGACGTTCTGCTGCGCCAACAGATCGTTGGTCGTCTGCTGTCCAGCATTGTAGGCGTCCGTCTGGGCCTGCACCGCACTCACCACGTTGCCGTTGATACCGGCAGCGGAGTTGAAGTAGTTGGTCGCGTTATCCAGTGCGCCAGTAGTCGTGTTCTTCAATAGCGATACGATGTCCTGGTAGTCCTTGGTGTTAGTGCCGTAGACGTTGCCAGCCTTGCTGATGATCTCGCTCGCGAGGTCTGTGTAGGCGGTCTGGTCAACCGTCTTGCCTGCTGCAATGTCGGCCTGATATTGGCTCAGCTTGGACAGGTTGGTAGTCAGCTGCGAATAATCGGAGACGCCACCGGCATCACCGTTCAGCTGATTGAGAATGTCCTGGAAGCCCGATACCTGCTCCTTGAGAGCCGCGTTGAGCTTCTTGCTGCGGTAATCCTCGAACTTGGCCATGTCCTCCGTTCCAGCACCAACCTGGAGCATGGTGGCCTTGAGAGCGTCGAGCGGCTTGATGATGCCTTCAACGGCTGCGCCGACGGGGTCGATCAGGCTCTTGTAGTCCTGCATCGCGGAGGTCCAGTCCTTGGCAAACTGCACGGCGGCGTCTGCGCCCAGCGAACTGAGAGCACGCTGGATGATCGGAGCAAGCCCGGTGATCGCACCATCCTTGATGGCGTTCTCGACCGCATAAGCGATTGCCGCCTCCATGCCGTCCTTGCCGAAGTCGTGCAGGCCGTTTTTGGCTGCGCCCTTGAACTTGAGCGAACCGCTGTAGGCGTCATCACGAACGCGCCACTTGCCGTCATACTGGCCAATGGCAACGCTGTAGTTTCCTACCTTGCCGCCCAGCTGCGCTGCCAAATCTGCAAGGCTCTGCTGCACCGAACCAGCTGCGCCGCTTGCCGCTGCCTTCTGTGCGCTGCCACGACCGGACACAACTGCATCGCCTGCGCCTGTGAGGGACGCGGTGCCATACTTGGTCTTCTTGAGCAGGCCACCGATGAGGCCGCCGCCGATGCTGCCGATGATCGAACCGATTGGGCCACCAACCAAGCTGCCCAGGCTTCCACCAATCTGTGCGCCCAGCTTGCTCGACTTGATGCCGAGCGACTTCATCAGGCCGTCAGCCGCCGTGCCCATCTCCATACCGGCACCGGCCTTGGCGAGGCCCCTACCCAGGATGGATGCAAAGCCGCCCTGACCTGGATCGGTGAACATCTTCTTGAAGTCGCCGAAACCGGTGCTCAGGCTCTTGAGGGGATCGGAAAGCGCGCCCGTGAGACCCGAAGCGTTTGTGCGGCCCTGCTCGTTGTAACCCTCTTCGACTTTGCCTCCGAACAGCTTGCTGATGCCGCCGAACAGGCTGGAATCGCTGCTGGTGCCCTGAGAACGCAGGCTCTGTAGGACTTTCGCGAAACCCTGGATTGCCTCACCGAACTTACCCGAGAAGTTCTGTGCAATCTGGTCGATGGCGTCGATCCACCGCGTCTTGAAGTGCGTGGTTGCGTCCGTGGCTGCGTTGCTGATGCCTTTGATAGCTTCCTGGTATGCCTTCTCGACACCGGGCTTACCGCTGTTTTCCTTGTAGTAGGCGTCTGCCGCTTTTCGCTTTTCACCCAGATCATCCAGCGTCTTTTGTAGACCTGCTGACGGGCTGTATTCCTCAAGGACGCCCTTACCAGTTTCAATGAGTTGCTTATACTTGGCGCGTTGATCGTCCAGTCCCTTGTTTTGGTCTGCGATAGCTTGCGCGTCCGCGAGGTCTGTTCGCAGCTTGGCTTCTGCCGACTGGTATGCGGCGTCTTGTAGGTTTACACCGGCCTTCTGCGCGTCGGTGCGGAACTTGATTACACCCTTCTCGATTTCCAGCTGAGAGTCGGTGAGGCCACGACGCTTGCCATCGAGTAGGGCCTGTTGTTCAGCGAGGTCCAACTTGCGCTGTTCAGCCGATAGAAGCGCATCACTCAGGAACTTGCTGGTGCGCTGCGTCTGGAGGGCGTTGTTGATGCGCTCCTTTTCTTGATCGGTGATTGCGCGACCGGTGAGGCGCTGGAACTCCAGCTGCTTCGCGGTATCTGCACTTGTGGTGGCGAGATTCTTACCGGCACTGGCGGCGGCGCTCAGTGCGTCATAGGTTGCCTTCGCATCCTTGCTGTCGCCCTCCAGCTTCTTCCAGAAGTCGTCGATTTTCTCTGCGAGCTTTTCAGCCTCGCTCTTGCCGCCCTTCTTGTCCTTACCACCCGCCTTGTCCGGCTTTGCGTCGAACCCGGCGTCCAGCTTGGGCTTGGTGCGGTTGCGGCCTAGCAGGCGACTGATTGCAGCATCTGCACCCTTTTCGTCGCCGTAAACTGCCTCTGCGCCCTTCCAAACGGCACCGCCCGCCTTCTGCGTGCTGACCATCTGTGGCTTGTTGAAGAGGGCAACGCCCTTCTTCCAGTCGCCGGTCAGGAAGGCCATGATGCCCGCACCCATGTCGCGGAACATCTTCATGATGTCGGAGACTGCGACCTGAAACAGCTTGGGCATCTCGCCCACAACGAACTTCACCGCGCGCAGAATGCCCACGATGCTGTTGCTCCAGCTGCGTCCGCCTTCCGCAAAGCCCGCCGTTAGGTCGCCCAGGAGTGATCCAAAGGACGAGCGCCACATCTCTGTGATGCTACCAACAAGGTTGCCGATGAAGCCCATGACAGAGCCGATGACGTTGCCGAGAACCTGCGCGCCCTCGCCAACGAGGTTGAACGCAACAGTGAGGCCGTCCATCAGCGTGATGGTTGAACCGGCACTATCAAAGCCAGCCCACATCCTCCCCAGGCCGTTGAGGACGTTGCCGACACCCTGGATGATGCCACCGAACAGGTTGCCGATCGACGCCATCAACGGAGTGATTGCGGCAATGCCGTTCGCAACTGACTTAGCGATTTCCTTGATTGCGCCACCTAGTGCGCCACCACCGATCGCGGAAAGCATCTGCTGAGCGGCGTCACCGACGTTGGAGAATGCGCCCTTTAGCGTGTCCATCTGCTTGGCCATCGCGCCGCCAAAGGTCGTGTTACCGATCTTCTCCAGATACTTGGTGATCTCGGCGCTGTTTTTGCCAACCGTGGTGCTGATGCCCTGGAAGGTGAACTTGACCTTATCGCCCTCAGTCTTCGACTTGATGCCGAATTCCTTGAGGCGTTCAAACTCACCAGTGGAGGCGTCCGCGACCGCCTCAATCATCTGGTTGAGGCTCTTGCCCATGGCTGCGGCAGTGTTGCCGAAGCTGGTCAGTCGGCTCTCTGTAGCCGCAAGACCGAGCATCCTGAGTTTTGTGAATGCAGCAATGGACTGGCCAAGATCGAAAGGCGTCTTAGCCGCGAACTGAACGAGGGCGGCGTAGCTTTCCTGCGCCTTGCTGCTGGACTTTGTGACCGTCTCTAGCTGCGCCATCCACTGCTGGGTCTGCGCTGCTGCCTGGACAGCCGCGACACCGATAGCGCCAATGGCGATTGCTACGGTTCCCGCGATTGCACCCACCGGGCCAAGGCGCGAGAGGTTCGAGACGAGCCCGCCGACCTCAGGAATGGCGGATGCAGACTTGCTGCCGATCTCTTCAAGGACTTTGCCAAGCGTGCCACCATCGTTGGCGGCCTTCTTCACGCTCTGACCAACACGAGCGAAGCTGCCCGCCATGTTGTCGTTGGACGCACCCACGCGCTGACCACGCGAGATGATGCTATCCAGAGCGCGGTTTACGTCATTAGCACCACGAGTGGCACCAGCGGGGTTGATGACGACATCAATTGCGGCGGCAAGGCTACTATCCATGCCAATACTTATCGGTGCCGCTTACTTGGACCGCTTCGCTGCCTTCGCCGCCTGACTTTTCATGTATGCTGCATCGACTGCTCTGATGACGTGCTCAAAGGCCTCTTGCTCAAGCAAGTCCATTTCTAGTCGCTCTGCAAACCAAACGATCTTGTCGCTGGGGATCGGACCGGAAGCCATGCCGATCTGGCGCATGGTCCCGAGTTCGTTAAAGCATTGGAGGTAGAACAGTCCGGTATGGGATAGCTTGGGACCCGCCTCGACTAGAGCCTGCGCCCATTGGGCTCCTGCGGCGGCGCAGTCGATAAAGTCGCTGCCGCCGCCGTCAAGCCAGTCGAGGTAGGTGATTAGTTTTTTGCGTCGTCGTCCTTGGCCGCGCGAGGATCGTGCTTGAAGTTCGCCTTGTTGTTCGCGAACTCTGCCAGAGCCTTGAAGAAACTGTCGTCGTCCTCTTCTGTATCGTAGAGAAGGGCCATCGCGTTCTCGCGGGTGAACGGAACTTCCTTGCCGTCTTCATCCTTCACGCCAGACCAGCCATGTAGGCAGGTGCTGATGAAGGTGTAAACGCCGCGCTCGTCTGCGCTCTCGATTGCATCGAGGGCTTCCTTGTTCTCGCGACCAAAACGCTCAAGGCCGACACGAACGAACTTGCTGTCCAGATTGAACAGCGACAGGTTGAAGGTGCCGTAAGAATTGCCCTCGTCATCCTTGTAGGTGAAGGGGATGCCAGTCTTCGCGACTGCAACGTCATAGTTGGTAGGCTTACGGAACTTGATAGGCTTTGTCATAGATGTTGTCTCCTCTAAGATAACGCCCCTATTTAGCGAGACAGCATTCATGGGAATGGCGTGCCCTTGCGGACACGCCACCCTGTGAGAAGCCGTTAGGAGAGGAGACTTACAGCTTCTCGACAACTAGACCCGCGCGGGTCGTTTCATCGAAGTGCGCGGTGAAAGAGAGATTGATGAGCAGACCAGTATCGCCAAGCTCGTCAGTTGGGCTGGTGCAAACTGCTGCTGGCAGCGTGAAGCGGTAGCCCGAACCAGCGTGGGTGATCTCGAACTTGACCTCGACTGGTGTGCCGTTGATCAGAGCGTCAACAGCGAAGTCCTTGCGGAAACCCTTGAGGCTCAGAGTGGTTTCACGATTGCCGGTCTTGGCCATGCTGGTAGCAGCCTGCTTGCCGAACACGAGACGCAGATCGCGCGCAACACCGGTTGCGAACTCCAGTCCGGTATATTCCAGGCTCTGACCAGCGACAGTGATGTTCTTCACGTCGATGTAGTTGAAGCCGGTGCCGCCCGCCGCCGTGACGGCCAGTGGGTGATCTGCGTTTAGCTTGGTGCGCTTGGTGCCCATGACGTCGAAGGAGACGTTGACGCCTTCCTTAGCAGTCGCGTTGATCGACATCTTGGAGCAGGCGAGACCCGCATCCTGGTAGCCGAGGAAGCTGGTGCCAGCCACGCCGCCCTTGTCGGTCAGCTTGTTGATGAGGGAAAAGTAGACATCCTCTTCACCACCAAAGGCGATGCCGGTCGAACCGTCGAAGCGGCCCGCGATTGCGCTCTGCATGAGCAGGTCGATCGCTGGGCACTCGCGCAGGCGCATACCGAGAGAACCGGACGAGCTTTCGTGACCATTGGTAGGCGCAGCGGTTTCCAGGTGCGGACGCTGAGTGTTGTCCGCGATCTGGTTGATCGTGGAAGTGAGGGGAGCCTGACCGGCATCCACGGGAAGATCGTGACGCACGCCGGTAGTTGGCGTGACACCGAATTCTACTTCCTCGATGACCGAGTAGGCCATGCCGTTCTGATTGATGTAATTCGTCGCCATTTTTGCGGCCTCCAATTAGAATTGAACTGGAGCCGCTACTGTCTGCGCTCCTCCCCTATTTAGTGGGCGGCTACGTGTCTTAGTCGTAAGTCAGGCCTTCTTGCGAAGACTCTCGAACGCAAAACGAATAGTGTGTTGGTAGATTCCTTCTTTTTCATTGTCCGTCATGTTGCGAGACATGCGGCCGATCTGGATCGCGCCATCATCACTGCGCCAATCGCCGAACAGATTGTCGAAGCGTTCGATCAACTCGTCTCCACCGTTTGCGCCAAGAGCCTTGGGCACGAACACCTGGAGGTAGACGCCTCCAAGCTGTAGCCGCTCGGGATTGTCGCCAATGGTCGCGCGGTCGCGCTCGCCAAGAGACACAGAGAAGCGGCACCAGGGCTTTGTCTTGTCCACAATCGGAGCGGGCTTATTCAGCGTGAGCACCTGATTGGACTTGGTATCAAAGGCCGTCTTGAAGCGAGCAGTCAGCTGGGTTTCATCTAGATTCACTTGTTACCTCCAAAACGAGCAGCCGCTTCGACGGCGTTCTCGATCCAACCGTCAGGGGCTTGATCGGAATGGCCGCGCGCCAGTTCAGGGCCGTATGGGGTGGCGTTGCTCACTCGACCGGGCTGGCCAGACGCCGTTGGCGTTTCGATCTGCCAAGCACCACGAAACTCGCCGGTATCGACCGGGGAGCCCTCGATCAGCTTGCGCCCAACATCGAGGGTGATCTTCTGCGTGGTTTCCAGGACCTTTTGCTCTTGCAGCTTGGCGAACTTGGACCGGGCCGCAATCAGCTTGCTCATGTCGAACGAGATCATCAGGAGACCTCCGCGACGTAGAGCACCGGCTTGTTGGCCTCGTAGAAGGTGTTGACGTGGCCAACGGTGAACGTCTGGCCCGCGAACACGATGGTGTCGCCTCGCGTGGGTTTGGTCTGCATCTTGGCAACCGTGCGGAAGACCTCGCGGCCATCCTCGTCCAGCGTCTCTGCTGGGCCAAGGACCATGCGAACCGTGCGGGGCGCAGCCGACACAGGAACCATGCGGTCCAAGTCTGCATCATAGACAGTGCCCTGTCCCGTGACGGTGCCGTTAGCCCCAAAACGGACCAGCAAGCGTGCCTCAAGGGCAATCATGTTGTCGGCGAACGCCATTAGCGTTGCAGCCTCGAAAAGCGAACAGCGGTGCTCTGCGGGGCGGGAGCGAGGGGCGCGAGCATAGCGGTGATCTGCGGGAAGGGATCGCTCGTCGCGTTCAGATACTCAGTCTCCACGAGCGCACCCGTGCTGGACTGTTCCTTGAGGCGCTTTACGTCCTGGGTTGCGCGGAGTGCAGGGGCTTCGACCATTTCCAGCGCGAGCAGCGCGATAGCGTCGTTGAACACGAGCTGTTCGGTTGGCGTGAGCGTCGAGCGAACAGGGTAATAGGCGCGCTGGTAATCCATCGCCTTCGCGAGTGCCGCTTGCTGATTCGCAAGTGTGGATGGCCAGTCGTTCTGGCGTAGCTTGTGGAAAGCGGTTATGGTCTCAATGCTTAGGCTCATGCCAATACTTATGCTCATGGCGAACCCCGACTGTTGCCAGCCGGGGTCGTCATTAAGCCGAAGCTAGGTGTCCTTAGACAGCTGGCTTTGGATTGAGGATTACGAGTGGGACCTTCTTTGGGTCGGTCGCCAGCTTGTAAGCGTTGGCCTCGGCCAGGTCGGTGTGCGATGGACCACCCTTAGCGGCGAAGGTGCCGGTGAAGTCGAAGCCCATTGGGTGGATGATCTGCTTCCAGCGGAACCAGATGGTGTCCTGCCCCGAACCGTGACCTGCACTCGCATCGCTTTCAACTTCCACGCTCTTGCGCGCCTGAGGAGCGGACGAGTAGTGGAACAGGCCGTCGCCTAGACCGATGACACGATCACCAAAGCGGTCGTCAACAACCACCTTCAGCTTTGCGACAGTTGCAACGTCGGTGTCTGCGGTGCTGCGGGTAGTTTCCACGATGCCTGCCAGCTGGAGGTCCAGATAGCGTGCCGAGTTCATACCGATGGTCTTGATGACGCCAGCGTTGTCGCCCTTCGATGCCTGGAGCATCTTGAGGACCTGCTTGATGTCGAAGTCGCCGTCCATCGTCTGGATCAGCTTCTTGGTCTCGGTGTCGGTGGTCTTGGTGATGCCATCGAGGACTGCGAAGAACAGTGCGACTTCGTCGCTGTTCTTGTAGTTCGAGATGCGCGAGCTAAGTGCGGTCAGCGGGTCCACGCCAGTGAAATCCTGGACGAGGTTCATACCCGAAATACCCACGTTGCGGTGGTTGCGGACTGCGCTCCACAGCTTGGTGTCCATCTTCAGAGGAGTTGCACGGTCCGCGGGATCGTCGTTCGAGATGTTGCTCTCGACGTATTCGAGGTCGTTCCATGCCTGGACCTCAGTGCGGATGCCCGCACCGTCAGCGAGTGTGGCTGCGATTGCAGCGGAACTGGTCATAACACCAGCAGTGCGGAAGGGGTTGGTGCCTGCGTTGTAGGCTTCGTCAATTGCGCCCCAGACAGTGCTGGTAGGCAGCTTTGCGAAGTCCTCCAGCGTCAGAACATGATCGCGATCATATGCCATAATTCTTATATCTCCACTTGTGGACTAGCCGGTCCACAAGGGGAGCCGGGCGACGCTACTGTCGTCGCCCCCTATTTAGTCTGACGTTCCACTTGACTTTTCAGAGTTGGACTTTGAGGTTTGGCCGTCCAACCGCATCAGCAATCGCGTTAGCTTCTGCTGGGTCTGCCAACTGGATTTTCGCGAACTCGGTGAAGTTGAAGTTCTCCTTCGTCATGCGAGATGCCTTGGTGTTGTCGCTACCAGTCGCACCGCCACCATTGTGGTCTGCGGCAAGAATGTAGCGTTGTCCTTCCTTGGCGAAGAAAGTCTTGGCGTAGTCATTCAGAGCCTGACCGCCCACAGTTGGCTCGTCGCCGTCTGCATCTAGTTCCGTGAGGATGAGTGCGCGCACTGCGCGAGCATCGTCAGGGTTGACCTTGTTGGCGGTGATTACATTGGCGATAGCTGCGTCACGCTTATACTCGCGCAGGCTCTTGCCCGATGCGTCTGCCTGTTCCAGGGCAGTATTCAAGTCGCGCTCTGCCTTTTCGGCACGCTTCGTCATCTTCTCTAGTTCAGTGGAGTTTGCGGTAGTGGCTGCCTCGGTAGCTTCTTCCTTCTCGCGCTCTGCTTTTTCAGCACGAGCCTTTTCCAGCTTGAGAAGAGCGTGAAGTTCGTTGACTTTGTTCTTGAGGCCGGTCAGGTCCTCTTCATTGTTGGTTTCTCTCATAGCGTCCTTTCAGCCCTTGGCTTTCTGGGTTGCGGCCTTGCCGCGTTCTCAGTCTCGGCCTAGCTTCGACTGCTGACTACTTATCAGGAGTGAACATGAGAGGGATTGTCACGCTCGCCGCATTGGCCAGCGTTCTGACCGGTTGTGACAGCAAGCCGCAGATGTCACAGGCGGAAATCGACAAGTGGATGTCTGCGCCACCGCTCGATGAGAACGGTAACAGGGCGAAACCTGGTCCTTCTCGCGAGGAGGTTGCTAATCGAGGCCTCGACAAGGTGATCTACCCCAAGTGCGACAAGGCATTCGCAGGCGGTAAGATAACTTCGTGTGGAAAAAGAGCCTTCACCATAGCGATGAATGAGTGCCGAGGGCGCGCTACATCCTATGTTCCAGGAGGGGCGCTATTGGACGAGTATAGCGGCGATAGTTGGCAGGACGCTGCTGGCAAATCTGAGACATGGAATGACGATAAGCGGCTCAAAGTAATGGCGGTGAGCTTCAGCGATGTAAGCCTAACTCAATATGTCGCTGTAGCGATGGGCAATGGCACCAGCGACATACAGCATTTTTCTTGTCATCTTGATAAAGCCTTCCATCTGAAGGCTTTCGCTGGAGCCGGTGTGACGCACAAGCAGGTTTAGTTGAGCAGTGATTTATACCGGGTCCGTAGTTCATCAAGCGTGAGCACGGACCCGTCGGTCTTGATGAAGTCTTCCAACTTCAACTTGCCACTGCGCCACATCTGAGCACGGGTTGGACCCAGAATCTGATCCTGAAATCCTTCCCCTTTGCGCTTGAGGAAGTCCGCAAACGTGGTGTCGGCGGCGACCTGTCCGTCCATGCTCGCGCGAGTGCCCTTGGGCAGTTCTTTGGCATCGACGCCTAGTTCGTTGAACGACTTGGTGACGGGAACGCTGACGCTGCGGCAGCGAATGTGACGCGGAGGGATTGGACCTTCGCCAATGGGGAAGAACTGACCCGATAGGCCCGCGCATGTGATCGTCGTGCGCCCGTCGAGCGTGGCGAGGAATTGCCAGCCCTTTACGATGTGGGCGTTGGCTTTCCAGGTGTCCTGAGCCGCTACGTTGGAGACGTGGCTAACAGCGGTGCGAACCATGGATTGCGCGGAGCGGCGGCTAACGTCCATGATGCCGTCTCGGTAGCCCATTGCCTTGGTGCCACGGATGCGGGCGACGATCTGGTCTGTGCTTTCGCTGGCGACCATGCCCAGGCGGATTTGCTGCTCCACACGCTGGATGCGTCCGGCGCTCATGCCCTCTACCCACGACGACAAGAGGGAGCCCTGGATTGGCGTCTCGGTCACGATGGCTTTGAGGCGCGTTGCAGAAGGGAGGCCGGTGCCGAGTTCGACGCCGAGCGCGGTGTCGATCGACGCCTTTTGGAAGCCCGCTTCGGCCGCGCTGAACTGGTGCAGCTCGTCCGTGAGGGCGGCTTCCACATCTGTGTAGACTGCGCTGTTGATGGCCTTCAATTCGGCCAGCAGGGTTTGCAGCCGTTTGGTCGTCGCGGGTCCGGTGTCGAAGCCACGCTCCTTGATCGCCACCAAGCGAGCAGCCAGCTTTTCCAGCAGGTCTTTGTCCGCGTTGTTGAGGAGCCGAACGATCTTGTCGCTCAGCCCCTTGGCATAGCCGTTGATCGCGAGCGCGTGACGGATCGCGCGATCCTGTAGTTCCTCGTTGACGCTGGGCATGGCTTACAGTGCCAGCGTTGGACGATCCGCCGTCTCTGCCTTGGCGCGCTCGGCCTCCACCACTGGATCAACGAGGGACGAGATGATCTCGCCGTCGCGAAGGGTGTAGAGGTAGGTTTCGTGCGTGATCGCGCCGTTGAGCCAATCGTCGCGCAATTCCTTGTGCTCCGAGGGCAGCATACCGGCGGGCTGGAAGTCGGAGTTGAGGGCGAAGGTCAGCGGAGCGTCATCTACCCAACGCGCCCAGGACTGGAGCGCCTTTTCCAAGCTGGCACTTGCCTGATCCGCGAAGCCAGCAAGCGTGGCGTTCTCGGCTACACGGCGCAACAGGATCGCTTCTGGTGCCTCGGGTGCGGCCTTCTCGGGTGCAAGGATGGAGTGGCCAAGCGTCGAAAGGTCCGTCTTGATGTTCTCTAGCTGTTTAATGAGCAGTTCGGAGTTCTTGGGATCGAAGGTGAACCAGTCAACATCGACGTTCTGCTTGCTCTCCTTGATTTCGATGATGCCGTTGGGGCCAAAGTCCCACATGGGATCAATCTCGTTGCCGTTGTCGTCTTTCTCGCGCGTAAAGCCCACGATCTTGATAAGCGGGCCGCTGGTCATCCAGGTCATGTTCGCCAGCTGACCACTCAGGCGGTAATGCTGGAGGTTGAGATCAACCGTGCTCTCGATCATGCTTGGCGTGGGGCAAGTGCCTCCTTCGCTGGTGTCGAGAACGAACGGGATTTCGGTCAGAGGCTGATTGTTGATGGTGGGCACATGGCGGGTGAAACGGTCGTTGGAAAACTGTCTGTTGCCATCCACGGTGTAGATGCGCTGCTCGTAGAAGCCGTCATCGTTGATGAGCAGCTGGCGCACGCGCTTGCCACCATCCTCCAAGAGGCGAACATGGACTAGCTGGTGGTTGAGGCCAACTGGTCCCTCGGTGACTTCCAGGATGCTCTCACCGCTGTAGAGTGCGACACGAGGACGGTAGCCCTTGCGATCGGCATTGTCGGCGTTGAGGCCCGTGAAGCCTTCCTTGCCGGGGTGATCGGGCAGTAGGCCGGTGAAGTTCGTGGTCAGCTTTTCGCGCACAAAGGTCTTGGCCAGTTCGGTCAGACTGTGATTGCGAGGGGTGATGGACTTGCTGAGCAACTGAGCGCGGGCGCTGCTCGTGGAAAGCTGCGCGGGCTTGCGAAAAATCAAACCCTGGATGCCGAGCGCGATCTTGCTGGTCGCCGGATAGAGTGGCGTGTTGTCGAGGTGACGCTTGTAGTGCAGAGGGCCATCATCGACTCGCATCTTAGGCAAGTAGAGTTCACCGCATAGCTTTACGGCATCCTCGCCAGCAATAAAGGTGCGGTTCTTCCTCCAACGTGCGTGCCACTTGGCAATCTCGGGAGTAGGCTGATTGATCGGCAGGGTAGTATCCATGCCAATACTTATCGGCGGCGACCACTTGCTCTTGCTTGGACTGCACCCGGCACTACCACGTTCTCGGCACCCAGATTCATCAACTCCCACACACCCCAGACAAGAGCGTCCATGCGATCGGGAGACTTGCTTACGCCGGCCATGCCGAAGTCGCACATCTGCTCCTCCAACTCGGGCATCTTGCCCACGTGGTGGACCTTGCCCTGTTCATAGAGAGCGGACACTGGCTCCGCTCGAACGTCTTTGCCGCGCGTGGCGTGAACGAGCCTGATGGGGAGCGCGTTGTGGGAGGTGCGAAGGGTCTGTTCGACCATGAGGCCGCCCTGATTCTTCTCTGCTACCACGCGGTCGGCTTTCCACATTTTGAACAGGTATGCGGTTCGATCCGCCCACTCGTTGGGAGTGCCCTTCATGGTGCTGTCTTCCAAAACGTAGCAGTGACCATCGGAGCCCAGCCCCACGACACAGATGCCCGTTTCGTCGCTGTTCTTGTTGTTGGTGGTCGAGGGATCGAGCGCCACCACAATGCGCTTGAGGTCGGGACAAGCTGCACGGCGCTCATCGCGGGTTGCGCCATCTTTAACGGGAACGCGACGACTGGGATCGTTGAACATCCAGTCCTTGAACAGCGCGCCTGGATTGTCGTTGGCCCAACTGCCCTCGATGTAGCGTTTGCGATCTGCCGCGCTCATTGTGGACGCCATGGTGCGAAGGTAATCGTCGCCCAAGTGCGCCAAGTTGTTCTCGGGCGACATTTTGCACGCAACCCACTCATCGTGATTGTCCAGCGAGTTACCATCAATGGGGTTCACACCCAGGATGAACGCCTGATAGTCATAATCCTTCTTGGATCGAGGATTGCAGTCTAGGTAAGCCTTGTTTTTGAGAACGCGTCCATCGATCGTCTCGCTGACATAGCGAAGTCGGCCAGTGAGCAAGCTGACATGCTTGTAGGTGAACTCATTGCATTCGTTGAGCCAGACCGTGTTGTATTCGTCACCAAGCACCTTGGTCAGGCGGTTTTCGTCCAAGCCGTCAAAGAAGAGCCATGAGCCGTTGGGTAGTTGCAGGCTCAAGTCTGACAGACTGACTTGGCAGCGATCCCACAGGCCGGGGAACACCTTGGACATGACCTCGCGAAGTGTCTTGTCGAAAAGGGTCTTTTCGCAGGAGTTGCGGGTCAGGCGGAAGATACCGTGGCGTGAACCAGGCGCAGCCATGGCACGCAGGAGGATCACACTCATAATGAAGAAGCTCTTCCCCGAACCACCACCTCCATAGAACAGATGGAACTTGTGGTAGTCGTCCTGAGCAAACCCATAGGCGGCTTGCTGGTCTCTGTTGAGTTGAAGTTGTGGCTTTATTCCCGTGGCTGGCTTTTTTGTCTCCATCGGCTACTTAGCGGATGACAAGTTATTTCAACGACGCTAGTTGGTCTCATCCTCTACAAGGGAGGACAACATGAGCGCACTACCGGCACTGGCACTATTGCAGGCAGCACCTCAGGCGGCTGAACAGCCACTTGTGTGGGATTGCATACGAGTGGGCATGACGGATAAGGTCGCGGAAGCGGCTTGCGGCAAAAAGCACTATGGCGATGTGCGCTTTCACTACACCGCTACAGTTTCTTACGAGAACAAGGGCAAGACGGTTAGCAGTCTGACGCTGCGGAGTTTCTACACCACCGGGGCAACAATGGTTGCGGGGCTGGAACAGCGGTTTGGCAAGGCCACCACAGTTCAGCGGGTGGACCGCGATATGCTGGAGGGTGTGGGCCTCGGTAGCATCGTGACGGATGGGCAGCTTTTTACGTGGCGCTTGCCCTACATGACGGTTGAATACCTACAGCCGGGCAACGGCAAGAGCGGGCAGGTGCGCTACACAGTTGTGGACACGACCCGGAGCGACTTGGTGTTCTGATATGGTTGGGCGATAAGGCAGGCATGAGCGAGACGGTGGAATTGCAGCCAGGCACGCTGGAGCGCCTGAGCGAGATTGACGAGTGGCTGAAGAAGTTCACGAAGAACCCAATCAGGGTGATGATGGGTCAACGCCCTCGTGTCATCGAGGTAGGTCGCTATAACGTGGCTGGGCAGGACACGATCTTCGATGGCGATGCGAAGCCGATCGGTGGCGGGGCCACGCTGCGCTTCATCTTCGACGAACCTCGCGAGGCCACGCTCTTCAAGCTCACGTGGCGCTGACTGGTTTTTGAGGGTGGAGGAGAAAATCTCGCGGGGGCGGTGGTTTTCTAGAAAGTAGAATCTAGCGGTTATGCGACGGCCAAAACCGGAACATCCGGGGTCATAACATCTGGCGCGATGAAGACCCGCTGGACGAGGAAGAGAGTTAGTCGAGGTTCACGCTGCTGTCGTCCCTCTTCTCTTCCTTCTTCTTCGCCTCCTCGACTTTGAACATCTGCTTGGCCTTTTTGATTGTTTTCTCGTGGCGGGCGGGACCATTGTAGAGCTTTTCCAGCAAACCCTCGATCACACTCATACCCGCAACCAGTTCCTTCGCGTTCATGCCCTTGGCTTCGTGCGCGCCGTCATTCCCGCGTTTGCGGATGCTATGCAGGATGTTCTTCTGATCGTCGTCAATCAGCCCCTGAGCGTGGAGGTCGTTGATCTTCTTGAACAGCGTGTCCCCCTTGCACTTCGCATCGTTAACGATGAACTCGACTGCAAGGCGCAGACCGATGGAAGCAAGGATCATCTTTGATCCCGCGAGCGCATACAGCATCTCGCCCAAGATCGTGTCGAGTTCCATCGGAGTGGACTCGGTGTTGAAGTTGAAGTGGGCCGAGACTGGTGCGGGGTATTGGACGGACACCTCCGGATTGTAAGGCTCGCCGTCCTCATCATATTCTTGCTCGTAGCTGTCCCATGAGGTCGTCTCGTAGGACACGTTATCGCATCCACCGCACCGAAAAATGGAATACCGGGCACCACCACCGTCATGATTGTAGGGGTCGTCCCAGGAACTGACGCAACGCCCCTCCAGGTTGTGGATGGTGCGCCGCTTGCAGACTGAGCAGTGTAACATCTTGCGCTCGGTGGTGTCATGTTTGCGTTCAAAACTGTCGAGCATGGTTCCCTCCCGCGCTCATTTGTGAACGGTAATCGGCTGGTTGGAAAGGACAATGGCGGAGTGCCTAAATCACGAAGGGTAGAAACAGCTACGCGTCTCGTCAGCGACTTCAATCCCTGCCATGGTATTAGCTATACTTGCAGGTTGATCCGACGCTGTAACCGAACGTCACGCCGCCGATATGCTCGGGTGCCATTGCCGACGCCACGGAGGCTGGCGCATCGGCCACGCATTGGAACCAGTCGGGCTCACTGTTATCGAAATCATCCCCAGCGATCCCGTGTTTGATCCGAATGGCGGCCGTCCAAATCTCCTGAGCCTTGGCTGTCGGATCACCAATCGCCCCGGTGTATAGGGTTTCCACGAACCCGCCCACGTGAGCTCCTGGGACGAAGATGTCGATCGAGGGATCATAGGCGTTGCCACAATAGCTTACGCAGTCAGCGACGAGGCTTCCTCCAGCCGCCACCTCTCGGAACGTAGTGCGCTCGGTCAATGTCTTTCCATCGACTTCGGGATGGCAACGAACTGACACGTCCGTGGTCACATAATCGACCTTGCCATCTTTGATGCCATAATAAACCCGGCATCCTGCGATCTGGTATTCCAAACTGGTCGCCGACTTCTCGCGAGCCGGTCCCAATTTGCTCTCCACAAACGCTGGGTTGAGGCCGAGCATGTCTTGGCTTGTAGCCCAAGTATAGCCTCCTTCCGCCGTGGAGGTCGGTGCTTCGAGGGGAACATCAGCTGTTGCTTCGACCACGTTATCGGCAGGCGTGACTGCATCCTCACGAGCGGCAGTCACATTGGCGATGTCGGCACTGTTTTGCTTTGACACGGAAAACAAGACCGTGGCGAGTAGGAGAACCACGAAGGCAGCGCCAGCCAGAAGCAACCAAGTCGAGGTGGATCGCCGTGGTTCGTCGACATCAAGTAGACGGGCCTTCTGCTGCTCGAATTCGGCCTCGGTAAGCGCGCCCTGATCACGAAGACGGGTTAGCTGTTCTAGACGGTCCAAATCCGGCAAATGTCATCCCCCGCTGATTGACAGAATAGGTATTCAGATCGCTGGTTTTTGAACAGTAGAAAATAAGCCCACGTGGGCGGCCCAACCGCCCACCCGCTTAGGAGCCAATCCTTAAACTCCCATTTTGAGTTCGAGCTTGATCGCGTCGGCGGGCATCCCCGTCAGGGCGGCGATTTTCTCGCGAGCGAAGGCCAGAACGTCCGCGACGGTGTTGAGCGTGGGACCAGCCTCGATCGCAACTTCCTCCTCGGGTTCGGGTGCGGCTTCCTCGGCCATCTGCTTGGTGTCCGCTTCTACTCCCGCACCGGCTTCCAGCTCGTCGATGGTAAAGTGCGCGATGGCTGGGTAATCGACGGCAAGGCTATGTCCGACCTGGCTGACAATGTCGTTGTCGCCTTTGTCGATCATCACCCACATTCCGAAGTCCTCGCGAACCGTGTGGCCGTTGGCGATGCGAGCGGCATAGGAGGCGTCGAACCGCTTCCGCACTTCCTCGCCAGGAAAGAGATAGACATCGACGGCCTGCGGATCGCCAGGGTCAGTGACTGCGCTGACGAGAACAAGATCGGCTGTGTCGAGCGTCTTCCACTTCTTGCCGCCGTCGAGCGGCGGGAACGCAATGTAGCGGTCACGGGTGGTGCGGACGCTGGCGATCTGAGTCTTGCCGCTCTTGGTCATCTCGTAGGTATTCGAAAGGCCGCGACCCGGTTGGCGCTTCATCGTGTAACCAGCTTGCTTAGCGCCCTCTAGTGCCGCGCTGACCATGAGCCGCCACGAAGCGGTTTCGCCCATTTCCTTCAAACGGTTTGCCATAACAAATTCCTATCTGTCCCTGTTGCTGGAACCGAATGGTTCCAGCGCCAGACCGATTCGGCGGCTGGTGAGGATTAGATGGACCGATTCAAACGGTTTGACAATACCGTTTGATACGATTTGCGTCATCCCCTCAATGGCGCTCAAACCGTTTGCCATACCGTTTGGCTGAATTCTGGCGGACGGAGCAGAAAATCGCCGCGCTTTGGTGGTTTCTGAGAGGGTGAAAATACCTGGCCGGGGAAAGTCCGCCCCCACCCGACCTGGAGGGGTATACACCCTGGTCTAGGTCAGGCTGACGCGCGGTGGACCGTCATTCGGCTGCATCCCAGGGCTTTCGCGACCGCACCCGGCCTCATGCCCTCAGATAGCAAGCGACGCACCTCTAAGGGGTCAATGCGGGTCTTCCCGCCCTTGTAGCGCCCCTGGGCTTTCGCGGCTGCGATGCCCTCTCGTTGACGCTCTCTCCGCAAGTCCGTCTCGAACTCTGCCACACTCGCGAGGACACCGATGAGCAGCTTGCCCATGCTGGTCGTCGTGTCGATGCCTGCCTGCTCCGTGCAGCGGAAGCCCACACCCTTGTCCCTGAGCATCGCTACCATGTTGTGCAGGTCGTGCTGGGATCGTGCGAAGCGGTCGAGGCGCGTGACCACAAGTGTGTCACCCTCCCGCACAAACTCCAGCGCGGCTTGTAACTGCTCACGCTGGGCGGTGGAGCCGCTTTGCTTCTCCGCGAACACCTTCTCGCATCCAGCGGCTTTCAATGCGTCCAGCTGAACATCCAGGCTCTGGTCTGTAGTGGACACTCGGGCATAGCCGACGATCATGTAACATCTCCTCTAGACCCTCATGCTCTGTTGTCACATGAGCGTAAGAGCAAGCCTGATGTTACGTCTCTGATGTAACAGGTGAGGATCACAGCACGGTAATCCCTGTTGTTACCTAGGGGCATCTGTGTGGGTCTATTGTGCTAGGGGTTATCAGGTATGCTGCTAGGGCTTCTTGACCCTACAGGCGCCCTCTACGGGGCTGCTGTAGGGCATCTGCTGTAGAGGTAGGAAGAGCACCAAGCCCTGCCAGGCTCAGTGCTCCAAATGTCAAACCAACTGTTTCACAACCAAGAAAGGCTGTGCGTCTACTTATTCGTCCTCGTCGGGCTTAATGTCTATAACTTCCTGGGGCTTACCGGGCAGCATCCAGCCTTCCAGAACAAACGGTTCCTGGATTGTGACCTCCACCTGTGTCTTGTCGCCAAAGTCCCTGCGGTTCGTCTTGCTCATAAACCAGCGGTTCTGACTGGCCAGTGCCTCGTCGCGTCGGAAGTCGCCAGTAGATAGGACACCACCCCTGAGGATGTTGTTATTGACACTGTGTCCGATCATGCTGAACGCTTCCCATGCACCGCGCATGTCCTCTTTCAGCTGGGGGTCTTCCCTGATCCACTGGTAGACAGTCTGAACGCTAGGCATTTCTGGATCAGCGCAGACTTCGATCAAGTCGCCGTATGTGGCAACCGTTTCCAGGATGGTGATCCACCTCTCGAGAGTGAACTTGGTAGGTTGTCCAGGTTTGCGCTTGATCACGTCCTGAACCGTGCTCTGTAGCTCTTTTGCACCCGTGGCAATTTCCTTCTGCACGACTGCGGCAGTCTGTGCTCGCTTACTGCGGGGCTTTGTCTGTGTTTCTGGAGTTTTGTCAGCCATGCGTCTATTTACGTTCAAGAGATCACGGCATTCGGACCGTATCGGACCAGGGGCATCGCAAGCGTGGCAATCACAGACGTTTTCTTCCGCCGTTATCGTGGTGTTGAGCTTGCCGAATGTGTGACCGCCGATGAGCGTCGCTTCTTCCATCAAGCCAATAAGCTAATGGGTGATAGGCTCTGGCTTGGTGCGCCAGAGATCGAAAAAGAGGCCAGCGAAAGCACGCAAAAGGGTCTCACCATTGTGCATGATCGCATCGCTTTGGAGTTAGGTGTAGATTATCTCTCGGACCTTTGGTGGTATTACAATAAGAACCCGCAAAAGAATTCTATCACACAGATTGTTCGCAACTTCATGACTATGGACATGAAGCCGCCAGTTACCGCCGATCAATACATTAAAGAGCGGCTATCTGTAGTAGAGCTGGCTCTTCGTATTCGTGGGGAGCAAGTTCAGCAGATACAACTCGATCACCCGCGTAAATTGGCGGAGGCGCAACTCAGAGACAAGCAGCTGGAAACGCGGCCCGGTATGCGGGTGCCAGGTTTCGCGGTTGTGGGTTGCAAGGCTGCTCACGACAAAGCGGTCAATGGCTATTCGGCGCTCGTGGAGGAGATAAACGAACGTCTTCGCATTGAGGGCTTCGACCTCGTTTACTCCAATGGCCTTCTCCACATGGCCAACGACGAACTATCACAGGATGTCGTGGCGAAGCCGTTCTGGAATGTCGTGGCCCAGCCGATGTGGGCGAATGTCGAGGAACAGATGAAGGAGGCTCTTGATAGGCGGGACAAGCGGGATCGCACCTCTGCATTCCATGCGGTTTGCGCTCTGGAAAGCTGCATGAAGATCGTCTTCAACAGGATCGTTCCCGATGCGCCCAAGACGCCTTATGGACATGGGCTGGTGGATCAGCTGGCCAAGGACGAACGCTTTCTGGCCAAGTGGGAAGCGGACATGCTCAAGTCGATGTTCTCGGACGTCCGCAATCCGTTCGCCCATGGACCGGGTAAGGGCGACATGCCCGAGTTTTCTCCCGAGCAAACTCAGTGGGCCATCGACACGTCTATGAGTTGGATCAAGTCACTCGTGCGAAGGCTCTAAGCCTTGTTCCCACGTTTGTGGAGGCGGAATAGCTGCCGCATCGCTGATCCCTTGGCGTGCAGGTTCAACTGCTGGCCAATCTGATCTACCTCGCAACCCAGGGCGATCATGCGGAGGCCCGCCGTCGCCCGTTCTGGATCGAGTAGGTTGTCGGGTTGCTCGGGTGTCGCGATGTCGAGGAGGAAGGCCCAATGCGAGGGCCACGTTTCAGCTTGAAGGGCTCGGGCCTGTGCGAGCGTGAGGATGAGGCGAGGCATGCGTCTATTTAAGGCTCTGCTAACCAGGGCTTTGGCAGGAGGGCCGCATGACCAAGATGCGCTTTTCCTTTGATGTCGATCTCTCTGAGGTGTTCCCCGATCTCACGGATGCGGAAGCAGACATCGCGGTTCAGCGCGTGCTCCTCGGTGGTGCCAACGCTCGCCATAAAGGCCTGCTACGTAAAGTCCGCACGGACGAGAGCCTGAGCAAAGAGGACAAGAGCGAAGCCATGGCCACCCATGTCCGTGGCATGATGCTGGCACGAATGGCGCATTGTAACTGGAAGGCTGAACCTCTGTCCGATAGCGCACCGATCAACATGGAGATCGATTACTCACGGCCATTTTAGATGGTGATCTAAGTCAGAGCAGTGAACCCTGGTGCTGAGTGTTCTCCTTGTTTGCCTTTTTGAAAGTCAGTGACGGATCGATCAGAGGGATTTCCGGCTTCTTGCCGTTGAAAAGATCGGCAACTGTCAATATCTGAAGGCGTGGATAAGTTCGTCCAAAGCCATCGGTAAACCGCCCAACGGCCGCCGCTTCCTTGATCATCACGCTGGTAGGAGGAGCGGCAGTTATGAATACTCCGATCGGAGACTTCTCGCGTTCCATCGCGGAGTGCAGGTCGCGGATCATCGCCACGCTGACGTTGAGACCGCCCTTAACGGACACGATGGCTTTCTCGGTCTTCTTCCCGTCTGGTTTGAAGTAGATCAGGCCATCGATTCCTCCGTCGGCCCCCTTCTTCTTGCCGCCAAAAGGCATGGCGTCGACCATGGAGACCGCCCACCACTGAAACTGATATTTGTCACGATGAGCAAGGTCCAACGCCGAGGCGAGGTCCTTAGGCGTTCCTTCAACTGTGAAGCTGGCACCAGGAAAAGCGTCCTTCATCCGCTTCTCGATGAGCGAAATGGCCAGGTGTGTGATATCGATACCGATCCACTCACGGCCCATTTTTTGCGCGGCGTGGACAGCAGTGCCGCAACCGCAGAATGGGTCGAGCACCACGCCGTCAGCCGGACACGAGGCAGAGATTATCCGCTCCAACAACGCCAGTGGCTTCTGCGTGGGATAGCCCAATCGTTCTTGAGCCTGTGAGTTTATGGGCGGGATATCATCCCACAGAGTATCGACTGTCTCGCCAGACAATTCGTCAAAAAACCGCTTACGTTGAAGTCGCTTGGTTTTGTCTTGTGGAAAATGGACGCGCCCCTCAGCTTCCATGCGCTCCATTGTTTCTCTCGATACTGCCCAGCCTTTCTCGGGCGGCTGATAGCCCTTATACTCATACCGGAGGTTCGGTCGCAGAGACGGGCTCGTGAGATTGTCGAGCCGGTATCGCCGTCCCGCCTCATCGTAATGAGTGAACTTGCTGTCGATGTAATCCTGACTGTTAGCACGATATTGACGCACGAACGGCGTCTTGCGGGATTTGGCATAGAAGAGGATGACGTCGTGGCTGACACCAAACCGGACTGCTTCGTTGCTGGTTTCGCCTCGGCCTGCCTTCCTTTTCCAGATGATCTCGTTCCGGAAGTTCTCAGCGCCAAGAATGCTGTCAAGAAGCAGCTTAAGATAATGAGACGCCGTGGGGTCACAGTGAAGGTAGATGCTGCCAGTCGGCTTTAGCACACGATGCAACTCTAGCAGCCGAACTGCCATCATCGTGAGATAGGCCATCATATCATTTTCGCCCAGGAACGATCGCATTGCGTTCAGAAGGTCGAATGCCTTAGTGTTGCCGCTACCAGCGACTTGGTCGAATGCTTCCTCAGCGTGGTCATTCCAGTGCCAAGTATCTTCGAACGCTTCGATTTGTGCGTCAGACGACAAACCAGCCGGCGACTTAAACAGGATGTTGTAATTAGCGTTCGAGTTGAACGGCGGGTCCAGATAGACCAGATCGACGCTCTCATCCTTGATATGCTCGCGCAGCACATCGAGGTTGTCGCCGTAGAAAAGCCGCTTGCTCATTCCAACCCCTACACCGAACCTCGGGCTCTCACCTAAGGAGGACGGTAGCGGACGAGCGATGGCGCAGTCCATAGGCGTTAGCTGACGGCTCGATCTTCCCACTGGTCGAGCCGCACCAGCCAGCAATCCACAACCGTGTAGTCATTGAGGTTGTCGAGCAGCTTGCCCCCGATTTGGAGTAGCAGGTCCAACTCTGCGTCTCGTGGCGCAATGGGGGTGGCGACCTTTAGCGCCTCACCGACAAGTGCCAGTCGGTCGTGATCCGGAGTGCGAGTAGGAAACGCGATTACCTGTGCCGTCATATAGTCTTCCCGTTCGTTTCTATCGGTAGAATCGCTGTATATTCGCGCGTTGGTCTCTCCTAACGCTAACACTGGCGGTCGGCGATTCTCCAGAAAAGAACGAAATCAAGAACCAAAAAGGCTTTGTCCTTTGATTCAGGCGACGCTTTACAATCGATAGCCAGGGCGCTGTTGCTGCTGGCCTTGATCGGAAAGACACAACTATGTCGAAGTTCAATCCCGCGCTGCTCGTTCCCGCTGCTGCTGCCGTGACGAGCGCAGCCCGTTCGGCCAAGGAGGTCGCACTCGCGAACATCGCAAAGCAGAAGCACTTGTTCCTGAACCCCGAGGAGGAGGGCAAGCGCACGTTCAAGCTGAGCGAGGACGGCAAGCAGGTCGTGTTCACCCTGCGCGTCAGCAACACGCCCTTGGTGCTCGGCCAGTATGACGTGGATGGCGTGAAGTCCGACGTGCGGGAGATGATGGTGCCCAAGCCGAACTTCGCGGACGCACTCGACTACTTCAAGGACAGGGTAGAGGCCGGGGAGTTTGACGCCCAGCTGGCCACGCTCAACGACAAGAAGACCGCTCGCACGGAAAAGCTGCGGACCACTCGGGCGAGCAAGAAGGCCGGTGAACCAGCAAATTAAGGCTGTAACCCACTACCCAAGGGAGGCGGAGACGCCTCCCTTTTTGCCGTCTCCCGCTCCAGTCATGGAAATTGTGCGGCAACTGTGACGCTGCCGCACCCTCGAACCCTTCCGCTTTAGGCTCGAATGTAGCCCAGCTGCCGGCTCTCGGTAGCGAACTTGCTGATTGGCTTGTCGGTGCGGAAGTGAACGTCCTGCTCGATCTTTAGGCCCGCCAGCAGCTTGAGGCTGGCCAGTTCCATCAAACATACATAGCCAAGTTCTGGTGTGCCCATACCCAAGTCGCATAGCCCGAACGCCAAGCTGCTATTGGGCTCAAGTTCCGTGATAAGCCATGTGCCCGATCCCACTGGATTGAACAGTTTTACAGGCGGGGCAAAATCACGTTCCCTGCGCGTTCCGCGTAGAGGCTCCTGCTCCTGCCAATTCATCACGAGTCGCTGAACGTCCTCGGGACGGATCATCTTCAAAAAGTCCATGTGTGGCGTCTCCTGTTTGCCACCAGGATCAAAAGACATCTTTCGTCCGCGCAGTCACCCGTTCCGGTGGTCGGATTACCAGGAATCTAGATTAGTCACCTTTCTGGTCGAGCGCGCCAGTCTTCGGTAGGAATGGCAATCAGGTGATGTCGTTAGTCCAGTTATCGGAACTGGAGTAGGCGACATGCAGATCGAACTTAACGCTTTCGCAGACTACGCGCTGAACACTTTCGACTACAGCGCGGACTTCGAAGAAGACGAGTTTGCAGTGACGTTCCAGGGTGTGCGCTACTATGTTGAGCGCAAGCGGTCTTGCTTCCGCATCCATGTCGGGGCAGAGGTCCACCAGCTGCCGCGCTGCTAACCCTCCGACGGGTCAACGCGCGCGAAGCAGGGAGGGTGAGGAGCAACGTCACCCTCCCTTTCCTGTCTGTGCGTCAGGCGCTCCGTTTCCACTGCTGTTGTGAGGGATCGACCTCAATACGTTCGGGCTGTGGGGTGCGGCGCATCACGTCATCAATCATCTGCTGCGGTCCAGGTATGCCCCGGTGCAGGTCGAGGCGGTTACGCAGGTCCACAGGCTCACCAACCATGTTGCCGCGCTGATCGAAGCGCCAAGCCATCATGCCGTTCTTCAGCATCACGGTCGCGATGCCCTCGTCATCGAAGGTGCTGCGGGTGAGGAAGGCCAATGCCTGCTTGACCCTGACCCTCGCGCTGTAGCGGGCGTCCTTGTCCTCGCTGTTGATGCTGTCCTTGACCTCGCGAACGCGGGCGAGGTGTTCATGCGGGTTGGCGCTGCCTTGCTGGCGCGATAGCTCGTCCTTCAACTCGCGCAGCTTGGCTTCCTCTACGTCGATCTCCGCTTCGATCTCTGCCGCCTTCACCGCCAGCGCGCGGATGAAGTGCTCGCCCAAGGTGTCCACGATGCTCTTGAGATTCTCGCGCTTACCGTCGAGCAGCCGTTCGGCCTCTGCCACGTTGGCCGACAGAGCGGCGACGTGATCGGGAACGGTGAACTTCTTGTCGTCAATCGCGACGTTGAGCACCGCATCCAAGATGGCTGGCTCAAGCGCCTCATACCTGAACGTCTTGCTGTTCTGGCAATCATGCTTGCGGCGGTTGTTGTTGCAACGCAGGTAGCTTCGGTTGCCACCAGACACATAGGTGGACTTGCTGCCATCCTTGAGCTTGTGGTTGGTTAAGCGACCGGCCTTCTGCTGGCTCTGGAAATACATGGGCGCACCACACGACGCGCAGAAGGCCGATCCCGAAAACAGGTTGCTGACGTTGGCTTCTGCTGGACCACCAGAGAAGCGGCGCAGCTTTCGGACTGATTCGACCTTGGCCCACAACTCGGCTGGTATCGCCTGGGCGTAGTGGTTGGGCACTACGATGCCCTTGGCTGTTTCGTTGATGCCACTGTGAGTGCGCGACATGGGCACATACTCGCCAAGCACAGCGCGGTTGGTCAGTAGCTTGTGGAGGTAAGCTGTATTCCAGCCGTTGCCCTTGTCCTTCTTGCCGACCCCCCAGCTAGGTTCCTTCCTGTCGTTCAGCTTTGCCACGATGCTCGGTAGGCCATGACCATCGACATACAGGTCGAATATCTCACGCAGCACGGCTGACCGATGTGGATTTAAGACGGGCTCGTTCGTCTTGGGATCACGATCCATCCAGCCAGGAGGAAGACCTATCTTGGCCTTGCGGTCGCCCGCTTGGATCGCTTTGACCTTCTCCGACCAGTTGAACAGGCCGCGTTCGCTTTTCTTGTGGCTCTCCTCCCGCGCACCTTCGGACTTGAACACCAACTCCATGATGGTGCCACCGTCGATGCGTTGACCGGCTGGATAGTAGCGGTCACCGTCAATGGTCGCGACGCTGACGCCATTCTCGACACACAGTTTGAGGAAGGCGTGAACCTCTTCCCACCCCATGCGGCTGATGCGGTCGAAGTGCTCACACACGAACACCGCGCCATTGCGGTAGAAGCCCTTTTCGACCTGCCTCTCGAAAGCGTAGAGCGCACCACCTTCGGAGCGGTTGGCACCATGGAACGCTGATCGGCCCTTGTCGGAAATCTCCCTATCGGGATCGAGCAGCCAGCCCTTTTTCTCTGCGTATTGTCTCCCCTTCTCGAACTGCCGGACGAGGGACGTTCCGCGCCCCTGTTCGAGCGAGGAAAAGCGGGCGTAGATGAAAGCGGGCAGCGTCATACCCAGGGTTAAAGCGTCTTCGGACCCGTAGGGCAACTCCAGTATGCTTGATCAGCAGATTGCACCCCTGCGCCCGCGGATCGAGCGGGCTGCCCGGCACCGCCATCACCTCCCGCCCCGCTTCCGCCGCCAGCCGCGCGGTGATCAGCGAGCCGGAGCGCGGTGCCGCCTCGACCACCACCGTACCCAGCGCGAGCCCGGCGATGATCCGGTTGCGCGAGGGGAAGTGGCGGGCGAGCGGCTGCGTACCCGGCGGTTGTTCGGAGATCAGCAGGCCCTGCGTCGCGACCTGTTCCTGCAACGCGCCATTCTCGGGGGGGAAGGCGATGTCGGGACCGCTTGCGATCACGCCGATCGTGCTCGGCATCGCACCGACATGCGCCGCGGTATCGATCCCGCGCGCCAGGCCCGAGACCATGGTGACGCCCTCCGCGGCCAGCGCATGGCCCAGCGTCCGCGCGAAGCGGCATGCCGCCGCCGAGGCGTTGCGCGCGCCGACGATCGCGACGCACATCCGGCCGGCCAGGGCGAGGTCGCCGCGCACGATCAGCGCCGGCGGGGCAGTGTCGATCGCCGCCAGCAGCGCCGGATAATCCGGATCGTCGAGGAACAGGTAACGCGCGCCGAGTCGCGCCGTCGCCGCCATCTCGCGCTCCACCGCCGCGGCATCCGCCAGCCCGGGCGCCGGCCCGCCGCCGCGCCGCGCCAGCGTCGGCAGCATGTCGAGCGCCGCCTCGGCCGTGCCGAAGCGGGCGATCAGCTGGCGATAGGTGACCGGGCCGATACCGGCGGTGCGCAGCAGGCGAAGGCGCGGCGCGTCGCGCTCAGCCATCCTGCGCCACGGCATCGGCGGCGGGCGCGTCCTTGCGCCCGATCCGCGGCTCGGTGCCGGCGAGCAGCCGTTCGAGGTTGTCGCGATGCTTCCACATCACGATCGCCGCGAGCGCGAGCAGCAGCATCACCAGGTCGTAACGCCCGAACAGCGCGCCGCTGACGGGTGCGCTGATCGCCGCCGCCATCCCCGCCACCGACGAAATGCGCAGCGCCGCGAGCAGCCCCAGCCACACCGCCGCATAGACGAGGCCCATCGGCCAGTGCAGCGCCAGCACGATCCCCATCAGCGTCGCGACGCCCTTGCCACCCCGGAAGCGGAGCCAGACCGGGTAGCAATGGCCCAGGAACGCCGCCGCCGCGGCCGCCATGCCATTGCCCGGAAACAGCCGCTCGCACAGCCACACCGCCGCCGCACCCTTGGCGAGATCGAGCAGCAGCGTCGCCGCCGCCAGCCCCTTGCGTCCGGTGCGCAGCACATTGGTGGCGCCGATATTGCCCGACCCGATCGTGCGCAGGTCGCCGGCTCCGCCGACCCGCGTCAGGATCACGCCGAACGGGATGGAGCCCAGCAGATAGCCGAGCACCAGCGCCATCGTGGGTGCGATCCAGAGTATCTCGGTGTGCAAGCCAGCCCCTCGTTCGTCAGGCTACCATAGCGGGTTCGGTGCGGCTTCGCCAATGCCCGTGCACCAACATCGCTCCGGCGGGTCGCGCCGCCGCGCGCTTGCGGTCGGCGGCGGCGGGGTTAAGGGCGGGGGCATGGACGCCGCGCCCATCCTGTTCTTCGATTCCGGTGTCGGCGGCCTGTCGGTCGTCGCCCCGACGCAGCTGCTGCTGCCGCAGGCGCCGATCGTCTATGCCGCTGACTCGGCTGGCTTTCCTTATGGCATCAAGAGCGAGGCTGAGATCGCGGCCCGGGTGCCGGCGCTGCTCGGTCGGCTGGTGGAGCGCTATCGCCCGCGGCTGGTGGTGATCGCGTGCAACACCGCCTCGACGATCGCGCTGCCGGTGGTGCGCGCCGCCCTCGACGTGCCGGTGGTCGGCACCGTGCCCGCGATCAAGCCCGCCGCCGAATCGAGCCGCAGCCGGGTAATCGGCGTGCTCGGCACCGACGCGACGGTGCGGCAGGCCTATGTCGACGATCTGGCGGCACGGTTCGCGGACGATTGCACGGTGCTGCGCCACGGTTCGGCCGAGCTGGTGCGGCTGGCCGAGGCGAAGCTCGCCGGGCAGGCCGCCGATCCGGAACGGTTCCGCGCGGTGCTCGCCGGGCTGTTCGACCAGCCCGGCGGCGATCGCATCGACGTGATCGTCAACGCCTGCACGCATTTCCCGCTGGTGCAGGCGGAACTGGCCGCCGTCGCCCCGCCGGGCATGCGGTTCGTCGATGGCGGGCCGGGGATCGCGCGCCGCGTCGCCTATCTGACGCAGGGGCAGGACTGGCCGGCCGCGCCGCGCCACCGCGCCGTGTTCACGCGACTCGGCGACGCGGAACGTGCGCTGGCGCCGGCGCTCGCCGGCTTCGGCCTGACGGAGATCGAGGCATTATAACGCCGCCGGCCGCGCGTGCGGGTGATGCGGCGTCCGGACTGGGACAAAATGTCCACCCGTCCGATCGCGGCGAGGCCGTTTATCCGCTGGCAACCAGCCGTCCGCGCAGTTACATGGCGTGCCCATGAGCAGCGACGGCACGGACGTGCGCGTGGATTACACGCGCGTCTTCTCCCAGGCGATCGATCGCCTCCATACCGAAGGCCGGTATCGCGTCTTCATCGACATCCTCCGCAACAAGGGGACGTTCCCCAACGCGCGCTGCTTCGCCGGCCATAACGGGCCCAAGCCGATCACCGTCTGGTGCTCGAACGACTACCTCGCGATGGGCCAGCATCCCGATGTGATCGCGGCGATGGAAGCGGCGCTGCACGATGTCGGTGCCGGTTCGGGCGGCACCCGCAACATCGGCGGCAACACGCATTACCATATCGATCTGGAGCACGAACTCGCCGACCTGCACGGCAAGGAAGCCGCGCTGCTGTTCACCAGCGGCTATGTGTCGAACGAGGCGACGCTGTCGACGCTCGCCAAGATCCTGCCGGGCTGCGTGATCTTTTCGGACGAGCTCAACCATGCCTCGATGATCGCGGGGATCCGCAATTCGGGGTGCGAGAAGCGCATCTTCCGCCACAACGACCTCGCGCATCTCGAATCGCTGCTCGCCGCCGAGGATCCCGCGACGCCCAAGCTGATCGCCTTCGAAAGCGTCTATTCGATGGAGGCCGACGTCGCACCGATCGCCGCGATCTGCGATCTGGCCGACACATACAATGCGCTCACCTATCTCGACGAAGTGCACGCGGTCGGCATGTACGGCGCGCGGGGTGGCGGCATTTCCGAACGGGAAGGCGTCGCCGATCGCCTGACGATCATCGAAGGCACGCTGGGCAAGGCGTTCGGCGTGATGGGCGGCTATATCGCCGCGGACCAGACCATCGTCGACGTCATCCGCAGCTACGCGCCGGGCTTCATCTTCACCACCAGCCTGTCGCCGGTGCTGGTCGCAGGCGTGCTGGCCAGCGTCCGCCACCTGAAGGCGTCCAGCGTCGAGCGTGAGGGGCAGCAGGCCTCGGCCGGGCTGCTCAAGACGATGCTGCACGATGCCGGGCTGCCGGTGATGCTGGGCGAGACGCATATCGTCCCGATCCTCGTCGGCGATCCGGTGAAGGCGAAGCGGATCAGCGACATCCTGCTCGCCGAATATGGCGTCTACGTACAGCCGATCAATTATCCGACCGTGCCGCGTGGCACCGAACGGCTGCGCTTCACGCCCGGCCCCAGCCACACGCCGCAGATGATGCGCGACCTGACCGACGCGCTGGTCGAAATCTGGAGCCGGCTGGAGCTGCGCAAGGCGGCCTAGGCCGTCCCTAGGACATGGCGGCGCCGCACAGGATGCCGCACAGGATCGTCAGCGCGCCGAGCCCGACCGACAGGGGGATCCGCATCGCCATCCAGCCTGCCGGCGCGATCCCGTCCTCGACCAGCCGCCGGTCGATCAGCAGCGTCCCGATCACCGCCGATCCCAGCAGCACCAACGCCCAGGCGAGCGGCAGGACGTGCGCGATCGACAGCAGGATCAACGCCGAACCGAACAGCGACGGCAGCACCGCAAGACTTGCGATCTGGCCTTGTCCGCTGCTGCTGCGCATCGCGAAGCCCCACCATATGCCGCCAAGGAAGCTCAGGATCAGCGTCGCATAGCCGAACGCGAACATCGGCCCCATGTCGCTGTCCATCCCGAACGCGCAGGTCGCCAGCGCCGCGATCTGCGGCAACAGGCCGGCATAGCCGAGGATCAGCGGTGATTCGCCGACCGCGCCCAGCCGTTCGGGCTCGGTGCGATCACGCACGGTGACGCTCTTCGTCGGCAGGGCGGGGTTGCGGCATGTTACTATCCCTGATGAATGTGCGTGCTGTCGCAAGCGCGCGAAAGTGCCGCTGCGTTCCCGCTGGGGTGTGGCAATGTTGGACGACGGGGGCTAAGGCGCGCGGATCGCTCCACTGTAATTTTGCGGGAACGCCGGGATTGCGCATCGCCTTCGCCTCCGATCACGCCGCCGTCGCGCTGAAGGCGCTGCTGGTCGAACATGCCGACGCCCTGGGGCATCGGGCGATCGATCTCGGGCCGGAAACGGACGCGCGGGTCGATTATCCCGATTACGGCTACAGGCTTGCCGATGCGATCGCCGCGGGGCAGGCGGACATGGGCGTCGCGCTGTGCGGATCGGGCATCGGCATCTCGATCGCGGTCAACCGCAATCCCGCCTGCCGCTGCGCCTTGGTCGCTGAACCGCTGTCGGCCACGCTGGCGCGCAACCACAATGACGCCAACGTCATCGCGATGGGCGCGCGGCTGATCGGTCCCGACCTCGCCAAGGCCTGTCTCGAAGCCTTCCTCGCCGCCCCGTTCGAGGGCGGTCGTCACCAGCAGCGCGTCGACAAACTGTCGGACAAGGAGTGATCCCATGAGCACCCAGCCCCAAGATTTCGGCGACATCCGTCCCGACGGCTTCTTCAGCCAGAGCCTGGCCGATGCCGATCCGGCGGTGTTCGCCGGGATCACCCGCGAACTGACCCGCGAACAGACGCAGATCGAACTGATCGCGTCCGAGAACATCGTGTCGAAGGCCGTGCTGGAGGCGCAGGGGTCGGTCTTCACCAACAAATATGCCGAAGGCTATCCGGGCAAGCGCTATTACCAGGGCTGCGGGCCGTCGGACGAGGTCGAAAGCCTCGCGATCGATCGCGCCAAGCAGATCTTCGGCTGCGGCTTCGTCAACGTGCAGCCGCATTCGGGCGCGCAGGCCAATGGCGCGGTGATGCTGGCGCTGGTCAAGCCGGGCGAGACGATCCTGGGCATGAGCCTCGATGCCGGTGGCCACCTGACGCATGGCGCAAAGGCGGCGATGAGCGGCAAGTGGTTCAACGCGGTGCAATATGGCGTCGATGCCGAAACCCATCTGATCGATTACGACGAGGTCGAACGCCTCGCGCTCGAACATCGTCCCAAGCTGATCATCGCGGGCGGTTCCGCCTACCCACGTACCATCAACTTCGGCAACTTCCGCGCCATCGCGGACAAGGTCGGCGCCTATTTCATGGTCGACATGGCGCATTTCGCGGGCATCGTCGCCGCCGGCCTGCACCCGACGCCGTTCGGCCACGCGCATGTCGTCACCACGACGACGCACAAGACGCTGCGCGGTCCGCGCGGCGGCATGATCATGACCGATGACGAGGCGCTGGCGAAGAAGTTCAACTCGGCGGTCTTCCCCGGCTTGCAGGGTGGCCCGCTGATGCACGTCATCGCCGCCAAGGCGGTCGCCTTCGGCGAGGCGTTGCAGCCCGGCTACAAGAGCTACATCGCCGCGGTGGTGGAGAATGCGAAGGTGCTGGCGGCGACGCTGAAGGAGCGCGGCTCGGACGTCGTGTCGGGCGGCACCGACACGCATCTGGCACTGATCGACCTCACGCCGCTCGGCATCACCGGGCGCGATGCGGACGAGGCGCTGGAGCGCGCCGGCATCACCTGCAACAAGAACGGCATTCCCAACGATCCGCTGCCGCCGGTGAAGACCAGCGGCATCCGCGTCGGGTCGCCCGCCGGCACGACGCGCGGCTTCGGCCCGGCGGAATTCCGCGAGATCGGCCATATGGTCGCCGACGTGCTCGATGGTCTGGCCAGGAAGGGCGAACATGGGGACCCGGAGGTCGAGGCGAACGTTCGTGACCGCGTACGCACCCTGTGCGCACGCTTCCCCATCTACGAAGGATAAGTCATGTCGAAGCTCGACGAAGTGCAGGCCAACGTGAAGAACACGCCCGGCCTGGGTAAGAAGATGGCCAAATATGGCGCGATCGGCGCGGTGATCGCCATCCCCGTGCCGTTCGTCGGTCCGGTGCTGGGCGCGCTGGTCGGTGCCGGCGTCGCCTACGCCAAGCGCAAGGACTGAAGACCTGAATGCGCTGCCCGTTCTGCGGCCATGAAGACAGCCAGGTGAAGGACAGCCGCCCCACGGAAGACGGGGCGGCGATCCGACGCCGCCGCCAGTGCGAAGGCTGTGCGGCACGCTTCACCACGTTCGAACGCATCCAGCTGCGCGACCTGTGGGTGCTGAAATCGACCGGCACCGGCGGCGTGCGTCGCGAGGCGTTCGATCGCGAAAAGCTGCTGCGTTCGGTATCGATCGCGACGCGCAAGCGCCCGATCGAGCCGGTGCGGATCGAAAAACTGGTCAGTGGTATCCAACGCCAGCTGGAAACCCAGGGCGAAGGCGAGGTGTCGTCCAAGCGGATCGGCGAAATGGTGATGGACGGGCTGAAGGGTCTCGATTCGGTCGCCTATATCCGTTTCGCCAGCGTCTATCGCGACTTCAGCGAAGCCCGCGATTTCGAGGAATTCGCCGGCACCGTCGAACAGGCGGGGCGTGTCGAATGAAGCCGGTCATCGTCCTCGTCCGCCCGCAACTGGGCGAGAATATCGGCAAGGCGGCGCGCGCCATGCTCAACTTCGGCCTGGTCGAGATGCGGCTGGTCAGCCCGCGCGACGGCTGGCCCAATCCGATGGCCGGCCCGGCGGCGAGCGGCGCCGATGTCGTTCTCGAACGGGCGGTGGTGTTCGACAGCGTCGCGGATGCGGTGGCGGACTGCGCCCATGTCTACGCCACGACGGTCCGCAAGCGCGGCGTCACCAAGCCGGTGGTGACGCCCGAAGGCGCGGCACGGGCGATGCACGCCGCGACCGAACGCTCGGCGATCCTGTTCGGCCCGGAACGCTCCGGCCTGGAGACCGAGGATGTCGCGCTGTCGCGCACCATCATCACCGTGCCGATCAACCCGGAATTCGGCAGCCTCAACCTGGCGCAGGCGGTGATCCTGGTCGCCTATGAATGGTCGAAGGGCGAGGCGCTGGCCCAGCCGTCGCTCACCCCGATCGACCCGCCCGCGCCGCATGGCGAACTGGAAGGGATGATCGCCCAGCTCGACGACATGCTGGAACGCGCCAATTTCTTCTTCCCGCCCGATCGGGTCGTCACGTCGAAGCGCACGCTGCGCACCTTGCTGACCAAGCCCGGCTGGTCTTCGCAGGAGGTGCGGACGATGCGCGGCGTGCTGTCGGCGCTGAACGGGGCGAAGGAGCGCCGGGTCGAGGCGCAGCGCGCTCAGGTGGAACGCGCGTCGAACGCCGACAATTCATAGGCGATCGACGCCTCGACCAGCCGTTCCCACAGTTCGGCGACGACGTCGCCCGGCACGCCGAGCCGCTCCGCCTCGGCCCGCGCCTGCGCGATCACCGCCGCCTTGCGCCCCTCGTCCCGGATATGGCCGCGCTCGGGCTTGATCCGTGCCGCCGCGTCCATATACGCAAAGCGCCGCGCCAGCATCGCCACCAGCTCGCGATCGACCTGATCGACACCAGCGCGGACCTCGGTCATCGTGGAACAGTCGGGGCCGGCAAGGATCGTCGTCATGCGGCTCCCTTAATGCCGTGGCCAAGAGGATGTCGAGCGCATCATCGCCTCTTCCCTCCCCGATCGAAGCGCGTCATCATCGCCGCCACATCTCTTGCTCGTGGGAATTCGACCATCATGATCGCAGTGTTGCTTGTCACCCTCTTCGCCGCCACGCAAAGCGCCACGCCGGCCGTGACCAACACGGTGTCGGCTGCCCCGGCGGCGTTCAAACCCGTCGCCGCCAAGCCGATCTGCCGCACGCAGACGTCCACCGGATCGCAATTCTCCAAGCGCGTCTGCCATTCGGCGGCGGAATGGCACATGATCGACGGTGACAATGCCCGCAACGTGGAAGCGTCGCTGAACGCGCGATCGAATACCACGCCAAACCGTTGATTGACCTGCGCGACCGCCTCGGCTAAGCGCGCGCCTTCGCAACAGCCCCCGCACCCCGGTGAAGCGGTGGGCCTGCCTCTTTCGGGACAAGCAGAGCGATACCGGGTTCAACCCCGGACCTTGGGCAGCGATGCACGGGGTTCGGGATTACGTCGTTACAGTTGCCAAGGAATATCACATGTCGAAGCGCCATAGCGCCAAGCACAAGCTCGACCGTCGTCTAGGCGAGAACATCTGGGGCCGGCCGAAGTCGCCCGTGAACAAGCGCGAATACGGCCCCGGCCAGCACGGTCAGCGCCGCAAGGGCAAGGTGTCGGACTTCGGCATCCAGCTGCGCGCCAAGCAGAAGCTCAAGGGTTATTACGGCGACGTCACGGAAAAGCAGTTCAAGGCTTGCTACACCGAAGCCGCTCGCATGAAGGGCGATACCAGCCAGAACCTGATCGGCCTGCTCGAACAGCGCCTCGACATGATCGTCTATCGCGCCAAGTTCGCGCCGACGATCTTCGCCGCGCGCCAGATCGTCAGCCACGGCCACATCCGCGTCAACGGCGTGAAGTGCAACATCGCGTCGCGTCGCTGCTTCGTCGGTGACGAGATCACGCTGGGCACGAAGGCCAAGGAAATGGCGCTCGTCCTCGAAGCGCAGAACCTCGCCGAGCGTGAGATTCCCGATTACGTCGCACCGGACGGCAATGCCAAGATCACCTTCGTCCGCGTGCCCACGCTGGACGAGGTGCCTTATCCGGTGAAGATGGAGCCGAACCTAGTCGTCGAGTTCTACTCGCGCTGATCGGTCGTTCCGGTTTTCGGATGGAAGAGGGCGGTCCTGCGGGGCCGCCCTTTTTCGTTCGGCCGTCCGTCCGGTCCCGTGGACAACCGCATCCGCCCACGTCACAAGGTCGCCCAAGCTGTCTTATTCGCGGAGTACCCGATGCGTCGTCTCGTTCTCGCCGCCCTGCTCGCCACGCCGTCGCTGGCGTGCGCCCAGACCACGCCGGATATCTCCGTCGACACGATGAAGGCGGTCACCAAGACGCTGTCCTCCGACGCGTTCGAGGGCCGGGCGCCCGGCAGTGCGGGCGAGGACAAGACGCTCGCCTATCTGCAACAGCAGTTCCAGAAGGCGGGACTGAAACCCGGCAACAAGGGTAGCTGGCTCCAGAACGTCCCGCTGGTCGAGATCACCGCGCAGAACGTCACGCCGCTGACCTTCACCGGCGGCAAGGCCCCGCTCAGCCTCGCTTATGGTGCGGACATGGTCGTCGGCACCTATCGCGTCACGCCGCACATCAACGTGAAGGACAGCGACGTCGTCTTCGCCGGCTATGGCATCGTCGCCCCCGAAAAGGGCTGGAACGACTATGCCGGCCTGGACGTGAAGGGAAAGACGGTCATCGTCCTGATCAACGATCCGGACTGGCAGACGCAGGGCCTTGCCGGTCCGTTCAACGGCCGCGCCATGACCTATTACGGCCGCTGGACCTATAAGTACGAGGAGGCGGCGCGGCAGGGCGCGGCGGCGGTCATCATCGTCCACCAGACCGAACCGGCCGCCTATGGCTGGAACGTCGTCCAGTCGAGCAACACCGGCGCGGCGCATGTCGCCGACGCCGCCAACGGCCACATGGACGATACTGCGGCACACGGCTGGATGCAGCTGGACAAGGCCCGGGCGCTGTTCGCCGGCGCCGGCAAGGACTTTGACCAGCTCGCCGCCGCGGCGAAGGTGAAGGGCTTCAAGGCCGTGCCGCTCGGCGTGAAGGCGTCGGTCAGCTTCGACAACCAGATCAGGAAGCAGATCTCGCACAATGTCGTCGGCATCCTGCCGGGGCGCGAGGCGCCGGACGAATATGTCCTGCTCTCGGCGCATTGGGATCACCTCGGCCATTGCACACCGGTCAACGGCGACGGCATCTGCAACGGCGCGGTCGACAATGCCGATGGCACCGCGGCGCTGGTGGCGCTGGCGGAGGCCAATGCGAAGGCCGGCCCGGCGCGCCGGTCGATGGTGTTCGTCGCGCTGACTGCCGAGGAATCGGGCCTGCTCGGCTCGGCCTATTACGGGGAAAATCCGGTCTATCCGCTGGCGAAGACCGTCGGCGGCGCCAACATGGACGCGCTGGCGATGTACGGCCCGTCGAAGGACGTGATCGTGATCGGGCCGGGCAAATCGCAGCTCGATACCTACCTCAACGCCGCGCTGAAGGCGCAGGGGCGTACCGCGACGCCCGAACCGACCCCGGAAAAGGGCTTCTACTATCGGTCCGACCATTTCAGCCTGGCCAAGCACGGCGTGCCGATGGTCTATTTCGAAACCGGCCAGAATCTGGTGAAGGGCGGGCTCGCCGCCGGACAGGCCGCGGCGAAGGACTATGAAGAGCATCGCTACCACGCGCCGTCCGACGAATATGATCCCAATTGGGACTGGAGCGGCGTGCGGCAGGACGTGGCGCTCTATTACATGCTCAGCCGCTCGCTGGCCGAGGGTCGCGATTGGCCGAACTGGATGCCCGGCGACGAATTCCGGGCGATCCGCGACAAGAGCCGGGCGACGGTGACCGGAGCCGCCAAGTGAGCGACGTGGCGCCGCCGCCGGCCGAATGGGCGCCGCACAAGGCGGTGTGGATCGGCTTCCCCAGCCATCCGGAGCTGTGGCAGGACGACCTCGACCCGGCGCGCGCCGAAGTGGTCGCATTCGGCAGCGCCGTCCATGCGAAGGGGCGGGGCGAGACGGTGATCCTCGTCTGCGCCGATGCCGAAGCCGGCACTGCGGCGACCGCCATGGCGCCGTTCGCCGAGATCGTGGTGGAACCGTTCGGCGATATCTGGCTGCGCGACACCGGCCCGATCGTCCTGGGTAGCGGCGAGGCGCGCGATTTCGCGTTCAACGGCTGGGGCGGCAAATACGATCTGCCCGGCGACGACACGATCGGGCTGCGGCTGGCGCAGCAGCGCGGCAAGGCGGTGGGCTATTGCAACTGGGTGCTCGAAGGCGGCGCGATCGACGGCGATGGCGCCGGTATGGTTGTTACCACGACGCAATGCCTGCTCAACCCCAACCGCAATCCATCGCTGACGCAGGCGGATATCGAGGCGCGGCTGGCTGAGGATCTCGGCTTCAGCAAGGTCGTGTGGCTCGGGGAAGGCTTGCTCAACGATCATACCGACGGCCATGTCGACAACCTCGCCCGCTTCGTCGCGCCCGGACGGCTGGCGATTCCGGAAGCGGCCGAGAACGATCCGAACTGGCAGGTCTATCAACATGCCGTACGCGACGCCCGCGCTGCGGGGCTGGACGTGGCGCCGATCCCCTCGCCCGGCCGCGTGCTGCGCGACGAGGACGTGGTGCCGGCGAGCTACATGAACTTCTACATCGGCAATGCCGCCGTCGTCGTTCCGATCTATGGTGCCGAGAACGATGCGGCGGCGGTCGCGGCGATCCAGGCGCTGTTCCCGGATCGCGAGGCGGTGGGCTTGCGCGCCGATCACATCCTGACGGGTGGCGGCAGCTTCCATTGCATCAGCCAGCAGATTCCCGCCCAGCCATAGGCGGGGCCGACCCGACGGGTGAGCACCAGGGCCGGCGCTTCGACGCGACGCGGGCAAAGGGGTGACGTTGCCCCTCGACGCCACTACATGGCCGCGCATGACCCAGATCACCGTCGCCGCGCTGCAACTCGGCTTTACCAACGATATCGATGCGAACATCACCAACGTCTCGCGCCTCGTGCGCGAAGCGGCGGGGCAGGGCGCGCAGGTGATTCTGCCCCCGGAATTGTTCGAGGGCGAATATTTCTGCCGGGTCGAGGACGAGGGGCTGTTCGCGCATGCCGCGCCGGTCGGCGAGCACAAGGCGGTGCTGGCGATGCAGGCGCTGGCCGAGGCGCTGAAGGTCACGATCCCGACGAGCTTCTTCGAAGCGGACGGCCCCCATTATTACAACAGCCTCGCGATGATCGGTCCCGATGGCGAGGTGCAGGGCGTCTATCGCAAAAGCCACATCCCCGATGGCCCGGGCTATGAAGAGAAATTCTATTTCCGCCCCGGCAATACCGGTTTCAAGGTCTGGCCCGCGCCGCCGACCGCGCCCGGCTGGAAGCTCGGCGTCGGCGTATGCTGGGACCAATGGTATCCCGAAACCGCGCGCGCCATGATGCTGATGGGCGCCGAATTGCTCTTCTATCCGACCGCGATCGGCAGCGAACCGCACGACACCAGCCTCGACACCGCGCGGCTGTGGCGGCGCGCCATGGTCGGCCATGCCGTGTCCAACGTCGTCCCCGTCATCGCCGCCAACCGGATCGGCGTGGAGCATGGCCAGACCTTCTACGGCACCAGCTTCATCACCGACGAACGCGGCGACATCCTCGCCGAACTGGGCCGTGAGGACGAAGGGGTGATCGTCGCGACGCTCGACCTCGACCGGGTGAGGCGGCACCGCGCCGCGTTCGGTTTCTTCCGCGATCGCCGCCCCGAACTCTATGGCCGCCTGACCCAGGACATCTGACTCAGGACATCTGACGCAGCGCCACCGCCCGCGCGAAGACCGCTTCGAACATCTCTTCGTTCACGCGGCCGGTGTTCTGGTTGTAGCGCGACGGGTGATAGCTATCGATCAGCACCCGTCCGTCCGGCATGCGATGTTCGGCGAGATGGGCGAAATTCGCCTTGGGCAGCCGCCCGCCCATCACCTTGACCGCCGACTGGTGCGCGATCTGGCCCAGCGCGACGACCACACGCACATGGGTCAGCGCGGCGAGCTGATCGTCGAGGAACGGCCGACAGGTGCGGATCTCCTCCGGCGTCGGCTTGTTGGCGGGCGGCAGGCACTTCACCGCGTTGAGCACGATCGCACCGGTCAGCACGAGATCGTCGTTCGCACGATTGGCGAAGGTGCCGGTGGCGAGTCCCAACTTCGCCATCGTGCCGAACAGCAGCGCGCCGGAATGATCGCCGGTGAAGGCGCGTCCGGTACGATTGGCACCGTGCAGGCCGGGCGCGAGGCCAACCACCGCCAGCCATGCATCCGGATCGCCGAAGGCCGGCACCGGCGCGTTCCACCAGGTGGGATTGTCCTGCCGCAAGGCTTCGCGGGCGGCGACCAGCCGCGGGCAGCGCGGGCAGTCGTGGGGCGGTTCGCCCGCGGGCAGCGGCGCGATCTGGCGAGCGGGGAGGGTGTCGGGTGTCAAATCCATCCGCGTCGCCTAGAGCGCTCGCATGGCGACGACAATCTATGCGATCGGGATCGGCTCCAATCGCCGTGGGCGGCACGGTGGGCCCGCCGCAGAGGTGCGGGCCGCGATCCGGGCACTCGGAGGTGTCGTCGCGGTTTCGCCCGTGATCGGTTCGGCCCCGCTCGGTCCGTCGATCCGCCGCTTCGCCAACGCCGCCGCGCTGATTACCAGCGACGAGGCTCCGCTCGCGCTGCTCGACCGTCTGAAACGGATCGAGGCCGACTTCGGTCGGCGCCGGGGGCGGCGCTGGGGCGCGCGGGTGATCGACCTCGACATCCTGTTGTGGTCGGGCGGCCGCTGGCGCGATCGCACCCTCTCGATTCCGCACGCGGCGCTGGGCCGGCGCGCGTTCGTGCTCGGTCCGTTGGCGACCATCGCGCCGGACTGGCGCGACCCCGTCAGTCGGCGAACCGTTCGTCAATTGGCACATGCGGTTGACCGACCGCGCCCTCGCCCCTAGGTCGCGTCGATCGATGGCGGGGGTCCGTAGCTCAGTCGGTAGAGCAAGCGACTTTTAATCGAGAGGTCCCGGGTTCGAGCCCCGGCGGACCCACCATCGTATTCCCGAACATGGCACCGACGCCGCCGGGCGGGCGTTGAGGCTGCGATGACCGATTCCGAACCCGATACGTCTTCCCGACCCGGCACCCGCAGACTGCCGCCGCTGTTGGTCGGGCTGGCGCTGATCGCGGCGGGGCTCGCGGTGCTGCTGGCGGGTGCGTTCGCCACGAGCCATTATCCCTTCGCATTCGACCGGGCGATCATCGTCGGGCTGCGTGCCTGGCATGGGCCGTCCTGGCTGCCCCGCGTCGCCGCCAACGTCACCGATCTCGGCGGCGGTATCGTCCTGACGCTGTTCGTCGCGATCGTCACCGGCTTCCTGCTGATGCAGCGCCTGTGGCTGACCGCGCTCGCCACCGCGGCGGCATGCCTGACCGGTGGATGGGCGGTCGACATCATCAAGGGTCTGGTGCTGCGGGCGCGGCCCGATCTGGTGCCGCACTTGGTCGATGCCAGCGGCTACAGCTTTCCGAGCGGCCATGCCACGTCGAGCGCGGTCGTTTATCTGACGCTCGCCTCGCTCGCCGGGCAGGTGACGCCGGATCGCGCGACGCGCCGCTACCTGCTGGTCGTGGCGGTGATCATGGTCGGCGCGATCGGATGCAGCCGCGTCTATCTGGGCGTCCATTGGCCGAGCGACGTACTGGCCGGCTGGAGCTTCGGCACCCTTTGGGCGCTCGGCTGGTGGACGGCGACCGCCGGCGCGCGGCGCGCGATCGGCGGGGAACGCCGGTTCGCGCGCGCTACGACACGCTAGCCGCGTTCGGCGAGCTTGCGCTCCCACGCCAGCGCGTCCTGCACGATCGTATCGAGATCGTCGCGCTGCGGTCGCCACGGCAGCGCGGCGAGGATCGCGCTGTTGTCGGCGACCAGCGCCGCGGGATCGCCGGCGCGCCGGCCCTCGTAGCGGCGCTGGATGGTCATGTTGGTGACCCGATCAACCGCGTCGAGCACCTCGTTGACCGAAAAGCCACGGTTATAGCCGGCGTTCAGCGTGTGGCTGCGTGCGGGGTCGGCGATCAGCAGTTCCAGCGCGGCGACATGGGCGGCGGCCAGATCGCTGACATGGATATAATCGCGCACCCCGGTGCCGTCGGGGGTGTCGAAGTCGGTGCCGAACACCGACACGGCCTCGCGCTTGCCGGTTGCCGCCTCGACCGCGATCTTGATCAGGTGGGTCGCGCCGACCGTCGATTGACCCGAACGGCCCTGCGGATCGGCTCCGGCGACGTTGAAGTAGCGCAGCGCGCAATAGTTGATCGGATGCGCCGCCGCGACGTCGCGCAGCATCGCCTCGGTCATCAGCTTCGACATGCCGTACGGATTGATCGGCACCGTCGGGTCGCCCTCCTGCACCGGCACCTTCACCGGCGTGCCATAGGTCGCCGCGGTGGACGAGAAGATGAAGTGCGGAACGCCCTCGACGACGGCGCTTTCCAGCAGCGCCCGGGTCGCCGCCGTGTTGTTGCGGTAGTATTTGAGCGGGTCGCTGACCGATTCGGGTACGACCACCGATCCGGCGAAGTGCATGATGGCGCGAACGTCATGCTCGCGGATCGTCGCGCGGACGCGGTCGTCATCGGCTACGTTCGCCTCGACCAGCGTCGCACGCGGATCGACGGCCCAGTCGAAACCGGTGACCAGATTGTCGACCACCACCACCTGATAGCCCGCGTCGAGCAGCGCGAGCACCGCATGACTGCCGATATAGCCGGCGCCGCCGGTCACCATCACCTTGCCATTCAGCGGCATCGTCTGTCTCCCTGTCCTTTCGGGCGCCCTAGCGCCTTCCTACATGAAGGCAAAGGAGACATGTGATGACGGATTATGTGACGCTGGCGGGCGGCTGCTTCTGGTGCACCGAAGCGGTGTTCAAGGACGTGATCGGCGTCGACAGCGTGGAGAGCGGCTATATCGGCGGATCGGTGCCCGATCCCACCTACAAGCAGGTGTGCGGCGGCGACACCGGCCATGCCGAAGCGATCCGCATCGGCTACGATCCCGCGCAACTGCGCCTCGGCGACCTGCTCGACATCTTCTTCGCGACGCATGATCCGACGCAGCTCAACCGGCAGGGCAACGACGTCGGCACGCAATATCGCTCGGCGATGTTCCCGGCGGACGAGGCTCAGGAAGCCGAAATGCGTGCCGCCATCGATCGGGCGCAGGCGGAATCGTCCAGGCCGATCGTGACCACGGTCGAATCGATGAGCCGATGGTATCCGGCCGAAGGCTATCACCAGGATTATTGGGAAACGTCGGGGCGCTCCAACTCCTATTGCATGGCGGTGATCCCGCCCAAGCTGCAAAAGCTGCGCAAGAGCTTTGCGGCACGGTCGAAGGCGGCCGTGGCGTAACGCGATCGCGGGTCATCCCGGCAGACGCCCGGATGACCCGACCGATCGGTTCGGAAGCCTATACCTTTCGCGCCAGCGCCTTCTTCAGCCGGGCATGCGCGGCGGCCTTGATCTGGCAGACGCGCGCCGAACCGACGCCCAGCACCTGGCCGATCTCCTCGAGGTTCAATTCCTCGACATAATACAGCTGGATCACCTGCGCCTCCCGTTCCGGCAGGGCGGTGATCGCGGCGATCAGCGTGTCGCGCAGATCGCTTTCGGCCAATTGCTCGAAGGCGTCGGGCGTATCGTCGGCGAACCAGGGCAAATCGTCCGAATAGACGTCGTCCATCGATTCGAACCGCACCGCCTCCGCCGTCTCATAGTCGGCGCGCAGCTTTTCGATCGTCACGCCGAGTTCCGTGGCCAGCGCCGCCTCGTCGGGCGCACGGCCGGTCGCGGTCGTCAGGCTTGCCACGGCGGCATGATATTGCCGCCGGCGGCGCATCGCGCCGCGCGTGGTCGTCGCCTGACGACGCAGTTCGTCGATCATCGCGCCGCGCAGCCGCGTCTGCAGATAGGCACGGAACTGCGCACCTTGCTCCGTCGCCTGTCCCACCGCCTCGACCAGCGCGACCAGGCCGATCTGCACCAGATCCTCGACATCGACGATCGTGCTCATCGACCCGTGCACGTGCCAGGCGATGCGGCGGACGAGAGGCAGATGCTGCCGGATCAGCGCCTCCTGATCCCCGCCGGGTCTTTGCCGCGGCGAATAGGTGAGCGGCTGCGTCGGAGCGAGCACGGCGGTGCCGATCGGCGGAATCATTCCGGCGGGCGCGGGCTGGGCGTCGGTGAACGCCAGCTTCATCGGTTCGGCGCTCATGCCGCCAGCGCCTGCTGCGGCTGCGATCCGCCGATCACCGCGACGACCTCGACCGCCTTCTCCTCGGGAACTTCGAAGAACGACAGCACCGGCGTGTCGGGCAATACCGTCTTCACCAGCTTGCGGATGGCGACGCGGATCGCGGGCTGGACGACGAGCGCGAAGGGCTTGGCCTCTGCGATCAGCGGCTGTGCCGCCTGTTGCAGCGCATCGACGATGCGACGGCCGAGATCGGGCTCGATCACATGGCGGCGCGACTGGTCGGCGCGCGCTGCCTGGCCGAGCAGCCCTTCCAGCTGCCCCTCCAGCGTCATCACGCGCAACGGCTCGCGCACGCCGCACAGCTTCTGGATGATCAGCGGGCCGAGTTCGGGCCGGATCAGTTCGATGATCTCCTCGGCATCGGCGCTGCGCGTGGCGGCGACCGAGATCGCCTGGGCGATACGACGGAATTCCTTCAACGGAATGTTCTCCGCGAGCAGGCCCTTCAGGACCTGGGTGAGGGTGGTGAGCGGCAGTGGGCTGGGGGTCAGCGATGCGACGAGGTTGGCGGCGCGTTCCTTCAGGCCGTCGAGCAGCGACTGGACCTCGTCGGGTCCCAGCAGGTCGGTCGCGTTTGCGCCGAGCATGTGGTTGAGGTGCGTCGCCATGACCGTGCCGGCGTCGACGACGAGGAAGCCCGCGCCGGTCGCGGCATCGGCATCGCCCGCGGCGATCCAGGTGGCGTCGAGCCCGAAGGTCGGATCCTTCGCCTTCTTGCCGGCGAGGTCGCCATACGCCTGGCCGGTGTCGAGGGCGAGCATCTCGTCGGGGCTGACCTGGTCTTCGCCGACGACGACGCCGTTGATGAGGATGCGATAGGTATAGGGCGCGAGGTTGATGTCGTCGCGCACCCGGCATTGCGGCACGACGAAGCCGAGGTCGCGGGACAGCTGGCGGCGCACGCCGGTGATCCGGCCCATCAGCGGTGCGCCGCGACGCGGATCGACCAGCGGGACGAGGCCATAGCCAATGTCGAAATTGACCTGCATTCCGTCGGTCACCTCGTCCCAGCCGATCTTGGACGGATCGACCGGTTCCTCGGCGATGGCGGGCAGGTCTGCGACAATCGGTCGGCGTTCGATCTGGCGCAGCTTCCAGGCGGTGAAGCCGGCGATTGATGCGGCGGTGAGGATGACGACGTGCGGCATGCCCGGCAGCAGGCCGAGCAGACCGAGGATCACCGCGACCGGCGTCCAGGTGCGCGGGGACCCGAACTGGCCGCCGATCTGGCCGGCGAGGTCCTTGTCCGACGACACGCGGGTGACGATCGCGGCGGCGGCGATCGACAGCATCAGCGACGGCAGCTGCGCGACCAGCGCGTCGCCGATCGCGAGCAGGATATAGCTTTTCGCTGCGGCGGCGATCGACATGCCGTGGCTGACCGGCCCGAGGATCAGGCCGCCGATGACGTTGGCCGCCAGGATCAGCATCGCGGCGACGGCGTCGCCCTTCACGAACTTCGACGAACCGTCCATCGAACCGTAGAAATCGGCCTCGGTCGCCACTTCGACGCGGCGTTTCTTGGCGTCCTCGGGCGTGATCAGGCCGGCGTTGAGATCGGCGTCGATCGCCATCTGCTTGCCGGGCAAGGCGTCCAGGGTAAAGCGGGCGGACACTTCCGACACGCGGCCAGCGCCCTTGGTGACGACGATCAGGTTGATGATCATCAGGATGGCGAAGACGAAGATGCCGACGACATAGTCGCCGCCGATCAGGAAGGTGCCGAATGCCTCGATGACGTGGCCCGCCGCCGCTTCGCCCTCGTGACCGTGGACCAGCACGATCCGGGTCGAGGCGACGTTGAGGCCCAGGCGGAACAACGTCGCGAACAGCAGCACCGTCGGGAAGGACGAGAAGTCGAGCGGCTTCTGTGCGTTGAGCGACACCATCAGCACGGCAAGGCTGATCGCGATGTTGGCGACGAAGAAGATGTCGAGCAGGAACGCCGGGATCGGCACGACCATGACGACGACGAGCAGCAGGATGGCGAGCGGCAGCGCGGCGCCGCGACCGGTGGCGAGCAGCTTGTTCACGTCAGCGGCCCCCCATGCTGGCGAGCATCATATAGGCGAGCCTTGCATGGTCGGGCGACGGACGCAGCAGGCTGTTCGCCGAAGTCGGGTTGGTGTTGAGGCGGTTCGCCATTCCGTTCAGCGCCTGGCTCGCCCAGGCGAGCGCGTCGTCGGCACTTTCGTTGTTGCCGGTGACGACGGTGGCATCGCCCATGGCGAGCGACTGTGCCGCGAACGACAGGTTCGCATTCCGCGTCTCGCTGACGCTGTCCGACGCCGCGCCGAGCTTGTCGGAAAAGCGTTGATAGATCGCCGACAGCGAGCGGGGCTGGCCGCTGGACGCGTAGAAGATCGAGCGGTTCGCACCCGCGGCCTGCGGGAACAGCGAGGCGGCGGTGGCGCCGGGGTTGGTCTGCATTGCCGACAGGAATTTCTTGGCGCCGCCGATCCCCAGGAAATGCGCCATGTACAGGTCGGTGCCGTTGGCGGCGCGGCCCAGCGTCCCCTCCAGCACGTCCTTGTTGTCGGACGCGTGCTCGGCCGCCATCATCGATGCGGCGGTGGGATCGTTGCGCAGGTTGAGGATCGCGGAGCGTGTCGCGCCGTCGGTGACGGTATAGCGGCCGTTCGACGTCTGGCCGATGCTGTCGGCGGCCCAGGCCATGCCGTGTTCCGCGCCGTGTTTCTTGACGACCGCGAGCCAGCTCTGTTCGACGAACTGGTACAGGCCCGAAGCAGACGAGGTGCCGGCGCGCGCATTGGCGTTGAGACCGCTCTCGATCTTGGCCTGGCCGAGCAGATAGTCGAAATCCACGCCCGTCTTGCTGCTCGCAAGCGCGATCGCGGACTGGACCCGGCCGGCAGAAATCGGATTGACGGTCATTGCGAAGAAAACACACCCCTGTTGTCAGCAGGTGTTCAGCAAGAGCCGTGCCAGTTTACGTGGAATGCGGCCCGTGCCTCAGGCGTAGGCCGATACCAGCGACGGCCGGTAACCGTGGCCGGCATCGCCGGTCAGGATTTGCAGGCGGCGGCGAACATTTGCCGCCATCAGGTTGACGTAGATCCGGCACGTCTCGTTCAACCGGTTGGCTTCGTCGGCCAGCTCGCGGATCTCGTCGCCGGCGGGGCCGGTGCCCAGCGCCGCGACCTGTTCGATGCCTGCCAGCTTGTCCTGGGTCGCGCGTTCCAGCGCGACGACGTCGTTGCTCTTCAGCGCCGCGATCTCGGCATGGAGCGCGTCGATGACGCGGATAAGGGCCTCACGCCGCTTCATGGCCGTCCCAGTTCAGCGAGAGTGCGAGGAGCCGGTCGGCGATCGTCGCCGGCAGGATGGGAAAGGATCCGTTGGCGATGGCGCGTTTGATCTCGGTCACACGGTCGCCGTTGACCGGTGGCGAGGCCGCCATCGACTTGGCGAGGCCGCTCAGCTGCGCGCTGACGCCGGGTGCGGGCGCCTGTTGCGCCGCCTGTTGCAGGGCCGGTTGCACCATCGGCGCTGCCGCGGGCGCGGCGACGCGGGATACGCTCCCACTTCCACTTAGCGGCGTTGCGCCGATCGATTCCACCATGTCCGCACCTATCTGTGTTGCCTGACAGGGGGATAAACGGCCGCTTGCTCACCGACTTTAGCAAAAAAAACGTGGCTCTTTTAAACAAGGGTTCATTCGTCCCAGCCGGGCAACGTCGCGCGACCCGATGCAATGGCGATCGCCTGCACCGGCGTCCTGGCATCGTCGACTTTCACCATGAAGCGTCCGCCTGCCGGCGCATCGCCGATCGCCACGCCTTCGCGGCTGATCGAGAAGCCGGGTGAGCCCGCCTCGATCATCACCGGATCGCCGCGACGGATCACCGGTTCGGCCTTCACCGCCGCGACGACGGCGGGCCGGGCGGCAGCGGCTGGCAAGGGAGCGGCAGCCGCCCGGATCACCGGCACGAAGATGCGCCAGTCCGGCCCGGAGCATGTCACCACCACCGCGTCATGCGCCTCGGTGCGCCAGGCGAGCGCGACGGTGGCGCATTGCGCGAGCCGCAACCGGCTGTCGATCGCGGTGCGGGCGCCGCCCTCCGCACCGATCGGCCGGCTGGTGAAGGCGGCGACCGCGCGGTCCAGTCCGGTAGTGTCCTGAAACGCCGGAGTTGCGGCGGCAATGAGAAGGGGCAGCAAGATCATGGCTGTGGTCCGGTGGGGGAGGGGGCGTCGCCGACGAAGGCGAGGGTGACGATCGCCGCGCGGCGACCGGGATGGGCTGCGGTGGTGACGGTGATGCGACGGCTGACCGGCGCCAACGCCGCCGCCAGAACGCGAGCGCGGTCGCTGGCGAGGATCGCGGCGCTGCCGGTGTCGGCATCGACGTCGGTGCCGCTGCCGTCCGTGGAGCCGGTGACGGTCAGCGCTACCCGCGGATCGCGTGCGGCTTCCTTTGCCCAGGCGACCACTGCGGCGGGGCTTTCCGGCAGCACCGCCGAGCCGGCCGCGAAGTCCAGCATGCCCGCTGCCATCACCGGCAGCGGCGGCGCGACCGTCTCGCGGGCGCCGCCGAAGCTGGAACGCAGCGCGGCCGTCAGTGCCCGGGGGTGCTCGCTCGCCTGCAACAGGACAAAGAAGCCGATGATCAGCAGCGCGAGATCGGCGAGGGTCACCAGCCACATCGGCTTGCCGGGCGGTGCGTCGGGATAGGTGATGGCGTCGTTCATGCGGCGCTCGCCAGTTGGTGGCGCGGCGTCTCGCGCTCCGCGAGGGCGACCAGCGGCGCTTCGATGCGCGCGCGCTCGAACGCCTCGATCCGTCCGGCTGCGCGCAGGCGGTGACAGATCGGCATGAGGACCAGATTGGCGAGCAATGCTCCATATAAGGTCGCGAGCAGCGCGATCGCCATTGCGCCACCGATCGCCTTGGGATCGGCCATGTTGGCGAACATGCCGGCCAGACCGATCAGCGTGCCGACCATGCCCATCGCCGGCGCGGCCTCGGCCGCCGCGGACCAGACGTCGGCCGCGGCGACATGGCGTTCGATCCGCGCCTGGCAACGATAGCGGAGCAGGTGTTCGACCTCGCGCGGACCCGCGCCATCGACGATGGCTGCGATGCCGGCGGCGACGTCGGGATCGGCGATCACCGAACGATCGAGCGCGATCACGCCGTGCCGCTTGGCGATGCGCGCCTGCGCGGCGATCTGGGCGAGCAGCGGATCGGCCGCGAACGGCCGACGCATCGGCACGCGCAACGCCGACAGGCTGCGGGCGACATCGCGCACGGGCGCCCGCAATACCGCAGCGAGTGCGGTGCCACCGCCGACGATGGCGAGCGCGATCGGGTCGAAGAACTGGGCGATCAACATATGCGCGAGTCACTGCAAGGCACGGGCCAGTTTGTGGTTGATGCTTCTTAATACCCGGCGATCCGGCACTTTCGGGGGCGCGGGACCAGCGGATCCGGCAAATCGCGAGGCAGGTTTCGCTAACCATTGCCGCTCACCGGCAAGCGGCGGCAACATCCGGCAACGGGTTGCCGCCGACCTTGCCGCCGATCGGCCACGCACCGGAAATTGCACGAAAACGGACGTTCGGCGCGGCGCGAATGCAAAACTGGCACGGTGGTTGCTTAGTCACTGGCAGCGCAATGGTGCGCCGGAGATTTGGGCCGATGGCCGCAGATAGCTTGTTCGGAGTTCACGGGGCTGCCCTCGAAGTGCGTTCGCAGCGCATGGGCGTGCTTGCGTCGAACATCGCCAACGCCTCGACGCCGGGCTTCAAGGCGAAAGACATCGATTTCAAGTCGGCGCTCGCGTCGATGGAGAACGGTGCCGGCAACGATTCCGCGATCGGCGGGGCGACCAAATATCGCGTGCCGCTGCAAACCTCGATGGACGGCAACACGGTCGAGCTCAACGAAGAGCAGACCGCCTTCGCCGAAAATGCGGTCCAGTATCAGACGACGCTGTCTTTCCTGAACGGGCGCATCGGCCAGATCACCCGCGCGCTGAAGGGGGAATAAGCCGATGGCCGATCCGATGAGCGTGTTCCAGGTGGCCGGTCGCGCGATGAGCGCGCAGCTGATCCGCATGAACACCACCGCGTCGAACCTTGCCAACGCGGGCGGCACCGCTGGTTCGGCCGAGGCGGCGTACAAGACGATGAAGCCGGTGTTCCGCACCAGCTTCGACGCCGCCAGCGGCCTTGCCACCGTCGATGTCGAAAAGATCGTCACCGCCGGCGAAGAGCCGACCAAGGTGTACGATCCGAACAACCCGCTCGCGGACAAGGACGGCAATATCTACCAGGCTGCCGTCGATGAAAGCCGCGAGCTCGTCGACATGATGGAGACCGCGCGCTCCTATCAGAACAACGTCGAGGTGATGAACACTGCTAAGCAGCTCACCATCGATACTCTCAAGCTGGGACGTTAACTCATGGCTGCCGTTTCCTCTGCTTTCGACACCACGCTCGCCAACCTCGGCATCACGCGGTCGGCAACGAACACCGCGGCGACCACCGCCAGCGGCGCATCGGCCGTGTCGAAGCCCGCGAAGACGACGCTGGACCAGTCGGATTTCCTGACGCTGCTGACCACGCAGCTCAAGAACCAGGACCCGCTGTCGCCGATGGACAACACCCAGATGGTCGCCCAGATGGCGCAATTCTCGTCCGTCGCCGGCATCAGTGAGATGAACAAGACGCTGACCGGTGTAGCCAGCAAGCTCGGCTCGACCAGCGCCAGCGATGCGATGAGCTATGTCGGCAAGACGGTGCTGACCGCGGGCTCCACCGCCTATCCGCGTTCGACCGGCGGTCTGGATGGCGCGGTCGAGATCGACGATGCGGCGACGCAGGTCAACGTCTCTATCTCCGATGCCAACGGCGGCGCCGTCCGCCAGCTGCAGCTGGGTGCGCAGGCGAAAGGCACCGTCAACTTCGACTGGGACGGGAAGGACGCCTCGGGCAACGATGTCGGCGCCGGCCCCTTCACCATCACCGCGCTCGCGACCGCCGGCGACAAGACCGTCACCAGCCGCACGCTCGTCTGGGCTCCGGTCGAATCGGTCTCGCTGCCTTCCAGCGGCACGCCCAAGCTCAAGGTCGTGGGGGTCGGTGACATCGACCCGTCCGCCGTCCGTTCCGCCACCTGATCCCCGCTTCCCCGACTTACGCTTCCAAGGAGTAACCCGATGTCCTTCTACACCTCGCTCTCCGGTCTCCAGGCTTCGCAGACCGACATGAACACGATCTCGCACAATCTCGCGAACGTCTCGACCACCGGTTTCAAGAAGAGCCGCGTCGAATTTTCCGACGTCATCGCATCGAGCGTCTCGACCGATCCGCGCAAGATGGTCGGATCGGGCGTCGTCGTGAAGGGCACGCAGCAGCAGTTCGCAGAAGGCAATCTGCAAGGCACCAGCAACGCGCTCGACCTCGCCGTGATGGGCGAAGGCTTCTTCACCGTGAAGACGACGGGCGCCAGCGACACGATCGCCTATACCCGCAACGGTGCCTTCTCGGTCGATTCCAAGCGGAACGTCGTCGATGCGCAGGGCAGCTTCCTGATGGTCTATCCGGTCGACGGCGACGGCAACGTCACCGCCGCAGGCGAGGATGGCCTCACCAACCTGCAGCTGCAGCAGTCGAGCGGTACGCCGGTCGCGACCCAGGACGTCGCCACCGCCATCAACCTGTCGGCGACGACTACGGTCAACAAGAAGGCGTTCGATCGCGCCGATACGACGACCTACAACAACTCGGTCGCCACCCGCGTCTATGACGCTAACGGCAATCCGATGACGATGACGAGCTATTACGTGCGCTCGGCGGTGCCGGACGCCACCACCAACACGCCGAGCACCTGGCAGGTCTATACCTTCGTCGGCGACAAGCAGCTCGAAGTGGGCGGCAGCAAGGCACCGCAAACCGTCACCTTCGGCACCACCGGGGCGATCGCCACGCCGACCGCGCCGATCAAATACGATGCGTTCATTCCGCTTTCGGGTGCCGCGGAGCAGACGATTTCGCTCAACCTCGGCAATTCGACGCAGCTTTCCTCGGCGTTCGCGGTGAACAGCAAGAGCCAGGACGGCGTCGCCGTCGGCCAGCTGTCGGGCGTGACCGTCAATTCGGAAGGCCTCATCCAGGCGAGCTTCTCGAACGGCGACATCGTGCCGCTGGGTAAGGTCGCGCTCGCCAAATTCTCAACGCCGACCGGCCTGCGCCAGATCGGCAACAGCTATTGGTCGGCGACCGGCCTGTCGGGCGCGGCGACGCTGGGCTCGGCGAGCGCGGACGGCTTCGGATCGCTGATGTCGGGCCAGATCGAAGGATCGAACGTCGACATCACCGAGGAACTGGTCAACCTGATCTCGGCACAGCGCAACTTCCAGGCGAACTCGAAGGCGCTCGATACCGCGAACCAGGTTTCGCAGACCATCATCCAGATCCGCAACTAAGCGATAGCGGCGGGGCGGAGGCTTAGATGGACAAGTTGGTCTATACGGCGGCGACGGGTCTGCGTGCGCACATGCAGGCGCAGGCGGCAATCGCCAACAATATGGCGAACGCGTCCACCACCGGCTTTCGCGCCGACCGCGTCGTCTTCGATCGCATCGAGCTGAAAGGCGGGGGTCAACAGCTCGAAGCGCGGATGCCGACCAGCGAAGAGGTGACCGACGCCGATCGTGCACCGGGCGCCATCCAGTCCACCGGCCGCGCGCTCGATGTGGCGATCAGCGGCAACACCGACTGGCTGGCGGTACAGGCGGGTGACGGCAGCGAAGCCTATACCCGCCGCGGCGATCTGGAGGTCGCGCCGTCGGGCGTGCTCCAGACCGGCGACGGCTTCATCGTGCAGGGCCAGTCGGGCCCGATCACGATCCCGCCGCACGACAGCCTGACGATCGCCGGCGACGGCACGATCAGCATCGTGCCGCAGGGCGGCGATGCCAAGAACCCGCAGGTGCTAGACCGGCTGAAGCTGGTCGATACCAAGGGTTCGAACACGGTGAAGGGGCTCGACAACCTGCTGCGCGTGCGCGGCGGCGGCGTCCTGCCCGCGAATATGGATGCCAAGGTCCAGGGCGGTGCGCTGGAAGGCTCCAACGTCAACATGACCCAGGCGCTGGTCGACATGATCGAAAACCAGCGCAGCTACGAGGTTCAGGCCAACCTTATGAAATCGGCCAAGGATATGGACGAGAGCAGCACATCCGTGATGCGTCTCCCTGCGTAAGGAACCGGTAGAATGTCTTCTTCCGCCATGCACATCGCGCGTACCGGGCTCGACGCCCAGGATACGCGTATGCGGGTCATCTCGAACAACCTCGCCAACGTCAACACGACGGGGTTCAAGAAGGATCGCGCCGCGTTCGAAACCCTGGCCTATCAGACGATCACCGCGCCCGGCGCGGCATCGACGGCCGAAACCAAATACGCGACCGGCCTGAACCTCGGCACCGGCGTGCGCGTGCAGGGCACTGCGCGCATCGATACGCAGGGGTCGCTGTCGACCACCGGCAACAGCTTCGACCTGGCGCTCGATGGCGACGGCTATTTCCAGGTGCAGCTGCCCGGCGGCAATCTCGGCTATACCCGCGCCGGCAATTTCAACCGCAGTCCCGAAGGGCTGCTGGTGACGTCCGAAGGCTATCAGGTGCAGCCCGGCATCACCGTGCCGGCCAACGCCACTTCGGTGTCGATCGGCACCGACGGCACGGTGACCGCGCAGGTGCCCGGACAGACCGAGGGCACGAACATCGGCCAGATCCAGATCGCGAGCTTCCCCAACGCCACCGGGCTTCAGTCGACCGGCGACAATTACCTGAAGGAAACCGCGTCTTCGGGTGCCGCCAACCTCGGCATCGCCGGGCAGGACGGTCGCGGCAACATCCGCCAGGGCAGCCTCGAGGCCTCGAACGTCAACGTCGTCGAGGAACTGGTCGACATGATCGAGACGCAGCGCGCCTATGAGGTCAATTCCAAGATGATCTCGTCCTCCGACGAAATGCTCAAATACGTGAACCAGAACCTGTAATGGCCTCCGCACCCAATCCCTTCCGCCCCGGCGCGTTCGTCGCCGGCCACTGGGCCGAACTCGCGCTCGCCGCCGCCTCGGGCCTGCTGGTCCTGGCCGCACTCGCCCCCGGACAGGCCGATGCGCGCCTGTTTCCGAAGAAGAAGCCGGCGGAGGATTTCACCGCCGCGCGCGCGCCCGCCGCTCCGCCGCCGGTCGCGGCGAACGGGTCGATCTTCCAGGCGAGTGATGGCTATGCCGCATTGTACGAAGGCTGGCGCGCGCGCCGGGTCGGCGATCCGCTGACGATCGTGCTGGTAGAGCGCACCGCCGCGTCCAAATCGTCGGGCTCGAAGCTCGACTCCAAGGGTTCCGGCAGCCTGACGCCGCCGACAACTGGTCCGCTCGCGCTGTTCAACACCACCGACGCGACGCTCAGCGGCAGCCGCGGCTTCAACGGCGCGGGACAGGCCGACCAAGCGAATTCGCTGTCGGGCGAAGTGTCGGTGACGGTCGCCGAAGTCTATCCCAACGGCACGATGCTGGTGCAGGGGCAAAAGCGCGTCACGCTCAACCGCGGCGACGAATTCCTGCAGATCAAGGGGCTGGTCCGCACCGCGGACATCAGCGCCGACAATCGCGTGCTGTCGACCCGCGTCGCCGATGCGCAGATCGCCTACACCGGCAAGGGTGACGTCGCGCGGGCCGGACGGCAGGGGTGGCTCAGCCGCTTCTTCTCCGTCATCAGCCCGTTTTGACGCGTTGTTAACCATATGATGCGCAGGCTGTTCGCCATGATCCGCTTCCTGATCCTTTCGCTCGTCGCCACGCTGAGCCTCGCCGCGCCCGCCACGGCGGACCGGATCAAGGACCTCGGCGGGTTTCAGGGCATCCGCTCGAACCAGCTGACCGGCTATGGTGTCGTCGTCGGGCTGCCCGGGACGGGCGACGACAACCTCGAATATACCGTGCAGTCGCTGAAGGCCGTGGCGTCGCGCTTCGGCCTGCAACTGCCGCCGGGCGCCAATCCGGGCATGAAGAACGCCGCGGTGGTGATGATCACCGCCGAGCTGCCGCCCTTCGCCAAGCCCGGCCAGCGGCTCGACATCACCGTCGCGTCGATGGGCAAGGCCAAGTCCCTGCGCGGCGGCAGCCTGGTGCTGACGCCGCTGCTCGGCGCGGACAACCAGATCTACGCGATGGCGCAGGGCAACCTCGCCGTCGGCGGCCTGGGTGCGGAGGGCGCCGACGGATCGCGGATCGTCGTCAACGTGCCGTCCACCGGCCGCATCCCCGAAGGCGCCACCGTCGAGCGGGCCGTCGCCACCGGGTTCGATTCGGCGCCGATGCTGACGTTCAACCTGGCGCGCTCCGACTTCACCACGGCGCAGAACGTCGCGCAGGCGATCAATGCGAAGCTCGGCTTCGGCACCGCGCAGGCGGTCGATGGCGTGTCCGTCGCGGTCCGCGCGCCGCTGGGCGCCGACGTGCGCGCGACGCTGATGTCCACCATCGAGAACCTCGACGTGACGTCTGCCGAGCCGCCCGCAAAAGTAATTGTAAATGCGCGCACCGGAACGGTCGTTATCAATTCTGCGGTCAGGGTGGGTCCTGCCGCGGTGACGCACGGCAAGCTGACCGTGCGCATCGACGAGAACCAGCGGATCAGCCAGCCGGCGCCGTTCAGCCAGGGTCAGACCGCGTTGGAAAAGAAGTCCAGCGTGTCGGTCGAGGAGGAGAAGAAACCGATGTTCCTGCTGTCTCCCGGGCCCAGGCTGCAAGACGTCGTCAAGGCGGTGAACGCCATCGGCGCCTCGCCGGCCGACCTCGTCGCGATCCTCGAAGCGCTGAAGGAAGCCGGCAGCCTCAAGGCCGAGTTGATCGTGCTGTGAGCAACCTGTCGGTCACCAGCGTCGGCGGCATCTCCGGCGATACGTCGCGCCTGAAGAGCGCCGCCAACCTCAAGAAGGCGGGGCAGCAGTTCGAAGCGGTGTTCACCGGCATGATGCTGAAGAGCATGCGCCAGGCGAAACTGGCCGACCCGCTGTTCGATTCGAAGGCGCTCGACACCTTCACCGAAATGCAGGACGCCCGCGTTTCGCAGAGCATGGCGGAGTCCACGCCGCTCGGTATCGGCAAGGCGATGACGGCGTTTCTCGCCAAGTCGCAAGGCGATCTTAATGACTCTACGGCAGATCCGCCCAGATGAGCGATATGCTGTCGATCGGCGCGTCCGGCGTCCGCGCGTACCAGACCGCGCTAGCTACCGTTGGCGAGAATATCGCCAACGTGAGTTCGGTCGGCTATGCCCGCCGTGCGGTAACCCTCAACGAGGTTACGGGCGGCACCGGCTCGATCAACGGTTACGGTGCCGGCAACGGCGTGGCGATGACCGGGGTGACCCGTTCGAACGACGCCTATTCGGCCACCGCGCTGCGCGCCTCGACCAGCGATCTGACGCGCACCACCAAGGGTGCCGAATGGCTGGATCGCATCCAGGGCGCGCTCACCGGCAACCAGCTCACCACGCGCGTCACGTCGTTTTTCGGCTCGGCGCAGGCGCTGGCCGCCGAACCCGATTCGACCGCATTGCGGACCGGCATGGTCAGCGCGGCCGATTCTGCGGCGCTCGCCTTCCGCGCGACCGGCCAGGCATTCGATCAGGTCGATTCCGATCTCAACACCGCCGGCAACCAGGCGGCGCAGGGGCTGACGTCCCTCGGTTCGTCGCTGACCAAGATCAACGAAGGCCTCAGCCGCTCGCAGCCCGGCAGCACCGCCGCCGCGCAGCTGATGGACCAGCGCGACAACATCCTGTCGCAGATGAGCGAACTGGTCGATGTCGACGTCAAGCTGGACTCGATCGGCCGCGCCAACGTCAAGCTGGGCGGCGCCGAAGGGCCGGCGTTCGTCCAGGGAGCGGGGAGCGGTACGGTCACCTTCTCGCGTGCGGCGAACGGCGATGCGGTGTTCGACGTCAATTATCGCAATGTCGTGACGCAGGTCGCGCCGAACGGCGGCACCGTCGCCGGGATCAGCGACGGCGCGCAGCGGGTTTCCGCCATTCGCCAGTCGCTGAACTCGGTTGCGGACTCGTTCGTCAAAGCTGTCAATGACAACCAGGCGGCCGGCGCGGACCGCACGGGCGCGACGGGCACCGACATGTTCAAGGTCGGCGGCACGTCGACCGACATCACGCTCGTCGACGGCTTCGCGGGCAACGACATTGCGGCGGCGACGGCCGCTGCCGGCACGACGCCGGCGGGCGGCGTGCGGGACGCGTCGAACCTGAAGGCGCTGGAAGCCCGGCGCGTCACCCAGGGGTTCGAGGCGTCGCTGACGACGCTCGTCACCGACAATGCGACCGCCTTCAAACAGCGCAACACCATTGCGGACGCGCAGACATCGATCCGTGATGGCGCGGCAAGCGCCCTGTCGGGCTCGACCGGCGTCAATCTCGATTCCGAAGCGGTCGATCTGATCCGCTTCCAGCAAGCCTATGCGGCATCCGGCCGCGTCATCCAGATCGCACGGGAAACCATGCAGACCATCCTCGACATCCGGTAGGACGCGCGATGCAGATCTCCACCAACATGTTCTACAGCAACGCGTCGACCCGTCTGTCGTCGATGAGCGCGCGCGCGAACGAGCTGCAGGCGCAGATCTCCACCGGCAAGAAGCTGTTGAAGCCGTCCGACGATCCCGCGGCCGCGCAGCAGCTCGCCGAGCTCGACCGCAAGGATGCGGATGCCGACGTCTACGCCACGAACATGACGCTCGCGGGCTCGCTGCTGGATCAGGCGGACGGCGTCCTCCAGCAGATGGCGACGCAGCTGGCGCGCGTGACTGAGCTCGCGACCCGGGCCGCGACCGGCACCGAAAACGATGCCTCCCGCAAGATTATCGGCGTCGAGATCGATTCGATCGTCCAGTCGCTCGTCGGGCTCGCCAACACCAAGAGCGTGCGGGGACAGCCGCTGTTCGGGACCGCGAGCGGAGGGCAGGCCGTTACCGACAAGGGCGATGGCACCTATACCTTCGCCTCGGCGGATCCCAATGTGTCCGAAGTGCCGATCGGCGAAGGCCAGTCGGTGCAGGCGACCGAGACCGCGGATCGCATCTTCAATCTCGGCGGCGGCAAGAACACGCTCGAGATGCTCAGCAAGCTGGCCACGGCCCTGCAGGCGGGCGGCGACGTGTCGGCGACCATCTCCAGTTCGCTCGACGACCTGTCGGCCGCGACCGATCAGCTCGGCGTCGTGCAGTCGTCGGTCGGCGCCCGCGGCGCGCGAGTCGAACTGCAACAGCAATTGCTGATGACCGCCAACACCGATCGCGCCGATCTGCGCGGCAAGCTGGAACAGGTCGATATCACCGACGCGGCGGTCCAGTTGCAGCAGATGATGACCGCGCTGAGCGCGACGCAGGCGAGCTTCACCAAGCTGTCGAGCCTGTCGCTGTTCGATTACCTGAAGTAACGCAGGCGTTTGGCGGCAGCGCGCGCGCGCCGGCCGCTCCTCGACGACCGAAGCGAACGCGTGTGCGGCAGTGCTCGTCGGCACGCCCGTGACGCGCGACGCCCGCCTTTCGCCCGGCGATATCGTGCCGTTGCGAACAAAGCCGCCTGCTTGGTAACCACTTGTCTAGGAAATGCGGTTAACCCGGTGTGATCGGGTTGCCGGCCCTGCCGGCGCAACGGGGGTGTCCCACAGTGTTTCCAGCCATCGGTCTCGTCGTCCTTCTCGCCATGGTGTTCGGCGGCTTCGCCATCACCGGCGGCGCGCTAGGCCCGGTGATGGAGGCCATCCCGCACGAAATGCTCATCATCGGCGGCGCCGCGGCCGGCGCGCTGATCATCGGCAATTCCGGCACCGAGCTGAAGGCGATGGGCGGTGGCCTGGCCAAGGTGTTCAAGGGACCCAAGTACAAGAAGCAGGACTATCTCGACGTCATCTTCCTCGTCAGCAAGCTGATGAAGATGCTGCGCATGGACGGGCCGATCGCACTCGAACCGCATGTCGAGGATCCCAAGTCGTCCGCGGTGTTCAGCGAATATCCGCGCCTGCTGGCCGATCACACCCTGGTCAACCTGATCGCCGACACGCTGCGCCTCGTCGTCGTCTCGTCCGGCACGCTCGACGTCCATGCGGTCGAAGAGGTCATGGATCATTCGATCAAGACCCATCACCACGCCGTCGAGGGGCCGCACACCACGCTGTCCAGCCTGGCCGATTCGCTGCCCGCGCTCGGCATCGTCGCCGCGGTGCTCGGCATCGTGAAGACGATGGGATCGATCGACAAACCGCCTTCGGTACTGGGCGGCATGATCGGGTCGGCGCTCGTCGGCACCTTCATGGGCGTGCTGCTCGCCTATGGCATCGTATCGCCGCTCGCCGGGCGCCTGAAGCAGGTGATCGACGCGGACGGCGCGATCTACGACGTCGTCAAGCAGATCATCATCGCCTCGCTGCACGGTCACCCGCAGCCGCTGGTGATCGAGGCGGCGCGGTCCGGCATCGCGCACAAGAACCAGCCCGGCTTCGCCGAGGTCTTCGATGGCCTGCGCGGTAAATAAGATGGGGCGCAACTGAACCATGGCGCGCGCAGCACCGCACGGCAACAACCAGCCGCCCAAGATCGTCATCGTCAAGAAGATCATCGACGGCGGTCACGCGGCCCATCACGGCGGCGCGTGGAAGGTCGCCTATGCCGATTTCGTCACCGCGATGATGGCCTTCTTCCTCCTGCTCTGGCTGCTCGGCGCCACGACCGAGAAGCAGCGCAAGGGGATCGCCGACTATTTCGCGCCGACGCTGCTCGACAAGAAGGTGACGGGCCTCGGCGGCAGCGGCGTGCTCGGCGGCGAATCGATCCTCAGCAACAACAAGTTGGGGCCGAAGGCGGCATCCGCGCCGATCGCCTCGATCGGCATCCCGATGAACCAATCGGGCGGACAGAAGAGCGGCACCGGCGACCGGGGTTCGCTGCGCAACCCGACCGCGATGGCGCTGGACAAGCAGGCGTTCCAGGCGATCAAGGAGCAGCTCGAAAAGCAGATCAAGGGGTCGGAGCGCCTGGCGAAGATCGCCAGCCACGTTCGCTTCGTGCCGACGCAGGACGGACTGCGCATCGATCTGGTCGACGATGCCGATTATTCGATGTTCGCGCTCGGCACGACCGCGCTCGATCCCCGTGCGGCGGAACTGATCGGCATGATCGCCAGCACGATCGCGGGAACGCCGAACACGATCATGATCCGTGGCCACACCGACAGCGTGCCCTATGGCGATCCGCGCGCGATGAACAACTGGATGTTGTCGTCGGGCCGCGCCGAGGCGACGCGACGCCAACTGGCGCTCGGCGGAACTCCCGAAAACCGCTTCGAACGAATCGAAGGGGTCGCGGACCGCGAACCGATCATCACCAATGATCCCGGCGATCCGCGCAACCGCCGCGTCGCGATCACGCTGTTGTATCGCAAGGGCAGCTTCGGGCAGTAATCGCTCCGTACGAAAAACCCGCGCGATGACCATGCCATCGCGCGGGTTTCTATCGTTTCCCAGCCGTGCCGCGCGGTGGGGGCGGCGCGGCATGGCAAAGGCGATCAGGCGCCGGCAGCTTCGCTGCTCGTCTTGCGTCCCTTGCCCGTCGGCGCTGCGCCGCCGTCGCCCTTGCGTGCGCCGGGCTTGCGGCCGAGGCCGATCTTCTTCGCCATCGCGCGGCGGCTTTCCGAATAGTTTTCGGCGACCATCGGGTAATCGGCCTTCAGGCCATAACGCTCGCGATATTCCGCCGGCGTCATCCCGTGCGTCGCCAGGTGACGGCGCAAGGTCTTGTAACCCTTGCCATCTATCATCGAAATGATGTGATCTTTCGATGCAAGCGACTTACGCACCGACACGGCGGGCGTGTATTCGGTCGGGGTCTGCGGCTCAGCCGCCGGGCTGTTGGCGCCGAACAGTGCCGACACGGTATCGTGCATCTTGCCGAGAAAGGCTGGAACCTCGTCGGCGGAGATACGGGTATTGGGGTTGCCGAGCCAAGCAATCGTCAATTCGGTTGCCAGTTCGACCGCATTCAGATCGGACGTTTCATCAGTCATAGTTTGCTCCTTTGACCGACGCCAGCCGTACGCATGCCCGGGTTTGCGTCAAGCCTGTGACAGGCGAAAACTCTGCTTTTGCTTGGCGCGAGGCACAATAAAAACGCCGGGCGCATGACGAATGTCGTCTTTGCTCCCTCCGCGTCGATCTGCGACGCGGTATATTCTGCGAAAATGGGGGTAACGCTGCGTCGACCGCCACCAAAGCGGGTGTAATGCTGCTGCGGGCGTGACGAAGTCATGAACGATGTTTCACCCTGTTGGGGATCGCCCGCCGCAAGGTCGCATCGTGGCCCTCCGCTCTGGATGCGCGCGGCGTGCTGGACTATCCTGCGCCGTATTCCGCGATCGCGGTGGAAGAAGGGTGGATGCGGGTGGATCTGAAGTTCACGACGGGCGTCGCGGCGGCCTTGCTGGCCAGCGCGTGCAGCAACAGCCAGGACGATGGCTGGACGGCGCAGGGCGACACCGCGGTTTGCACCGACCGCGCGGGCAATCGCGTCGACGACGATCAATGTCGGCGACAGCAGGCGCAATCGGGCGGGCATGTCGGCGCCAGCCCCTTCCTATGGTATTTCCTCGCACGCAATGCGGTGATCCCGCCGTACGGGGAACGGGTCGCCGGCGGGTCCTACGCCCGTGCGCCCGGCCGCAGTTACGGGCGGGCGCCCGCGACGACGCAGGTGACGCGCGCCGGTGCGATCAGCCGCGGCGGCTTCGGCGCCTCCGCCCACGTCTTCGGCGGCGCACGCGCATGATCCGCGTCACGATCGCCCCGCGGCACGACTGGCAGGCGAAAGTCGAGGCGGAGGGGCTGATCTGGCACACTGCCGATGGCCGCCCTTGTTGGGACGAAGGCGTCTATTATGCCTTCACCGCGGCGCAGGTCGCCGAGATCGAGGCCGCAACCGCCGAACTGTACCGCCTGCTGCTGCTTGCCGGTGACCGGATCGTCGGCGACCGCGATCTGCTCCGCCGGTTCGGGATTCCGGACAAGGTCCACGCCGCGATCCGCCACGCCTGGAACGCGGAACCGCCGGCGCTGAACTTCGGCCGTTTCGATCTCGGCTATGATGGCGCGGGATCGCCCAGGCTTTTCGAATTCAACTGCGATACCCCGACCTCGCTGCTCGAAGCCGCCGTCATCCAGTGGAGCTGGAAGCAGGCGCGGTTTCCCGCCCTCGACCAGTTCAACCGCCTGCACGACGCCTTGGTGGCGAAGTGGCGGGACCTGTCGGTTCACCTGCCGTCGACGCTACACGTCGCGCATATCGCCGATGACGCGGGAGAGGATTCGGTCACCGCATCCTATCTGCGCGACACCGCGGAGGCCGCCGGCCTGCACACCGTGCCGATCCTGATGGAACAGATCGGCTGGGACCACGACCGCCAGTGCTTCATCGACGATGCGGCCGACCCGATCGCGGCGCTGTTCAAGCTCTACCCGTGGGAATGGCTGGTCGACGAAGCCTTTGCCGAGCCGCTGCTCGCCAGTCTCGAAGCGGGCAGTACGCTCTGGATCGAGCCGGTCTGGAAGATGATCTGGAGCAACAAGGGCGTTTTGGCCGTGTTGTGGGAGATGTTTCCCGGTCATCCAAACCTGCTGCCCGCCGGTTTCGCCATTCCGTCGGGCGACGCGGTCGCCAAACCGCTGCTGTCGCGCGAGGGCGCCAACGTCTCGATCCGCAAGGCGGGCAAAGTGGTCGCCGAACGTGATGGCGACTATGGCGAGCAAGGCTATGTCTATCAGGCGCTGTATCCGTTGCCCGAAACCGCGCCGGGGTGCTTTCCCGTCATCGGCAGCTGGATCGTCGAAGGCGAACCGGTCGGCATCGGCATTCGCGAAGATGGCCTGATCACCGGCAACACCGCGCGCTTCGTACCGCATGTAATCAACGACTGACCGGGCGGAGTTGCTGGCCCGCCATCGGGCCAGTCGGCTATTCCTTCCGCTCGGGAAGGAAATGGTGCCCAGAAGAGGACTCGAACCTCCACGACCTTGCGATCGCCAGCACCTGAAGCTGGTGCGTCTACCAATTCCGCCATCTGGGCACGGGGTAGGCGGCGGCCTTTAGGGGGCGGTCGGCGCGCTTGTCAACACGGGTTTCGCGGGGCAAGGGGCGGAACGTCAGCAAAGCGACGAAAAAGAAGGCCCGGGCGCATGAACGACAAGCTGGTTACGATCTTCGGCGGCGGCGGATTCGTCGGCCGTTACGTGGTGCAGGCGCTGCTGCGCGGCGGAGCGCGGGTGCGCATCGCGGAGCGCGATCCGCGGCACGCCTGGTTCCTCAAGCCGCTGGGCGCGCTCGGCCAGACCCAGTTCGTCGCCGCGGACGTGACCCTGCCCGAAACCGTGCGCCGCGCGGTCAGCGGCGCGGATGTCGTGATCAACATGGTCGGCGTGCTCGCCGGCGATTTCGAGCGTATCCACGTCACGGGTGCGCGCAACGTGGCCGAGGCCGCGGCTGCGATGGGCGTCGGCACGCTCGTGCATATGTCGGCGATCGGGGCGGATCCCGCCGCGCCCTCCGCTTATGGCAGCAGCAAGGGGCGCGGCGAGGACGCGGTGCGCGCCGCCTTCCCCGGCGCGGCGATCATCCGCCCGTCGATCGTGTTCGGTCGCGAGGATCAGTTCATCAACCGCTTCGCCACGATGATCGGCAAATCGCCGGTCGTCCCGATCCTGCGCGCGCCCGTGAAGTTTCAGCCGGTCTTCGCCGCCGATGTCGGCGATGCCATGGCGGCGGCGACCGACGCCCGCTTCGCCGGGCAGACGTTCGAGCTGGGCGGTCCCGATGTGATGAGCATGGGCGAGATCATCCGCTGGATCGCCAGGACGATCGGCCGGTCGCCCTCGATAGTGGAACTGCCGGATGCGGCGGGATCGCTGCTCGCCAGCCTGCCGCTGTCGCCGATCACCAAGGACCAATGGCTGATGCTCCAGCGCGACAACGTCGTCGCGCCGGGCGCCGCCGGCCTCGACGCCTTCGGAATCGAGGCGACGCCGATGCAGTCGGTCGCACCCGATTGGCTGGTCCGCTTCCGCCGCACCGGCCGGTTCGGGCGTCGCGCCGAAACGCTCGCCGCCTAAGCCGCCACCTCCCTCTGCCTGTCTGATCCGGGAACGTTCATGGACCTGCTCATCGTCATCCTCCTCGGCATCATCGAGGGGGTCACCGAATTCCTGCCCGTGTCTTCGACCGGGCATCTGGTGCTCGGCGGCTATTTCCTCGGGTTGCCGGAGGGCGACCCGACCTTCGATATCGTCATCCAGCTCGGCGCGATCCTGGCCGTGGTCGTCGTCTATTGGCGGCGCTTCATGGCGGTGGCGCAGGGACTGCTGGCGCGCGATGCCGGCGCGATCCGCTTCACCCGCAACATCCTGCTCGGCTTCGTCCCGTCGATGCTCGTCGGCGCCGTCGCCTATTCGGCGATCCGTGCCCTGATCCGCGACCAATCGGTGGCGGTGGTGGTGATCGCCATCGCGCTGATCCTCGGCGGGCTCGCCATGCTGTTCATCGAAAAGACCGTGCCGCCGTCGGAAAAGACGAGCGTCGAGGCGCTGACCTGGAAGACCGCGCTCGGCGTCGGGGTGATCCAGTGCATCTCGATGATCCCGGGCGTCAGCCGGTCGGGCGCGACGATCATGGGCGCGATGGCGATGCGCGTCGATCGAGAGACCGCGGCCGAGTTCAGCTTCTTCCTCGCGATCCCCACGATGGCGGGCGCAACGACGCTGGCCTTGTGGAAGGCGCGGCATGATCTCAGCGGCGCGCACCTCGGCGATATCGCGATCGGCTTCCTGGTGTCTTTCCTCGTCGCCATCCTCGTCATCCGCTGGTTCGTTGGTGTCATCAGCCGCCGCGGCTTCGCGCCCTTCGCCTGGTATCGGATCGCCGCTGGCGCACTCGCGCTGATCGCGTTCAAGTTGGCATAGTCCCGCATCGGTCCTCTTTTCCGCAGCGGGCAGCGGGTCAAGTAACAGCGAGCATCCGAGTTGTGGAAAAGTAGGACAGCTATCCATACATATCGGCTATTTTGTGCGTGACATGGCCTTGGCTTCTTCTTAGCGAGAAGTGAAGGAGGCCGTATGGCACAGGATTCGATGCTCAAGTTCGTGGGACGTGCGCAGGCCTATCCGGCCAAGCGTCAGCCTGAGGCACGTGCGGAGGATTTCGCCGAGATCGCCGCCCGCTATGCGGTGCCGACCGCGGAGGATCAGGCGGGCCGCTGTTCCCAGTGCGGCGTGCCCTATTGCTCGGTGCATTGCCCGCTCCACAACCATATCCCGGACTGGCTGCGCCTGACTGCCGAGGGCCGCCTGCGCGAGGCGTATGAGCTGAGCAACGCCACCTCGACCATGCCCGAGATTTGCGGCCGCATCTGTCCGCAGGACCGCTTGTGCGAGGGCAATTGCGTGATCGAATTCACCGGCCACGGCGCGGTGACGATCGGGTCGGTGGAGAAGTTCATCACCGACACGGCCTGGGAAGAAGGCTGGGTCGAGCCGCTCGTCCCCGGTCCGGCGCGCGGCCAGTCGGTGGCGGTGATCGGTGCCGGGCCGGCGGGTTTGACCGCAGCGGAATATCTGCGCGGCCATGGCTACGACGTTCACGTGTATGACCGTCACGATCGCGCCGGCGGGCTGCTCACCTATGGCATTCCCGGTTTCAAGCTGGAAAAGCCCGTCGTCATGCGCCGTGTCGAGCGGTTGAAGGCGGGCGGCATCGTCTTCCACGAAGGCTTTGGCGTGGGTGAACAGGCGAGCCTCGACGAGTTGCGGCAGCGGCATGATGCGGTGCTGATCGCGACCGGGGTGTACAAGGCGCGTGCGCTCGACGTGGCGGGGGGCGACGACAACCGGGTCGTGGCGGCCCTCGACTATCTGATCGCATCCAATCGCAAGGGCTTCGGCGATGCGGTGCCGGCCTTCGACGGCGGCGCGCTCAATGCCGAGGGCAAGCATGTCGTGGTGATCGGCGGCGGCGACACCGCGATGGACTGCGTCCGCACCGCGATCCGCCAGGGCGCGGCGTCGGTGAAGTGCCTGTACCGCCGCGACCGCACCAACATGCCGGGCAGCCAGCGCGAGGTTACCAATGCCGAGGAGGAGGGCGCCGAATTCGTCTGGCTCTCCGCCCCCGCCGCCTTCGACGGCGACGGCACGGTCCGCGCGCGCAAGATGCGGTTGGGCGCACCCGATGCCAGCGGTCGCCGCGCGCCCGAAGCGGACCCGAGCGGCGACTTCACGCTCCATGCCGATCTGGTGGTGAAGGCGCTGGGCTTCGATGCCGAGGATCTGCCGGCGCTGTTCGGAGCCCCCGAACTGGGCGTCAGCCGCTGGGGCACGGTGCTGGTCGACGGCAAGACGCTGATGACCAGCCTCGACGGCGTGTTCGCCGCGGGCGACATCGTCCGAGGGGCGAGCCTTGTCGTCTGGGCGATCCGCGACGGCCGCGACGTCGCGGCGACGATGCACAAATGGCTGAAGGCGAAGGCCAAGGCGGGGAAGGTGGCGGCGTGAGACTGTCCGCCGAACAGGTTGAAGCCATCAAAACGGCGGCTACGACGACATTCGGCCAAGGTGTCGTGGTGCGACTGTTCGGCAGTCGGATCGACGATGGCCGCCGCGGTGGCGACATCGACCTGTATGTGCAGACCACAGCGGACAAAGCCGATGTGGGGCACGAAGTCCGGTTTCGCTCGCTGATCTGGAAGGCCCTTGATGAGGAACAGATCGATGTCGTTCTCGCGACGGATGGCGACGATCGGTGGATCGATCGTGCCGCACGCCGTGAAGGATTGATTCTGTGACGCGGGACGAGGTGCGTGCGGCAACGATCGAGGCAGTGCAGGCCGCGGAAGAACTCGCGGCGCACCTCGAACGGCTTGCGGGCCGGATGGCGGCGTTGCTCCCCGTCGAACCCGACGCCCTATCGCGATGGGACGACGATCCGTGGGAACGACTGCACGCCTTGCTGCGGATGTTCGAGCAGCTTTACGACCTGACCAGTCGTAAACTGTTTCGCGGGTTTCTGTTTCTGTCGGGCGAAACGATTGCCGGTCTATCGGCGCAAAACCAGTTTCGCCGGATCGAGGCGCTGGGCGGCATCGACAGCGCGGATCGCTGGATCGAGATCGGCGCGACCCGCAATATTCTGGTCCACGACTATCCGACCAACGTCACGGCGCGTGCCCAGCGCGCCAATCAGGCGTGGACCGATCTGCCGACGCTGATCGCCGCCACTCGCCAGACCATTCGAGCGCTTCGCGCGGAGAAGCTGATATGACGACCGAAGCCGAACGCCTCCGTCTCGCCGAACACGGCATGTATCGTCCCGACAGCGAGGGCGATGCCTGTGGCGTCGGTCTCGTCGCGGCGACCGATGGGCGCGCCTCGCGGCGTGTCGTGCAGTCGGCGGTCGACGCGCTGAAGGCGGTCTGGCATCGCGGCGCGGTCGATGCCGACGGCAAAACGGGCGACGGCGCCGGAATCCACATCGACCTGCCGCACCGCTTCTTCGACGATGCGGTCGTCGCATCGGGCCACAAGGTACTGCCCAACCGGCTGGCGGTCGGCATGATCTTCATGCCGCGCACCGATCTGGGGGCGCAGGAGAATTGCCGCACGATCGTGGAAAGCGCGATCATCGAGGCGGGCTATACCATCTATGGCTGGCGGCAGGTGCCGGTCGACGTCTCGGTCATCGGCCTGAAGGCGCAGACCACCCGGCCCGAGATCGAACAGATCATGATCGCCGGCCCGCTGCCCGACGACGTCAGCGCCGCCGAGTTCGAAAAGAACCTGTACCTCGTTCGCCGCCGCATCGAAAAGCGGATCATCGCGGCGCAGATCCAGGGCTTCTACATCTGTTCGCTGTCCTGCCGCTCGATCGTCTACAAGGGGCTGTTCCTCGCCGAGAGCCTGTCGGTCTTCTACCCCGACCTGCAGGACCAGCGGTTCGAGAGCCGCGTCGCGATCTTCCACCAGCGCTATTCGACCAACACCTTCCCGCAATGGTGGCTGGCGCAGCCGTTCCGCTGCCTAGCGCACAACGGCGAGATCAACACGGTTCGCGGCAACAAGAACTGGATGCTCAGCCACGAGATCCGCATGGCGAGCCTCGCGTTCGGCGACAATTCGGAGGACATCAAGCCGGTGATTCCGGCCGGCGCGTCCGACACCGCCGCACTCGACGCGGTGTTCGAGGCGATCTGCCGCTCCGGCCGCGATGCGCCGACCGCCAAGATCATGCTGGTGCCCGAGGCGTGGCAGAAGGACACCGACGTTCCCGCCGATCACGCCGCCATGTACCAGTATCTCGCGTCGGTGATGGAGCCGTGGGACGGCCCCGCCGCGCTGGCGATGACCGACGGCCGCTGGGCGGTCGCGGGCGTCGACCGCAACGCGCTGCGCCCGCTGCGCTATACCCGCACCTCGGACGGGCTGCTGATCGTCGGATCGGAAACCGGCATGGTGGTCGTGCCGGAATCGACCGTCGTCGCCAAGGGGCGGCTGGGGCCGGGCCAGATGATCGCGGTCGACCTCGATGAGGGGCGGGTGATGAACGACCGCGAGGTGAAGGACCGGATCAGCGGCGAACATGACTATGCCGCGATGATCGGCGAATTCCACGTGCTCGAGGATCTGCCGGAGGTCGCCGACGCGCTGGTCCGCTACGATCGCGGCGCCCTTGCGCGGCGCCAGGTCGCGGCCGGCCAGACGCTGGAGGACATGGAGCTGATCCTGTCGCCGATGGTCGAAACCGGCAAGGAAGCCGTCGGATCGATGGGCGACGACACGCCGCTCGCGGTGATCAGCGACAAGCCGCGGCTGATCAGCCAGTTCTTCCGCCAGAACTTCAGCCAGGTGACGAACCCGCCGATCGATTCCCTGCGCGAACGCTACGTCATGTCGCTCAAGACGCGGTTCGGCAATCTCGCCAACATCCTCGATACCGAGGATCAGCGCGACCGCGTGCTGGTGCTCGATTCACCGGTCCTCACCGGCCAGCACTGGGCGCGGCTGCGCGCCCATTTCGCCCGCACTGCGACCGAGATCGACTGCACCTTCGATGCCGAGGGCGGTCCCGAAAAGCTGCGTGCCGCGATCCAGCGCATCCGCAACGAGGCGGAGCAGGCGGTGCGGCAGGGCAAGAGCGAGCTGTTCCTGACCGACGAGCATGTCTCCGAAGACCGGATCGCCATCGCCGGCGTGCTGGCGGCGGCGGCGGTGCATACGCATCTGGTCCGGCGCGGCCTGCGGTCCTACGCCTCGATCAACGTGCGGTCGGCGGAATGCCTCGACACGCATTATTATGCGGTGCTGATCGGCGTCGGCGCGACCACGGTGAATGCCTATCTGGCCGAAGCCGCGATCGTCGACCGGCAGAGCCGCGGCCTGTTCGGCGACCTGTCGGTCGACGAATGCCTGAAGCGGCATCGCCATGCGGTCGAGGAAGGGCTGCTCAAGATCATGAGCAAGATGGGGATTGCGGTGATCTCCTCCTACCGCGGCGGCTATAATTTCGAAGCCGTCGGCCTGTCGCGGAGCCTGGTCAACGACCTGTTCCCCGGCATGCCCGCCAAGATTTCCGGCGAGGGCTATAATTCGCTGCATCACAGCGCCGTCGTCCGCCACGAACTGGCCTGGGAAGAAGGCGTCGCCCGGTTGCCGATCGGCGGCTTCTATCGCCAGCGCCACACCGGCGAAACGCACGCTTATTCGGCGCAGTTGATGCACCTGTTGCAAACCGCGGTGTCGACCGACAGCTATACCAGCTATCTGCAATTCAGCCGCGGCGTCGCCGACCTGCCGCCGGTCTATCTGCGCGATCTGCTCCAGTTCAACTTTCCGGGTGAGGGCGTGCCGGTCGACCAGGTCGAGGCGATCACCGAAATCCGCAAGCGGTTCGTGACGCCGGGCATGTCGCTCGGCGCGCTGTCGCCCGAGGCGCACGAGACGCTGGCGATCGCGATGAACCGCATCGGCGCCAAGGCGGTGTCGGGCGAGGGCGGCGAGGACGTCAAGCGCTTCAAGCCCTATGCCAACGGCGACAATGCCAATTCGACGATCAAGCAGATCGCCAGCGGCCGGTTCGGCGTCACCGCCGAATATCTTAACGCCTGCGAGGAGATCGAGATCAAGGTGGCGCAGGGCGCCAAGCCCGGCGAAGGCGGTCAGCTGCCTGGGTTCAAGGTCACCGAATTCATCGCCAAGCTGCGCCACGCGACGCCGGGCGTCACGCTGATCAGCCCCCCGCCGCATCACGACATCTATTCGATCGAGGATCTGGCGCAGCTGATCTACGACCTGAAGCAGATCAACCCGAGCGCCCGCGTCTGCGTCAAGCTGGTCAGCTCGTCGGGGATCGGCACCGTCGCGGCGGGCGTCGCCAAGGCGCATGCCGACGTGATCCTCATCGCCGGCCATGTCGGCGGCACCGGCGCCTCGCCGCAGACCAGCGTCAAGTACGCGGGTACGCCGTGGGAGATGGGACTGAGCGAGGTCAACCAGGTCCTCACGCTCAACGGCCTGCGCGGGCGCGTGCGGCTGCGCACCGACGGCGGGCTCAAGACGGGGCGCGACATCGTCGTCGCCGCGATCCTGGGTGCGGAGGAGTTCGGCATCGGCACGCTCAGCCTCGTCGCGATGGGCTGCATCATGGTGCGCCAGTGCCACAGCAACACCTGCCCGGTCGGCGTCTGCACGCAGGACGAGGCGCTGCGATCGAAGTTCGTGGGGACGCCGGAAAAGGTCATCAACCTGATGACCTTCATCGCCGAAGAGGTGCGCGACATCCTCGCCCGTCTGGGCGTGCGTAGCCTCGACGAGGTGATCGGCCGCACCGAATTCCTCCGCCAGGTCAGCCGCGGCGCGGAACATCTCGACGACCTCGATCTCAACCCGATCCTCGCCAAGGTTGACGCGACCGACGCGGAACGCCGCTTCTCGCTGTCGACCTTCCGCAACGAAGTGCCCGACAGCCTCGATGCGCAGATCATCAAGGATGCCGCCGCCGTGTTCAGCCGCGGCGAAAAGATGCAGCTTACCTATTCGGTGCGCAACACGCATCGCGCGGTCGGCACGCGCCTGTCCTCCGAAATCACGCGGCGGTTCGGGATGAGCAGCCTTGCCGATGGCCATGTCACCATCCGTCTGCGCGGTTCGGCGGGCCAGTCGCTCGGCGCGTTCCTGTGCAAGGGGATCACGCTCGAAGTCTTCGGCGATGCCAACGATTATGTCGGCAAGGGCTTGTCGGGCGGCACGATCGTGCTGCGCCCGGCGGTATCCTCGCCGCTCGCCAGCCAGGACAATACGATCCTCGGCAACACCGTGCTGTACGGCGCGACGTCGGGCACGCTGCTCGCTGCCGGGCAGGCGGGCGAACGGTTCGCGGTGCGCAATTCGGGCGCGACCGTGGTGGTCGAAGGCTGCGGCGCCAACGGCTGCGAATATATGACCGGCGGGATCGCGGTGCTGCTGGGCGTCGTCGGCCAGAACTTCGGTGCGGGCATGACCGGGGGCATGGCGTTCGTCTACGATCCCGATGCCCAGTTCGAACGTCGCGCCAATCCCGAGAGCATCGTCTGGCAGCGGCTCGCATCGGTCCATTGGGAAGGCGTCCTGCGCGACCTGATCGAGCGTCATGCCAAGGCAACCGACAGCAAATGGTCGAAGGGGCTGCTCGCGGATTGGGACCGCGTCGCCGGCGATTTCTGGCAGGTGGTGCCAAAGGAAATGCTCTCGCGGCAAACCTATCCGCTCGACGACAGCGTCGAACTGGTCGCGGCGGAGTAACGGATTGCAGCGCGGACCGGATATCGGTCCGCGCAAGATCTTCGCCAGTGTCGAGCAGCGGAGCGTCCAGCGCCCTAACGAGGACGCAGACCATGCGATCACCCAGGTTCAGGCGAGCCGGACGGTTACGGACGGCATCGGTGGCAAGCGCCAGATGAGCCTCACTTTAGCTCTGGCCGGTCTTTCTAGAAAATTTCGGCTTTCTTCGAGGATCCTCGCATACTCATCCGGGCTGAAGGGCTGCTACAAGCGACCGCATACCGTCCGCGACGTCGCGTCACGGATGCGTCGAAAAGAAGCTCTCCGACAGATATCTACGAGTCCGTCGGTTCCAATCTCCCGCTCCGTGATCGCGAGCACGTCCGCGCGGATGTCCACCCGACCTTGAAAAATTTAAATCTCCATGAACGTATAGCTTTAGCCAGCGCACGCTGCTGTTCAATTGCAAGCATCAGAATTCAGTGCCAAGATGGAAGAAATTTTATGTAAATGGAGATTGGCATGATTACTGTTCTTGCCATTTTACTCGGTGCGTCAGTTGCTAACTGCGTACCGGTTCCTGGTGCCGATCGACTGTGGCGTCCGTCAATCCGATGGACAATCGTCGGCGAATTGCACGGAACGAATGAGGCACCTGACGCATTCGTGAACCTGGTTTGCCTTGCCTCTGCTACAGGAAGACCCGTGACTGTCGCAGTCGAATATTCGGCGGATAGTCAGCCAGTTATCGACACCTATTTGGCTTCGAGAGGTGATGGCCCAGCACAGGCGGCGCTCCTGAGGTTGCAACCTTTCACATCTGAAATGCAAGACGGACGTGGGAGTGTGGCGTTCCTGCACATGTGGGATCGACTTCGGCGTATGAAACAGGCAGGGCAGATCAATGGTGTGATTGCATCGGACGTCAGTCGCTCCAGCGCGCCAGGACAGGACCGCGATGCGGCAATGGCGCAAACGTGGGCGAGTATACCGACGGCTGATGACGGGATCATACTCATTCTGGTTGGCAACGTTCACGCGATGCGCAAGCCGATGAGCTTTCTTGGCCGCACCATCGTCACTGCGGGATCACTTATGCCTGCATCGCGAACGATTACGATCAACGTTACTGGAAGCGGCGGAACAGCATGGAACTGCCAAGCTGACGGTTGTAAATCGCACAACAATGGCCCGCCGCTTCACGTAAAGACTGGAATCAGCTATCTTACTGACGTGAATCGTAGTTGGGACGCCGAATATCAACTAGGGAGGCCCACGACTGCTGCATTCCCTGCCATTACCAATAATAATCTATCCTCTTCAGTCAAAATGAGGATAAATGGCAGTAGCCAGTAAGTCTCAACCAAATCACAGTGCAACGCGAAACATCGCTTATTTTAGATAATTCGACGGGATTCCATGCATGGTGGTGATTGATTGTGCATCGTACAGTCGCATGCTTTTGAAGCGCTGCCTTCTTGCACGCCTCGATCGTAATTGCGACTGGCCGCGATGATCATATCGGCCCCGACGATGGCGCTGAACGCCTTCGGGAGGCGCTCTGAATCATCCTCTGTCCTGCTCGCAAACGGGGAAGGTCCAGCCTGCCACCGTGAGCTCGAGCCATTGCCAGCTCACCGGCGCGAGGCGCGCGTGGCGAGTCCGGGCAGGATCGCCCGCGTGAGAATGCCGGTTGTCGTCCCGCCCGGACCATAGCTACCGGTTCTTCTGATCGGTGCGCGTCATGCGATCGCGACGCTCGGTCATGATGCGGGTCTTGTCCTGGCCCGCCTTGGCACGCACGTCGGCGGATAAACGTCTGCGTCAGGTTCGTTGAGCCCCATCGCGATCGGCGCCGAAGTATCGACGACGATGACCCCGGCTAGGTCATGCTCATCGTCGACGATGTCGCGGTAGGGCGCGGATCGAGGATCGGAGCGGTTGCAAACGTCGCTCGGATCTTACGCAGGCGCCACATGAACTCGGTTGCGCAATTCCTCTGAGGTATGGGTCGATCTCGTTGCGCACGGGCATGCCGATTGCGTCGGTCGGGGATGGCCCGTGAATGGCGGCGGAAGCCTGATCGCCTGTTCGTAGGCGCCGTCCGTGCTGTCGATGTCAATCGATCCGCTTTCCATGCGAAGCTCCCAGAGATTTAGGAACGACCGGCGAAAAGCAACGGCTTCACCTTCACGCCACGAATGCCCTACAGGTGGCGGCATGTGGCAGCTTTACCAATTCCCCCTGTGTCCGTTCAGCCGCAAGGTGCGCCTGCTGCTGGGTGAGAAGGGGATCGGCTACGAACTCGTCCGCGAATCGCCGTGGGAGCGGCGCGACGAGTTCATGGATATGAACCCGGCCGGCGAAACGCCGGTGATGGTCGATGCCTCGCGCGCCGGCGCGCCGCTGATCGATTCGATGGCGATCTGCGAATATTTCGAAGAGACGGTGGACAAGGCGGCGACGATCAACGGCACGGCGACCAACCGCGCCGAGATCCGCCGGCTGGTCAGCTGGTTCGATACGCATTTCTATCGCGACGTCACCGGGCCGCTGTTGCACGAACGCGTCGTCAAGCGGCTCGCCCATCGCGCGGCGCCCGACGCCAAGGGCCTGCGCGAGGCGATGAAGGCGGCGGTCAGCCACCTCGATTACACCGATTACCTGCTCGATCATCGCAACTGGCTGGGCGGCGCGACGATGAGCCTCGCCGATCTCGCCGCCGCGGCGCAAATTTCGGTCGCCGACTATCTGGGCGGAATCGACTGGAAGGGACACGACCAGACCGCGCGCTGGTATCGCGGCTTCAAGAGCCGGCCGAGTTTCCGCCCGCTGCTGTCCGAGCGGATGGAGATGATCGGCCCGCCGGCGCATTACGACAATGTCGATTTCTGATCCGATCGCCTTTGCGGATTTCGAACGGGTCGATATCCGGGTCGGCACGATCGTCGTTGCCGAGCCCTTTCCCGAAGCGCGCAAGCCGGCGATAAAGCTGCGCATCGATTTCGGTGCGCCGATCGGCGTCAGGACATCCTCGGCGCAGATCACCGACCATTACGCGCCCGAGACGCTGGTCGGCCGACAGGTCGCCGCCGTCGTCAACTTTCCGCCGCGCCAGATCGGGCCGTTCATGTCGGAAGTGCTGACGCTCGGCTTTCCGGATGCGGACGGCAAGGTCGTGCTGGTCGGCCCGACCATGCCGGTGCCGAACGGCGGGCGCCTGTTCTGACGCCGGTATGTTGGCGCCCGGTATTCTGACGCGGGCTTAGCGTAACAGCGTCAGTGTCGCCGCATCCGCTTCGCCGGCGAAGAAACGATCCAGCGCCGCCTCGAACGGCGCGGCGTCCTGCGCCACCGCCGCGAAGAGCGTCATCGACGAGCGCAGCTTGATCGCGTCGATCCCGCCCAGGATCGCCTCCGCGCTGCCGGGTGCGGCGATGACTGCCTGCGTCGCTTCCACCAGCCGCGGGCCGAGCAGTGGATGGGCCAGATACGCCCGCGCTTCCGCCGCGTCGCGAATGGCATAGAAGCGCGCGATTTCGCTGCGGCCGAGGCCCGCAAGCTGCGGGAAGACGAACCACATCCAGTGGCTCGTCTTCGCCCCGTCGCGCAGTTCAGCCAGCGCCCGGGGGTAGGCACCGGCCTGTGCCGCGACGAAACGATCGAGAGGGTCGTCCATGGCGCAGGCAACCGCCGGGGCGCTCGCCGCGTTCCACTCCCATGCGCGCTTTCCTTCTCGCTCCGCTCTTGCTGCTGGCCGCTTGCGGCAGCGGCGCCAAGACCGACGTCGCGGCCGATAATGCCGCCGCGGCGGCGTTCGTGCCGCCGCCGACGCAGAAGCCCACGCCGCTGCCGGGGCAGGAGCATAGCAACCCGCTGACCGCCTATGTCGGGCGCTATCCCAACGATGCCGTCGACGGCGTCGGCTTCTACGACCGTACCGAGGTGTCGCAGGCGCTGATCGACGCCGTGGGCGAGGAAAAGGTGCGGCGCCGGTTCACCGCGCGGGAAGCGGTCAGCGTGCCGATCTTCCGGACCCGCGACGGCCGCATCGCCGCCCATGGTTGCGAGCCGCACAATTGCGATGGTGCCGACTGGACGTTCCTGCTCGCCCCCGACGGCAGCCGTGGCGAGGCCTGCTACCATGACGGCGAACGCATGGGTGCGACCAGCCGCTGGTATGCCGCGAGCCGCCAACCCGTATCCCGTCCCGGCGATTGTCCGCAGGAGTAGATCCGATGCTCGAACATGTTCCCGCCTGGCTCGGCAAGGCGCTGGGCGACGTCCGCGCCGGTGCCGACAAGCTGGCGATCGCGCGCCTCGATCTCGGCACCGCGCCTCCGCTGACCCTGTCGAGTGCGGCGTTCGGCGATGGCGCGCGCCTGCCCGACCGCTTCACCGCCGATGGCCCAGGCGTATCGCCGCCGCTGGTCTGGCGCGATCCGCCCGAGGGCACGGCGATGCTCGCGCTGCTGGTCGAGGATGCCGACGCTCCCGCACCGCAGCCACTGGTCCACGCCGTCGTGTGGGGCATTCCGGCAAATGCCGGCGCTTTGGCCGAAGGAGCCATCGCCGGCGACGGTGACGCGACGCCCGATCGGGACGTCGGCCGCAATTCCTATTTTCGCGAAGGCTGGCTGCCGCCCGATCCGCCGACCGGGCATGGCGACCATCGCTACGCCTTCCAGCTGTTCGCGCTGGCGCAAGGCGTCGGCGACCCCGGCGAGACGCCGGGGCGATCCGCGGTGATGGAGGCGATGGCGGGGCATGTGCTGGCCGCCGGGCTGCTGGTCGGGACCTATAGCCGGGGCGAAGCGGCGCCGATCGGACCGGCAGGTGCGGTAGCGACCGCGTAAGGTGAGGGGAGGGTGGCCCGGGCGTCGCGACGCTGCCGGGCCCTTCCCGCTCCGGGCCGGCTCAGCCGACCGCTGCGCCGCCGTGGCTGGCGATCACGAGGATGGTCGTCGCGAAAGCGGCGAGGCCGAGGAATACGCTGCGGTACATGGTCTTGGCTCCTGTGAGCGGGATCAGGCGATCGGGACGACGGGGACGGCAGCGCTGATTGCGATGGCGGCGAAGGCGAAGGCGGCGACGACCGAGACTGCGGCGCGCTGGGCGATTTCGAAGCGGAGAAACATGGTGGCATTCCCTTTGTGACCGGCGGTGCGAACCATTCGCTGCCGATGTTCAGGTCTTTGCACTCACCGTGCCAATTTACCTAAGCTGCTGTAATACAAAGAAACCTATCGCTCCGTGTGTCGGGATTAGCAATTTTCACCAGCCTGATGTGCAATTCACGCCAAATTCAGGCGGCGCAGACCCGGTCACGGCCGTCCGCCTTTGCGGTGTAGAGAAGGCGGTCCGCCCGGTCGAATGCCGTGGTTACCGTCTCGCCGCACTGCACGGCCGTAACGCCGATCGACAGCGTCACCTGACCAAGCGGTTCGTCGCTCTCGCGCAGGCGGAAGCGCTTGCCGGCTATGACGCCGCGAACGCCGTCCAGGTGGGCCGCCGCGTCGATCAGATCGATGCCGTGGAGCAGGACGGCGAATTCCTCGCCCCCATGGCGCACGACCAGATGGCCCTCGCATTCATCGGTGAGCGTCTGCCCCACCGCGCTCAGCACCCGGTCGCCGACCTGATGCCCATGGGCATCGTTGATGCGCTTGAAGCGGTCGATGTCGCAAACCGCGAGGCAGAACGGCCCGTCGCGTTCGCGCCGCGCGCCGAACGCTTCATCGAAGGCGCGGCGGTTGGGCATGCCGGTCAGGGCATCGCGACGCGCGGTGTCGTTCGCCTCGGCCAGCTTGGCGCGCAGGGCATTGGCCTCATGCGTGGCCTGCGCCAGCCGGACTTCGGCATCGCGGATACGGCTGAGCATGGAACCGGTGATCCGGGCGATCTCGTCGAGCCCGGCCGTCGTCGCCTGTACAGGGCTGGTGCGCTCGATCGCGGCCGCACTCTGCGCCAGGTCGCGGCCGAATCCGCGCGTTTCGTCCTCCATCGCCCGCATCATCGTCGCGAAACCGGCAACCTGGGCCTGGGTTTCTTCGACCAGCTTGATCGCTTGGTCCTCGACCGGCGACGGTGGGGTACGGGCAGGACGGGCGGGCGGCGGCATCGACCCGCCGATGACGACATTGCCACCCAGCTTCTCGATATCCGCACGACTGAGCCGGAATCCGCCGTCCGTCAGGCGGTCGACCGCCTTCGCGATCGCGCCGGCGGGATTGGTGATGACGTCGAACGCAAAGCTGTAATGGGCCGGTTCGGGGCTCAGGCCCTGGGCGGACAGGAATGCGCCGACCTGCGCGAACAGATCTCCCTCCCGGTCCTTCCTTGCTGCCAACGGCCCGCCCATGCCTCACCCTTCGATGCGAGGCATGGTCTAAACGCGATTGGTTAGCGGACCGTTGCGATCCGGTCAGCCATGCGGCATTTTTTGCACCGCAGCGAGCGTCAGGGCGACGTGCTGAGCCGGGTTCATGTCGTCGTGTACGAAGGCGACGCGACCGTCGCGGCCGATGACATAGCTGGTCCGCTTGGTCAGCGAGCGACCCATGGCGGTCAGGCCGACATCGTAATTCTTGATCACTGCCGGGCCGGCGCTCGCCACTGCGAACTTGCCCGCGCACTTTTCTGCCGAGAAGCGTTGCAGCGTCGGCACGTCGTCGGCCGACATGCCGATCACCGTCGCACCGGCCTTCTGGAAATCGGGGATCGCTTCGGCGAAGGCATGGGCCTCGGCGTTGCAGCCGCCGGTGAACGCGGCCGGGAAGAAGTAGAGCACGACCGGCCCCTTCTTCAACTGCTGCGCGAGGTCGATGTTGACGACCTTGCCCGCGACGGCGCCGCGCGTGACGAAGGTCGGTGCCTTGGCGCCCACCGCCAGCCCGGCGGCGGCGGCCGGAGCGGCGATGACGGCGACGGCGGCGATGACGGGAAACAGGCGCATGAATGGTCCTCTCATGTTTCCCGCACCCTAGCGCGTGCGCGACCGGCGCGATAGGGCTCGACGCATGCCGATTACCGCCGCCGATATCCAGCTCGCCCTCCGCCTCGCCGATGCAGCGGGGGCAGCGATCCGACCCTATTTCCGCAGCGAACACGGTCTGGAGACGAAGGCGGATCATTCCCCCGTCACCCGCGCCGATCGGGAGGCGGAGGCGGCGATGCGCAAGCTGCTCGATGCCGAGGCGGCGGGCGATGGGGTGATCGGCGAGGAATATGGCGAAAAGCCCGGCGTTACGGGGCGGCAGTGGGTGCTCGATCCGATCGACGGCACGCGCAGCTTCACCGTCGGCCGGGCGATCTTCGGCACGCTGATCGCGCTGGTCGAAGAAGGCTGGCCCCTGCTCGGCATCATCGACCAGCCGGTGCAGCGCGAACGCTGGCTCGGCGTCGCCGGCCGGCCGACGACCTTCAACGGCAAGCCGGCGCGCACGCGCACCTGCGCGCAGCTGGAGGGCGCGATCGTCGCGACGACCAGTCCGCATCTGTTCGCGGAAGGCGACGTGCCGCATTACATGGCGCTCGTCGCCGCCGCATCGGGCGGTCATGTCCGGCAGGGCCCGGTCTATGGCGGCGACTGCTACAATTACGGATTGCTGGCGAGCGGCCACCTCGACGTGGTCGCCGAATCCGGCTTGCAGCTTTACGATTTCGCCGCGCTCGTGCCGGTGGTCGAGGGCGCGGGCGGCCGCATGTGCGACTGGAACGGCGACCCGCTGACCGCGGCGAGCGCCGGCCATGTCCTCGCCATCGGCGATCCCGCCCGGACGGGCGACGTGCTCGAGGCGATCCATGGCCCGGTGGACGGGCACCACGACCACTGACCGTCGTGGCCCGCCGGGGCGTGCGCCTCAGAAGATGCCCAGGAACTTCTTGCGCTGGCCACTCTTCTCGCCGCGCGATCGCTTGCCGTCCTCTTCCTTCGCGGTCGTGCCATGCCCGACGTCGTCGCGCGGCTTGCCCTTGGTGGTGCGCTGCGCCTGCGCCGTCGCCCCCGCGAGCACCGGCCCGCAGGCCGCCGACTTCGCATCGCCGACATCGACGAAGGCCAGCACGCCGGCCAGCGGCGTCGCGACGATCGCCAGCCCCAGCCCGGCGCCCGCCCTGCCGAGCAGCTGGTCGCTGATCACATCGAGTTTGGGCGCGGCGAAATTTCCACCGATCCCGACCGGCGACTGACCGGAAAACAGGCTGAACTTCTTGCCGTCGGCCCGGATGGCGAGGTCGATCGCCTCCGTGCGGAAACTGAAGCCGCCGCGGCCCAGGATCACGTTCTTGCTCGTGTCGATCAGGATCGGGTCCGCCGCCGCCACCCCGTTGCGCACCGTGAAGCCGATCAGCCCGCAGTTGAGCTGGACCGGCTTCTTCAGCTTGTCCTCGAACATCTTCTGCACGAACGTGCCGATGTCGAGTTCCGCGAGCTGGACGTTGCGCGTCCACATCTGGCCGTGCGGGATGATGAAGGCGATCCGCCCCCGCGCCGTGCTGAGCGAATCGTGGATCGAATCGCCCCGTCCGGTCAGCTGGATGCGCCCCTTGATCGTGCCCGTCGTGCCCGCTTCGGCCACGCCATAGCCGGCGAGCAGCCGTCCCAGCGGCGTCGGCGACAGCCGGATGTCATAGCTGTCCGCCGCCGGACGCTGCCGCGTGTCGAACACCACGTCGGAGGCGACGTTGCCGCGCGCCATCGCGAAGCTCATCGGCGACAGCGCCAGCCGGCCCCGCTCCAGGTCGAGCGTCAGGTCGACGTCGGAGATCGGCAGGTTGCGCGACCGCACCGTGCGGATCGTCCATTTCAGATCGGCGTCGAAGCGCTGCATCGTCGCGATCGGCAGCGCCGCGTCCGGCAGCAGCCGCTGCGGTCCCGCACCGGTCGCGGCGGCCGCGGCGATCGCACCGGCGCGCTCGACGATATCGGGGTTGTAGCCGATGAACGGTGCGGCATCGACGATGTCGAGCGTCTTGGTGGCAAGCCGCGAATCGAGGTGCAGGCGGGTGCCGTTGGTGATCGTCAGGATCCCGGCGACATCGGTCTTGCCGACGATGCCCGCCATCCGGGTGAAGCGGTATTCCTGTCCCTCCTGCACCAGTTGCGCATGCAGGTCATAGGTCCGCGTGTTCGGAATGACGACGCCGATGATCTCCAGCAGTTCCGACAGGTTGCGGCCACGCGCGCGGGTGCGTAGCGGCACGCCCTCGATCCCCGCGATCGACGGCAGCGTGCCCGATACGTCGAGCACGTTGTGCGCGGCCCAGGCCCGCAGCACCAGTTCGTTCTTGCCGCGGTTGACGGTCGCATCGGGCGCGAGCAGCCGGGCGGCGACCCGGAACGGCGTCGCGCGAATCGTTCCGCTGCCATCGACGCCCACCGCCTTGCCGATCCGCGCGTTGGTGGAAATGATGTCGGCGACGTTCAGGTCGGCGAGCAGCTGCATACGCGGATCGCGATAGCGCACCGTCGTCCCGCGCACCGTCGCGGTATCGATCCGCGGGAATTCCAGCGGCTTGCCGCCCTTCTTGTCGCTGAACGTCCAGGTGTTGGCCGCATGGGCGGCATCCCATTCCAGATCGACTGCACCGTTGGCGAGGTCCAGCCAGTAGAGTCGCCGCTTGCCCCACAGGAGCGAAAGCGGCGCGATGCGCGTATCGATCCGGTCGGCCTTGAACAGATAGGGCCGCGTCGCCCAGGCCGGATTGGCGATCGTCATGCGTTCGGCCAGGAACTTGATGCGGAACGGCGCGAAATAGAGTTGGAAGTCGCCGTCGACGCGCACCGGGCGATGCGTCTGCCCGCCGACATACCGTTCGAACGTGTGCTTCAGGAACCGGCCTTTGGTGATATAGAGCACCAGCCAGATCGCGACGATCAGCCCGACCAGCGCCAGCACGACGTTGCGCGCGATCCGCCAGGCACGGCGGCGGCGCGGGATCGCGGCCGGCGGCGGCGCGCTGCCGCCATCGGGCGAAGGCGGCGGCTCGACAGCCGGTTCCGGTGCGGGTGTCGGCATGTCCATGACGCGCTGAAGCGCGCCAGCACTCGTTCCGGTTCCGCATCGGTTGCGTTTCCCGAAAGGTAGCGTTATGGGGCCCGCTTCCCGAGCGAGGCGCTACAGGACTGCCCGGCCATCAAGGGCTGCCGCGGCTGTCCATGCCATGCTCATAGCGAAAGGACCAAAATGCCCAAGCTCAAGACCAAGAGCGGCGTCAAGAAGCGCTTCAAGCTCACCGCCAGCGGTTTGCTGAAGCACGGCGTCGCCGGCAAGCGCCACCGCCTGATCAGCCACAACAGCAAGTACATCCGCCAGAACCGCGGCACGAAGGTGCTGTCGAAGGCCGACACCGCCACGGTGAAGGCCTGGGCGCCGTACGGCCTCAAGTAAGGATATCAGGATATGGCACGCGTCAAACGTGGTGTAACCACCCGCGCCAAGCACAAGAGGATTCTTGAGCAGGCGAAGGGCTATTACGGCCGCCGCAAGAACACCATCCGCATCGCTCGCCAGGCCGTCGAAAAGGCCGGGCAATATGCGTATCGCGACCGCAAGGTCAAAAAGCGGACCTTCCGTGGCCTGTGGATCCAGCGCATCAACGCCGGCGTCCGCGCCGAGGGTCTGACCTATTCGCAGTTCATGCACGGCCTGAAGCTGGCGGGCGTCGAACTGGACCGGAAGGTCCTAGCCGACATCGCCATGCACGAGGGCGCAGCCTTCAGCGCGATCATCGCGCAGGCGAAGGCGGCACTGCCCCAGGCCGCGTAACGCGCCTGTTGCGACGTTCGGGATTTGGGGCGCCGGCGGGAAACCACCGGCGCCCTTTTTCTGTGCCGCCGTGTTCCCGTCATCCCGGCGAACGCCGGGACCCATGGACGCACGCGGTCAACGTGGAAACGCGACGACCGTAAATGGCGCATCCGCAGGTTCCGGTGTTCGCCGGATGACGGTGGAATAGTGTGGGGGCTCGCACTCGTGCTAGCCAGCCGCACCGTATCCATGGGTCCCGGCGTTCGCCGGGATGACGGAGCGGGGGTCGGGGAGCATCACATGCGCGACGTGTTCCAGCCATGCGTGTATATTCTCGCCAGCCGTCGTCATGGCACGCTGTACGTCGGTGTCAGCTCCAATCTGCCGGCACGCGTGCACCAGCATCGCGAGGGGTTGATCCCCGGCTTCACCAAGGCATACGGCGTCACGTCGCTCGTCTGGTATGAGGTGCACGCGACGATGGAGGCTGCCATCGTCCGCGAAAAGCGTCTGAAGGATTGGCGGCGCGCGTGGAAGATCGACCTGATCGAAGCGCAGAACGAAGATTGGGCCGACCTCGCCATCGGATTAGGGCTGCCTCGTCTCGCGCGGGCATCCACGAAAGAGAGCAACACGTGACTGACGACCTCGACACCATGCGCGACCACATGCTGACGGCGATCGATGCCGCCCCCGGCCTCGATGCGCTGGAGGCGATTCGTGTCGAGGCGCTCGGCAAGCAGGGCAGCGTCACGCAATTGCTGAAGACGCTCGGCAAAATGAGCCCCGAGGAGCGGCAGACCGAAGGGCCGCGGATCAACGGCCTGCGCGAAGCGATCGCGACCGCGATCGCCGCCCGCAAGTCCGGTCTCGAACGCGCCGCGCTCGACGCGCGCCTCGCCAGCGAGACGCTCGACATGACGCTGCCCGCCGCCGCGCCGCTCGCCGGCACGGTGCATCCGGTCAGCCAGGTGATGGACGAACTGGCCGAAATCTTCGCCGACCTCGGCTTCGCGGTCGCCACCGGGCCGGAGATCGAGACCGACTGGCATAATTTCACCGCGCTCAACATTCCGGAAACGCATCCGGCGCGCGCGATGCACGACACCTTCTATCTGCAGCAGGGGCTCGATGCGAAGGCGGCGGGCACCGCCGACGAGCGGACGACCTTCTCGCTGCTGCGCACCCATACGTCGCCGGTCCAGATCCGCACGATGCTGAACCAGCAGCCGCCGATCCGCATCATCGCGCCGGGCCGCACGTATCGCTCCGACAGCGACGCGACCCACACGCCGATGTTCCACCAGGTCGAGGGGCTGGTGATCGACAAGGGGATCACGCTCGGTCACCTCAAGTGGACACTGGAAACCTTTCTCAAGGCCTTCTTCGAGCGTGACGACATCGTCCTGCGCCTGCGCCCGAGCTATTTTCCCTTCACCGAACCCTCGGCGGAGGTCGACGTGGGCTATACGATCGAGAAGGGCAAGCGCGTCATCGGCGGCACGCCCGGCAAGGACGGGGCCGGCGGCTGGATGGAGGTGCTGGGCAGCGGCATGGTCCACCCGAAGGTCATCGCCGCCTGCGGCCTCGATCCCGACGAATGGCAGGGCTTCGCCTTCGGTTGCGGCATCGATCGCCTCGCCATGCTGAAATACGGGATGGACGATCTGCGCCCCTTCTTCGACGGGGATATCCGCTGGCTGAAACATTACGGCTTCTCCGCGCTCGAAATCCCAACGCTGTCCGGAGGCGTGGGGGCGGCGTGATCGATCCCCATCCCCGGAAGGTGCGGCGGATGCCGGACGCCGGGGTGGAACCCGCACGATGGAGGATGCCGGTGACGGTCACCGGGCACCCGCATCCATGGATCCCGGCGCGCGCCGGGATGACGAAGGTTTGGAACTGAGATGAAATTCACCCTGTCCTGGCTCCACGAGCATCTCGCCACCGACGCGACGCTCGACCAGATCGTCGATGCGCTGACCCGCATCGGGCTCGAGGTCGAAGGCGTCCACAACCCGGGCGATGCGCTGCGCGCCTTCCGCATCGCAAAGGTGCTGAGCGCCGAACGCCATCCGCAGGCCGACAAGCTTCAGGTGCTGTCCGTCGATGCCGGCGACGGCCCGATGCAGGTCGTCTGCGGCGCGCCTAACGCGCGCGCCGGCCTTGTGGGGGTGTTCGGCCCGCCCGGCGCTTACGTACCCGGCCTCGACGTGACGCTGAAGGTCGCGGCGATCCGCGGCGTCGAATCGAACGGGATGATGTGCTCGACGCGCGAGCTGGAACTGGGCGAGGATCACGACGGGATCATCGAACTGCCCACCGATGCGCCGGTCGGCACCGCCTTCCCCGATTACGCCGGGCTCGACGATGCGGTGATCGACATCAGCGTCACGCCCAACCGCCAGGATTGCATGGGCGTCCGCGGCATCGCGCGCGATCTCGCCGCCGCCGGCCTCGGCACGTTGAAGCCGCTCGCCGCCCCGCCGGTGGCGGGGGAGGGCACCGCGCCCGACGTCCGCATCGACGATCCCGCCGGCTGCCCGGCCTTCTACGCGCAGAACGTCAGTGGTCTCACCAATGGCGAGGCGCCCGAATGGATGCGTCGCCGCCTCGTCGCGATCGGGCAGAAGCCGATCAGCACGCTGGTCGACATCACCAACTACGTCTCGATCGATCTCGGCCGTCCCCTGCACGTCTACGATCGCGCCCGCCTGTCCGGCGCCCTCGTCGCCCGGCGCGCGCAGGATGGCGAGCAGGTGCTGGCGCTCAACGGCAAGACCTATGCGCTGACCGCCGCGATGACGGTCATCGCCGATGACGCGCAGGTGCACGACATCGCCGGCATCATGGGCGGCGAGGAATCGGGCGTTTCCGCCAGCACCACCGACGTGTTGATCGAGTGCGCCTTCTTCGATCCCGATCAGATCGCACGTACCGGTCAGGCGCTGATGCTGACCAGCGACGCCCGTCAGCGGTTCGAGCGTGGGGTCGATCCCGCCTTCCTCGACGACGGCCTCGCCATCGCGACGCGGCTGGTGGTCGAGCTGTGCGGCGGCACGCCATCGCCGGTAACGCGGGCGGGTGAACCACCGCTCGGCCCGCGTGTCTTCGCCTATGATCCGGTCAAGGCCGAGACGCTGGGCGGCCTCGCCGTGCCGGCGGACCGGCAGCGCGCGATCCTCGAATCGCTCGGCTTCGCGATCGATAGCGACTGGAACGTCACTGCGCCCACGTGGCGCCGCGACATCGACGGCGCCGCCGATCTGGTCGAGGAAGTCATCCGCATCGAAGGGATCGACAAGGTCGCGCCCGTGCCGCTGCCGCGCACGCCGGGCGTTGCCCGGCCGACCGCGACCGCCGAACAGAAGCTGGAGCGCCGCGTCCGCCGCGCCGCCGCCGCCCGCGGCCACGACGAGGCGGTGACGTGGAGCTTCCTGTCCGAGGCGCAGGCCGCGCCGTTCGGCGGCGGCGCGTGGACGCTCGCCAATCCGATCAGCGAGGACCTGAAGGTCATGCGGCCGTCGCTGCTGCCCGGCCTCCTGTCTGCGACCGAGCGCAACCTGAAGCGCGGCGTCACGGCGGTCCGCCTGTTCGAGATCGGTCGCCGCTACCTTGCGGAGGCCGAGCGTCCGACGCTGGGTCTCGTCCTTGCCGGCAATCGTGCGGAGCGCGGCTGGCGCGACGGCAAGGCTGCGGGCTTCGACGCCTATGATGCCAAGGCGGAGGCGCTGGCGCTGCTCGCCGCGGCCGGTGCGCCGGTCGACAACCTCCAGGTGATGGGCGACGCGGGCGACGCCTGGCATCCGGGGCAGAGCGGCACGCTGCGGCTCGGGCCGAAGACGGTGCTGGCGACGTTCGGCATGCTGCACCCGTCGCTGCTCAAGGCGTTCGACCTCGACGGATCGGTCGCGGCCGTGGAGCTTTACCTCGATGCGCTGCCGGGCAAGCGCTTCTCCGGGTTCATGCGTCCGGCCTTCGTGCCGCCGGCGTTGCAGTCGGTGCGCCGCGACTTCGCGTTCCTGGTGCCCGCCTCGCTCAGCGCCGACGCGCTGGTCCGCGCGGTGCGCAGCGCCGACAAGGCCGCGATCGTGGCGGCGCGCGTCTTCGACGTGTTCACCGGCGCCGGCGTCGAAGACGGGCACAAGTCGGTCGCGGTGGAGGTGACGCTGCAACCCACCGACAAGAGCTTCACCGACGATGTGCTGAAGGCGATCGCGGACAAGGTGGTCGCGGCCGCATCGAAGCAGGGGGCGATCCTGCGCGGCTAGGGCGCGGGTGCGACGCGGCAGGCGATCTCATCCTCCTCCCGCCGGGACGAGGGGGACCGCTGCCGCCGAGGGCGGGGACGGGCATGGCGACGGCCCCCCGCTGTCGTGGCGCATGAAAAAGCCCGCCGCGCATCGGCGCGACGGGCATCTTCCTGTCACCGGCGTGGCATCACACCTTGGCGGAATAGATCATCCGGCCGGGCCCGAGCAGCGCGAACACGTCCGACAGGTCGCCCTCGCCGACTGCGAAGCAACCCTGGCTGCGGCCGAGCATCCCGTGGCTGCGCAGCATGTCCTTGTTGGCGTACCAGGCGGAATGGACCACGATCGCGCGCGACAGCGCATTGTCGTTGGTCGAATCGAGCCCGATGAGGCGCTGCGATCGGCCGTGCTTGCCGACGTAATAATCGTCGGTCACGAACGCGCCCTGCGACGATGCGTTGGAGTTCGGCTCGTTCGAGAATCGCTTGAGGAAGCCGGTGTGCGCCGGATCCGACCCGCTGCCGTGCGCGACCAGGAACGACCGGCTCTTGCCCGATATCAGGTTGACGAGGTGGAAGCGCGCTTCCGAAGACGGCGCGGACATGTCGGCGATGGCGATGCGATCGCGCTGCGGCACGCGGCGGCCGTGCTGATTGAGTGCCGCCATCGCCTGACGCATCAGGTCGGGGCGGACGACCCGCGGCGACGTGATCGGACGAGCGGCGACCATCGGGCGCGGCGCCGGCACCGGCGGTTCGCTGATCGGTCGCAGATCGGCTTGGGTCAGCCGGCGCGTCGCGGCCGATACCGTTCCCGGCACCGCCAGCGTTGCGGCCATCACCAGCCCGTTTTTCAGGAGTGCGCGTCGGTTATGTGCGCTATCGTGCTCAATTTCCATCGAAATCTTCGTAAGCCCCATCGTTCCCGCTGGACCTTATATAGCAGCTTCAGCCTTAATTTTCTGCGGCTTGCCGCCCCGGCTGGCGCTTCGGTTGCACGGTTGGGCGCGGTTGAGGCTCAATCGGTCGTGAAAAGTGTCGGCACGAATGGCGGAATCGGGCGTTGATGCAGCCGAAGGGGGCGGACGGACGGAAGGACCAAAGGAATGCGCAACGGCATGCTCGTGAAGTTCGCCCTTACCGGTGCTGCGGCACTGCTGATGGCGCCGCTTCCCGCTTTGGCGGCCGTCGATGCCCTGGCCCCTGAAGTCGCCTCGCTCGCGCCCAATCGCTTCCTGTGGAACGACACCCCGTCGCTGGATCCGGTCAGCATCGTCATTTCGATCCCCGACCAGAAGGCCTATGTCTATCGCGGCGACCTGTTGATCGGCGCGTCGACGGTCTCGACCGGCAAGGACGGCAAGGAGACGCCGGTCGGCGTTTTTCCGATCCTGCAGAAGTCCGAACAGCATAAGAGCAACCTGTACGATAGCGCGCCGATGCCGTTCATGCAGCGGCTGACCTGGGATGGAGTCGCCATCCACGCCGGCATGAACCCGGGTTTCCCGGCCTCGCACGGCTGCATCCGCGTTCCCACCGCCTTCGCCAGGAAGCTGTTCGCAATCACGAGCAAGGGTACGCCGGTTCTCGTTACCGACGCCTCCGCTGCCGAAGGCTGGACGCCGCCGACGGCCGCCGATGTCGATGCCTATGCCGGGGTATCGCAAGGCGAAACCGCGATTGCGAATACGCAGACCGCCTCGCGCTGAACCCTTGCTCCGACGGATTTGCTGACGCAGGGCCGATGGCGATCCGCGGTCGCCGTTCGGCCGCCACCGAACAGGGATTCCGCATGACCGATCTCGTCACCATCCGTTCGGACCTCCTGACCGCGGCGATCAATCCGTGCGGCGCCGAACTTACTCATCTGCGCGATGCCGATGGTCGCGAACTGATGACCGATGCCGATCCCGCGTTCTGGACCGGCCATGCCCCGATATTGTTCCCCGTCGTCGGCATGCCGAACGACGCGACGATCCGCATCGATGGTCGCGCCTATCCGATGGCGAAACACGGCTTCGCCCGGCACGCCGCGTTCGATATCGTGTCGGCGACGGACGATGCGGCGACCTTCGTGCTCCGCGACAGCGCGGCAACACGCGCATCCTACCCCTTCGTCTTCAGCCTTGAACTCGCCTATGCGATCGCGGGCGAGACGCTGTCGATCACGGCGACGATTTCCAATCCGAACGATGCGCCCTTGCCTGCAAGTTTCGGGTTCCACCCCGCTTTCGCCTGGCCGCTGCCTTACGGGCAGGATCGCGCGGCGCACCGCATCCTGTTCGACGCCGACGAACCGGACGACCTTCGCACCATTGCCGCCGACGGCACGATCGCGGCGGCGCGCAAGCCTTCGCCGCTCGACGGTCGCGAACTGCGGCTGCGCGACGACCTGTTCGCCAAGGACGCACTGGTATGGGATCACGTCCGGTCGGACGCCGTCGTCTATGGAGCGGCGGCCGGTCCGCGCCTGCGCATCGCATTCCCCGATACGCCGATGCTGGGCATCTGGACCAAGCCCGGAGCCGCCTATGTCTGCATCGAACCGTGGCACGGCATCGCCGACCCCGAGGGCTACGTCGGCGAATTCCGCGACAAGCCCGGTGTGTTCGAGGTGCCGCCGGCTGGCTCCAAGCGCATGAACCTGCACATCACGCTGGAGAATTAAGGCAGCCGGCCAGTCCGCCTCCGGGCGTGCGACAGCGCCTAGAGATCCGGCAGTACCTGATCGGCCACGCCCCACCCGGCCAAGGCCCGGGACGTCGCGCGATCCAGCAGTTCCGCAGCGTCGTGCACGTTCCAGCGTGCCGCCGTGTCGATAGTGCGCAATTCGGTCCAAGACACCGGTGCCGCCACCGGCGCACCCGCCCGCGCGCGCGCCGAATAGGGCATGATCGCCGTCGATCCCCGCTGGTTTCGCAGATAATCGATGAATATCTTGCCCTTGCGCTTCGCCTTGGTCATCACCGCGACGAACCGGTCGGGCTCGGCGGCGGCCAGCGCGCGGGCGAAGCGATCGGCGAAATCCTTGACCGCCGGCCACTCCGCCTCGGGCGTCAGCGGCACCACGACGTGTACGCCCTTGCCGCCCGACAGCAACGGAAAGCTGACCAGCCCCAGCTCCGCAAGCTGCGCGCTGACATGCTCGGCGGCGCGTTTGGTGTCGGAAAAATCGAGTCCTTCGTCGGGATCGAGGTCGATCACCAGCCGATCGGGCTTTTCCAGTGACTTGATCGACGATCCCCAGCCGTGAAATTCGATCGTCCCCATCTGGACGCAGGCGATCAGGCCGTCGGTGTCGTCGATATAGAGGTACGGCTGCACCGATCCGTCCTTTTCGCGCACATCGACGTGATGGACCTGTTCACCGAAGCTGCCGGCGTCGTGCTTCTGGAAGAAGCATGCCTTGGCGCGGCCCTGAGGGCAGCGGACCAGACTGACCGGTCGACGTCCGGCCCAGGGCAGCATGATCGGCGACACCTGCGCGTAATAGTCCGCCAGTTCGCCCTTGGTGACGTCGCTCTCCGGAAAGACGATGCGGTCGCGGCTGCTGACCTTCACGTGCACCTCCGGCGCGGCGGGGGCGGGCTGGGGCACCTCCGCGACGACGTCCGCCGCGGCCTTGTCGCCGCGCAGCCCGAGGAAGCTGGGATGCCGCAGGACCTTGTCGGGCGTCACCTCGGTGAAGGCGATCTCCGCGACGAGCGACGGTTCGATCCACCGTGCCCCGCGCAGCGCCGCCTTGTGCGGCTTGATGCTCGCCGCATCCACCGATGGCGCGTCCATCGCCAGCGCCGCCATGCGTTCGGCCAGATCTTCCATCAGTGCGCGATCGAAGCCGGTGCCGACCTTCCCGGCGTATCGGAACCCCGTACCTTCGCGCAGCCCGAGCAACAGCGACTTGAAGCCGCGGTTCCTGGTCGACGGCGTCCAGCCGACGATGACGAATTCCTGCCGCTGCGTGCACTTCGCCTTGAGCCAGCTCTTGTTGCGGGCGCCGGCATATGGCGCATCGGCACGCTTCGAGACGACCCCCTCCAGCCCTTCGCGGCACATCGTTGCAAACAGGTCCTCGCCCGATCCGAGCACGTGTTCGGCGAACTGGATGCGCGCGCCATTGTCGACGATGCCGCGCAGCCGGTCCTTGCGTTCGACGGTGGAGAGGCCGGCGAGATCCTCGCCATCCTGTTCGATGAGGTCGAAGGCGAACAGCGTCATGTCGCCACCGGTGGAGATCGCGTCCTTCAGCGTCGAAAAATCTGGGCGGCCGTCCTTGTAGGCGACGATCTCGCCATCGATCAGCGCGGAGCCGACGGGCAGCGCGGCGGCGGCATCGGCGATGGCGGCGAACTTGTCGGTCCAGTCGAGCCCGCTGCGGGTATAGACCCGGGCTTGTCCGTCACCGATCGCGACCAGTGCGCGATAGCCGTCGTATTTGACCTCGTGCAGCCAGCCGCCGCCCGAGGGTACGTTGTCCACCAACGTGCACAATTGCGGCTCGCGGAAGGCGGGCAGCTTGGTCGAACCCGGCGTCCGCCGGGCGCGGGAAGGGCGCGTCTTCGGCTGGGCTGAGGGACTCCCTGCGTCGCCGCCCGCCTTCGCCGGGGTTCGTCCCTGCCGTTTCGCGACAGCGGCCTTGCCCGGCTTGCCTTCGGCGATCTCCACCATCGTCCGCCCGGTCGCCACGCTGGTCAGCGCTTCCTCGACCAGGGTGTCGGTGCCGCCGGCAAAGGCATCGTCGATCTTGCGGAGCAGCCAGTTCTCGGCCTTTTCCTTCGCCCGCGGCTTCAGGCGGATCAGCAGCCATTCGCCCTTCATCCGTTCGCCGTCTAGCGTGAAATGAAGGTGCCCCTTTTCCAGGTCCTTCGCCGACTTGCCCGCGACCGGTGCCCAGGTGCCGCGGTCCCACAGCATCACCGTCCCGCCGCCATATTCGCCCTTGGGGATCGTCCCTTCGAACGTGGCGTAGGACAGGGGATGGTCCTCGGTGCGCACCGCCAGCCGCTTTTCGTCGGGGTCTAGGCTGGGCCCGCGCGTCACGGCCCAGCTCTTGAGGACGCCGTCCACCTCCAGCCGAAAATCCCAGTGCAGCCGCGTCGCATCGTGCTTCTGCACCATGAAGCTGTTGCCATGCCCCGGCGCGAGCGTTCCCGCCGGCTCGGCGGTCTTGGCGAAGTCGCGCTTGGCGTTGTAGCGGGCGAGTGGATCAGGCACGCTTTTTCGCCGAGGGCTTCTTGGTCGTGGCGGGCTTTGCCGGTGCCTTCCTCGCCGGCGGCTTCTTCGCCGGCGCGGCGGTGGCGCCCGATTTCTCCATCGACTTCTTCAGCGCCGCCATCAGGTCGACGACGTTGCTGCCGGACCGGCTGCCGCCATCGTCCTTTTCCTCTATCACCCTGCCGCCCTTCGCCTTGCGCTTCCGCTCGACGAGGTCCTTCAGCGCATCGACGTAGCGGTCGTGGAATTCCTGCGGATCGAAGGTGCCGCTCTTCTTGTCGATCAACGCTTCGGCGAGGTCGAGCAGTTCGGCATCGGGCTTCTGGTCGGGGATCTCGCGGAAATAGCTTTGCGCCTTGTTGACCTCGTCGGCATAACGCAACGTTTCCAGCACCATGCCGCGCCCGCACGGCTTCAGGCTGACGACATACTCGCGGCCGCGCATCGCCAATTGGCCCAGGCCGACCTTCTTGGTCCTGCGCAGCGCCTCGCGCAGCACGATGAACGCTTCTTCGGCAAGGTCGTCGGCCGGCACGACGAAATAGGGCTTCTCGTAATACAGGACGTCGATCTCGCTGGCGTCGACGAATTGCGTCAGCTCCAGCGTCTTCTTCGATTCGAGCTTCACCGCGTCGATTTCGTCCTGTTCGAGCAGCACAAATTCGCCCTTCGACACCTCATAGCCCTTCATGATCTCGTCGGTGTCGACGGGGCCGACACCGGTGACGATTTTCTCGTAATGGATCGGCTGGCCGGTCGGTTCGTGGATCTGCTTGAACGACACCGCCGCACCGCTTTTGGTGGCGGAGTAGATCTCGACCGGGATCGACACGAGCGCGAGCCGGATCTGTCCTTGCCAATATGCGCGTGCGGCCATGGGTGGTTGGTTCTTTCCGTTGCGGAAGCGATTCAATTCCCAAGGGAAAGACTCGTTCCCGCCGATGCGCTTTCCCCACGGCCGCAACATGCGCTAAAGGGCGGCGCATGGCCGACGATCCCTTTGCGCTGTTCGATAGCTGGTATGCCGAGGCGCGGGCCAGCGAGCCGAACGATCCCAATGCGATGGCGCTCGCCACCGTCGATGCGACCGGCCAGCCGTCGGTGCGCATGGTGCTGCTGAAAGGGCACGGCCCCGACGGCTTCGTGTTCTACACCAACCGCGAAGGACGCAAGGCGGCCGATCTTGCCGCAGTGCCGAAGGCGGCGTTGCTGTTCCACTGGAAATCGCTGCGCCGCCAGGTGCGGATCGAGGGGCCGGTGACCCTCGCCACCGATGCCGAATCCGACGCCTATTTCGCCAGCCGCGGGCGCGATTCGCAGCTGGGGGCATGGGCGTCGGACCAGTCGCGCCCGCTCGACAGCCGCGAGACGTTCGAGGCGCGCTTTGCCGAGATGAGCCGCCGCTTCGACGGCGGCGACGTGCCGCGGCCGCCGCATTGGGGCGGTTATCGGGTGACGCCGCAGGTGCTGGAATTCTGGCAGGATCGCGCCCACCGCCTGCACGAACGTCGCGTCTTCACGCGGCAGGGCGGGGACTGGAGCGAGGGATTGTTGTTCCCATGACCCGCGACGAACAGCGCCGCGCCCTGCCGCTGGCGACGCGCGCCGCGCTCGCCAGCGTGGCGATGGCGTGTTTCCTGCTGGCGTTGAAGAGCTTCGCGGCGTGGCAGACGGCCTCGGTCGCGATGCTGGGCAGCCTGGCCGACACCGTGCTCGACCTGCTCGCCAGCCTCGTGACGCTGTACGGCGTCCGCCTCGCGGCGACCCCGGCGGATCACGACCATCGCTTCGGCCATGGCAAGGCGGAGGCGCTGGCGGCCCTGTTCCAGGTCGCGTTGATCACCGCGTCGGCCGCCGCCATCGCGTGGCGCGCGATCACCGCGCTGGGCCAGCACGGCGCGACCGCGGATGCGGAATTCGGCATCGGCGTCTCGATCGTCGCCATCGCCGCCACCGTGGTGCTGCTTTGGTATCAGCGGCGCATCATTCGCCAGACCGGCTCGGTCGCGATCATGGCGGACAACGTCCATTATCAGTCCGACGTGCTGCTCAACGGATCGGTGATCGTCGCGCTGGTGCTCGACCAGTATTTCGGCTGGCACAAGGCCGACCCGATACTCGGCATCGTCATCGCGCTGTGGCTCGCCTGGGGCGCCTTTCAGGCGTCGTCCAACGCGATCGACCAGCTGATGGACAAGGAATGGCCGGAGGATCAGCGCAACGCCTTCCTCGATGTCGCCGCGCGCCAGCCGGGCCTGAAGGGCATTCACGATTTCCGCACGCGGCGGTCGGGCAGCCACGACTTCGCGCAGTTCCACATGGAGGTCGACCGGCACCTGACCGTCGGCGCCGCGCATGACATCGTCGAGTCGGTCGAGCGCAATCTGCGCCAGACGTTCCCCAAGGTCGAGGTGCTGATCCACCTCGATCCCGAAGGTCATGTCGATACCGACAATCCCCTCGTCGAGGCGGACGTGACGCCGCACTGGTTCGGAAAGAGGCTATGAGGATCCCCTTCGCCCAGATCGATGCCTTCGCCGAAGCGGCGTTCGGCGGCAATCCGGCGGCCGTGATGCCGCTGACCACCTGGCTTGCCGACGACTTGCTGCAGGCGATCGCGTCCGAGAACAACCTCAGCGAAACCGCCTTCATCGTGCCGCACGACGGCGATGACGCCGACTTCGACCTCCGCTGGTTCACGCCCGCGGCCGAGGTGGCGCTCTGCGGCCATGCGACGCTGGCAAGCGGCCATTTCGTGCTGTCGTCGGATGGCGAGCGGACGCGGGTGCGCTTTGCGACGCGGCAGGCGGGCATTCTCGAGGTGGCGCGGGATGGCGATCGGTATCGCATGGCGCTGCCCGCCTGGGCACCGGAGCCCAAGGCGCTCGACGGGATCGTGGCCGCGCTCGGCGTCGAGCCGATCGAGACGCTGTGGCACGAGAAGGGCTATGCGCTGATCGTGGTCGCTGACGAAGCCGCGGTGCGCGCGGTGAAGCAGGACGACCGCGCGCTGGCGAAGGAAGGGCCGATCGTCGCGATCGTCGCGGCGCGCGGCGAGCGGACCGACATCGTCAGCCGCGTCTTCACCGCCTATTTCGACATTCCCGAAGACCCGGTGACCGGATCCGCGCACGCGGTCATGGTCCCCTATTGGGCGGAGATGCTCGGCAAGGATCGCTTCACCGCGTTCCAGGCGAGCAAGCGCGGCGGGCTGCTGACCTGCGCGCTGGAGGGCGATCGCGTGATCCTGGGCGGTGCCTGCGTCACGGTGATCGAGGGGACGTTCCTGCTGCCGTAAAGCAGTGGGAAGCGGGGGTTCGATCCGCGAAATATACCAGCGCGACAGCTCCGGATATGCCTTCGGACCCTATCGACCGCGCCCTTTGGTCATCGGGTCGGGCTTCGCCGGCCGCACCCAGTCCTTCGGAGGCACCACGCGCGACTGGCTCGTCCCCAGTCCCATCGCACCCGGCCGTTGGCGTTCCAGCCCGGTCGGATCGGCATCCGAGCCGCCGCCCCGCAACAGGCTGATCCGGTCGCGCAGCCGCCCCGCGGTTTCGAAATCGAGCGCCGCGGCCGCGGCCTCCATCTCCAGCCGCAGCGCTTCGATCGAAACGTTCATGCCGCTTGCGCCGCCATCGCAGCCTCGGTTTTGGCGATCCAGCCGCCGCCCAGCACGCGTTCGCCGGCATAGAGCACCGCCGCCTGGCCGGGCGCGACGCCATATTCGGGTGCGTCGAAGACCAGCCGATCGCCATCCAACCGCGCCGGCACGGGCTTCGCCATGGAACGCACCTTGGCGGTCAGCGGCCCCGCATGATCGCCGCCGATCCAGTTGAGGCCGCTCACCCGTGCGCCCGCGACGGCCAGCGCCGCGCGGGGGCCGACCACGACCTGTCGTGCCGCCGCATCGACGCGGACGACGTACAGCGGTTCGGGAGTGCCGCCGATCTCCAGCCCGCGCCGCTGGCCGACGGTGAAATGGATGATGCCGCGATGCGCGCCCAGCCGGGCGCCCGACAAATCGACGATATCGCCCGCGGTATCGGCCTCCGGCCGCAGATTGCGGACCAGCCCGGCATAATCGCCGTCGGGCACGAAACAGATATCCTGGCTGTCGGGCTTGGCGGCGACACCCAGCCCCAGTTCCGCCGCGATCTCTCGCACCCGCGACTTGGGCAGCGCGCCCAGCGGAAAGCGGAGATAGTCGAGCTGCGGCTGCGTCGTCGCGAAGAGGAAATAGCTCTGGTCGCGGGCCGGGTCGGCGCCGCGATGCAGTTCGGCGCCGGCCGGCCCGATCACCCGTTGCACATAATGGCCGGTCGCGAGGCAATCCGCGCCCAGATCGCGCGCCAGTTGCAGCAGATCGGTGAATTTCGGCCCGGTGTTGCACTGGACGCAGGGAATCGGCGTGCGGCCGGCGAGATATTCGTCGGCGAAGGTGTCGACGACGGTCTCCTTGAACCGGGTCTCGTGGTCGAACACGTAATGCGCGATGCCCAGCCGGTCGCAGACCGCGCGCGCATCGCGGATGTCGCGGCCCGCGCAGCAGCTGCCCGCGCGGCCGGTCGCCTCGCCATGGTCGTACAGCTGCAGCGTCACGCCGATCGTCTCGGCGCCGGTCGCGGCCGCCAGCGCCGCCACGACCGAACTGTCGACCCCGCCCGACATCGCCACCACGATGCGCCTGGCGGTGGGCTCGCCGCCCAGCTGGAAATCCACGTCGTCCATGGGCCGCTACATAGGGCGAAGGCACGGGAACCGCAAAGTAAGGAAGGTTCACACAACCTTGCGGTGCGCTTTACCCGCCCTTCACCGCCCTGCCGCTAAGCCCCGGTTCCCAGACGCATTGCACAGATGGATCGGCATTGGACCTCAGCTTCCCCGGCTTCGACAGGAATACGGAAGTCACCCAGCTTCCGGGTGACCTGGCGGTGCTCATGGTCGGCGTCGCGGCGCGGCAGCTCGCGTCGCCGACCGCTGCGGTCCAGGCGCAATTCGGTCGCATCGGTCAGCCGTCGCGGTTGCTGGAGCCATTGGACGGCGCGTTCAACGGCCCGATGGCCACGCTGCTCGCCGACGGGAGAGAGACATGAAGACACCGTTTACCGTGGCGTTTCAGGCGATCTTCAAGACCGCCCGCTAAGCACCAGTATCGCGTTTTGAGAGGGGGCCCCCGCCCCGATCGAGGTTGAGTAATGATCGAGAACCAGAAAATTCGTCCTGCCAAAGTCATCGGCCCGCTCGGCGAGTCGCTGACCCTGGACTCGCTGCCGCCGCCGTCGACCACCCGCTGGGTGGTGCGCCGCAAGGCGGAGGTGGTCGCCGCGGTCAACGGCGGTCTGCTGACGGTGGACGAGGTGTGCGCCCGCTACAACCTCACCGTCGAGGAGTTCGCCGGCTGGCAGCGCGCGATCGATCGGTCGGGCATGCCCGGCCTGCGGGTCACCCGCATCCAGCATTACAAGTCGCTCTACGAGCGCCAGCAGAAGTATTGAACGCGGCCTTTTCGCACGATCGCGCGGGCGGACAGGCGATCAAAAAACGAAACGCGTGCGGAACATTATCAGGCCCTTGTGAGTCTTTCCGGACAGTGCCCAAGCCGGGCGTAAACGGAGGGACGTATGGGTATCATTCTTTGGCTGGTCATCGGCGGTGTCATCGGCTGGCTCGCCAGCATCATCATGCGCACCGATGCGCAGCAGGGCATCTTCCTGAACATCATCGTCGGCATCGTCGGTGCGTTCATCGGTGGTCTGGTGATCTCGGGTGGCTCGATCAACAACGCGCCGCTGAACGTGACGTCGTTCCTGGTGTCGCTGCTCGGCGCCGTGATCCTGCTCGCGATCGTCAACCTCGTGCGTCGCGGCAGCGTTCGCTAAGCACGATGGACTAAGCGTTTCGCTTCGTCACGCGAACGAAAGGGCCGTCCGGGCGACCGGGCGGCCCTTTTCGATTCGTGCCGACCTTCCGGTCCGCACCGACGATCCGGCCGGCCGATGCGCTACATGGCCGGCCGCCGTGCGTCACTGCAACAGGAAGCGGACGGCCAGCGTCACCGTCACGTCCTTCTCGCCGGGCGCGATCGCCGTCGCGTCCTGCATCTTCATCGCCTGCACCCTGAACATCGGCTGCGGCCCCGGGCTGCCGGTGTCCTGGCCCGTTTCCGCGATCGAGATCACCCGCACGACCCTGAGGCCGGCGGCGGCGGCATACAGGTCGGCCCGCGCCCGCGCGCGCTTCACCGCGTCGGTGCGCGCTTCGTCCAGCGCCGCGTCGGGCTTGTCGATCGACAGGCTGGGACCATCGATCTGGTTCGCCCCCTGCGCCACCAACGTGTCGAGGACGGTGCCCGATTTGGCGACATCGCGGAAACGGACGCTGACGGTGTTGTTCGCCTGATAGCCGGTGATGACCGGAGCCTGCCCATCGGCATAGCGATATTGCGGGCTGAGGCCGACGCTGGCGGTGGCAAGGTCGCGATCGGCGATCCCGTTGCGCTTCAGCGCCGCGACGACGCGCGCCATACGCTGCGCGTTGTCGGCGAGCGCCGCCGCCGCGGTGGTCGCCTGCGATACCACGCCGGCGCGGATCGTCGCGATGTCGGGCACGCGGGTCGTTCGCCCCTCGGCGCTGACGTCCAGAACGGTGCCTTGGGCCGGCACCATCGGCTCGACGCTCTGCGCTACGGTCTGTGCCCCCGCGCTGCCCGGCAGCGCGATCATGGGCACCGCCGCGGCGATGAAGGCTGCCAATGCTGTCGATCGTGTCACCAAGTCTCTCCCGTCGTGTAATATACGAAGGCCGTCCCTTCGCCTGATCGAGGTCAACCTTAGCTGAACGGGGCGAATACGTTGCGGAATTTCACGAAATGCGGCAAAGGCGGCGCATCGCGCGAGCGGGGGCTTGAGCGCAGTGATATATTCCGATAACACAGCTAACGTGCGGTGGCCGTATCGGCCGGGACGGGGATGAGACGGGCATGAACGAATACCAGGGTTTGATCGGTCAGGAAGAGCGCCTGGCGCTGCCCGGTGAGCCCGCGCCCACGGGCCGCGGCCGCAAGATCATCATCGGACTGGTCATCGTGCTGGTGCTGGCGCTCGTCACCTGGGCGATGTTCGGGCGCAAGAAGGACGATCCCGCCGCTGGTCAGAAGACCGAGCAGATGCCGACCGTGACGGTCGTCGTTCCCGGGCGCAAGACGGTGGACCGCACCTTGTCGGCGACGGGCACGCTGGCCGCCCGGCGCGAGATGCCCGTCGGCGTCGCGGGCGAGGGCGGCATGATCACCCGCGTGCTGGTCGAACCGGGTCAGTGGGTCAATGCCGGCCAGGTGCTCGCCACCGTCGATCGTTCGGTCCAGACGCAGACCGCCCAGTCGCTCGCGGCGCAGGTCGCCGTCGCACGGTCCGACCAGAGCATCGCGCAGGCGGAACTCGATCGCGCCCAGCAGCTGGTCGATCGCGGCTTCATCTCCAAGGCCGATCTGCAGCGCAAGGCGGCGACCCGCGATGCCGCCGCCGCCCGCGTCCAGGTCGCTGCGGCCAGCCTGCGCGAGGCGAACGCCCGCACCGGCCGGCTCGACATTCGCGCGCCCGCCGCCGGCCTGGTCCTCACCCGTCAGGTCGAACCGGGCCAGATCGTCAGCTCCGGCTCGGGCGTCCTCTTCCGCATGGCACAGGGCGGCCAGCTGGAAATGCGTGCGCAGCTTGCCGAGGCCGATCTTGCGACGCTGCACCCCGGCGCCCGTGCGCAGGTGACGCCGGTCGGCAGCGATCGCAGCTTTTCCGGCGAAGTGTGGCAGGTGTCGCCGATCATCGATGCGCAGACGCGCCAGGGCATCGCGCGCATCGCGCTGCGCTACGATCCGGCGCTGCGTCCCGGCGGGTTCGCCGCCGCGACGATCGTCGGCGGTGCCGCGGTCGCGCCGCTGTTGCCCGACGCCGCATTGCAGAGCGATGAAAAAGGCAGCTTCGTCTATGTCGTCGGGCCCGACAACAAGGTCGTGCGCCGCAACATCAAGATCGGCCAGGTGTCCGACGCCGGCGTGACGATCCTGTCCGGGCTGGACGGCACCGAACGGGTCGTGCGTTCGGCCGGCGGCTTCCTGGCGCCGGGCCAGAAGGTGAAGCCGATCGTACAGAAGGCGAGCTGACATGAGCTTTCGCAACATCTCCGCCTGGGCGATCCGCAACCCGGTTCCGCCGATCGTCCTGTTCATCGCGCTGACGCTCGCGGGCATCCTCGCGTTCATGCGGATGGACGTGAACAACGATCCCGACATCGACTTCCCGATCGTCATCGTCGTCATCAGCCAGCCCGGCGCCGCGCCGACCGAGCTGGAAAATCAGGTCACCAACCGCGTCGAAGCGGCGGTGCGGTCGCTCCAGGGCATCGACGAGATCAACTCGACCGTTACCGAAGGTCAGTCGCAGACGGTGGTGCAGCTCGCCATCGGCACCTCGATCGACCGGGCCGTGAACGACACGCGCGACAAGATCGCACAGATCCGCAGCGACTTGCCCGAAGGCATCCTCGAGCCGCAGATCTTCCGCGCCGACACCACCGACAACGATCTCGCCAGCTATTCGGCGATCGCCAGCGACATGACGGTGGAACAGCTCAGCTGGTACATCGACAACACCGTGTCGAAGGAATTGCTGTCGGTGCCCGGCATGGCGGCAGTCAACCGCAACGGTGGCGTCAGCCGCGAAATCCGGGTCATCCTAGATCCGTTGCGCCTGCAAAGCCAAGGCCTGACCGCGAGCCAGGTCAACCAGCAGCTGCGCCAGATCAACCTCAACGCCGCGGGTGGCCGTGCCGAGATCGCCGGTTCCGAACAGTCGGTCCGCGTGCTCGGCAATGCCAAGAACGCCAACGACCTGGCCGATACGCTGCTCAACGTCGGGGGTGGCCGTACCATCCGCCTGGGCGACATCGCCACCGTCCGCGACCTGTACGCCGAACAGCGCAGCCGCGCCGCGGTCGACGGGCGCCAGGCGATCAGCTTCGACTTCCAGCGTGCCAAGGGCGCGTCCGACGTCAGTGTCTTCAACGACGCCGTCAAGAAGCTGAAGGACCTCGAAAAGCGCAACCCGAGCGTGCATTTCGTGCTGCGTTCGAACAGCGTGAAATATACCGAAGCGCAATATGAATCCGCGATCCACGCGATGATCGAGGGTGCGGTGCTGGCGGTGCTGGTCGTGCTGCTGTTCCTGCGGGACTGGCGTGCGACGCTGATCTCGGCGCTGGCGATCCCGCTGTCGGCGATCCCGACCTTCTGGTTCATGGAATTGCTCGGCTTCAATCTCAACCAGATGACGCTGCTCGGCCTCAGCCTTGTCGCCGGCGTGCTGGTCGACGATGCGATCGTGGAGATCGAGAATATCGTCCGGCACATGCGGATGGGCAAATCCGCCTATCAGGCGTCGATCGACGCGGCGGACGAGATCGGTCTGGCGGTTCTGGCCACCACCATGTCGATCGTCGCGGTGTTCATGCCGGTCAGCCTGATGCCCGGGATCTCGGGCCAGTATTTCCAGAATTTCGGCCTCACCGTCGTCGTGTCGGTGCTGATGAGCCTCGCGGTCGCGCGGTTGATCACGCCGATGATCGCCGCCTATTTCCTGAAGAGCTTCGGCCATGCCAGCCATGGCGAAGGGCGGATCATGGACGGCTATATGGCGATCCTGCGCTGGACGCTCGACAGCACGCGGGCCAAGGCCAGCGCGGCCCGCGGCAGCTATCACCGGTTCACCAGCCGCTGGCGCGATCATCGTATGTGGGTGATCGGCCTCGGCATCGCCGCCTTCGTATGCACGGTGCTGATGTTCGGTGTCATTCCGATGCAATTCTCGCCGCCGACGAACAAAGACGATTCCACTGCCACGATCGAGATGGTGCCCGGCACCACGCTCGCGCAGACCGACGCCGTCGTGACGCAGGTCGCCGATCTGTTGCGCCGCCAGCCCGAAGTGCAGTCGGTCTATGCCCGTACCGGGGTCGGCAACGGCCGGGTGACGGCGACGCTGCGTGACGATCGCAAGGTCACCAGCACGCAGTTCGAACGCAATCTGGCGCCGCAGCTCGCCAAGTTCGCCGACGCGCGGGTCGGGTTCCGCTCGCAGTTCGGCTGGGGATCGGGCGGGCGCGACATGACGGTGGTGCTGGGCGGCGACGATCCGGCGCTCTTGCAGAAGACGGCGAATACGCTGGTCGACCAGATGTCGCGCTTGCCGACGCTGACGCAGCCGCGCATCTCGGGCAACCTCCAGCGGCCCGAGATCGTCATCCGTCCGCGCTTCGACCTCGCCGCCAGTCTGGGCGTGACGACGCAGGCCCTGTCGAGCGCCATCCGCGTCGCCACGCTGGGCGACATCGACCAGAATTCGGCGCGATTCTCGCTCTCCGACCGTCAGGTGCCGATCCGCGTCGCGCTGGACGCCGGCGCGCGCACCGAATTGTCCACGATCCAGAACCTGCCGGTGGCGACGTCGACCGGCGGCTCCGTGCCGCTCAGCCTGATCGCCGACATCAGCCTCGGGTCGGGGCCGACGCAGATCGATCGCGTCAACCAGCAGCGCCGCATCGCCATAGGTGCGGACCTCGCGCCCGGTATCGTGTCGGGGATCGCGCAGAAGCAGATCGACAATTTGCCGATCATGAAGAACCTGCCGCTCGGGGTGAACAAGCTGACCCTCGGTCAGGCCAAGTGGCAGGCGGAGATGCTCAAGAACTTCGTCGTCGCGGTCGTCGCCGGCACGTTCCTGGTCTTTGCGGTGCTGGTGCTGCTGTACCGCCGCGCGCTGCCGCCGTTCGTCAACATGGCCTCGCTGCTGCTCGCGCCGCTCGGCGGTCTGATCGCACTGTGGGCGACCGGCAATCCGCTGTCGCTGCCCGTCTTCATCGGCCTGCTGATGCTGCTCGGCATCGTCGCCAAGAACTCGATCCTGCTGATCGATTTCGCGCTGGAGGAGATGAACAAGGGCGTCGATACGCTCACGGCGATCATCGATGCCGGCCACAAGCGCGCGCAGCCGATCGTGATGACCACCGTCGCCATGGTCGCCGGCATGATCCCGACCGCCATGTCGCTTGGCAGCGACGGGTCGTGGCGTGCGCCGATGGGCATCGTCGTCATCGGCGGCCTGATCCTGTCGACCATGCTGACGCTGGTGATCGTGCCCGCGGCCTTCAGCCTGGCGGTCGGCGTCGAACGCTACGTCGGTCCGCGGCTCGGCCGTCGCCTGCTCACCTATCGTCCGGGTGACGACGGCAGCACGGTGGTCGGTATCGCGGGTCCGCACACGCCCGCGATCGGGCCGGCGGCGGGCCGCATCGGGCACGACGGTGAGGGCGCGCAGCCGGCGGAATAGCGCGCGCCAGCTCTGCCCCAATCGTTGGACCATGCCGGCGCGCGGTGGGATCGGTGGGGGTGGTGCGGTCAAGGACACGGGAACCGGACCATCGTCCTCCCCGCGCAGGCAGCAGCCCGGACGCGCCACGCCGGCGATCCCGCCCGCACATCGGCCTTGCCGAGCGCGTGCGGCAACGGCCATCGCGCGCAGACCCCACTTGAACATTCCCGCGGTTCGGGGATTGTTTCACCAATGACCTCCATTCCCCGTATCAGCGCCACAGAGGCGGCTCCGCCCGCGCTAGTACGGATGCGGATCATCGCCGGCGGACTGTTGCTGGCGATGGCCGCGCTGTTCCTCGCCAGCCGGCATCTTGCCGCGTCCACTCCATATTGGGGCTTCGTCCAGGCGTTCAGCGAGGCGGCGATGGTCGGCGGCCTTGCCGACTGGTTCGCGGTCACCGCGCTGTTCCGCCACCCGCTCGGCCTGAAGATCCCGCACACCGCGATCGTGCCGCGCAACAAGGATCGGATCGGCGACACGCTCGCCCAGTTCCTGCGCACCAACTTTCTGCAACCCGTGGTGATCAGCCGCCGCATGCGCCGGCTCGACGTCGCGGGCGCGATCGCGCACTGGCTCACCGACCCGGCGGAAGGCGCCGGTGGCCGGTTCCGTCAGGGCGCATCCAGGCTGGTCGCGCAGGTGCTCGAAGGGCTCGACCCGCAACGGCTCGGCGGCATGGTCAAGGCGGGGATCGCCGCGCGCCTGCGCGAAACCGAGGTGTCGCCGATCCTTGGCCGCATCATGAAGGCGGCGGTGGCCGAACAGCGTCACGCGCCGCTGCTGGACGGCGCGATCCGCTGGGGGGCGAAGGCGCTCGCCGCGAACGATCACCTGATCCGCCAGATGGTGCACGATCGTGCGGGATCGATCCTGCGCTGGACGGGCCTCGACGAAACCGTCGCCGACAAGCTGATCGCCGGGCTCGACAAGCTGATCGCGGACATGGCCGACGATCCACAGCATCCGCTGCGGCTGAAGGTGGAGGAGGGACTTGATCGCCTCGCCTGGGATCTGCAATTCGATCCGGTGACGCAGGCGCGCGTCGAGGCGATGAAGGTCGAACTGATCGCCAACCCGGCGATGCAGCGCTGGCTCGACGGATTGTGGGAATCGGCGCGGGCCGGCCTGCTCAGGATCGCGCGCGATCCCGAAAGCGCGATGCAGGGCCAGCTTGGCGACATGCTGCGCCAATTAGGCGGCACGCTGACGCAGGATCCGCGGCTCGCCCGCACGATCAACCGCTTCGTCCGCCGCGCCGTCGTGGGCATCGCGGCGGATTATGGCGACGGGATCGTCCGGCTCGTGTCGGAAACCGTACGCGGCTGGGACGCGCGCACGATCACCACCCGCCTCGAAAACGCCGTGGGCCGCGATCTTCAATATATCCGCATCAACGGCACGATCGTCGGCGGCCTCGTCGGGCTGATCATTCATGGCGCCGATGTCCTGCTATGAGGCGAGGGCGCCGCGATGCGGACCGTCCTGCCCGTTAAACGCCTTGCCGTGCTGCGCGTCTTGGCCCAGAAGCGAAGCCGATGAGCGCCTCACCGGACTTCGAGCAGGATAGCGGCGGGACCCTGCGCTTCTCAGGCGATCTGCTGTTGCGGACGCTGGGCAAGTTACCGGATCGGCTGGACTCGCTGGGCGGTCCCATCCAGCGTATCGATCTCAGCCAGATCGGGCGGATCGACACGGTCGGCGCCTGGGTCGTCCACCGTCTCGCCACGCGGCACGATGCCGCGATCGAGGGGCTGGACGAGGACGGGCGCTATCTGCTCGATCAGGTCGTCGCCGCGGACCAGCCGGTCGCGCTGCCGCAGGGTCCGTCCACCGCGTTCAACCGCCTGCTCGGCGAGATCGGCGATGCCGTCGTCATCACGCTGCGCACGTTATATGGCCTGCTCGGCTTTCTCGGCGCGACGACGATCGCCTTCGTCAACGTCGTACGTCATCCCAGCCGATTCCGCTTCAACGCGACCGTTCACCGGTTCGAAGTGGTCGGCGTCCAGGCGCTGGCGATCGTCGGCCTGATGAGCTTCCTGATCGGCATCGTCATCGCGCAACAGGGCGCGGTGCAGCTGCGCCAGTTCGGCGCCGAGGTGTTCACGATCAACCTCGTCGGCCGGTTGACGCTCCGCGAACTCGGCGTGCTGATGACCGCGATCATGGTCGCGGGCCGTTCGGGCTCCGCGTTCGCCGCGCAGCTCGGCACGATGAAGCTGACCGAAGAGATCGACGCGATGCGCACGATCGGCGTGTCGCCGATGGAGGCGCTGGTGCTGCCGCGCACGATCGCGGCGGTGCTGCTGATGCCGCTGCTCGGCTTTTATTCGTCATTGATCGCGATCATCGGCGGCGGCCTGCTGTGCTGGATATCGCTCGATATCCCGCCCGTCACCTTCATCCAGCGCATCCGCGAAGTCGTGCCGATCACCGACCTGTACATCGGCCTGATCAAGGCGCCGGTGTTCGGCGCGATCATCGCCATCGCGGGCTGTTTCCAGGGCATGCTGGTCGAATCCGACGCGGAACAGGTCGGCCTGCGCACGACGTCCGCCGTGGTGCAGGCGATCTTCCTCGTCATCGTGCTCGACGCGTTCTTCGCGGTGTTCTTTACCTGGGTGGGGTGGAACTGATGGCGTCCACCATCCAGCGCAGCGCCGATGACGAGCACATCATCCAGGTCCGCGGCCTCAAGAATGCCTTTGGCGAGGCGGTTATTCACGACAACCTCGACCTCGACGTCCGGCGCGGTGAAATCCTGGGCGTGGTCGGTGGATCGGGCACCGGCAAATCGGTGCTGATGCGCTCGATCATCGGCCTCCAGACTCCGGTCGCGGGCGAGATCACCGTCTTCGGGGAACCGACGATCGGCCGCGAAGAGACCGAGGCGACGAACATCCGCAAGCGCTGGGGCGTGTTGTTCCAGGGCGGCGCACTCTTCTCGACGCTGACCGTCGCCGAGAACGTGCAGGTGCCGCTGCGCGAATTCTACGGCGACCTCAACCCGGCCCTGATGGCGGAGATCGCGGCATATAAGGTGGTGATGACCGGCCTTCAGCCCGATGCCGGTCCGAAATTTCCCGCCGAATTGTCGGGCGGCATGAAGAAGCGCGCCGGGCTCGCCCGTGCGCTGGCGCTCGATCCCGAACTGCTGTTCCTCGACGAACCGACCGCGGGGCTCGATCCGATCGGGGCGGCGGCGTTCGACGATCTCACCAAATCGCTTCAGAAGACGCTGGGCCTGACCGTGTTCCTGATCACCCACGATCTGGATTCGCTGTATGCAATCTGCGATCGGGTGGCGGTGCTGGCGGACAAGAAGGTGATCGCGGTCGGCACGATCGACGAACTGCTCGCGCTCGATCACCCCTGGATCCAAGAATATTTCAAGGGCCCGCGCGGTCGCGCCGCCGTGGCGACGCAGCAGGCGCACGAGACCGCGGCGCAACACCCGACCGAAGTGAAGACGCGTCAGATTGCGGCAAGCCCGGCCGCGGCCACCGAACCGGCCGAACAGGTGAGGACCGACTGATGGAAACCCGTTCCAACCATGTGATCGTCGGCGCGGTGGTGCTGATCCTGCTCGCCGTCCTGGCGATCTTCACCGTCTGGATCGCCCGGCTGGGCGGCGCGACCGAGCGCGAATACGACATCTTCTTCAAACAGTCCGTCGACGGCCTGGCGAAGGGATCGACGGTCACCTATTCGGGCGTGCCCACCGGGCAGGTGAAGACCATCGCGCTGTGGAAGCCCGATCCCCAATTCGTGCGGGTTCGCGTCACCGTCAACGAAGACACGCCGATCCTTCAGGGCACGACCGCGACGATCCAGGGCAGCTTCACCGGCACCAGCACCGTGGCGCTCGACGGCGCACGCAAGGGCGCGGCGCCGCTCGCCTGCCCGGAACAGCCGGACGCGACGCAATGCCCCTATGGCGTGCCCGTCATCCCGACCAAGGCGGGCGGCATCGGCGCGATCCTCAACAGTGCGCCGCAGTTGCTCGAGCGGCTGTCGACGCTGACCGAGCGGCTGACCGGCTTGTTGACCGATCGAAACCAGGCGTCGATCGCCGGGATCCTCGACAACACCAATCGCCTCAGCGGTGCGCTAGCCGATCGCGGGCCGGAGATCGCCGCGACGCTGGCGCAGACGCGTATCGCCATCCAGCAGGCGGGTGACGCGGCCCAGTCGATCGGCAAGCTCGCCGATACGACGAACGGCGTGCTGGCCGAGGACGTGAAGCCGACGCTCCAGAACCTCAACAGGACGATCGCCTCGGCGCAGCAGAGCACCGAGACGCTGAATGCGGCGATCCAGGATGCGCGGCCGGGCCTCCAGACCTTCTCCAAACAGACGATTCCGGAGGCGAACCGGCTGGTTCGCGATCTGCGCGTCACCGCCACCGCTCTGTCGTCGATCGCCGACAAGGTCGATCAGGGCGGGGCGAGTTCGCTGATCGGCCAGCAGAAGCTTCCGGACTATAAGGGCAAGTGAGATCATGAAGACCAGGCTTCTCCTCCTCGCCGCGGCCCTGCCGCTCGCCGGCTGCATCAGCTTCGGCGCCAAGCCGCCGCCCTCGCTGCTGACGCTCGACGCCACCGCGGCGCCCGCGGTCGGTGCCGAGCAGAATTCGGCCAAGGCGCGTTCGATCACCATCCAGGTGCCGTCGACCCCGACCGCGATCGCCGGTGCCCGCGTGCCGGTGCAGGCGACCGCCACCACCATCGCCTATGTCAAGGATGCGCAATGGGCGGAACCGCCCGCGCGGCTGTTCGCGCGGCTCCTGTCCGACACGGTGACGGCACGGAGCAACATGGTGGTGCTGTCGACCGTCCAGTCGATCAGCGATCCAAGCGCGATCCTGGCCGGCGAACTGCGCCGCTTCGGCCTGGACGCGACGACGCGCGAGGCGGTGGTGACCTATGATGCCGCCCTGACCCGCGCCGGTGCCGAGACGGTCGAGAAGCGTCGCTTCGAGGCGCGCGTGCCGGTGTCGACGATCGACGCCGCCAGCGCCGGCCCGGCACTCAGCCAGGCGGCCAATCAAGTCGCCGGCGAAGTCGCGACCTGGGTCGCCGCCAGCTGATCGTCCCCGGGTCCTGATCAAGCCATCGTGCCGTACAGCGAAGCTGACGGCTTGCGGCGCGATCAGGGCGTCCTGCGTACCGCCGGCAGCACGTCGCACACCTGTGCACCGCCGAGCGACACCATGGGCGCCGGCGGATTTTCCTTCCGAGCGACGGCCGCTGCGAAGCGCGCATTGTCTGCGCTGCGATACTGGAAATGCGGACGCTGCGCCGCCGGCATATCGCTGGCCAGCCGCGCGCTGACGATCGGCAACCGCTCCGCTTCGGTCGCGTAGACGCCCAGCGGCGCATCGCTGCGCGGCAACGCCGACAGATATTGCATCCCTTCGACGATCCGGCCGACGACGGTATAGTTGCGGTCGAGGCGCCGTGCCGATTGCCCGATCGGCGTGAACAGTTCGGCACCCGAGCCCGTGCTCGGCAGCGCGTCGCGCGCGACACCGACCATGCCATAGCAATGCGTCAGCCACGCCTGCCGCCCGTTCGTGGCTACCGGCCAGCCGTCCGCGGTGATGCCCGACGCGGTGGAATAACCATCCGGCTTCGCCATCCGCACCGCCGGCTGAAACGCGGCGATCTCGAACTCCGCGGCGGGGTGGTCGGTAATGCCCGCCGGCAGCGGCTTCTTCTCGGTCGCATCGCCCCATTGTGCGACCCAATTCTCCTGCACCCGATAGACGCTGGCGCCGTCCCACCAGTGCGTCTTCGCGAGCGTAACGATGTTCGCGATATGCGCCGGCACCATCGCGCTCGCCAGGCGCAAGACGACCTGCTTGCCGTTGCCGAGCGTCATCACCAACAGCTCGTCGTCGGGGATCGCCCGCCAGTCGGCCGCGATCGGATCGGCGGGGGAGGGCGCCGGCGCTGCCTGGGGAGGAGCGGCGGCGGCGAGGAGGATCATCAGGTTCAGCATGGCGCCGAAGTGTGGCCGAAGCGCTCCCCGCGCGCAATCACTTGCGGCCCGCCCGAGGACAGGCTACGCGCCCCCCTCCGGGACATGCGGAGCGGTGGCCGAGTGGTCGAAGGCGCTCGCCTGGAAAGTGAGTATACGCCAAAAGCGTATCGAGGGTTCGAATCCCTCCCGCTCCGCCAATTCGTCCATGGACGATCTACCTACGCGGCAAATTCCCCAATCATTGTAGCGTTATATGGGTCAGGCCACGCGTCTATAGACGCGCTTAGCCCCTGCTCACCTGGATATTGCCGCGCCAAGCGTCTCGTGCAGCGCATTTGCGCCGCTGAATCGCACAGTAGTGGGAAAGTTTCCGGGCATGCCTCTGGGCATTGTGAGAGCGCGCAACATAGGATTTAGATTGGGTGTCACGAAACTCTTCGGACTATAAAAAAAGGGGCTTTGGGAGTTGTCGATGAAGCAGGGTGTCACCCGACGCGGCAAACCGCATTGTGAGGCATTCCCGAGCATCGACATCCTGGATGCTCGGCGTAGCCTACGGTCGGGCAGTGACCGGTGTGAATGGCGTGACGAGCGTGGTCAGCTCGTAGGGCACGGGCGCCTGCTCGCGCTCGCCGCAAGCCGGATGGCGCTCAGTTATGACTTCTGCGGTTCGGCGAACATCGACCCTGCCGCGGGCACACTGAACGTCGCTGTCAGCGGCACCCGGCGTAACCCGAACGTTGTCCGGCTGAACCTGCATTGTCCGACGTGCGAGCGCCGGGTCCAAGCTCTGTTCTATGTATCTGGATCGTGGGCGTGCAAGATATGCCATGGTCTCGTGCATCTAACACAAAGACTATCTCCTGTAAACAAGTTGCTGTTTGATTTGCGGAAGATGCAACATGATCTTGAGATGGCAACGGAGGAGCAGCGCAGAACGCGATCCTATCTTAATCAAAGGCGACATGTAGAACGTCTTGAGCGTGACATGGCGGCGCATGGGATTATCTCCTTACCCGAGGAGCTAAGCTTTCGCACCTATCAGCGTTGGCTGGCGCCGAACGAAGTTGCAGCGGAAATGGAGCGTGAGGTCGGCGTTGATGGCAGGGCGCGGCAGCGGCGTGGCCTGGCATATTTCCAGCCGCCATCGACCGGCTCGGGCAAGATCCTGCCCTGCGAGGCGGTTGGGTCTCGCATTCTTTATCGACCAGCACTGCCGTTCCTGAAGCAGCGCCTGGAGGAGATGCTTGTCGCGGTTTTGGACGAGATCGCCAAGGGCACGCTCGTGCTGCCAAGGGTTACGATGCCGGCTGTTGCGTCCGTACTCTGCGAGCGCGCTATGCTTCGACCGCTGGTGATCACAGGTCCGTGGAGCGAAATGGACGAGACGTACACATACGAGGATCGTGCCGAGAGTTCCGTCACGGCTTGCTATGAGGGTGATCCGACACTGTGGCCGGTCGGACCAGATGCCGAGGTGCCGCAGGCGTACTCGCGCGCGGTTCTCGACGCGCGCGACGTAACGCTGCGCATGCGGCTTCCGGCACAGGGGCGGTCAGACGCGCGGGCAGACCTCGATCGTGCAGCGGCGGAGCTTCAGGCTCAGCTGTCAGAAGTCAGGGCGGTGCTCGACGTGTTCAATGCTTCGCTGCCCAAAACCGCGCTCCGCTGTGTTCGCCGCAAGTTTAGAGCCGCGCGTTGATGTGACGTGCTGTAGCAGGCGGAGGGCCACTCGATGCGCCCTAGCCTTGCACAGGATGGATGCCGCGGACACGGCTGCAAAGGATGCGAACGGCCTAGAGGAGACCATGCACTTCTTGGTCATCCTGTTCCCACGGGTCGATCTCGTCCCAACCTTTACGCATATAATGCTCGCGAAAGATGGTCTGCGCGCGGATCGCGGCCGAGATCCAGAAGCCAAGCATCACGAGGATCATCAGTGGCCAAAAGACGAGCATGGTGACCACGATCACGACCGCCATGATGATGACCGGTCGCCAGACCATGCGCGCGGCAAGATAAAAGCCGCCGAACAGGAGAAGCCAAAGCCAGGCGAGGTGTGGAACACCCTCGCGCCATCCGGTCTCCGGGTTCTCGTAGATGGCAGCGAACTGGCGAGGGTTGAAGTACTGCGGACGGCGCGGCAAGCGCCGGCCCCGCGACAGATCGGTGTTTACAGGCACGCGCGCACCTCCTCGATCCGGCGACCATCTCCTCCGGCGTGCAAGGTTTTGAACTGATGCATCACGACGTGCGTGCCGGTCGGGATGGCATCGATGTCCACAAGCATGATAGGCAGGGCGTAATTCACCACCTGCTCGACGAAGATTGATGTGCCGTGCTCGCGTGGCGTTGTACGCGGGGTATGCCCGAGACGAACCCATGCGTCGGAGATGCACTGGCTAACTTCTCTCACTCCGCGATCGCTATCGCTGACAAGGACGGGAGGACGTTCCCGCATGCCGTGGATCGATGTTGCAAAGCAAGCGCTGAGCGCCATTGGTATAGCGAGGGCAGCGGCCCCCTTCCTCGATGTCATATCTAGCTCCCCTTCTCAGGGGCGCCTCGTGCAGCTTCGTCGATGGTCGCCCCTATGTTCCTCTCGGGGCGACGGCCGAAGCCGGTTGTGGTTTAGCTGAGGTCTTTTCTCTCCTGCCAGGAAGCGCACGATGACGTCGCGTCTAGGAAGGAGAAGGCACGATGACGAAG